>Ga0233366_1000009_pt1 | contig 91598 bp, 73 predicted proteins | sample ElkDunMinimDraft_23_FD_191536 | JGI IMG/M metagenome (GOLD analysis project Ga0233366, IMG submission 191536) | Fecal eukaryotic communites from dung pellets of Tule Elk in California, USA - Elk Dung C4 | ecosystem: Host-associated > Mammals > Digestive system > Large intestine > Fecal | place...
CGCGGCAACGTGGCACCCGCGACGTCCGCGTCCCCGAGCACCCGCCACCCGCTGGTCGACATCGACGGCCAGCGCTACCTGCTCACGGGCCCGGTCACCGTCATCGGCCGGGGCTCGGAGGCGGACATCGTCGTCGACGACCCCGGGGTCTCGCGCCGCCACCTGGAGATCCGGGTGACGCCGGAGGGCGTCATCGCGACCGACCTCGGCTCCACGAACGGCCTGTTCGTCGAGGGCCACCAGGTGCCCGCGGCGACGCTCCTCGACGGGAACTCCCTGACGATCGGCCGTACCCGCATCATGTTCTGGACCGGCGCGTCCGACAACGAGGAGTGGTGATCCGGCCCGCATGACCGACCTGACGTTCACCCTGCTGAGGCTGGGCTACCTGGTGCTGCTCTGGGTGTTCGTGCTCTCCGCGATCGGGGTGCTCCGGAGGGACCTGTACGGCACCAAGGTCACGCCGCGCCGCAGCCGCCGCGGCGCACCCGCGGCGCCGACGGCCCGACCGGCGTCGGAGCCCACCCCCGCGGCCGCCCCCGAGCCCGCCCGCCCCGCCGCGCCCGCCGGCCCCTCCCGGCTCGTGGTCACGGGCGGCCCGCTGACGGGGACGACCATCCCCCTCACGACGTCGTCGATCCTCATCGGGCGCGCGCCGAGCTGCACTCTCGTCCTCGACGACGACTACTCCTCGTCCCGCCACGCGCGGATCTTCCCGCAGCACGGCGGGTGGTTCGTCGAGGACCTCGGCTCCACCAACGGCACGTACGTCGACGACCAGCGCATCTCCCAGGTGGTGCCGCTCGGTCCGGGGACGCGGGTGCGGATCGGTCAGTCCGTCGTCGAGCTGCAGAGGTAGCCCGCAGTGAACATCGCCCTGCGCTACGCCGCGCGCTCCGACGTGGGCCTCGTGCGTTCGAACAACCAGGACTCCGGCTATGCGGGCCCCCACCTGCTCGTCGTCGCGGACGGCATGGGCGGCCACGCGGGCGGCGACGTCGCGTCGTCGATCGCGATCGCGGCGCTGGCGCCGCTCGACGGCGAGTCCCACGGGCCCGACGACGCGCTCGCCGAGCTCGAGCGGTCCATCGACCACGCCCGGCAGGACCTCGTCGACCGCAGCGTGACCGACCCCGAGCTCGTCGGCATGGGCACGACGGTCACGGCGATCCTGCGCGCGGGGAACAAGCTCGCGATGGCGCACCTCGGTGACTCGCGCGCGTACCTGCTGCGCGACGGCGACCTCACCCAGGTGACGACGGACCACACCTTCGTCCAGCACCTCGTGGACACGGGCCGCATCTCCGCCGACGAGGCGGAGACCCACCCGCAGCGCAACGTCGTCATGCGCGTCCTCGGCGACTTCGACATCGATCTCACACCCGACATGTCGGTGCGCGAGGCGAAGCCGGGCGACCGCTGGCTCCTGTGCTCGGACGGCCTGTCGGGCTTCGTCAGCCCCGAGACGATCGCGCAGACGCTCGCCGACACGACCGACCTCGACGAGTGCGCCGACCGCCTCCTCCAGCTCGCGCTGCGGGCGGGCAGCACGGACAACGTCACCGTCGTGGTCGCGGACGTCGTGGACGTCGACGCCCTGCCCGACGGCGGCGCGCCCGGCACGGGCGCCCAGGTCGTCGGGTCGGCCGCGATCGACCGCGACGTGCCGACGGCGGCCGCGGACGGCCCGGCCGCACGTGCCGCCGCCCTCGTGGCGAGCGCCGGCGCGGCGAAGGCCTCCGGCGCGGCGGGCGAGGCGGACGCCGACCTCGACCCGGACGCCGACGGCGGGCCCCGCGCGGACGACGACGGGGGCACGCCCGGGACCGACGGCGAGGACGTGCGTCCGGGCCGCGCCCCGCGCCGCTGGATCACCGTCGTCGCGATCCTGCTCGTGGTCGCGGGCCTGGGCGTCGCCGCCTGGGCCGGGTACCGCTGGACGCAGTCGCAGTACTACGTGGGCGTCGCGGACGGCCAGGTGGCGGTGTTCCGCGGCATCCCCGAGAGCGCGGGCCCGCTCACCCTCTCGACGCCCATCGAGCTGACCGGCACGCGGGTCGAGGACCTGCCGGGCTACGTCGTCGACCGGCTCGAGACCGCCATCCCCGCGCAGTCGCTCGACGACGCGCGGGCGCGCGCGGAGCGCCTCGTCGTCGAGGCGTCCGAGGCCGGCACGGGCGACGAGCCGGCGGACGGCACCGCGACCACCGAGGAGCCGGTCCAGACGCCGACGGAGACCCCGGCCGGCACCGACGGCGCCGGCACGGGGGAGTGATGGCCACGGTGGAGACCACCGAGGTGCGCCCCGGACGGGGTGCGGAGATCGGCCTGCTCGCGCTCGCGATCGCCCTCGGCATCGGCGCGTACGCGCTCGTCGGGCTGAAGATGACGGGCGAGCTCCCGGGCCGCTTCTACGTCTACAGCGTCGGTACCGTCGTCCTCGCGGTCGCCGCGCACGTCGTGCTGCGCCTGCGGGCGCCGTACGCGGACCCGGTGATCCTGCCGGTCGCGGTCGCGCTCAACGGCATGGGCCTCGCCATGATCTTCCGGCTCGACCTGGGCTCGCAGATCACCGGCGGCTCGCAGGACCTCGCCCCGCGCCAGCTCCAGTGGACCGCGCTCGGGATCGTCTGCGCGTTCGCGCTGGTCTGGTTCCTGCGCGACCACCGCACGCTGCGCCGCTACACGTACACCGCGATGATCGCCGCGATCGTGCTCGTCGCGCTGCCGCTCGTGCCGGGCCTCGGGACACGCATCAACGGCGCCCAGATCTGGATCAACCTCTTCGGGTTCTCGCTCCAGCCGGCCGAGTTCGCCAAGATCGCGTTCGCGATCTTCTTCGCGGGGTACCTCGTGACCAACCGCGACACCCTGGCGCTCGCCGGGCCCAAGATCCTCGGGCTGCAGCTCCCGCGCCCGCGCGACCTCGGGCCGATCATCATCGTGTGGCTCGTGTCGCTCGCCATCCTCGTGTTCGAGCGCGACCTCGGCACGTCCCTGCTCTTCTTCGGCCTCTTCATCGCGATGCTCTACATCGCGACCGAGCGCGTGAGCTGGGTCGTCATCGGTCTCATCCTCATCGCGGTGGGTGCTGTCCTCGCGGCGTCGACCTTCGGCCACGTCCAGGCGCGCGTCGACGTGTGGCTGCACCCGTTCGACCCCGAGATCTTCGGCCGCAGCCCGGGCGGGTCCGGCCAGCTCGTCGGCGGGCTGTTCTCGCTCGGCAACGGCGGCCTGTTCGGCACCGGCTGGGGAGCCGGCTACCCGCGCACCGTGCCGTACGCGTTCTCCGACTTCATCTACGCGTCGCTCGGCGAGGAGCTCGGCCTCACCGGCCTCCTGGGCATCCTGGTGTGCTACCTCGTCCTCGTGGAGCGCGGCCTGCGTACCGCGATCGGCGTGCGCGACGGGTTCGGCAAGCTGCTCGCCGGCGGGCTCGCGTTCGTCATGGCGTGGCAGCTGTTCGTCGTCGTCGGCGGGATCACGCGCATCATCCCGCTGACCGGCCTCACCATGCCGTTCGTCGCCCAGGGCGGTTCGTCGTTGCTGGCGAACTGGCTCGTCGTCGGGCTGCTGCTGCGCATCTCCGACGACGCGCGGCGCCCGTCCTCGCTGCCCGTGCGCGGACAGGTCGCGCCGGGAGGGGCCAGGTCGCGCCCCGAGTCGGAGCCGGTCGCCGTCGTCGGCGGGGGAGCGGGCGCCGTCGGGGACCGGCCCGACGACGCGCCCACCACGGTGGGCCTGGTCCCCACGTCCACGGGCCCGGTCCGGACGACGACGGGCGTCCAGCCCGCGGTCGGGTCGCCCGCCCCCTCCTCCGAGGAGCACCCGGACGAGATGCGCACCGAGGTCGTCCGTCGCTCCGACGGCGCTCGCCCGAACGATCCCGCGGGTCCGTGGGGAGGAGCCCGGTGAACGTCCCGCTGCGTCGCGTCGCGACGGTCGTCCTCGTCATGTTCCTCGCGCTCATGGTGTCGACGACGTACATCCAGTTCGTCCAGGCGGACTCGCTCAACAACGACCCGCGCAACGCCCGCACGATCTACCGCGAGTACAACAAGTTCCGCGGCCCCATCGTCGTCGCCGGTGACGCCGTCGCCTTCTCGACCCCGGTGGACGACGCGTACGGCTTCCAGCGCTCGTACTCGAGCGGCCCGCTCTACGCCCCGATCACCGGGTTCCTGTCCCTGACGAACGGGCGCACCGAGATCGAGGACAAGGAGAACGACTTCCTCAACGGGGAGGCGAGCTCCCTGTGGTGGGACCGGCTCAGCGCGCTCTTCACCGGCGAGCAGCCCCAGGGCGCGTCCGTCGAGCTGACGATCGACCCGGCCGCGCAGCAGGCCGCGTGGGACGCGCTCGGGGACCAGCGGGGTGCCGTCGTCGCGATCGAGCCGTCGACCGGGCGCGTGCTCGCGCTCGTGTCCAAGCCGAGCTACGACCCGAACGCGCTCGCCACGCACGACACGGCGCTGGCGCGCGAGACGTACCAGGAGCTGCTCAACGCCGACGGCAACCCGATGTCGAACCGGGCGATCCGCGGCAACACGTACCCGCCGGGGTCGACGTTCAAGATCGTCACGTCGGCCGCGGCGATCGAGAGCGGCCAGTACACGGCCGAGAGCGTCATCCCGGCCCCGGACGAGTTCCCGTACCCCCAGGCGCCGAGCAACACGATGAAGAACTTCGGCGGCTCGCGCTGCTCCCCGACGGGCGAGATGACGCTGGCGGACGCGCTCCGCATCTCGTGCAACACGGCGTTCGCGAACCTCTCCGTGACGCTCGGCGAGGACGTCATGCGGCAGCAGGCCGAGGACTTCGGCTTCGACCAGCGCCTCGAGATCCCGATGGACGTCACCCCGAGCCAGTTCCCCGCGCCGGGCACCGACGGGGCGCAGCCCGACGGCATCGCCCGCGCCGGCATCGGCCAGGGCGAGGTCAAGGTGACGCCGCTGCAGATGGCCATGGTCGCCGCGGCGATCGCGAACGACGGCGTCCAGATGGCCCCGTACACCGTGGAGACGATCCGCAACCCCGACCTCGACGTCGTGCAGCAGAACCAGCCGCGCCGCCTGCGCACCTCCGTGTCGACGTCGACCGCCGAACAGCTCACCCAGATGATGGTCGGCGTCGTGCAGAACGGCTCGGGCAGCGCGGCGCAGATCCCGGGCGTGCAGGTCGCGGGCAAGACCGGCACGGCCGAGACCGGCGGCGAGGCCGCGCCGCACGCCTGGTTCACGTCCTTCGCGCCGGCCGACGACCCCCAGGTCGCTGTCGCCGTCATCGTGGAGAACGGCGGGTCCATCGGCAGCGAGGCGACCGGTGGCGCCATCGCCGCCCCGATCGCCCGCGCGGTCATGGAGGCGGTGTTGAACGGATGAAGCCCGTCAGGGGGCTGACGCTCGGCGAGCGGTACCGCCTCGTGCGCCGCATCGCCATCGGCGGCATGGGCGAGGTGTGGGTCGCCGCGGACGGCGCGCTCGGGCGCGAGGTCGCGGTCAAGGTCCTGCGCGCGGAGTACGCGGGCAACGAGGACTTCCTCGAGCGGCTGCGGACGGAGGCCCGCAACAGCGCGGCCCTGTCGCACCCGAACATCGCGCAGATGTACGACTACGGCGAGGAGAACGGCTCCGGCTACCTCGTCATGGAGCTCGTCGTGGGCGAGCCCATGGCGGACCTGCTCGAGCGCGAGCCCGTGCTGCCGCCGACGAAGCTCCTGCCGATCCTGTCGCAGACGGCCCTCGCGCTCAACGCGGCCCACCTGTCCGGCGTCGTGCACCGCGACGTGAAGCCGGGGAACATCCTCATCGACCGCTCCGGGACGGTGAAGATCACCGACTTCGGCGTCTCGCTCGCCGCCAACCAGGTACCGATGACGGCCACCGGCATGGTCATGGGCACGGCGCAGTACCTGTCGCCCGAGCAGGCCGTGGGCCAGGCGGCGACCGGGGCGTCGGACATCTACGCGCTCGGCATCGTCGCGTACGAGTCGATCGCGGGGAACCGGCCCTTCACCGGGTCGACCCCGGTCGACATCGCGGTGGCGCACGTCAACGAGCCGGTCCCTCCGCTGCCGACCTCCGTCGACCCCGAGCTGTCCGAGCTCGTCATGGTCATGCTGGCGAAGGACCCGCTCGCACGCCCGCACCCGGCCGACGCCCTCGCGCGCGTGTTCGACGGGATCGGTGAGCGCCTCTCCGCCGACCCCTGGTCGGGCCGCGTCACGGCTCCTGCATCGCCGCGCCGCGCCCGTCGGGCGCGCGCCTCCGCCGAGGAGGACGCGGCGCAGCGCGCGGAGAACCTCGCGCCCGTCATCACGCCGCTCGTCATCCCGGCAGCGGTGCGCGACCCCGACCCGGTGGACCCGGCCGTGCCCTGGCGAGCACCGTCGCCCGCGCCGGAGCGGCCGGAGGCGCCCGACGCCGACGACGCCGGGCGGCACACGGACCGCGCTGCCGCACCCGGGCCCGCGCTCCCGTGGGAGCGCCCCGTCCCGGCCGACGCCTCGGCGGTCGACGAGACCACGAGCCCGCGCGCGTACCCGCCCCGGCGCGAGATGCACGGGCAGACCCGGTCACGCCGGCCGCAGCCTGCCCGGGGCGGGTCGCGCCCCGGGAACGGCTCCCGCCCCGGGAGCAGCGCTCGCGCCGGCACCCGCGCCGACGGTGCCCGGCCGGGCGAGCAGACGTCGTCGGGCGCACCCGCGACCCGTGCCGAGGTGCGACGCCAGGCCCAGGCGGCGCCGTCGCGCCCGACCTCCGGACGGCGGACCTCCACGACGACCGGCCGCCGACTCGGCGGCCTGCCGAACGGGCTCACGTGGCCGCTCGTCGCGCTGCTCGGGCTCCTGTTCGTGCTCCTCGTCGCCACGATCATCTCGCTCGGCAACGACCGCTCGGACGACGACGCGGCCCCGGCCGCGCCGGCCGTCCGGACCTCCGCGTCGGCGACGGCGTGGGAGGGCGACGAGCGCGCCGAGCGGGTGACATCGTGACGACATCGTTGTGTTTCCAGCACTCGGGGACTCCCGCGAGTGGGATGATTGCGCCAGATGTGCCGTGCGCGGGCGCGCCCGCGGCGGCTCCGACAACACCGAAGGACGAATGAGTGGTGGACAACGCTCCCCGAGTGCTTGCCGGTCGCTACCAGGTCGGTGAGCTCATCGGCCGCGGTGGCATGGCCGAGGTGCACATCGGGCACGACAACCGCCTCGGTCGTACGGTCGCGATCAAGATCCTGCGGTCGGACCTCGCCCGTGACCCGTCGTTCCTCGCCCGCTTCCGGCGCGAGGCGCAGGCGGCCGCGTCGCTGAACCACCCCGCCATCGTGGCCGTGTACGACACGGGTGAGGACGTGCACTCCGACCCGACCGGGAACTCGGTGCACGTCCCCTTCATCGTCATGGAGTACGTCGAGGGCCACACGGTCCGCGACATCCTGCGCGACGGCCAGGCCGTCCCGCTCGACGAGGCGGTCGAGATCACCGCGGGCGTGCTCGCCGCGCTCGAGTACTCGCACCACGCCGGCATCGTGCACCGCGACATCAAGCCCGCCAACGTCATGATCACGCCCACGGGCGCGGTCAAGGTGATGGACTTCGGCATCGCGCGTGCCGTCGCCGACTCGGCGGCGACCATGACCCAGACGTCGGCCGTCATCGGCACGGCGCAGTACCTCTCGCCGGAGCAGGCGCGCGGCGAGACCGTCGACGCACGCTCCGACCTCTACTCGACGGGCTGCCTCCTCTACGAGCTGCTCACCGGCCGCCCGCCGTTCATCGGCGACTCGCCGGTCGCGGTCGCCTACCAGCACGTGCGCGAGGCCCCCGCGACGCCGAGCGCGCTGGCGCCCGACGTCCCCGAGGTCCTCGACCGCATCACGCTCAAGGCGCTCGCGAAGGACCGCACGGCGCGCTACTCGAGCGCCGCCGAGTTCCGGGCCGACCTGGAGAGCGCGGCGCGCGGCGGGGCGATCACCGCCCCGGCGCTGGGCGTGGCCGCCGCGGCCGCCGGACTCGGTGCCGCCGCCGCGGCGACCCAGATCCAGCCGGCGATGGGTGACTCCGCCACGCAGGTCATGAGCCCCACCCAGGTCGCACCCGCGCAGGCGGCGAACCCCTGGGCGACGCAGACCGCTCCCGCCGTCGCCGCCGTCCCGCCCGGGGAGGGCGGGCCCGACGAGGAGGACGAGCCGAAGAGCCGCAAGGGCCTCATGTGGACGCTCATCGCGGTGGGCGTCGTCGCCCTCGCGGCGATCATCACCATGCTGCTCATCAACGCCAACAGCGAGCCTGACGAGCCGACGACGGGCAGCGTCCCGACGCTCGCGGCGACCGTCACCCCCGAAGAGGCGCGCCAGCAGATCGAGGACGCCGGGTTCGAGTACGCCCAGGCGATCGACCCCGACTCCACCGCGCCCGAGGGCACCTTCAGCAAGCAGGACCCTGCGGGCGGCACGGAGGCGGACCTCGGCTCGACCGTGACGGCCTTCTTCTCCGCCGGGCCCGACGCGGTGACCCTCCCCGACGTCAAGGGCATGTCGCAGGACGAGGCGCGCCAGGCGCTCGAGGGGCTCGGCCTGACCGTCACGTCGGGCGGGTCGGAGGACTCGCAGGACGTCCCGCGGGACGCCGTGACCCGCTCGAACCCCGGCGCCGGCCAGTCCGTCCCCAGCGGCTCGACCGTGGAGATCTTCACGTCCAGCGGACTCGTGGCGCTGCCCGACGTCACCGGCCAGCAGCGCCAGGCCGCCGAGCAGACGATCACCGGCCTCGGGCTCACGCCCGTGGTCAACGAGGTGGAGTCCGACGAGCCCCAGGGCCAGGTCCTCACGCAGCGCCCCAACGCGGGGAGCGTCCCGCAGGGGTCCGAGGTGACGCTCGAGGTCGCGATCCCGCGCGCGAAGGAGACCACGAACGTCCCGGGCAACCTCGTCGGCATGACCCTGGAGCAGGCCGTGGACGCGCTCGGCGGTGCCGGGCTGAACATCGGGTCGCAGCAGAACCAGGAGTCGAACCAGTGGCCGGCCGGCGTCGTCATCGGCTCCGACCCCGGGGGTGGTCGAGAGGTCGAGGTCGGGACCAAGGTCTCGCTGATCGTCTCGACGGGCCCCGGCCCGTCGAACGGTGGCGGTGGGCCCGGCGGGGGCGGCGGCCCCGGCGGCGGTGGCGACGACGACGAGGGCTGACCCTCCCGCGCCGTGTCACGACCCCTGTGACGCACGACGGGCCCCCACCCTCGCGAGGGTGGGGGCCCGTCGTCGTCCGGCAGCCGGAGCCACCGGCGGCGGGCTACTGCCGCACGAGCGGCGCCATGCCCGCGGAGCGCTCGACGGCGCCGGCGAGGCCGCAGGCCTCGAGCCAGTTCGCGAGGAGGCGGTGCCCGCCCTCGGTGAGCACGGACTCGGGGTGGAACTGCACGCCGTGCAGGGGCAGGTCGCGGTGCTGCAGGCCCATGATCACCCCGCCGGCGGTCGCGGCGGTGACCTCGAGCTCGGCGGGCACGGTGTCGTTCACGACGGCGAGCGAGTGGTACCGCGTCGCGGTGAACGGGGCCGGGAGGCCTGCGAGCACTCCCTCGCCCTCGTGCTCGACGAGGCTCGTCTTGCCGTGCATCAGCTCCGGCGCGTGCGTGACCGTCGCCCCGTACACCTCGGCGAGGGCCTGGTGCCCGAGGCACACGCCCAGCATCGGCGTGCGCGACGCGGCGCACGCACGGATCACCTGCTCGCTCTGGCCGGCCTCCTTCGGGGTACCGGGACCGGGGGAGACGAGGACGCCGTCGAACACCGTGCCGTCGACGTCGCGGAAACGACCGTCGGCGTCGGGCTCCGGGACGGCGTCGTTGCGCACGACGACCGTCTGCGCCCCGAGCTGGTCGAGGTAGCCGACGATCGTGTAGACGAACGAGTCGTAGTTGTCCACGACGAGGATGCGGGTCATCGGTGTGCCTCCACGGACACGGCGCCGGCGGCGTCCGTCTGGATGTTGGGGTCGTTGAACGGCATGTACTCGGACAGGACCGGGAACAGCCACTCGAAGCACGCCAGCACGACGGCGGCCGCGAGGACGAGGAGGAGGAGCGCGCGGACCCACGCGGGGCCGGGCAGCGCGCGCCACAGGGCTCCGTACATCACAGGCTCCCGTCGGGGGTCGTGCCCGGCAGGGCGGCAGCCTCCGCGGGCGCCGTCTGCCCGACGAGGTCGGGCGGGGTGCCGTCCTCGACGGGCATCCAGTAGTCGAGCTTCGCGTTGACGATGAACCGGGCGATGAGCGAGTTGAGCCCGATCGGGTGGCAGGTCGTCAGGGTGAGGTACCGCTCGGTGGGCTCCACGCCGGGCTGCCACGGGACAGGAGCGATCGCCTCGACCTGGTCCGGCTTCACGGCCTGCATGTGGTCGACCCGGTACACGTACCAGACGCCGCCCGCCTCGACGACGATCGGGTCGCCGACCTGCAGCTCCTCGACGTCGTGGAAGATCTTCCCGTAGGTCTGGCGGTGACCCGCGAGCGAGAAGTTCCCGACGCCGCCGGGCATGACCGTCTCGGGGTAGTGCCCGGCCTGACCCTGGTCGAGGATCGAGCGCTTGTCCGTCCCCTCGGCGATCGGCATCATCTTGCCGTCCCAGCGCGGCACGTACAGCGTGCCCCACACCTCACCTGCCGCGGGCGCGGCGAGGACGGGCGGCTCGTCGCGGCGCACCGCGGTCTCGGGGGCGACGTCGGCGGGGTCCGGGGTGGGCGCGTCCATCTCGGAGAGCACCTCGGCCTGGACGCGGTCGGCCTGGACGTCGGTCCACCACAGCTGCCACACCACGTAGAGGCCGAGCAGCACACCGAGCGTGATGAGCAGCTCGCCCACCACGCCGACGGTCGCGGAGACCGCGCCCCGGCCGGAGCCGCTGCGCCCGGCGTGCCGGACGGGGCCGGTCTGCACCGCGGTCACGACGACACCGCACCCGAGGGCCGCGCGTAGCGGAGCTCGAGCGCGCCCTCGTAGCCCGGGAGCTCGAGGTCGTCGTGGTCCTGGACCGACCACCCGAGGTTCACGGCGTCGACGTACTCCTGGTAGACCTGCACGCCCGGGGACCGCTCGAGCGCTGCGCGCAGGGCGTCGGGGTCGCCGACCGCCTCGACGACGTACGGCGGCGAGTAGACGCGACCGTGCAGCAGGAGGATGTTGCCCGCGCAGCGGAACGCCGACGTCGCGGTGACGCGCTGGCCCTGCAGGGTCATGGCCTCGGCGCCGCCGGCCCACAGGGCGTTGACGACGGACTGGATGTCCTGCTGGTGCACGACGAGGTCGTCGGGCCGGATCTGCGCCGGGTAGCTCCCCTCGGGCGGGGCGTCGTCGAGCATGACGCTCAGCCCCGTTCCGCGGACCGGGACCGTGCCCGCGGCGACGGCGGTGCGGGAGGCGAGGTCGGGGTCGACGCCCGTCGGGACGTCGCTCGTCGAGGAGAGGCCGTCGATCTCCCGCGTGAGCGCGTCGACCTGCGAGGCGAGGTCAGCCACGCGGTCGGACTCGCGGTCCACGAGCTGCGCGAGGTTCTCGGGGTGCCGCGACTCCTCGCCGCGCGCGAGGCGCGCGTTGGCGGTGAACATCAGGCCGGCGAGGGCGAGGACGAGCGCGACGGTGACCGCCGAGCGCACACGCCGGCCGCGCGCCGTCGACCCGCTCTCGCGCGGTTCGGCGCCCTCGGGCGAGGGTCGCGCCGCGACGGGGTCGGTGCTGCTCACGCGGCCGTCTCCTTCCAGGGGGCGGGCAGTGTTCGTCCACCGGAGCCGCCGGTGTCACCGCCTATTGTGTGCGCCCACTACGCTAGTCGACGAACGTCGTCCACGTTCGTGACGGAACCGTGCTCCCACGGAGCCCGCCCGTGCGTCGACGACCTTCACCCGAGCCATGCACGGTTCCTGCACGACGACGGCAGGCGTCCGCACCCGCGGCGCGTCCCGACGTCGTCCGCAGCGGACCCCACCAGGACAGGAGCCCTCCCTCGTGCCCGAGTCGAAGTCCCGCAAGAAGCCCAAGGCGCCCCGCCCGCCGAGCGTGCCCACGCCCGAGTCGGGCAACCCGCGCTGGCTGGTACCCACGATGCTGGGGCTCATGCTCGTCGGCCTGGCGTGGATCGTCCTGTTCTACCTCAGCGGACCCGCACAGCTGCCCGTGCCCCCGCTGGGGGCGTGGAACCTCGCCGTCGGCTTCGCGTTCATCATCGCGGGCTTCGCGCTCACCACACGCTGGAAGTAGCGCGCGCACGACGCCCGAGCCCGGCGGCCGGGCGCGGGCGTCGTGGGCGCGAGGGGAACCACACGGGTGTAGTTCCACACCTGTGAGTAACCCTGGGGATAACTTTTCGCGGAGCGTCGCCCTAGCCCGCGAGATGGGCGAACTGGTCCGCCGCCGCGTAGGTGAGCCACGAGGCGGCGACGAGCGCGACCGCCACCACGACGGTGGCGCCGACGGCGACGAGCGTGCGCCGCTCCTTGGGCGCGTACGCGTAGGCGGCGCCCAGGACGAGGCCGACCACGAGGCCGCCCAGGTGCGCCTGCCACGCGATCCCGCCGACGAAGAAGCCGATCGCGAAGTTGATGCCGATCAGCACGACGATCTGCATCGCGTTCCGCCCTGTGCGTCGCAGCACGAGCAGGATCGCGCCGAAGAGCCCGAACACCGCGCCCGAGGCGCCGACGACCGGCGTGTACCAGGCGTCCGCCGTCGGGCCGCCCGCGAGGACGAGGTACCCGACGGACCCACCGAGCGCGGACAGCAGGTAGAGCGCCGTGAACCGCGCCCGCCCGAGCTGCTGCTCGAGGAACGGTCCGGTGATCCACAGCGCGTACATGTTGAACAGGATGTGCAGCGGGCTCGTCGAGTGCAGGAACGCCGCCGTGAGGAAGCGGTAGGGCTGGAGCTCCCCGACCCACGGCGCGAAGGCGAGCATGCTCGTCCACGTCCCGCCCGTGACGAGCTGGAGGATCCAGCTCACCACGCACAGGCCGATGAGCGTGAACGTCACGACCGGCGGCCCCGAGCGGACCTTCCCGCCGAGCGAGGTCCGGATCGTCGGGGCCTGGCGCGCGCTCTCGCGCACGCAGTCGACGCACTGGATCCCGACGGCGGCGGGACGCTGGCACTCGGGGCACGCAGGACGCCCGCAGCGCTGGCAGCGCACGTACGACACCCGGTCCGGGTGCCGCGGGCACACCGGCGGGACGGCGGGACCGTCGTGCGGTCCGGCCGTCCCGTACGCCGGCGGGCCGGGAGGCCCGGGGGGTGTCGTCGAGATGATCAGTCCTCGATGGTGACCGACGTGATGACGATGTCCTGCTGAGGACGGTCGCCGGGGCGCGTGGGCGTCGTGTTGATGGCGTCCACGACGGCGCGGGACTCGTCGTCCGCGACCTCGCCGAAGATCGTGTGCTTGCCGTTGAGCCACGGCGTGGGGACCGTCGAGATGAAGAACTGGGAGCCGTTGGTGCCCTCGGCCTCGCCCGTGACCGGGTTGCGGCGCACACCCGCGTTGGCCATGGCCAGCAGGTAGGGGCGGTCGAACTGGAGCTCGGGGTGGATCTCGTCGTTGAACGTGTAGCCGGGACCGCCCGTGCCCGTGCCGAGCGGGCAGCCGCCCTGGATCATGAAGTCCTTGATCACGCGGTGGAAGATCAGGCCGTCGTAGAAGGGCTCGTTGCGCTCTGCGCCCGTGCGCGGGTCGGACCACGTCGTGGTGCCCTGCGCGAGCCCGACGAAGTTCGCCACCGTCTTGGGGGCGTGGTTCGGCAGGAGCTCGATCCGGATGTCACCTGCGGTCGTGTGGAGGGTTGCGAACATGGTCACCATCCTCCCACGAGACCCGCCCCGGACCGGTCCGGCCCGTTGTCTCGCGGGGCGGACGTTGTGGTGGCAGAGTGGGCGGAAACGCCCATCGCATCCGCCACATCGTCCGAGCCGGACGACGACGAACCCGGGGAGCACGCATGACCCGTACTCGCTCAACGAGCGACTCCGTCAAGGAGGCGCTCGGGTCGGTCGACACCGACAAGCTCAAGACCCAGGCCGCCGAGGCGGTCGCGACCGCGCAGACCGCGGCCGGACAGCTCGCGGACCAGGCCAAGGACGCCGCCGTGCAGGCCAAGGAGTGGGGCGCACCCAGGGTCGAGGCCTTCCTCGAGTGGCTGCAGCCGCGCGTCGAGAAGGCGTGGCAGGACAGCATCCAGGCCGCGGCGCCCCGCGTCGAGAAGGCCGCCGGCAAGGCGGCCCCTGCGATCGACACGGCGCACGACAAGCTCGTGGAGGAGGTGCTGCCGAAGATCGTCGCGAGCTTCAACGCCGCCGCCTCGAGTGCCGCGGACTCCGCGCAGCGCGCCGCCGACGACGCCGCCACGGCCTCCGCGGCCGCTGCCGCCGCGACGGCGGCGGCTACGGGCCGGAAGGCGCGCAAGCTCGCCAAGCAGGGCAAGAAGGCGGCCGACGCGGCTGCGAAGCACGCGCGGAAGTCCGCGGGCAAGGCCGGCAAGAAGGCGGCGAAGCACGCGGACAAGGCGGCGGCGAAGCTCGCCGCCGCGGCCGACAAGGCGGCGGCCGATGCCGCCAAGGCGGACGCCTCGAAGGGCTCGGGCCGCACCCTGTGGTGGATCGCCGGCGGCGTCACGGCCGCAGGCGTCGGCTACGTGCTCTACCGTCGCGCCCAGCCGACGACGGACCCGTGGGCCGAGCCGTGGGAGCAGGAGGAGCAGCAGGTCCACTTCGACGACGTGGTCAGCGACGCCCGGCACGCCGTCGGGGACGCCGCGGAGTCGCTCGGCGAGGCGGCCGGGGTAGCGGTCGCGAAGGGACGCGAGGCGACCGACAAGGTCGCCGAGCGTGCCGCCGAGGTGAGCGACGCCGTGACCGACCGCGTCACCGACGCCAAGGAGGCCGCGAAGAAGGCGACCAGCCGCGCGCGCAGCACCACGCGCGGCGCCGCCGGTACGGCCAAGGACGCGTCGGCCGACGGCGCGGACGCCGGCAAGAAGGCACGGGAGACGGCGGAGGACGCCGCCGAGCAGGCCGTCGAGAAGGCCGAGAAGGAGGGCGACGACTGACGTCGCCCGCACGCAGGACCCGGTGGACGAGGGGCCCGCTCCGCGAGGAGCCGGGCCCCTCGCCCGTGCCGGCGGGGTCTCGTCCACCCGGTCGGCGCGCACGGCCCGGAGACGAAGAACGAGGACGCCGTGACCGGCGTCCTCGTTCTCAGGTGGTGGAGCCAGGGGGACTCGAACCCCCAACCCCCTGCTTGCAAAGCAGGTGCGCTACCAATTGCGCCATGGCCCCGGGAGACACGGCCGGGGCCGGTCAGGAGAGTGGAGTGCTCACTCGAAGGTGTCGGTGACCTCTGCCCAGAGGTCGCGCTCGGCGCTGTCCTCCGAGTACTTGCGCCAGAGCAGGTAACCGGCTCCGGCAGCGAGCAGCAGGACGAGGATCTTCTTCATGACGTTCCCCCTCGAGTGGGTTCGGCAGTGGGCCTAAGAGGACTTGAACCTCTGACCTCTTCCTTATCAGGGAAGCGCTCTAACCGTCTGAGCTATAGGCCCGTTCGCGCCTGGCGGGAGAAACCCTGGTGGGCCGCTCCGCACGCTGGCAGCGATTGAGGTTACCCCACCGGGACCCGCGAACCCAAACCGACGAGGGCTCGCGGGTCCCGGTACGGGTCAGTCGTCGGTCAGCGTGAGGTGCACGCCGCCCACGAGCGCGGCGACGATGTTGTACAGGAACGCCATGATCGTCGAGAGCGCCGTGATGATCACCACGTTGATCACCCCGAGCAGCGTCGCGATGGAGATCACGCGGCCGAACTCGACGTACTGGCGGATGTCGACGTTCGTCTCCTCGCCGACGATCTGCGTGACGAGCTCCTCGATCTTGAAGAACACCTGCATGCTGTCGAGCACGTACCAGACGACCGCCGTCGCGACGACCGTCATGATGCCGATCGCGACCGCGAGCAGGAAGCCGAGCTTCATCGCGGACCAGGGGTCGATCCGCGAGACCGCGAGCCGGACACGACGCGGGCCGCCGACGGCGGGGGTCGCCCCCGTCGCGGGAGCGACGGCGGGGTTGGCCCCGGTGAGCGGGGCCGCGGTCCCGGTCACGCCCGCCGCGGAGTAGTGCATCGAGGAGGCCTTCCCGGGAGCCGCGCCGGCAGGGACGGACGCGCCGGCAGCGGGTGCACGTCGCACCGTCTGGTCGTCGATCTCGTCGACGTCGTCCGAGGGCGCAGCGGGAACGGTCGCCGACACCTTCTTCGCCGCGGTCTTCGCGGCGGCGATCGCCGCCGCGGCCGCCTTCACCGCACCCGCACGGGCCACCGCGACACGGCTCTCGCCCGACGCACGCTCCATGCCGTCCGTGTCGACCTGCGACGTGGTGCCGGGGCTCGGCGGCGGGGGCGGGGGAGGAGGCGGTGTCGCCCCGTTGGAGGCTCCGTTCGACTCGCCGTGCCGGCTCGCGGGCGTGTCGGACGACCGCGCCGAGGCCGGGTCGCCGTCAGGGCGTGGCACGGTCAGCTTGGGCGTGATCGTCGGCGGTGCGTTGTTGTCGCTGCTCATAGGGTTTCCTCGGTGCTTCCGGGGGCCGGCTCGGTCCCACCCGCCTCCTGGACCGTGGAAGTCGGGTCGGTGCTCTGTGCACTGCTCGTTGCGGGGGCGTGCGGCGAGGAGCCGGTCCCGTCCTCGCTGTCCACGGTATCCCGATCCTCTCCGAGGCGACGCTCGACGTTCCGCGCGACCGCGATGATCCGGTCACCCTTGTCAGGCTTCGCGAACGTCACCCCCTGCGTGGTGCGGCCGGTGAGGTTCACCTCGTCGACCGCGGACCGGACGATCTTCCCGCGCTCCATGATGACCAGCACCTCGTCATCGGCCTCTGTGACCAGAGCCCCCACGAGATCTCCACGAGCCTCCACCAGGTTGGCGACCTTGATGCCCAGTCCGCCGCGGCCCTGGACCCGGTACTCACCGATGCGCGTGCGCTTCGCGAACCCGCCCTCGGTGACGACGAAGAGATCGGCGTGCTCCGTGACCACGTCGGCCGAGAGCAGCTCGTCGTCGTCACGGAACTTCATGCCCGTCACGCCCGACGTCGCACGCCCCAGCGGGCGCATCGTCTCGTCGTCCGCCGTGAAGCGGATGGACTGCCCCTTGCGCGAGACGAGGATGAGGTCGTCCGTCGCGTCGACGAGCAGGGCCGCGACGAGCTCGTCCGGCGTGCCGGCCTCGTCCTCGCGCAGGTTGATCGCGATGAGTCCGCCCGAGCGGGGCGAGTCGTACTCGGTGAGGCGCGTCTTCTTCACGAGCCCGCGGCGGGTCGCGAGCACCAGGTAGTCCGCGGCGTCGTAGTCGCGCAGGTCGAGGACCTGCGCGATCTTCTCGCCCGGCTGGAACGCGAGCAGGTTCGCCACGTGCTGACCCTTGGCGTCACGACCGCCCTCGGGCAGCTCGTACGCCTTCGCGCGGTAGACCCGCCCGAGGTTCGTGAAGAAGAGGAGCCAGTGGTGCGTCGTCGTCACGAAGAAGTGGTCGACGATGTCGTCCTCGCGCAGCTGCGCGCCCCGCACGCCCTTGCCACCGCGCTTCTGAGCCCGGTAGCTGTCGCTGCGCGTGCGCTTGACGTACCCGCCGCGCGTGATGGTGACGACCATCTCCTCCTCAGCGATGAGGTCCTCCATCGAGACCTCGCCGTCGAACGGCAGGATCGTCGTCCGACGCTCGTCGCCGTACCGGGCGACCAGCTCCGCGAGCTCCTCGCCCACGATCGAGCGCTGGCGCTCCGGCTTCGCGAGGATGTCCTCGTAGTCGAGGATCCGGCGCTCGAGCTCGTCGTGCTCGTCCGTGATCTTCTGCCGCTCCAGGGCGGCCAGACGCCGCAGCTGCAGGTTGAGGATCGCCGTCGCCTGGACCTCGTCCACCTCGAGCAGGGCCATGAGCCCCGAGCGGGCCTGCTCGACGTCGGGCGACCGACGGATGAGCGCGATGACCTCGTCCAGCGCGTCGAGCGCCTTGAGGTAGCCGCGCAGGATGTGGATCTGCTTCTCCGCCTCGCGCAGGAGGTACTGCGTGCGCCGCACGACGACGTCGAGCTGGTGCGTCGTCCAGTGCCGCACGAACGCGTCGAGGCTCAGCGTGCGCGGGACGCCGTCGACCAGCGCGAGCATGTTCGCGCCGAACGTGTCCTGCAGCTGGGTGTGCTTGTACAGGTTGTTGAGGACCACCTTCGCCACGGCGTCGCGCTTGAGGACGATGACGAGGCGCTGACCCGTGCGGCCCGACGTCTCGTCGCGGATGTCCGCGATGCCCTGCATCCGGCCCTCCTTGACGAGGTCGGCGATCTTCGCGGCCAGGTTGTCAGGGTTGACCTGGTACGGCAGCTCGGTGACGACCAGGCACACGCGGCCCTGGATCTCCTCGACGTTGACGACAGCGCGCATCGTGATGGAGCCACGACCCGTGCGGTACGCCTCCTCGATGCCCTTGTGGCCGAGGATCGTCGCGCCCGTCGGGAAGTCCGGTCCCTTGATGCGCTGCAGCAGCGCCGCGAGCAGCTCCTCGCGGCTCGCGTCCGGGTGGTCGAGGTGCCACTGCACGCCCTCGGCGACCTCCCGCAGGTTGTGCGGCGGGATGTTCGTCGCCATGCCGACCGCGATGCCCGCCGAGCCGTTGACCAGCAGGTTCGGGAACCGCGCCGGCAGCACCGCGGGCTCCTGCGTACGGCCGTCGTAGTTGTCCTGGAAGTCGACCGTGTCCTTGTCGATGTCCCGGACCATCTCCATGGCCAGCGGCGCCATGCGGCACTCGGTGTACCGGGGGGCGGCCGCCGGGTCGTTGCCCGGGGAGCCGAAGTTCCCCTGGCCCGCCACCAGCGGGTAGCGCAGCGACCAGTCCTGCACGAGGCGCACCAGCGCGTCGTAGATCGCGGTGTCACCGTGCGGGTGGAACTTGCCCATGACGTCGCCGACGACGCGCGAGCACTTCGAGTACGAGCGGTCCGGCCGGTAGCCGCCGTCGTACATCGCGTACAGCACGCGGCGGTGCACAGGCTTCAGCCCGTCCCGGACGTCGGGGAGCGCGCGCCCGACGATGACGCTCATCGCGTAGTCGAGGTACGACCGCTGCATCTCGAGCTGCAGGTCCACCTGCTCGATGCGCCCGTGGTGCACCGCGACGGCCGACCCGTCGGAGTGCACGACCTCCTCGGTCCCGTCGCCGGGAGCCGTGGGCTCGATCTCGGGGTTCTGCTCGTCGGTCACGGTCTACCTCGTTCGTTCGTCTCTTCGTACGCTGTGGTTCCGTCGTGCGCCGTGGTCGGGGCCGCGCGCGGAGCCGTCGCCCCGCCACCGGCACCGCCGGCGAGCGGCTCAGATGTCAAGGAACCGCACGTCCTTCGCGTTGCGCTGGATGAAGCTGCGCCGGGACTCCACGTCCTCGCCCATGAGGACGGAGAAGATCTCGTCCGCAGCCAGGGCGTCGTCCAGGGTGACCTGGTTGAGCGTGCGGTGCTCGGGGTCCATCGTCGTGTCCCACAGCTCCGAGTAGTCCATCTCGCCGAGGCCCTTGTAGCGCTGGATCCCGTTCTCCTTGGGGATCCGCTTGCCCGCGGCCACGCCGGAGGTGAGGAACGCGTCGCGCTCCTTGTCGGAGTACACGTAGTCGTGGGGGGCGTTCGACCACTTGAGCCGGTACAGCGGCGGCTGCGCGAGGTACACGTGCCCGTTCTCGATGAGCGGTCGCATGTACCGGAACAGGAGCGTGAGCAGGAGCGTCGCGATGTGCTGGCCGTCGACGTCCGCGTCGGCCATGAGGACGATCTTGTGGTACCGGAGCTTGCTCAGGTCGAAGTCCTCGCCGATGCCCGTGCCGAACGCGGTGATGATCGACTGGACCTCCTGGTTCGACAGGGCCCGGTCGAGGCGCGCGCGCTCGACGTTGAGGATCTTGCCGCGGATCGGGAGGATCGCCTGCGTCCGGGGGTTGCGCCCGCGCACGGCGGAGCCTCCCGCCGAGTCGCCCTCGACGATGAAGATCTCGCACTCCTCGGCGCGGTTCGACTGGCAGTCGCGCAGCTTGCCGGGCATACCGCCCGACTCGAGCAGGCCCTTGCGGCGGGTCGCCTCGCGGGCCTTGCGGGCCGCGAGGCGAGCCTGCGACGCCTGGATCGCCTTGCGGATGACGTCGCGGGCCTCGCCCGGGTGCGAGTCGAACCAGTCGTTGAGGCGTTCGTTGACGACGCGCTGGACGAACGTCTTCGCCTCGGTGTTGCCGAGCTTGGTCTTCGTCTGGCCCTCGAACTGCGGCTCGCCGAGCTTCACCGAGACGACGGCGGTCAGACCCTCGCGGATGTCGTCGCCCGTGAGGTTGTCGTCCTTCTCCTTGAGGATGCCCTTGTCGCGCGCATAGCGGTTGACCAGCGACGTCATCGCCGAGCGGAAGCCCTCCTCGTGCGTACCACCCTCGGTCGTCGAGATCGTGTTCGCGTACGTGTGCACCGACTCGGAGTACGCGCTCGTCCACTGCATCGCGATCTCGACGGAGATCCGCCTCTCGGTGTCCTCCGACTCGAAGTCGATGACGTCGGGGTGGACGAGCTCGACCTTCTTCGCGCTGTTGAGGTGCTTCACGTAGTCGACGAGACCGCCGTCGTACTTGTACGTCACCGTGCGGAAGGCGGAGCTCGGCGTGCCCGACGCCGCGGCGCCGCCGTCCGACTCCGACCTACCGTCCGCGTCGGCGGTCGGTCCCTCGCCGCCCGTGACCTCGTCCCCGGTGTCGAGGTGGGCGGGGCGCTCGTCGGTCAGCGTGATGCGCAGGCCCTTGTTGAGGAACGCCATCTGCTGGAACCGCGCGCGCAGGGTCTCGAAGTCGAAGTCGGTCGTCTCGAAGATCCCGGGGTCCGGCCAGAAGGTCTGGGTCGTGCCGGTCTCCTGCGTCGCCTCGCCACGGAAGAGCTCGCCCACCGGCTTGCCCCCGTCGGCGAACTCCTGGCGCCACGCGTAGCCGTCGCGCTGGACCTCGGTGACGACACGCGTCGAGAGGGCGTTGACGACCGAGATGCCGACGCCGTGCAGACCGCCCGAGACGGCGTAGCCGCCGCCGCCGAACTTTCCGCCGGCGTGGAGGATCGTCATGACGACCTCGACCGTCGGCCGGCCCTCGGTGGGGTGGATCGCGACGGGGATGCCGCGGCCGTTGTCCACGACGCGCACGCCACCGTCGGCCAGGAGCGTGACGTCGATGGTGTCGGCGTGCCCCGCGAGCGCCTCGTCCACAGAGTTATCCACAACCTCGTACACAAGGTGGTGTAGGCCACGCTCACCCGTGGACCCGATGTACATGCCCGGACGCTTGCGGACCGCCTCGAGACCCTCGAGGACCGTGATGTTGCTCGCGTCGTAGCCACCGCTCGTCGCGGGTGCCGCCTCCGCGGACGGGGTCGGGTCGGAGATGGCGGTGTCGGTGTGCTCTGCCACGGGCAGGACTGCTCCTCGTCGTCGTGCGCGCGACGCCTGCGTTCCTGCGGGAAGCGGTCGTCGTCGCTCAAAGGTTCCGGGCCCGCACCACCGTCGGCGCCGGCTTCCCGTGACGGGGAACGACCCCGCCGAGGACGGTGGGTCGCGCCCCTGGGACGGGCTGCGCGAGCGGGTGGTGACAAGACCCGGAATGACCTTCCCAGTCTACCCGCCAGGAGCCGAATTCCGCGGATCTTGGGCCTCCTGGGGACACCTTCGGGAACTTTCCCGACGCGATGCCCGCGTCCCCCACGGAAGTCCTCCACACAGTTGTCCACAGGGTTTGTCCACCGGGCTGGGGACGCTGTCGGCGCTCGCCCGCACGCGCTCCCGCAAGGGTCTGCCGCGCGTCTCGGCGCGAGACGCACGAGGGCGGCGCACATCGGGCAGACGAGGCGAAGTCGGGAATCGGCATTTCAGGCAGAAGATGGTCTAATACCACACACAATCATGATTCGCGCGTCGTCCGCGCAGGAGTGATCGGCGCGCGGGCGACCACACGTCGAAGGGACCCCAACCCCGTGAAGAGACTCCTCGCGAGCGCTGCCGTGACGGCGCTCGCTCTCGGCGGCATCGCCGTGGCTACCGCCGCGCCTGCCTCCGCCCACACACCCGTGGTCACCGCCGACTGCACCTCGCTCAGCGTGAAGCTGTGGGCGTACTCGGACACGAAGCAGAACGACCTCACCGTCACGGTCGACGGTGCCGTGGTCGACGACACGCGGTTCAAGCGCTCCTTCGAGAAGGCGTACGACCTCGACCCGACGAAGGACCACACGTGGTCCGTCAAGGTCGACGCGGGGGACGGCTCACGGTACGACCACCAGCAGTCGGGCAGCACGACCGCGTGCGAGACGCCCGCCGACGACTCCGTCCAGAGGGGCGTGTACGTCTACCCGAAGGTCGACGCCGACCTGCCGGCCTCGTGGGAGAACTCCGGGCACCAGAAGATCGTCACGAGCGGTGAGCTCGAGCTCCCCGAGCGGCCGTGGGACAAGACCTGGCTCGTCACGCCCCTCGACCTCGAGGAGGTGCGCGAGGTCGCGGCGACGATCGTGCCCGGCGTGACGACGGCCGACCTGTGCATGGCGTGGGGTGTCCAGCAGGACCTGGTCGACCTGCCGGGGGGCCTGGCCGACCTGCCGACTGACATCAAGTACTCGCGCGACGGCCAGCACCTCGGCGCGTTCCCCGACGGCACCCTCCTCTCCTGGGACCACCGGGATCTCGCCGACCTCTTCCCCGAGGGCGCGTGCGACACCCCGACCCCGGTCGAGGAGCCCGTCGTCGCACCGGCGCTCCCCGTCGCCCCGACCGCCGTCACCGACTGCGGTGCGGACCTGACGGCCGAGAACCTCCCCGCGGAGTCGGAGGAGTTCCTCTACACCGTGACGCCCGACGGCGTCGTCGTGGAGCCCAAGGACGCCACGGTGACGTTCGCCGACGGCACCTCCGAGCTCGGCTACGTCGTCGCCGAGGACGGGCGCAGCGCCCTCTACCCGCGCGCCGACCTCGTCCCCTCGGACGAGGAGTGCGCCCTCGTCCCGGGCGCGATCGAGTCGGTCTGCGTGGGTGACGTGCCCTACCTGGGCTACGAGGTGGGGCTGCCCGAGGGCGTGACCGCCGACGGCGACACCCCGCTGACGATCACCTTCCTCCACCCGACCGGTGGCGAGAACTACGTCGTGACGGACCAGCCGCTCTCCGGCACCATCCTGTGGCCCGGCGCCTCCGCCGAGGAGCCCCAGCAGTGGCCCGGGTTCGTCCGCAACGAGGACGGCTCCTACACGCAGACCGAGGGCAACTACGCGTGGACGCGTGACGGCGTCCAGGTGCTCTTCGAGGTCAACCCGTCGTACTCGACCGTGGTCGACTACCCGCCGGCGACGAGCGCGTGCGCGAACCCGCCCGTCGCGCCCGTGGCAGCCGAGGACGTCACCGCCCCCGGCCAGGCGTCCGGTCCGGCGCTCGCCTCGACCGGCGCGACCGTCGCCGGTGCCGTGGCCTTCGCGGTCCTGCTCGTCGGTGGTGGCGCGCTCGTGTTCTGGCTGCGGCGCCGCGTGCAGGCCTGACGCACCCGCACCCGACGAGGCCCGCCGCGACGCACGTCGCGGCGGGCCTCGTCGTCTCGTCGTCTCGTCACGACCGTCTTCCACACCGTCGTCCACAGCCCCGTGGACACGCGTGCGCCGCCTGCTCACCCCCAGGTGTCGCGCGGCCCCGGCCCGCGCACCGACTTCTTCCCGCGGCGGAAGCTCGGACCCGCCGGACCGAGGACGGTGACCGTCTCCACGACGCCCTCGCCGACCTCGGTCGCGAGCCGTTGCAGCAGCTGAGGGGCGAGCAGCCGCACCTGCGTGGCCCACGCGGTGGAGTCGGCACGTACGACGAGCACCTTGTCCTCGAACGTCTCGGGCTCGCAGTGGTCCGCGACCTGGTCGCCGACGACCTCGCGCCACCGACCCACGACCCCACCCACGGAGACCTCGGAGACCCAGTCCCGTTCACGCAGCAGGCGTGCGACGACGTCCCCCAGGAGCTGTGGATCACGCCCGCCCGGGCGCGCCCCCGACGTGGGCGGATCGGCCAGGACGCGTCGCCGCGGCTCCTGCCCCGGCCGCAAGCCCTTCGCCCGCGCGGCGGCCTTCGCCCGGTTCAGCGCCTGGCGCGCGACCTCCGCCGGCGGCGTCAGCTCCACGACGTGGCCGACGGGCAGCTCCGTCGGGCGCCGGGGGCCGTCCTCCTCGTCGCGCGACGGCCCGGGGTCGCGGAGGGTCTCGTCGTCGACGCGAGAGGCCGGTGCGGGAGGAGGGTCGCCCTCGCTCCGGGGAACCCCGTCGTCATGACTCGACACGGTTCACCGTCCCGTCGTGGACGGCGAAGCGTGCGCCGAGGAGCCGCGCCGGCACGTCCTCGGCCACCGCCGCGGTGATGAGGACCTGACCGGCGTCGGCCACGAGCTCCGCGAGCCGTTCACGGCGACGGACGTCGAGCTCGGCGAAGACGTCGTCCAGGACGAGGATCGGCTCGCCGTCGGGACCCCACTGGTCCGCCCACAGGAGCGACTCCAGCCCGGCGGGGGCGCCGTCCTTGAGCAGCCGGTACGACGCGAGCCGGAGGGCGAGGGCGAAGGACCAGGACTCGCCGTGGCTGGCGTAGCCCTTGGCCGGCAGGCCGCCGAGGGTGAGGACGAGGTCGTCGCGGTGCGGGCCGACGAGGTTCACCCCGCGCTCGATCTCCTTGCCCCGCACCACCCGCATGGCCTCCAGCATGCGCTCCTCGAGCGTGCTGACGTCGGGGATGCCCGACGCCGGCCCGTCCGCGAGGTCGATCTCCCCGCCCCGGCGCGGGGCGTCGTCGGGCAGGCCGTCCGGGGCCGCGATGGCCTCGTCCACGGACGAGCGGTAGGTCGTGCGAGCCTCGCCCTGCCCGGCGCTCACCTGGTCGTACGCCTGCGCCACGTACGGCGTGAGCGCGGCGACCAGCTGGAGCCGCAGCGCCGTGATCTCCGCGCCGAGACCGGCGAGGCGGGCGTCCCACACGTCGAGCGTCGCCAGCGCGGACGCCGGGTCGTCGCCGCCCGAACCCGTCTCGCCGTCGGGCGGCGCAGCCTGTTCAGGCGTGGTCCGCCGCGGGCCGCGGCCCCGACCACGCAGCGCGGCCGCCGACTTCAGCAGGGCGCCACGCTGGCGCAGGACGCGGTCGTAGTCGGCGAGGAGCCCGGCGACGCGGGGGACGAGCAGGACCGCGAGCTGGTCGAGGAACCGGCGCCGCCCGTCGGGGTCGCCCTTCACGAGGGCGAGGTCCTCCGGGGCGAAGAGCACGGTCCGCACGATGCCCAGGACGTCTCGCGGGCGCTTCGCGGGGGAGCGGTTGATGCGGGCCCGGTTCGCGCGGCCCGGGGAGATCTCCAGCTCGACCGTGCTCGCCCGGTCCCCGCGCACCACGCGCGTGCGCACCACGGCGCGGGTCGCGCCCGCCCGCACGAGCGCGGCGTCGTTCGCGACGCGGTGGCTCGCGAGGGTCGCGACATACCCGATCGCCTCCACGAGGTTCGTCTTGCCCTGACCGTTCTGCCCGACGAGCGCGTTGACGCCCGGACCGAGCTCGAGGTCGACCGACTCGTAGGAGCGGAAGTCGACGAGGGACAGGTGCGAGACGTACATGCGGGGAGAAGAGGTGCCGGTGGGAGCCGGTCAGGCCGGGGGCTCGAGCGGACCCGCGCCCGGGGACGCCGGGCCGGCGGCCTTGACCGCATGCCCACCGAACTGCTGACGCAGGGCCGCGACGGCCTTGAGCGCGGGCGACTGCTCCTGGCGCGACGCGAACCGCGCGAAGAGCGCCGCCGAGATCACCGGGAGCGGGACGGCGTTGTCGATCGCCTCGTCGACCGTCCATCGCCCCTCGCCCGAGTCCTCGACCCAGTCGTCGATCGCGGCGAGCTGCGGGTCCTCCTCGAGCGCCTTGACGAAGAGGTCGAGCAGCCAGGACCGCACGACGGTGCCGCGCGTCCACGCCTTCATCGTGCCGTGCACGTCCTTGACGAGCTCGTCCTTCGCGGCCAGGAGCTCGTACCCCTCCGCGTAGGCCTGCATGAGGCCGTACTCGATGCCGTTGTGGACCATCTTCGCGAAGTGGCCGGCGCCGACCTCGCCCGCGTGGACGAAACCCTCCTCCCGCGGACCCTCCGGACGGAGTGCGTCGAAGACCGGCATGGCCACCTCGACGTGCACGGCGTCCCCGCCGACCATGAGGCCGTAGCCGTTGTCCAGGCCCCACACGCCACCGGAGACGCCGACGTCGAGGTAGCCGACGCCACGCTCGCTGAGCTCGGCCGCGCGCGCCTGGTCCTCGGCGTAGTACGAGTTGCCGCCCTCGATGACGAAGTCGCCCTCGCCGAGCAGGCCGCCCAGCTCGGTGACCACGCTGCGCGTCGGGTCGCCCGCGGGGACCATGACCCACACGATGCGCGGCGCGTCGTCGGGCAGTGCCGCGACCAGGTCGGCGAGCGTCGCGACGTCCGACACCTCCGGACGCGGGTCGTAACCGACGACCTCGATGCCGGCGGCGCGGATGCGCGCCCGCATGTTGTTGCCCATCTTGCCGAGGCCGACGAGTCCGATGCGCGTGACCATACGAGTCCTCCGAGGTGCGGTGGTGCGGTCCAGGCGGTGGTGCGCTGCCCCGTGTCAGCCGGCGAAGCGGATCGGCACGAGCAGGTAGCGGTAGTGCGACGAGTCCTCGCCGTCCAGGGAGTCCTGGCCGGTGAACTCGACGGGCTTGTTCGGGTGCGTGAAGCTCAGGCGCACGAAGTCGGTACCGAGAGCACCGAGGCCGTCGAGGAGGAACTGCGGGTTGAAGGCGACCGAGATGTCCTCGCCCACGAGCACCGCCTCGAGCGCCTCGGAGGCCTGCGCGTCGTCGCCCTGCCCGGCGTCGAGCACCACCTGGCCGTCGGTGAACGACAGCCGGATCGGGGTGTTGCGCTCGGCGACGAGGGACACGCGCTTGGCGGCGTCGATCAGCGGGGCCGTCGGGACGACGGCGTGGATCGGCGTCTCGTCCGGGAACAGCCGGCGCACGGCGGGGTAGTCGCCGTCCACGAGCTGCGACGTCGTGTGGCGGCCGCCCGCCTCGAAGCCGATCAGGTCGACGCCGGCTCCCGTGCTGAGCCCGACGTTGACGAGCCCGGAGCTGCCGAGCGACTTGGCGACGTCGTTCAGCGTGCGGGCGCGCACGAGCGCCACCGCGGAGTAGCTCGGCGTGACCGGCGTCCAGGTGAGCTCGCGGAGCGCGAGGCGGTAGCGGTCGGTCGCGAGCAGCGTGATGCGCTCGCCCTCGATCTCGACGCGGACGCCCGTGAGCAGGGGGAGCGTGTCGTCGCGGCTCGCGGCGACGGTCACCTGCGCGACGGCGTTCGTCAGCTCGTCGCCCGAGACCGTGCCGGACAGCTCCGGCATGGCGGGGAGCGCGGGGTACTCGTCCACGGGCATGGTGAGGAGCGTGAAGCGGCTCGCGCCGCACGTCACCGTCACCTTGGTGCCCTCGAGGACGACGTCCACGGGCTTCGCCGGCAGCGCGCGGGAGATCTCGGCGAGCAGGCGCCCGGAGACGAGCACCGTCCCGGGCTCGCTCACCTCGGCGGGGATCTCGGACCGCGCGGAGACCTCGTAGTCGAAGCTCGAGAGACCGATGGTCCCGGAGGCGTCCGCCTCGAGCCGCACGCCTGCGAGGACGGGAGCCGGCGGACGGGTCGGCAGGGTCCGCGCCGTCCAGGTCACCGCGTCGGCCAGGACATCACGCTCAACCCGGAACTTCATCCCACACCCTCTCGTCCCAACGTCCAGGATCGGACTCGATCTTCACATGTGCCGTCCGGACCCGCCTCGGCGCACGGACCCGCTCATCGCGGCTCCGACGCCGTCGGTGAGAACGGTGCGCGTGCGTCCGTGCCCGGCGACGGTGGTCAGCAGGTCTGCAGCCCTGCGTGGCACACGCGTCGTGCATGAACCCTACGCGAGGAGCGGGACGGGAGGAACTGGAACGACGGGCCTGGGGACGAAGGGGACGGGTCGACGTCGTCGCTGCTCCGGGCGTCTGGCCTCGACCCGACGGCCGTGGGGTCAGCAGGGTGCCGGTCGAGCGCCGGAGCCTGATGAAGGCGTGTGGAATTTCCTCTCCTAGAACTCCTTCGTCATCGTCATCGGGGTTGTGGAACTCGTGGAAAACGGGTGTCGTCGCAGGTCAGGGCAGGAATCCGCGTGTGGATGGACCGGTGGCCGCGCTGTGGGTAACTCGCACGTCCTGTGGGCGACCGGATTGTCCCCACATGTCGTCCACCGGTGCAGGGTGCTTCGTCCACACCTTCAAGCGCTTCGTCCACAGTTATCCACAGCGATGTGGACGCAGATGTGTATAGATGTCGGTCCACAGAGCCCTGTGGAGAGTGTCGATCCACAGGGATGTCGGGGAAAACCCTCGAGATCTCGCGGAGCGTGGCTCGCGCGCCGGGCCTGTGGTCGTTCGTGTCGCCCGCCATCACGGGGATGTCACAACCCACAGAGATCCTGTGGATAGCTGTGGACAACTGCGCGCACACCCTGTGTACGAGTCGGTGTTTCCACTGCTCACCCCACTGCCTGCCGCCGTTCGAGGGAGATATCCACAGCTGTGTGCACCGCGGTGGGTGTCGGTGTGGACCGTCCATGTCCGTGTCCGGGTCCTCGCGCGGACCGTCGTCGTCCGGCTCAGGGCCGAGATCGCACCGCCTCCGAGAGTGCCGTGCGGTCGCGCCCGGGAGGTGCGCGCGATGGCCGCGGGGGGCGCGGCGGGGTGCGCCGACGGCGGGGTGCCGGGCTGGTGTGACACCGGCTGCCGGGCGCGGGCAGCGGCTATCGCTCCGACGAGACGTCGGGGGTGCCGCGCCGCGCGGTGGTGCGACGCCGTGGACGGGAGCGCCGGGCGCTCGGCCGCACGAGGGGGAGGTCCGCGCGGAGAACGCCCCGGGTGCGGCGTCGGGGGCGGAGCTCACGCGTGGGGCCGGGTTCAGCCGCGGTGCTGCTGCTTGATCCGGCTGGTGAGCTCGGTGACCTGGTTGTAGGTCGAGCGGCGCTCCGCCATCTGCTCGGTGATCTTGCGGTTCGCGTGCATCACCGTCGTGTGGTCTCGGCCGCCGAACTGTTGGCCGATCTTGGGCAGCGACAGGTCCGTGAGCTCTCGGCACAGGTACATGGCGATCTGCCGGGCCGTGACGAGCACGCGCGAGCGGGAGCTCCCGCACAGGTCGTCGATCGTGAGGCCGAAGTACGCGGCGGTCTGGGCGATGATCGCGGCCGGCGTGATCTCCGCGCTGTCCTCGTCGGTGATGAGGTCCTTGAGGACGATCTCCGCCAGGGGGAGGTCGACCTGCTGCCGGTTGAGGTTGGCGAAGGCCGTGACGCGGATCAGGGCACCTTCGAGCTCCCGGATGTTGGTCGAGATGCGTGATCCGATGTAGGAGAGCACGTCGTCCGGCGCGGCGAGCCGCTCGCTCGACGCCTTCTTGCGCAGGATCGCGATACGGGTCTCGAGGTCCGGCGGCTGGACGTCGGTGATCAGGCCCCACTCGAAACGGGAGCGGAGGCGGTCCTCGAACCCGTTGAGCTGCTTGGGCGGCAGGTCGGAGGTGATGACGACCTGCTTGTTGGCGTTGTGCAGGGCGTTGAACGTGTGGAAGAACTCCTCCATCGTCTGTTCCTTGCCCTGCAGGAACTGGATGTCGTCGATGAGGAGGACGTCGACGTCCCGGTAGCGCCGCTGGAACGCACCGGCCTTGCCCTCACCGATGGAGTTGATGAAGTCGTTCGTGAACTCCTCCGAGTTCACGTACCGCACCCGCACGTTCGGGTAAAGGTTGTGGGCGTAGTGCCCGATCGCGTGGAGCAGGTGCGTCTTCCCGAGGCCCGAGTCGCCGTAGATGAACAGCGGGTTGTACGCCTTGGCCGGCGCCTCGGCCACCGCGACGGCGGCTGCGTGCGCGAAGCGGTTCGAGGACCCGATGACGAAGGTCTCGAAGACGTACTTGGGGTTGAGCCGGCTCGGCTCGGCCTGGGGGCGGGGCGGCGGAGGGGGCGGCAGGTCCGGCAGGCCGTCGTCGGGCTCGATGTAGGGACGCTCCACGGCGGGACGCGACGCGGGCGCGCTCACCGGCTCCGAGCTGAGCTCCGGGTCGACGGTGATGCCGAAGCGGACGTCCCGACCGAGGCACGAGGACATCGCGGTGACGAGCTCGTCGCGCACGCGCGTCTCGAGGTAGGTGCGCGTCTGCTCGTGCGGTACCGCGATGAACACGGTGTCGTCGAGGATCGCGAGCGGCTTGGCGAGACGGATGAAGGCGATCTGCCGCGGCGTGATGTCGGGGCTCGCCTCGAGGATGCTCAGGGTCTGCGCCCAGACGTCGGCGATGTTCTCGTCCGGGTTGGCCACGGGCAGTTCCTCACGGGTCGAGGGTGTGCGTCGGGAGGCACGGTCCAGCCGTCGAGCGCGTGCTCGCGAGCCGAGGCGACGAGCGCCGACGAAAGAAGGTCACGGGTGTGGTGATGCTGGGTCGATCGTGCCATGGGAACCCCTCGTCCACATAGTTGTCCACAGGCTGTGGGTAGTTGTGGTGAGGTTGCTCTCAAAGGCGCGGACCGCGGCGCGGTGCACGACGTCGGGCTGGTCGCGCAGCGGCGGACGTCACGCTACCGCGGTTTGACCTGGGAGGCCCGCGCAGCGTAACGTCAGACAGCCGTTCCAGGTGTTCTTGGCGCGCCCGCGTGGAGGAAACTCGCCGTGAGGCACAGCGTCCGGGACGCCTCGCGAGGATCCGACGCCCACCCTAGTGGTACGCACGATCCGCGTGCCTGGACGGCCAGCGGCGGGTGACCGCCCCGAGCACGACCCGAACCACCCGGCAGGCTCCACCGGAACCTGTCATTGCATCGTCGAGGACATAGACGGTGTACCTCCCCGACGTTCTTGGAGTACCTCGTGAGCAAGCGGACCTTCCAGCCGAACACCCGGCGCCGGGCGAAGACCCACGGCTTCCGGCTGCGCATGCGGACCCGTGCCGGCCGCGCCATCCTGGCTGCCCGCCGTCGCAAGGGCCGCACCGAGCTCTCTGCCTGATCCCACGTGCTCCCCGCGGCGCACCGACTGCGCCGTTCCGTCGATTTCGAGCGGGCGGTGCGCCGCGGCGTGCGTGCTGGTAGGTCGACCGTGGTCGTGCATCTCTCGGAGGACCCGGAGGGTGACGCGCAACCACAGGTCGGCTTCGTCGTATCCAAGGCAGTGGGGAACGCGGTGCACCGCAACCTCGTGAAGCGTCGCCTGCGGGCCGTGACAGCGGCTCGCCTCGATGTGCTGCCCCCGCACGGGCGCGCCGTCGTCCGTGCGCTCCCGGGTGCGTCCGCCGCTACGTTCGACGAGCTGAGCTCCGACCTCACCCGCGGTCTCGAGCGTGCAGTCCAACGCCTGCACGAGCGAACGGGCGTGGGTCGATGACGACCGTGCACCCTGCGGCTCCGCCCGAGACGTCGTCCCGGCCCGCCGAGCAGCCCGACGTGCCCGTGGCGCGTGGCGTCACCCGGCGTGTGATCGACGTGTTGCGTCGCGTCCCCGCTCTCACTCTCATCGGCATGATCCGGGCCTACCAGTCGGTGATCTCGCCGATGACCGGTCCCACGTGCAAGTACTACCCGTCCTGCTCCCAGTACGCCCTCACGGCGGTGCGTCGTCACGGCGCCCTGCGCGGAACGGGCCTCGCCCTCTGGCGGCTGCTGCGCTGCAACCCCTGGAGCCTCGGTGGGGTCGACGATGTTCCGCCGGCACGACACACGCACTAGTCCGGCGCCCGACCGTGGGCGATTCACCAGTCTTGTCGAAATTTGAGGGAGCAGTCACCGATGGACTTCTTCGCGTTCCTCGCCCCGATCGAGTGGGTCGTGGCGTGGATCATGTACTTGTGTCACCAGGGTCTGGTGCTGCTCGGGTTCTCCGACGGACCGGGTCCCGCGTGGGTCCTGTCGATCGTCGGGCTCGTGGTCATCATCCGAATCCTGCTGATCCCGCTGTTCTTCAAGCAGATCAAGGCCTCGCGCGGCATGCAGATGCTGCAGCCCGAGATGCAGGCCATCCAGAAGAAGTACAAGGGCAAGTCGGATCCTGCGTCCCGGGAGGCCATGAGCCGCGAGACGATGGAGCTGTACCGCAAGCACGGGACGAACCCGTTCGCGTCCTGCATGCCGATCCTGCTGCAGTCGCCCATCTTCTTCGCGCTGTTCCGGGTGCTCAACGGCCTGGTGCCGATCTCCAACGGCAGTGACGACCCGATCGGTCCGATCAACGCCTCCGTCGCGAGCGACATCGAGAGCTCGTCCGTCTTCGGAGCGCAGCTCTCCGACATCTTCCTGCGCTCGGAGGACCTGCAGACCAAGATCGTCATCGCGGTCCTCATCGTCGCCATGTGCGCCACGACGTTCTTCACACAGCGACAGCTCACGATGAAGAACATGCCGAAGGCCGCGCTCGAGGGGCCGATGGCATCGACGCAGAAGATGATGCTCTACGTCTTCCCGTTCATCTTCGCCGTCTCCGGCGTCAACTTCCCGGTCGGTGTCCTCGTCTACTGGACGACGACCAACCTCTGGTCGATGGGACAGCAGTTCTACACGATCCGACGTATGCCGGCGCCCGGCTCCGAGGCAGAGCGTCAGATGAACGAGCGGAAGGCGCGCAAGGCCGCCGCGAAGGGGATCGCCGTCGAGGATGCGACGCCCGCCATCGAGCAGCCTCGCGGGCAGCGTCAGCAGCCGAAGCGCAAGGACCGCCAGAAGGGCACGTCGCGCCCGGCTGGCTCGTCGCCGAACGACAACGGCTCGGGCTCGCCGGAGGCGCAGGATGCACCGGTCGAGGACGCTCCCGTCGACGAGGCGCCGAGGAAGGACCGCCCCGGCGGCTCGCCCGGCACGTCGTCGAAGAAGAAGAAGCAGAAGTAGCCCCGCGCCTGCGCGCCCCTGACGCCCTGAGGAGTAGCTTCATGACGCCGACCGAGACCCCTGTACCCGGCGAGACCACCGACGACGAGTCGACGCGCGAGACGTCGCGGCTCGAAGAGGAGGGCGAGATCGCGGCGGACTACTTGGAGGAGCTGCTCGACATCGCCGACCTCGACGGCGACATCGACATCGACGTCGAGCACGACCGCGCGGCCGTCGAGATCGTCGCGGACGACCCTGCTGCGCTCGGTTCCCTCGTCGGGCGCGAGGGGGAGGTTCTGGACGCACTGCAGGAGCTGACCCGCCTCGCCGTCCAGGCGCGCACGGGCGACCGCAGCCGCCTCATGCTGGACGTCGCGGGCTTCCGTGCGGCCCGGCGGCGCGAGCTCACGGAGCTCGCGGAGAAGGCGATCGAGCGCGTGCGCTCCGGAGGCGAGAAGGTGTCGCTCGAGCCGCTCAATGCGTTCGAGCGCAAGGTCGTGCATGACGCCGTGGCTGCCGCCGGCCTCCGGAGCGACTCCGAAGGTGTGGAGCCTGCTCGGTACGTGGTGATCCACCCCGCAGACTGACGATCTCCACCACGTCCGTGTGCCCCCTGTTTCACGTGAAACAGGGGGCACACGTCGTGAGGGGTGAGCCGTGACGGTCTCGGGTCCGCGTGTCGGTGTGCGACCTCGTCACGGTGATCCTCGTTGGAGGGGTTGGAATGGGCGCGGGGCGGCTGCCGTGCGGCGCCCGCACCGCGCCGCTCGGCGAGTGCGTGGTCTTCGATACGTCCGGACGGATCGGCCGTCGACTCGTGATCGCTGGGAGGTCGTGGTCGCGCGACGCGTGTGCCCCGCCGGACGACGCGCACTGGCGTGTCGCAAAAGACCCCGCCCGCGATCGCTGCCGCCGGAGGAGCGGAGGGGCGCAGCGCGACGTCGGAGGGTCATCGGAAAGAGGCGGTTGCGCGGAACGATCGGTCCGAGGTGACGCGACGACGCAACGATGCTCTGGGTCGGGCGGCTCACGGCGTCGAACGGCTGTTTCACGTGAAACGATAGCCACAGCCGAGAACGAGGAGGCAGGCGACGCGATGCAGAGCGCGGCTCATGGTGACGAGAACCCGGGGATCGGGAAGGACGAGCTCGCCGAGCACTTCGGTGCGGCGTACCCGACGATCGAGCGATTTGCCGACCGGCTGCGGGACGAGGGAGAACTACGAGGCTTGATCGGGCCGCGCGAGGTCCCGCGCATCTGGGACCGACACATCCTCAACTCGGCAGCCGTGGTCCCGTTCCTTCCGCTCGAGGGTCTCATCGCAGACGTCGGCTCCGGCGCGGGCCTCCCGGGCATCGTCATCGCCGCGATGCGCCCGAATGCCGCTGTCTACCTCATCGAGCCCATGGAGCGCCGTTGCGCGTGGCTCACGGAGGTCGCGACAGACCTCGAACTGACGAACGTCGAGGTCAAGCGGGGGCGAGCGGAGGAGTATCACGGTGCGTTCGAGTGCGACGCCGTGACGTCGCGCGCCGTGGCTGCGCTCGACAAGCTGGTGCGCCTGTCGCTCCCGCTCGTACGTCCAGGTGGCGAGATGATCGTCCTCAAGGGACGCAACGTCGCGCGTGAGCTTGATCCCGCGCGGAAGGCGCTGCGTCGGTTGAAGGGCTCCGAGCCGGAGATCCTCGAGGCACCGACGATCCCCGGTGTGGAGAGCACCACCGTCGTGCGCATCGTGCGGCAGACTGGAGCCCGCTGAACCCGCCTGGTCCCTCGGGGGTGTGTGCCGAGGCTTGCCACGACACGGAACGTGGACGCCTCGAGATCCACCGGATGAGGCCGTATGCGACGCATGCTGGTGGCGACGACGGAGAGGATGAGACGCGTGACGGAGAGCCCCTACGAGCCTGGCGATGCTCAGGATCGGGCGACGTCGGCCGTGCTGGGCGAACCGTCCCGCACGACGGGTACACGGAGTGAGGACGACCGGCGGGCCGCACTCATGGCGAGCCTGCCCCAGACGGATGACACGACACCGCTGGCTGCGCAGCTCGCCGAGGACGCACGCCGGCGCATCGATCTGCAGGGGCGGCGGTTTCCGCGGCCCGCACAGACGCGCATCATTACGGTGGCGAACCAGAAGGGTGGCGTGGGGAAGACCACGACCACTGTGAACCTCGCTGCAGGACTTGCACAGGCGGGCCTCAACGTCCTCGTCATCGACAACGACCCGCAGGGGAACGCGTCGACGGCGCTCGGCGTGGAGCACCGCGCGGGCACGCCGTCGGTGTACGAGGTGCTCGTCGACGGCGATCCGCTGGCGAGCGCGGTCCAGCAGTGCCCGGACATCCCGACGCTCTGGTGCGTGCCGGCGACCATCGACCTCTCGGGTGCTGAGATCGAGCTGGTCTCGCTGGTTTCACGTGAAACACGGCTCCGTAAGGCCCTTGACGTATACCTCGATGAGCGCCAGAGGTCGGGCCTCCCGCCGATCGACTACGTACTCGTCGACTGCCCGCCGAGCCTGGGCTTGCTGACCGTCAACGCCTTCGTCGTGGGTCGTGAGGTACTCATTCCCATTCAGTGCGAGTACTACGCCCTGGAAGGACTGAGCCAGTTGCTCAAGACCATCGAGCTCATCAAGTCGCACCTCAATCCTGGGCTGCACGTCTCGACGATCCTCCTCACCATGTACGACGGCCGAACGAATCTCGCTCAGCAGGTTGCCGCAGAGGTGCGAGAGCACTTCCCGGCGCAGACGCTCCGGACGACGGTTCCTCGTTCAGTGCGCATCTCCGAGGCGCCCAGTCACGGGCAGACGGTCATGACGTACGACCCCAGCTCGACGGGTGCGCTCGCCTATCTGGAGGCGGCACGTGAGCTGACCCAACGTGCGGATGCGCACCCGGACGACGTCGGGCGGCCGACCGTGGCCGATCAGGCGGTTAGCGTCCAGCCGCACTCATCGTTGCGCCCGGCACGAACAGACCACGAATTTGCGGGGTCCATCGGTGGGCCCGCATTGCGGCAGGAGGAGCAGCGATGAGCGAGAAGCGGCGAGGGTTGGGCCGTGGGCTCGGGGCCCTGATCCCGACGAGCTCCGAGGGGAAGCGTCCCGTGGACGTGTTCTTTCCGAGCCCGGCATCAGAGACGGACCCGGACACTGCCGAAGACGAGTCGGGGGCGGCGACCTCGGACGACTCGAGCAGCTCGACCCCGGTCGCGACCGTGGTCGCCCCCATGGTGACCCTGGTGGACGAGGGAGGATCCGGGCCGGCCGACCTCGACTCGCTGACGTCGCTGTCAGCGACCGACCTCGCGTTGCTCGATTCCGTCAGTGCCGGTGGGCGCGTGGCGGGGGGAGCCGACGGCGTGTCACCGACCCGCGAAGACGACCTCATGGCGCCGACTGCTGCGGGCAGTGGGTCGGCGAGCAGCGCCTCGTCCACGGACGCGACGACGGATGTTTCACGTGGAACCGACGCTTCACGCGGAACGCTCGACGCTGGTGTCGAGGCGTCGGAAGGGAGCGACAAGGCGGAGCCCTTGTCGTCCGAGGCGGCAGAGGGATCGACCGACCCTGAACTCACGGAGATCGAGTGGGCGGGGGGTGTCGCTGAGGATCTGGTGCCCGTACCCGGCGCGCGTTTTGCTGAGGTGCCGACCTCCGCGATCCGCCCGAACCCACGCCAGCCACGCACGGTCTTCGACGATGGTGAGCTCGACGAACTCGTCGGGTCGATCCGCGAGATCGGCGTGCTCCAGCCCATCGTGGTGCGTCCCGCCCCGGGCGAGGACGGGATGTTCGAGCTGATCATGGGGGAGCGGCGTTGGCGTGCGACGCAAGCCGCCGGCCTGGACGTGATCCCTGCGATCATCCGTGAGACGGAGGACGGCGATCTTCTCCGCGATGCGCTTCTCGAGAACCTGCATCGCAGCGCGCTGAACCCCCTCGAGGAGGCCGCGGCATATCGACAGCTGCTCGACGACTTCGGCTGCACGCACGAGGAGCTCGCCGAGCGCATCTCACGGAGCCGCCCGCAGATCTCGAACACCTTGCGCCTCCTCCGGCTTCCTCCGTTGGTTCAGCGTCGCGTCGCGGCCGGCGTGCTGTCGGCCGGGCATGCGCGTGCTCTGCTCGGCCTCACTGACGGCGCGGCGATCGAGAGGTTGGCGCAGCGCATCGTTGCCGAGGGACTCTCGGTCCGCGCGACGGAAGAGATCGTTGCCATGGGCGGGCTCGACGAGGAGCGCCGCGCGACCCGTACGCCACGTGCCGGGCAGCGTTCTGCAGCCATCGACGAGCTCGCGCATCGGCTCTCGGACCGCTTCGAGACGCGTGTGAAGGTCGATCTCGGCGCCAAGAAGGGTCGTCTCACCGTGGAGTTCGCGTCCGTGGAGGACCTGAACCGGATCCTCGACGTCATGGTGCCGGACGACCCAGGCCTGCTGCGAAAGTAGCGTCGGAAGACCTGCATCACGAAGGGCGGGACGGTACCCGGTGCACCGTCCCGCCCTTCGTGGCGAGCGGTTCGAGGTCGTCCCGTCCCTGTGACGCTCGACGCGACTCCGGCGCCCCACGGCGCAGCGCTGTTTCACGTGAAACGTCCGGACGTCGCGGCACCGGTGCACCGAGCCTGGTCGGCCGACTCTGCACGCTGGAAAAGGTTGTTCGTTCCGGTCCTCCACGGGCAGCGTGCGTGGAAGGTGCCCCGAATTGCCGTCCGGCGTCACCCGCGCGTTCTCCCGGCGACGTGCGACGTCGAACGGGTCGGACAACGTGCGCGCTCGTCCGGACCTGCGGTGGCGACAGGCCAGCCACGTCGCCGACGTGAGCGAGGACTCGGCGAGGGGCAAGGCAGAACTCGCCGCGGGGGACCCTGCCGTGTGGACCGTTCCGCCATGGAAACGGCGGTTTCACGTGAAACAGGTCCATGACGCGAGCCGAGGGGTGGCGGCGGCACGGGACCCGCTCCGAACGACCCGCAACCAACGCTCCAGCCAAGCCCCAGACAACGCCTCATCGTGCGATGCGCGAGCTTACCGCTCCCCATCGGCGGGCATCTCGCCGGAGGCTGGAACTCCCACCGAGCGCGGATCGACCTCACCGTGGTGCGGGCGGCCCGGACGCCCATGCATGATCGCCCGAGACGCGAGCGGCTCGCAGTCGCCCGTTCCCGGCGGGACCGTAGGCTGCGCCTGCTCCATCGGACGCGGCCACAGCGGGTGGCTGGCCACGCACACCCGAGCGCTGGCATGTTCCACGTCGAACTCAGGCTGAAGCGGGAACGGCACGTTCCACGTGAAACTAAGAAGTGAGGCCGGCGCGCGCGCCGAGGACCCGTTCCACGTGATATCGACGGCGTACCGTTCCACGTGAAGCCGACGGCGCACCGTCCCGCGTGAAACCGACGGCGCACCGTTCCACGTGAAACCGACGGTGAGGCGCTCCACGTGCGACGGCAGCGCGCACCGTGTCCACGAGCACCTCGAGGGTCTGCTCGCGCGGATGTGCGCGGCGATGGCCGATACCCGACACCGACAAGCGCGCACGGGGCGCACGCGTGCGCAGGCCGCGTGCGCAGGCTGCTTGGTCAGGCTGCGGGGTCAGGTGCGGGAGCGCGCGTCCACGATCGACCGGTAGAGGGTGCCGAGGTCGAGCCCGGCCGCGCGCGCGGCCTGGGGGAGGAGGGAGGTCTCGGTCATGCCGGGCGCGACGTTGACCTCGAGGAACTGGACGACGCCGTCGGGGTCGAGGATGACGTCTGTGCGAGACAGGTCGCGGAGACCGAGCGCGGTGTGTGCACGCACGGCGGCGTCGCGAACGAGCGCGAGGGTGTCCTCGTCGAGCCGCGCCGGGGCGAAGTACTCGGTGCGCCCCGGGTTGTACCGGGCGTCGTAGTCGTACGGCCCGGTCGTGACGATCTCGACGGGCGGGAGCGCCTCAGGCCCCGAGCCCAGATCGACGACGCTCACCGCGAGCTCGACGCCCTGCGCCGCGCGCTCGATGAGCGCGACCTCACCGTAGGCGAAGCAGTCGACCATTGCGCGCGGCAGCTGGTCGGCGCGCTCGACGAGGGTCACTCCGAGGGCGGAACCACCGTGGGTCGGCTTGACGACGAGGGGGAGGCCGAGGCGTGCGACGACGGCGTCGAGCACGGGCTGGGCCCCGAGCTCGCGGAAGAGGCTCTGGGGGAGTGTCACGTACTCCGGCGTGGACAGTCCGGCTCCGAGGACGACGCTCTTCGCGACCGGCTTGCTCCATGCCACGCGGCTCTGTCGTGGGCCGGTGCCGACGTACCGGAGCCCTGTGAGCTCGAGGACGTCGCGGATCGACCCGTCCTCGCCGCTCGCGCCGTGCAGGAGGGGCCAGACGACGTCGGGTCGCGTCGCGTCGAGGAACGGCAGCAGGTCCGCGTCGACGTCGTGGACGGACACCTCGAGACCGACGGCCCGCAGGCTCTCGGCCACCCGGCGTCCGGAGCGCAGGGAGACGTCGCGCTCGTGCGAGAGCCCGCCCGCGAGGATGGTGACGTGCGTGTTGCGGGCGGCTGCGGCGTCGGAATCCGTCCCATGAACGTGCAGGTCAGGGCGCTGCGGCGGGGTCTGTGTGACGCCCGCGAGGGTCTGATCTGGTGCGGGGGTCGAGGTACCCGTGGTCGTGTCCACTGTCGAGGGACTCCTGTTCGGTGCCGGGTCGGACGCCCTGTGGGGCGCTGGCCGGACGTCGTGGTGAGCGGCGGGGGTCAGGCGAGGTCGGGGGAGGGGTTCTCGACGTCGGTGAGATCCGGGTCGAGCTCGGCCCCGGTGCCGAAGATCTCGACGAGCTCGCGCTCGGCGTTGACGACGCCGGCGAAGCGCCGCACTCCCTCGCGGATGCGCTCGGGCGTCGGGAAGCAGTAGGAGAGGCGCACGTGGCTCGATCCGGTCCCGTCCGCGTAGAACGCGGTGCCTGGCACGTACGCGACGCGTGCGGTGACGGCGCGGGGCAGCATGGAGCGGGCGTCGAGACCCTCGGGGAGCCGGACCCACGTGTAGAAGCCGCCGTCGGGCACCGTCCAGCGCGCCGTGGGCAGGTGCTCGGACAAGGCCCCGATCATCGCGTCGCGTCGCTCCCGGTAGAGCTCGCGGAACTGCTTGATCTGGCCCTTCCAGTCGCAGGCGTCGAGGTACGCGGCGATGGCGAGCTGCGACGCGTTCGACGGGCAGAGGATCGCGGACTCGCTCGCGAGGACGAGCTTCTCGCGCACGGCGTGCGGCGCCACGACCCAGCCGACGCGATAGCCCGGCGCGAAGGTCTTGGAGAACGAGCCGAGGTAGAGCACGCCGTCCTCGTCGAGCGACCGCAGCGCGGGCAGCGTCTGCCCGTCGAACCCGAGGAGGCCGTAGGGGTTGTCCTCGATGACGAGCACGCCGTACCGGCGCGCGATCTCGAGGATGCGCGGCCGACGCTCGGCGGTGAGCGTGACGCCGGCGGGGTTGTGGAAGTTGGGGACCGTGTAGAGCAGCTTGACGCGGCGACCGTCGGCGGCGAGACGGGCGAGCGCCTCTTCAAGAGCTTCCGGGACGAGCCCGTGCTCGTCGAGGGGCACGTGCACGACGTCCGCCTGGTACGACCGGAAGACCCCGAGGGCGCCCACGTAGCTGGGTGCCTCGGCCACGACCACGTCGCCCGGGTCGATGAAGATGCGGGTCACGAGGTCGAGCGCCTGCTGCGACCCGGTGGTGACGACGACGTCGTCCGGGTGGCACTCGATGCCCTCGAGCCGGACGACGTCGAGGATGCGCTCGCGCAGCGTCTCGTCACCCTGCCCGGAGCCGTACTGGAGGACCGTGGAGCCGCGCGTCGCGACGAGGCGCTGCATGGTGTCCGCGATGGTGTCGAGGGGGAGGCCCTCGAGGTAGGGCATGCCTCCCGCGAGGGACACGACCTCCGGCCGGTTCGCGACCGCGAACAGCGCCCTGATCTCCGACGCTCGCATCCCGTGCGCTCGCTCTGCGTAGGCACCGAACCACGGGTCGAGGCGGGTTCCGGGCTGCTGCGGGGGAGTCGTCGGTCCTGTCACGACCCCCAGTGTCGCACGCGCGACCGGGGGATCCCGTGAAGACGCCGGAGGGCGGACCACCGTGCTGGTGGACCGCCCTCCGGCGTGCGTGCGTGCGATCAGACGGCGGTCTCGAGCACCGTGTCGATCTCTTCGACGAGCACGCGCTTGGGGCGCGCGCCGATGATCGACTTCTGCAGCTCGCCGCCCACGTAGACGTTGAGCGTCGGGATGGACACGATGCCGTAGGCGCCGGTCGTCTCGGGATTGGCGTCCGTGTCGAGCTTGGCGATCTTGATCTTGCCGTCGTACTCCTCGGCGAGCTCCTCGAGGATCGGCGCGACCTGGCGGCACGGGCCGCACCACGTGGCCCAGAAGTCGACGAGCACGGGCACGTCGGACTCGAGGACCTCGGTTCGGAAGGTGTCGTCGGTGACGGGAACGGTCGGCATGCGGACCTCCTGCGGGAGAGCGGGTGTGGTGGTGTCAGGCGCCGAGCTCGGCGAGCGCCTCGGGCAGCTCGTCGGGGTTCGGGACGTCGGGGGTGCCGGCGAGGTGCGGCAGGCCGGCCTCGTCCTCGAGGTGGTCGGCGAGCTCGGTGAGGTAGCGCTGCGCGTCGAGCGCGGCCGCGCACCCCGACCCGGCCGCGGTGATGGCCTGGCGGTAGGTGTGGTCGACGGCGTCGCCGCACGCGAAGACGCCCTCGATGTTGGTCGCTGTGGTGCGCCCGACGACCTGGATGTAACCCTCGTCGTCCAGGTCGATCTGGCCCTTGACCAGCTCGGTGCGCGGCTCGTGACCGATCGCGACGAACAGACCGGTCGCGGCAAGCTCGCGATCCTCGCCGGTCACCGTGTCGCGCAGCGTGAGACCGTCGACCTTGTTCTCACCGCCGATTCCGGTGACCTCGCTGTTCCACGCGAACTCGATCTTCGGGTCGTTCTTCGCGCGGTCGGCCATGATCTTCGACGCGCGCAGCTCGTCGCGGCGGTGCACGAGCGTCACCTTCTGCGCGAACCGGGTGAGGAACGTGGCCTCCTCCACCGCGGAGTCACCGCCGCCGACGACCGCGATGTGCTGGTCGCGGAAGAAGAACCCGTCGCACGTCGCGCACCATGACACGCCTCGCCCGGACAGGCGCTTCTCGTCGTCCAGGCCCAGCTCGCGGTACGCGGACCCCGTCGCCAGGATGACCGCACGCGCACGGTACGTCTCGCCGTTGCCGGTCACGACCGTCTTGACCGGTCCCTCGAGGTCGAGGAGGGTCGCGTCGTCCCACTCGATGCGCGCACCGAACTTCTCGGCCTGCGCCCGCATGTTCTCCATGAGGTCCGGGCCCATGATCCCGTCGGGGAACCCCGGGAAGTTCTCCACCTCGGTCGTGTTCATCAATGCACCACCCGCGGTGACCGAACCGGCCAGGACGACCGGGTCCAGACCCGCACGCGCCGCATAGATCGCCGCGGTATACCCCGCCGGACCCGAACCGACGATCACCAGGTTCTGGACGGCTGACTGCTCGGTCACGTGCTGCTCCTCGATGCTCGGTGCGTGGCGGCCGACCACGCGAGAGTGTGAACGCCACGGGGGCGTGTTCTGTTCCACGGTACGGGGATCGCCACCACGAGCGCACCGCGCGTCCGGCGTGCCGCCGTCACGTCCGGCGTGCCGCCGTCACGTCCGGCGTCGCCTCGTCGTGCCCCCCCCGACGCACGGCACCCCGCCGGCCCGGGGGCGTGGCGGGGTGCCGTGCGTCGAGGACCGTGTGCGGGCCCGCGCTACGAGACGAGGATCTCGTTGATCTCCGCGCGGTACTCGCCCGCCTGGTTCTGCGGCAGCTCAGTGAACCAGAGCACGATCGAGTCCGCCTCGACGGGCTGGTCGAACGTGAACTCCGCGCCCGGCATGAGCGGTCCCTCCGCGAGCACGTCGCCCTCCGTGGGCGTGTCCGGGCTCGTGGCGCGGATCTCGACGTTCCCGCCGTTGACGCTGGTGTCGATGATGATCGTCGAGACGGGCGCCGTCTGCTCGAGGTTGATCGCGAAGCCGATCCCGCTGCGCAGGCCCGCGAAGTCCGCGGCGTTGTACCGGCGCGAGATCCACGACGTCTCCGGCTGGCCGTCGAACGCGAGCGGGACCATCTCGGGGTGCTCCCCGTCGTTGTTCCCCGAGGCATCGCCCTCGGGGTCGAGGGCCCGCCCGCCGGAGATCACGGGACGGATGTCGGTCGCGGGCGGTGCGGCTTCGCCGCCCGTGTCACCTTCGCCCTCGGCGGGCGCGTTCGGCTCTCCGGCCGAGGGGTCCTCCTCGGACGCCTGGATCGGCGGGTCGAACGCGTCGAACGCGGTGCCCACGGCCCACACGACACCGCCGACGACGAGAGCGAGCACGAGCAGGAGGACGTACGGCGTGGCGTTGAACCGGCGCGGACCGCGACGGGCGGGCGCGGGCTCGCTCCAGGCGTGCGGGGCTTCAGCACCGGGCGGCGGGACGGGGGGCTGCCCGTCGGGCGGTGGCTGCTGCGCGTACTGGACCTGGGTCGCAGCGTCGTAGCCCACGGTCGGCTGCGGGACGGGGGCCGGCGCGTAGGAGGCGGGTGTGGGCGGCGCGTACTGCACGGTAGGCGCGGGGACGGCGGCCGTGGCGGCGGTGGTGGTTCCGGCCGCGGCGTACGCGGTCGCCGGACCGGCCGAACCGGGGACGTCGCCCACGCGGTGGATGCGCCCGGTCGGGGGACGGCGCACCGGAGGCGCGGGGGGCGGCGTCCCGGGGGGAGCGCTCGGCGTGCCGTCGAACGCGCTGCGCACGGACTGGCGGCTCACACCCGTGGAGGGCGTCGTGGGCTGGACGAACGTCGGCAGCGCGGCGACGACGGAGACCTCGCCCCACGGCTCGAGGACGCCGACGACGTCGGCCGGGGACGGCGGACCGTCGGCCGACGCAGGGCCGGTCCACTCCTCGGCGCTGCCGGTGGTCGCGGCGAACGTGTGGGCGCAGAGCGCGTCCAGCTCGGCCGGCACGTCCGGCCGGACGGCGGACAGCGCGAGGACGCCCTGGTCGTCGCGCTGTGCCGGGAGCGGATGGATCGCGTTGCGGTCGATCCACTCGACGTCGAGCGACGGTCCGGCCCACCGCGCCGTCATGGCGTAGTAGAGCAGCGCCACGAGCCCGACGGCGTCGGCGCGCGAGGTGCGGTCGGCGTCGCGCTGGTCGCGGCCCGCCACACCGGCGTCGAGCCCGAGCCCGGTCACGACGACCCGGCTCCCGTCGATGCGGACCGCGTCGGGACGCAGCGCGAGGTGGTGGACGCCGCGGCGCCGGGCGACCTCGAGGGCCGCGGACGCCTCCCCGACGATCGCGCGGGCCTGCTGCGGGTCCACGATCCCCCCGGCGACCACCTCGCTCAGCGTGATGCCGGGGTACTGCTCGGTGACGACGTACGCGACGTCGTCCTCCGCTCCGACGTCGAGGACGCGCGTGAGGCGCGGGTCGACGACGAGCGCCGCTCGGCGGGCGGAGTCGAGAGCCTCGGCGACGTGCGTGCCGGAGACGATCGAGATCCTCACCGGACGGTCGAGGATCTGGTCGTGCGCCGAGAATGCTCTGACGTCCGACAGGTCGGACGGGAGCTGCTCGTCAAGCCGGTAGCGCGCGACGAGAAGCGTTCCTGGGGCCACGCCGTTCACCGGACCTCCTCCGTGGGACTCGTGGTCGACACACCATGGTACGCGGGCCCTGAATGCCCGTGTATCGCCCTATCTGTGCAGGTGAGGTGAATGCCTCTCATCGACGGGCCAGGCGTCGGAGCTTCCTGACGACCGGACCGGCGAGCTGGTCGAGCTCGCGCACGCGCATGAGCTTGAGACCGCCGACGTACACGGCGGTCATGACCGCCCCGGCCGCCACCACGACGGCGACCGCCTGGCCCCACGAGAGCCCGAAGATCTCGCCGACGAAGCTGCTCCAGAGCTGGAGCACCCCCCATCCGGCACCCGCGCTGACGAGCGCGGCGATCGTCGTCTTCACGTGCAGGCGCAGGATGCGCGCACCGTCGAGGCCGTGCAGCGTCCTGCGCAGGCCGACCGTGCGCAGGGCGACCGCGACCACGTTGGACAGGCTCATGGCCGCGCCGACGCCGACGACCCACCACTGCGGCTCCAGCACGATCGTCGCGAGCCACGAGACCCCGACGAGGACGAGGGTGCCCGGCACCTGGATCCAGAAGACCGTCCGGCCGTCCTCGAACGCGTAGTAGACCCACTTCATGAGCACCATGCCGCCCAGCGGCACGAGCCCGAAGGCCATCGCGACGAGCACCTGCGCGACGGCGGCGCCGGACGCGGCGTCCACGGACGGCACGAGGAGCTTGGTGATGGGCAGCGCGAGGACGACGAGGACCGCGGTCGCGAAGACCGTGAACACCCCCACCGTCCGCACCCCGCGCGACAGGTCGCCGCGCACGCGGGCGAGGTCCCCGGCGTGGGCGGCGGCGCTCATCCCGGTGAAGAGCGCGGTGGCGATCGAGACCGTCACGAGCGAGTGCGGCAGCAGGTAGATCATGAGCGCCTGCGTGTAGGCCGCGTTGCCGGCGACGGACAGGGCGCCGGAGAACGCGTCGGGCGCACCGGTGACCAGGCCGGTGACGGCGCCGAGCGTGCCGGGGTCGTCACGGTAGGCCCCGAAGGTCCCGGCGAGGGCGGCGCGGGGCGCCTCGCTCGCGAACCGGGTGGTGAACAGCACCCCGACCTGCTCGAGGAGCACGGCGGCGAACGTCCAGAGCGCGACCTGCCCGGCGGAGCGCAGCCCGATGCCGCGCAGGCCGAACCGCAGGTGCCAGCGGAAGCCGGAACGCCACAGCGGCACGACCAGGACGAGCGCCTGGGCGGCGACGCCGAGCGTGGCGGTCCCCGCGAGGAGCGCGATCTTTCCGGAGTCCCACTGCGTGAGGTCGTCGACGTTCCCGAGGGCCGCCGGCCCGAAGACGGCGATGAACGCCCCGAAGCCGGCGATCGACACGACGTTGTTGAGCACGGGCGCCCACATGAACGGGCCGAACTGGCCGCGTGCGTTGAGCACCTGCCCCAGCAGCGTGTACAGGCCGTAGAAGAAGAGCTGGGGCGTGCACCAGAGCGCGAACGCCACGGCGAGCGCCGTCTGGGGGCCGGTCCATCCCGGGCCGGTGTAGAGCGCGACGAGGATGCTGGACCCGGCCGTGAGCAGCGCCGACAGCGCGAGCAGGATGGTGCCCGAGAGCGTGAGGAGCTTGTCGAGCCGTTCCTGGGTGTTGCGCGCACGGTAGGCGCGCACGATCTGGGGCACGAGGACCGCGTTGAGGACGCCTCCGGCGAGGATCGCGAAGAGGACGTTGGGGATCTTGTTCGCGACGTCGAAGGCGTCGGCGACGAGCCCGGTCGTGCCGATCGCGGCGACCAGGAGGACGTTGCGCACGAGACCGAGCCCGCGCGAGACGAAGGTGCCCGAGGCCATGAGGGCCGACGAGCGCCCGAGACCGCCCGTGCGCGCGGCGGGCGACCCGGTCGCCCCGGCCTCGGCGGTCTCGTCCGGGACGCCCGACGCCGCGGGGTCGCCCGGGAGCGCGGCCGAGCCGGTGGCGCTCTGCTCGGACCCGTCGTCGGCCAGGCCGCCGACCGCCGGGCCGTCGCCCGGTGTGCCTCCGACGGCCGAGCTCTCGTCCGGTGTTCCTCCGGGCGTCGAGCCGGGACGGTCTCCGCGCCCTGTCCCCCGGGGGCGGACGTGGCGCGGACGCTCCGGGCTCACTCGGCGCGCTCCTCGTGGCGCCGGGCGGATCCGGGCTCACCGGTCTGCGCCGTCCGGTCGCCGGCCCTCGGCGGCTCCACGGGCCCCTGCCCGGCTGCGCCCGGCGCGGCGGAGGCCGCGGCGACGGGGGCCGCGGGCGTCACGGTCGGCTGCTCGAGCGTCGCGCCCGCGACGCGCCGGGGGGAGCGGCCGCGGCGCACCGTGCGCCAGATCCCCGCGACCAGCCCGATGCCGAGGACGACCGCGACGACGACCGTGCCGACCGACTCCCAGTCCGCCCGCACGCGCACGACGAACTCCTGCGGCTCGGCGACGCGGACCTGCGGCTGCGCATCGCTCACGAGCTCGACCTCGACGGTCACGTTGCCGCTCCCGAACGCTTCGACGGGCACGTCCACCGCGGCCTCGGCGGGCACGACGCGTCCGTCGCCGTCACGGGTGGCTGCGGGGACGGTGACGGTCCGGCGCTCCGGGGCGCGCAGGCGGGGGTCGTCCGGGCGCAGGACGACCTGGACGGTCGCCTCCTGCGTGAGCGTGCTGGTCACGCGGACGGGCAGCTCCTGCTCCTCGGCGATGAAGAGGATGGGGCGGCTCTGGACGGTGAGGCCGCCGCGGACGGCGGCGGCGGCGGTCTCGGCGTGCTGGACCGCCACCGAGCGTGCCGCCTCCGCCCCGCGGTACGCGACCGCCGTCGGCGTCACGAACCCCGGCTCGAGCGGACGGGTGATCGCCGCGGGGTCGGCCGCGACCGTCGCGAAGGCGGCCAGGTCGGCGCGCGCGCGCTCGAGCGAGCGGAGCTGCCCCACCGGGATCTCCTCCGCGGACGGGGCGGTCTCGGGCAGGGACGTGCGTGCGACGTCGGTCGGCGGCGACGCGAGGAGCTCGTCGACCGGGGCGAGCGAGACCCAGGCGGCGGACCGGAGAGCGTCGACCCGCGCGGTGAACAGGTCCGGTTCCGGCTGCCAGGTGCGGGGGAGGGCGACGACGACGTGGCGCTGCTCCGCGGGCCGCTCGCGCGCGATGACGGCGGTCTCGGCGAGGAGCCGCTGCGTCGCCGCGACACCGGAGCCGTCGCCCGACGCCAGGAGCGGCGTGAGCACGGGGTCGGCCACGAGCGTGGTCACGGCACCGGCCGCGGTCGAGACGGAGGCGACGCCGGAGGGCGTGTAGGTGAGCGTCTCGTCGGGCAGGAGGGCGCCGGGCCCCGCGATCATCGAGGTCGCCCCCGAGGCGGCGGCGAGGGTGGCCGTGGCGAGGTCCGGCACGGGGTCCGCGGGCCACGCGAGGTCGGTGCGCCAGGTGCTCGTGGGGGAGGTCGACGTCTGGTCCGCCGCCTCGGGGTCGGCGCCCGGGAGCGGGGTGCCCTCGGGGAGCGCCGCACCGGCGCGCGCGTACGCCGCGACATCGGGGTCGTAGGCCCGCAGCGCGAACGTCGAACGGCCCTCGGAGGCCTGCAGCAGGTCGTCGGCCCAGGTGTTCACCGCGGGGTCCTGGGAGACCTGCGCCGCGGCGACGAGCGCCGGGTCGGCGACCCATGCGACGTCGGGCGTGCCGGCGGTCGCCTCGAGCAGGCGGCCGAGCCGCCCCTCGGTGCCGACGGCGGTCGAGAGGGCGTCCCCGTACGCGTCCGGGTCGGGGTCCACGGCGGGCCCGGTGACGGCGGCGACGACGCTCAGCCGCAGCGGCGTCACGTCGCCCGTGGGTGCCCACAGGACGAAGGTGCGCTGCGCGGCCTGGCGCGCCCCGCCGTCGGACACGACGACGGAGACGCCCCGCGGGCCCCACGCGCTGCGCCCGGTGAGGCCGAGCTCGGCCACGGTGGCGGAGAAGGTGACGTCGACGCTCGCGCCGGGCGCGAGGGGCCCGAGGTCCTGGCTCGACACGTGCGCCCCGACTCGACCGTCGAGGCCGGTCGTCGCCCACCCCTCCACGGCCGACCGGGTGCTCAGCGCCCGCGTGTCGACGTTCAGCGCGACGGTGGGTCCCTCGAGCGTCGCGTCGGTCCCGTTGGTCACGCGGGCGGAGATCGTGAGCGTGCCGCCGGACTGCAGGACGGCCGGCTCGAGGCTCGTGACCTCGACGCCCACCGTCCCGTCCGGGGCGGGCGCGGCGTCCGCCGTCGCGGGGGCCGCGGCGAGGACGGCGCTCGTCAGCGTCCCGGCGAGGGCGAGTGCGGTGACCAGCAGGACGACCAGGGCGAGGAGGGGGGCCGGCACGACGCGGCGTGCGTGCGCGCCGCGCGAGGAGGTGGGCGTCATGAGTGGTCGGTCGAGCTCCGTGGGGCGGGCGGTGCCGGTCCGCCGCGGCCGTCGTGCGGGTGGCCGGGCGTACGGACGATCGTCCTGGTCACCCTACTCTCGACGACCCCGTGGAACCGCGTGCGACGACCCTCGAGGACGCCGTGCGCGGCGACCGCGATGCGGCGCTCGTTGGGGTACGCGAGACGCTCCGGGAGGTCGGCGACGGGGATCCACGCGACGTCCTCGGCCTCGCCGTCGGGGTCGCCCTCGACCGTGAGGAACCCGCCCGTCGCGCGCAGGAGGAAGTGGTGGACCACCTTGTGCACGCGCCGGTCGTCGCCCGTGAACCAGTAGTCGATGACGCCGAGCGGCTCCTGGACGGCGCCGTGGATCCCGGTCTCCTCCGCGATCTCGCGGACCGCGGCCTCCTCGGGAGTCTCCGTGCCCTCGAGGTGGCCCTTGGGCAGGCACCACTCGAGACGCCCGCCGCGGTTGCGCCGCGCGATGATCGCCGCGCTGACACGACCCTGGACCACGGTGATGACGAGCCCTCCCGCGGAGACCTCGTCCACGACGGGCAGGGGAGGCGGCGTCGGTGCCGGTCGCGCGGACGGGTCGATGCGCAGGGCGTGGCCACCCGGAGGGGCCGGGACCGGGACCGACGGCCCGCGACCGCTGCCACGCCCGCCCGCCGGATCCCTCCGGGGCTCGTCGGCGTGCGCAGGGGTGGACATGTCCCAACATTACCGAGTGGTGGCGCACCCCTCGGGGACCGGCTCCCCGACGAGGGCCTCCGATCTGGCAGGCTTGGGTGTCGTGCCCACGCCATCGTCCCCCCTGCCGACCCCTGCGTCGCTCGAGCTCCAGCGCCGAGCCCTCGCCGTGCTCACCGAGATGGCGCCGGCCGCGATCGAGCTGGGCGAGGCGTTCCGCGCCGCCGGCCACGAGCTCGCGCTCGTCGGAGGCCCGGTGCGTGACGCCTTCCTCGGCAGGGCGAGCAACGACCTCGACTTCGCGACCTCCGCCTCGCCCGACGAGACCGAGGCGATCCTCGCCCGCTGGGGCGACGCGCACTGGGACATCGGCAAGGAGTTCGGCACGATCGGGGCGAAGCGGTTCGGTCGCACCGGACCGGGGGACGAGCTCGTCGTCGAGGTGACGACGTACCGGAGCGACGAGTACGACCCGGCGTCGCGCAAGCCGGTCGTGGCGTTCGGCGACACGCTCGAGGGCGACCTGTCGCGGCGCGACTTCACCGTCAACGCGATGGCGGTGCGCGTGCCGGAGATGACGTTCGTCGACCCGTTCGACGGGCTCGGCGACCTCGCGCGCCGCGTGCTGCGCACCCCGATCGCGCCCGAGCGGTCCTTCGACGACGACCCGCTGCGCATGATGCGCGCGGCCCGCTTCGCGGCCCAGCTCGGGTTCGAGGTCGACGGCGGGACGCTCGCCGCGCTCGTCCTCATGACGGAGCGCGTCGAGATCGTGTCCGCGGAGCGCGTGCGCGACGAGCTCTCCAAGCTGCTGTGCGCGGCCGAGCCGCGGCGCGGGCTCGAGGTCCTCGTCGACACCGGCCTGGCGGACCACGTGCTGCCCGAGCTCCCCGCGCTGAAGCTCGAGATCGACGAGCACCACCGGCACAAGGACGTCTACGAGCACTCGCTCACGGTCCTCGACCAGGCGATCGCCCAGGAGACCGGACCCGACGGCGCGGTCCCGGCCCCGGACCTCGTCCTGCGCCTCGCCGCGCTCCTGCACGACGTCGGCAAGCCACCGACGCGCCGGTTCGAGGACGGCGGGGGCGTGAGCTTCCACCACCACGAGGTCGTCGGCGCCAAGATGGTCGCGAAGCGTCTCCGGGCGCTGCGGTACGACAAGCAGGTCGTCAAGGACGTCGCGCGCCTCGTCGAGCTGCACCTGCGGTTCCACGGGTACGGCGACGGCGCCTGGACCGACTCGGCGGTCCGCCGGTACGTGACCGACGCCGGACCCCTCCTCGCGCGGCTGCACCGCCTCACGCGGGCCGACTGCACCACGCGCAACCGCCGCAAGGCCCAGCGCCTGCGCGAGTCCTACGACGACCTCGAGCGCCGCATCGCCGACCTCCAGCAGAAGGAGGAGCTCGACGCCGTGCGCCCCGACCTCGACGGGCAGCAGATCATGGCCGTCCTCGGGATCCGGCCGGGGCCCGTGGTGGGTCGCGCGTACAAGCACCTGCTGGAGCTGCGCCTCGACCGCGGCCCGGTCGACGAGGAGACGGCGCGCGCCGACCTGCTGGCGTGGTGGGCCGAGCAGCCGGAGTCGTCGGCGTCCTGAGACTCCGCGGTCCGGATCGGACGGCTTGGACGTCATGGACCGGGCGAGGCCTCCGGGGCGGCCGCCCCTCCGGCCTCGCCCCTGCCGTCGTGTCAGGTCCTCGGTGCCCGGTCGGGCGTGGGCGCTCGCACGACATCGGTGCCGTGATCAGGGATCACGGCACCGATGTCGTGCTCGGCGTCTCCGAGCGTGGCGTCAGACGTCGTCGGTGGCGAGGGCGGCCTCGACCTGGACGTCCTCGCTGCGGGGCTCGGCCGGTCCGTGGCCCGGACCGGCCGACGAGGACCTGCGGGGCAGGAGGAACGAGAGCCCCACGGCGACCAGCATGACGGCGGTGCCCCAGACGAACGCGTCGGCGACGCCCTCCGCGAGGGCGGCCTGCGGCGTCGCGCCCTGCTCGCCGTAGGCGATCGAGCGCGACGTCATGACCGCGACGAACATCGCGGTGCCGGCGGCGCCGGCGAGCTGCTGCACGGTGCCGATCGACGCCGAGCCGTGCGAGTACTGGTTCGGCTGGAGCGACGACAGCGCGGACGTGAACAGCGGGGTGAACATGAACGCGAGGCCCAGGCTCAGCGTGACGTGCAGCCCGAGGACGAACAAGGGCGACGAGTCCGCGTGGATCGTCGTGAACGCCGCGAGGGCGACCGCGACGACGCTCACGCCCGGGATGACGAGCGGGCGCGGGCCCACCCGGTCGTAGAGGCGTCCGACCGTGGGGCCGAGCAGACCCATGAGGAGGCCGCCCGGGAGGACGATGAGACCGGTCGCGAGCGGCTCGAGGCCCATGGCCTCCTGCAGGAACAGCGGCAGGAGGATGAGGCTGCCGAACATCGCGACCATGCCGACGGCCATGATGCCGAGCGGGACGCTGAAGCCGCGGAGGGCGAACACGCGCAGGTCGAGCAGCGCACGGTCCTCGCGCTGCAGCACGCTCTGACGCCACGCGAAGGCGCCGAGCGCGAGCGCGCCGAGGACGATCGGCACGGCCGGCGAGACGACCGGCGTGTGGCGCGCCGCCTCGCCGATGCTCGACAGCCCGTAGACGAGGCCGCCGAACGCGAACGCCGCGAGGACGAGCGAGAGTGGGTCGAGGCGCGAGTGCGTACGGTCGGCGACGTCCCGGATGTACAGGAAGCCCAGGACCAGCGCCACGAGCCCGATCGGGAGGACGATCCCGAACACCCACCGCCAGCTCAGCGAGTTGAGGATGAGTCCGGAGAGTGACGGGCCGAGGGCCGGGGCGGCGGCCATGACGATCGAGATGTTGCCCATGACCTTGCCGCGGATCGCCGGCGGGACGAGCGTCATGATCGTCGTCATGAGCAGCGGCATCATGATCGCGGTGCCCGACGCCTGCACGACGCGGCCGCCGAGCAGCCACGCGAAGGACGGCGAGACGGCGGCGAGCAGCGTGCCCGCGCTGAACAGCGACATGGCGAGCAGGTAGGCGCCGCGCGTCCCGAGGCGCTGGAGCAGGAAGCCCGTGGCCGGGATGACGACGGCCATCGTCAGCATGAACGCCGTCGTGAGCCACTGGCCGGTGCTCGCGGTGATGCCGAGGTCCGCCATGAGCGGCGCGAGCGCGACGCTCATGGTCGTCTCGTTGAGGATCACGACGAACGCCGAGGCGAGCAGCAGGGCGATGACGAGGAAGTCGCCGCGGGGGAGCCGTTCGACGACGCGCGTGGCCGGGACCGGACTGGCCGTCGTGTCGGGGGAGGGGGATGCTGGCACGGGATGTCTCCGCTCGCGTCGGGGGGTTGTCACCGGGGGTCGTCGACCCGGGTCCGGTCGGGGCAGGGGCTGGGCGGGCTGCCGGGGCAGCACGGGAGTCGCGTGCGAGGGCACGCGACGACGGTGTCGGGGGTCGGTCGGCGAGGGCCACGCAGAGCGCGGCCCGGGCGGTCCGCGCGGCGACCGCCCCGAGGATCCGTACCCTGTACGACCATTCGCCATCCTGCGTTATTCCCGCCGGACGTGGCGACTCCTTTTCCGCCCCGGACTCGTCGGCGACGCTCGCGGCAGAACCCACCGCCCCGCCGCTGCCGGAAGAGGGCGCGTCCTGACCTCCACCCGGCTGGAGCTCGCCGCGGAGCTCGACCGGCTCGCGGACCCGGCCGGCCGGTCAGGCGCGCGGGGTGCCCGACGTCGTCGCGGCGTCGGGCACGGCGGAGTCCCCGACGGGAGCGGGCGAGCGGGCACCGCGCGTCCACAGGACGAGCGCGGCGAGCACGTACGCCACGGCGAGGGCGACGAAGACCGGGCGCGACCAGCCCGTGTCGGGGAGGGTGAACGCGGCCAGCGCGGCGGCGCCGACGAACGCCGCGTTGTAGAGGACGTCGTAGAACGCGAACGCGCGACCGCGGAACTCGTCGTCGGTGTCGCGCTGCACGATCGTGTCGACGGCGATCTTGGTGCCCTGCGCGGCGAGACCGAGCAGGGCCGCGCCCGTGTAGACGACGGCGCGCGACGGCGTCGTGACGAGCAGGAGCTGGCTCGCCGCGGCGAGCAGCAGCATGATCGCGATCCACACCTGCGGCCCCGTGTAGCGCGAGAGCGTGGGCGTGAGGACCATCGCGGCGGCCCCGCCGGCACCCGTGAGGCCGACGACGAGCGCGAACGTCGCGAAGCCCGCGCCCTGGTTCCCGGGGCTCAGCAGGTTGCGCGAGATGAGGATCGACGCGATGAAGACCACGCCGTAGAAGAAGCGGTGCGTCGCCATGGCGAGCAGCGCCTGACCCGGGGTCCGGCGCGCGACGAGGTACCGCGCGCCGTCGGTCAGCCCTCGGGCCACCCGCGCGATCTCCGACGTGATCGCGGACTCCGCAGGACGCTCCGGGCCGAGCTGCGTGCGTCCGAGGCGCAGCGCGAGGAGCGAGGCGACACCGAACACGAGCGCCGCGCACACGAGCGCGGAGGAGTCCTTGACGCGCCCCGGCTCGAACGCCAGGCCGAGCACGACGCCGATGCCGCCCCCGACGAACGCCGCGCCCGCGCCGAGGGTCGGGGTGAGGGAGTTCGCCGTGAGCAGGAGCGGCCCGTCGACGACCCGCGGCAGCCCCGCGGACAGGCCTGCGAGGAGGAAGCGGTTGACCGACAGGGCCGCGAGGCCGAGAGCGTAGATCCATCCGCTCACGCCGCCGGACAGCATGAGCACCGCCATGCCGAGCGTGATGACCACCCGGACGGCGTTGCCCCACGCGAGGACCTGCCGGCGCTGCCAGCGGTCGAGGAACACGCCCGCGAACGGGCCGACGATCGTGAACGGGGCGAGCATCACGGCGAACGCGCCCGCGATGGCCGCGGCCGTGCCCTGCGACTCGGGCGAGAAGAACAGCAGCGACGCCAGGCCGACCTGGAACATCCCGTCGCCCGCCTGGGAGACGAGCCGGACGGCGAACAGCTTGCGGAAGCCGTCCAGGCGCAGCAGCGCCCGCAGCTCGGAGATGACACCCACGCGTTCACCCTACGTTCGTCGTGCCGCGCCCGGTCAGGGGGCTGTCCCCCGCGCCCGACGGCGGCGTCTCACCCTCTCGGGCCCGCCGCACCGGCGGTGGTCCCGTCGCGCGGGAAGAGCCCTGGCGTCCCGGACGGGACGGGCCAGGGCTCTTCCGCGGCAGGTCAGCGCTCGATGTCGCCGGCGATGAAGGCCTCGAGCCGGGCGCGGCCCTTCGTGTCCTCCATCTGGACCGGCGGGGACTTCATGAAGTACGTCGACGCCGAGAGGATCGGGCCGCCGACGCCGCGGTCCTTGGCGATCTTCGCGGCGCGCACGGCGTCGATGATGATGCCGGCCGAGTTGGGGGAGTCCCAGACCTCGAGCTTGTACTCCAGGTTCAGCGGGACCTCGCCGAACGCGCGGCCCTCGAGGCGGACGTACGCCCACTTGCGGTCGTCGAGCCACGCGACGTAGTCCGACGGGCCGATGTGGACGTTGCGGTCCTCCTTCTTGCCGGCCAGCGGGCCGTCCTCGAGGTTGGACGTGACGGCCTGGGTCTTGGAGAGCTTCTTGGACTCCAGGCGCTCGCGCTCGAGCATGTTCTTGAAGTCCATGTTGCCGCCGACGTTGAGCTGGTAGGTGCGGTCCAGCACGACGCCGCGGTCCTCGAAGAGCTTGGCGAGCACGCGGTGCGTGATCGTCGCGCCGACCTGCGACTTGATGTCGTCGCCGACGATCGGCACGCCGGCCTCCTCGAACTTCGCGGCCCACTCCGGGTCGGACGCGATGAAGACGGGGAGCGCGTTGACGAACGCCACGCCGGCGTCGATCGCGGCCTGCGCGTAGAACTTCGCGGCCTGCTCCGAGCCGACGGGCAGGTAGCAGACGAGCACGTCGGCCTGCGCCTCGCGCAGCGCCGCGACCACGTCGACCGCCTCGACGTCGGACTCCTCGATCGTCTCGGCGTAGTACTTGCCGATGCCGTCGAGCGTCGGGCCGCGCTGGACGGTCACGCCGAGCGGCGGGACGTCCGCGATCTTGATGGTGTTGTTCTCGGATGCGTTGATCGCCTCGGAGAGGTCGAAGCCGACCTTCTTCGCGTCGACGTCGAACGCCGCCACGAACTCGAGGCTCGACACGTGGTAGTCGCCGAACTGCACGTGCATGAGGCCCGGGACCTTGCTGCCCGGGTCGGCGTCACGGTAGAAGTGCACGCCCTGGACGAGTGACGATGCGCAGTTGCCTACGCCGACGATGGCGACGCGGATGGAGGTCATCCTCGCTCCTTGGTGTTCGAAGTTCCAGGGTCCTCGGGACGCCTCGCGCCGTCGGGCTCCTGCTCGGAAGGTTCCGCAGGATGCGGGGTGCTGCTGCTGGTCCGCGCGCGGGCGGCGCCCCGGGCGTGCCCGAAGCTCCGGTCGCGCTCGGTGGTGATGAGACCGTCGAGCCAGCGCACCTCGCGCTCGACCTGCTCGAGTCCGTGGCGCTGCAGCTCGAGCGTGTACTCGTCGAGCCGCTCGCGGGTGCGAGCCGCGGACTCCCTGACCGCCTCCAGCCTCTCCGTGAGCCGGCTACGCCGGCCCTCGAGGATGCGGATGCGGGTGTCGGCGTCGGTCTGCGCGAAGAACGCGAACCGGACGTCGAAGCTCTCGTCCTCCCATGCGGCCGGCCCGGACGAGGCCAGCACGCTCTGGAGGTGCTCCTTGCCCTCCGCCGTCAGCTCGTAGACGATACGCGCGCGCCGGCCGGAGAGGGCGGGTGCGAGCGTCGACTGCGCGGCGGACTGCTCGGTGCCGGTGATGAGCCCGCGGGCCACCAACGACTTGAGGGCGGGGTAGAGCGAGCCGTAGGACAGCACCCGGAACGACCCGAGCATGATGTTGAGCCGCTTGCGCAGCTCGTACCCGTGCAGCGGGGACTCGTTGAGCAGGCCGAGGATGGCGGTCTCGAGCACCGGCGTCCTGCTGCGCACGTCCCACCTCCTGGCATCGCTCCGGGCCGTCCTGGCCGGCTGACTCGGACTCGATGTATCGAGTCGATACATCGACAGGTTAGGTCCGATCGACGCGTCGCGCAATCTTCGGTGAGGTCGTACGTCCGGCGACAGATGTGAAGGACCCGCGGAGGCGGCGGGACGCCGGGGCGAAACAATGGCGCACGATCGCGGGGAGGAGCCCTTCAGGCCCTTGTGGTGACAGGACGGGGCCCTATTGTTCAGGGTGGTCCGGCGTGTGCCACCCGGGCCCGACGACGTCCGGCGCCCCAGGCGAGGACCCGCCGTCGGGCACGTGGTCGCCGCGACGGGCCGTGAGCGGGACCGCTACCCACGTGGCTCCCGTTCTCCCGTGCCCCCCAGAGGAAGGTAGACCGTGGCGCGATCCACGAGGACGAACGGACGGAGGAGCCCGCGCGGGCGCCGTCGGTTCTTCGACTACCCGCGCTCGCGCGTCAAGGGCTTCCGCCGCTGGCTGCCGTCGTGGCGCGTGGTCGTCGGGACGATGCTGACGGGTCTCGCGCTCGTCGCGGGCGTCGTCGTCGCCGCCTGGTACACGACCGACGTGCCGGAGACGCTCCCCGAGGTCGAGAACCAGACCTCCACGGTCTACTGGGGAGACGGCGCGAAGCAGATGGGCACGTACGCCGCCGAGAACCGCGAGATCGTCGAGTACGACACGCTGCCGGAGTACGTCGGCAACGCGGTCGTGGCCTCGGAGGACCGCACGTTCTGGACGAACACCGGCGTCGACTTCCTCGGGATCGGGCGCGCGCTCCTCAACAACCTCCAGGGCGGCGGCCGTCAGGGCGCGTCGACCCTCACGCAGCAGTACGTGGAGCGCTACTACACGAGCACGGTCACCGACTACGCGGGCAAGGCACGTGAGGCGATCCTCGCGCTGAAGATCACGCAGCAGCAGGACAAGTCCGAGATCCTCGGCAACTACCTCAACACGATCTACTTCGGCCGTGGGGCCTACGGCATCCAGGCGGCCGCCCAGAAGTACTACGGCGTGAACGCCGCGGACCTCACGGTCTCGCAGTCGGCCATGATCGCGGGCGTCGTGCCGAACCCGACCAACTGGGACCCGGCGAACAACCACGACCAGGCCGCGTACCGCTGGGACCGCACCCTGGGCTTCATGCTCGAGGACGGGCACATCGACAAGGCGCAGTACGACGAGGCCATCGCGGCCGGGTTCCCCGAGACCGTCGAGTACGTCAAGTCGCAGAAGTACGCCGGTCCGACGGGCTACCTCCTCCGCATGGTCGAGGAGGAGCTCGCGGCGAGCGAGCTCCAGATCGACCTGGACAGCCTGTCCCGAGGTGGGTACACGGTCGTCACGACGATCGACGAGGCCATGCAGACCGCCGCCGCCACGACGGCGGACTCGCTGCCGCGCGAGGCCCGGGGCGACGAGAACCCCGTCTCGGAGAACATCCGTGCCGCCATCGTGTCGATCGACCCGAACGACGGGTCGATCCGCGCGCTCTACGGTGGGCCCGACTTCGTGACGAACGAGTACAACAACGCGACGCGCGGAGCGGCGCAGGGCGGCTCGACGTTCAAGCCGTTCACGCTCATCGCCGCGCTCGAGGACGGGCACACGCTCGACGAGAGGTACGACGGCAACCAGCCCAAGACGTTCCCCAAGGCCAACGACGGCGCGGACTGGAAGGTGCGCAACTTCGGCGACGCGTCGTACGGGACCATCGACCTCGTCAAGGCGACCGCGAACTCGGTGAACACGGTCTACGCGGAGCTCAACATCGAGACGGGGCCGGCGAAGACGGCCGAGGTCGCGACGCGACTGGGCATCGGGGAAGGGAAGGTCGCCCCGAACGCCGCGAACGTGCTCGGCACCGCGACCGTGACGCCCCTCGAGCTCACCAACGCCTACGCGACCATCGCCGCGGGCGGACAGAAGGCGACGCCGCACATCGTCGCGCAGGTCCTCGACTCGCGCGGCAACCTCATCTACCAGGCACCGGGCGCGGACAAGCGCACGCCGGTGTTCGACACCGACACCATGGCCGCGACGCAGTACGCGTTGTCCCAGGTCGTCGAGCAGGGATCGGGTGAGCCCGCGCAGGCGCTCGGCCGTCCGGCGGCCGGCAAGACCGGAACGTCCAACGAGAACAAGTCGGCATGGTTCGCGGGCTTCACGCCGGGGCTCGCCACGGTCGTGGGGCTCTACCAGTCCGGTCCGAACGGCGAGGAGGAGCAGATCACGCCGTTCGGCAAGTGGGCCGACATGCGCAACCCGGAGATCACGGGTGGTTCGTGGCCCGTCGAGGCATGGACGACGTACATGCAGTCGGCGACGGCGAACCTGCCTGTCGGCGAGTTCCTGCCGTACACCCCGCCGAAGGTCACCCCGACGGAGACCCCGACGGAGACCCCGACGGAGGCCCCGACCGAGGAGACGCCCCCGGAGCAGCCGGAGGAGCCCCAGCAGCCGGAGAACGTCACGGTGCCGGGAGACCTCGTGGGGAGGTCGGTGGACGACGCGAAGGGCGCGCTCCAGCGGCTGGGCCTCAGGTGGCAGATCACCGAGGAGTTCTCCGACCAGCCGCGCGGCGTCGTCATCAGCTCCGGGTCGGCCGGTGCGCAGGTCCCGCCGGGGTCGACGATCGCTCTCGTCGTCTCCAAGGGGGTCGACCCGGGCGAGCAGCCCGACCCCGACCCGACCGACCCGACCGATCCGCCCACGGACCCGGGCGGTGGCCCCGGTGGCGGTGGCCCCGGGGGCGGCGGTGGCGGGGGCAACCCCTGACCTCCGCGCCGGTCCCGCAGATTTCCGGGGGCTCGCGCCGAGCGGGTACCCTGGGGAGCCGCTGTCCGCGCGTCGGGCAGCAGCACGAATGCATGAACCCTCCTGTCACGGAGAGACCGTGACCGCGAAGACCAGAGGAGGTGGGTTATCCGCATGCGTCAGTACGAACTGATGATCATCCTCGACCCCGAGATCGAGGAGCGCACCGTCGCCCCGTCGCTCGACAAGTACCTGTCGGTCATCAAGACCGACGGCGGCTCCGTCGACAAGGTGGACATCTGGGGTCGTCGCCGCCTGGCGTACGACATCAACAAGAAGTCCGAGGGCATCTACGCGGTCGTCGACTTCACGTCGACGTCCGACACCGCCAAGGAGCTGGACCGTCAGCTCGGCCTCAACGAGGTCGTCCTGCGGACCAAGATCCTGCGCACGGACGCTCGCTGACCTTCCCCGCGTCCCCTCTCGGCTCGTCCCCCACAGGCTCGCCGCACGCCGTAGCGCGTGTGGGCGCCGCGTGATGGGATGGCCGACGCGAGACCGTTACGAGCACGAACGCGACGATGCTGACGACACACGAAGGAGCAGGCCATGGCAGGTGACACCGTCATCACGGTGATCGGGAACCTCACGGGCGACCCGGAGCTGCGCTTCACCCCCTCGGGTGCGGCGGTGGCCAACTTCACGGTGGCGTCGACGCCGCGGACCTTCGACCGCCAGTCGAACGAGTGGAAGGACGGGGACACCCTGTTCATGCGCTGCTCGATCTGGCGTGAGGCCGCGGAGAACGTCGCGGAGTCGCTGACGAAGGGCATGCGCGTCATCGCGCAGGGCCGCCTCGTCCAGCGCTCGTACGAGACCCGCGAGGGGGAGAAGCGCACCGTCGTCGAGCTGCAGGTGGACGAGATCGGTCCTTCCCTGCGCTACGCCTCCGCGAAGGTCACCCGGGCCCAGCGCTCGGGTGGCGGTGGCGGCGGCTTCGGCGGCGGTGGCGGCAACTTCGGAGGTGGCGCCGGTTCCGGCGGCGCCTCCGGCGGTGGATTCAGCTCCGGCGGCGGTCAGCAGAGCGAGGACCCGTGGGCCACGGCAGGCCCCGCGTCGTCCGGTGGTTCGTTCTCGGACGAGCCCCCGTTCTGATCGCCAGCCACTCCCAGAACACACACCCGTCCCCGTGGGTCTCGCGCCGCCCGTCGGCGTGGCCCGTACGCGGGGATCGCACCTTGTAGAGGAGCAACACCATGGCGAAGCCTGTGGTGCGCAAGCCCAAGAAGAAGTCCAACCCGCTGAAGTCGGCCAAGATCGAGTCGGTCGACTACAAGGACACGGCGCTGCTGCGCAAGTTCATCTCCGACCGCGGCAAGATCCGTGCGCGTCGCGTGACCGGCGTCTCCGTCCAGGAGCAGCGCCAGATCGCCCGTGCGGTGAAGAACGCGCGCGAGATGGCGCTGCTGCCGTACACGTCGACGGCACGCTGAGCGGGAAGGGAGACAACTCATGGCCAAGCTGATCCTGACCCACGAGGTCACCGGTCTCGGTGAGCCCGGCGACATCGTCGAGGTGAAGGACGGGTACGCCCGTAACTACCTCGTCCCGCGCAAGCTCGCCACGCCGTGGTCCAAGGGCGCCGAGTCCGAGATCACCGCGATCCGGAAGGCGCGCAAGGCTCGCGAGATCGCGTCGCTCGACGACGCGAAGGCGATCCGTGACTCGCTGCAGTCGAAGGCGGTCGTCGTCCAGGCGAAGTCCGGTGCTGCCGGTCGCCTCTTCGGCGCCGTGACGACGGCGGACATCGCGTCCGCGGTCGCCGCTGCCGAGGGCCCCGCGGTCGACAAGCGCAAGATCGAGATCGGTCAGCCGATCAAGTCGACGGGCGACTACACGGTCTCCGTCCGCCTGCACCCCGAGGTCTCCGCGACCGTCGCGGTGAAGGTCGTCGCTGCCTGACCCGAGCAGTCCTCGAAGGCCCGGCTCCTCTGCGGAGGAGCCGGGCCTTCGTGCGTCCGGGACCGCGTCCCGCGGCGGCCGACAGCACGGTGCCACCCGCCCGAGGTGCCGGGTTCAGACGTCGGGTTCAGGTGCCGGTGACCATCCACGAGGTGCCGCGGGCGCGGAGTCCGGTGGTGACGGCGCGCGCCGCCATGAAGACCCCCGCGAAGGCGAGCCACAGCCACGCGAGGCCTGCTGCGCCGTCGGGCGCCCAGTGCCGCACGGCGAGCGCGAACGGTGCGTAGACGACGAGCGTGACCATGCCCGCCCACGCGAGGAACCGGCCGTCGCCAGCACCGATGAGGACGCCGTCGAGCACGAACACCCAGCCCGCCATGGGCAGGAGGAGACCGCAGACGGCCATGCCGACGGCGACGGCCGCGCGCACGTCCGGGTCGGTCGTGAAGAGGAGCGCGAACCACCAGCCGCCCGCGGCCATGGCGACGCCGATCGCGGCGCCGGCGGCCACGCCCCACTGCAGCGTGCGGCGCAGGACCGCCCGGACGCGCGGGACGTCGTCGGCCCCGAGCCCGTGCCCGACGAGCGCCTGGGCGGCGATGGCGAGCGCGTCGAGCGCGAACGCGGCCAGTCCCCAGACCGAGGTCACGACCTGGTAGCCGGCGAGCGTGACCTCGCCGAGGCCGGTCGCGACGAACACCGTGAGGAGGATCGCGAGGCGCAGCGACAGCGTGCGGACGAAGAGCGGGGCGCCGGCGCGTGCGTTCGCCCAGATCCCACCGGCCGCGGGGCGCAGAGACGCGCCGCGGCGCCGGGCGCCGCGGACGACGACGACCCCGAGGACGGCGCCCATCGTGAGCTGTGCGACGGCCGTCCCGATGCCGGAGCCCGCGATGCCGAGACCGGCACCGTAGACGAGCACGACGTTGAGGACCGCGTTGAAGGTGGCGCCTCCGGCGGCGACCCACAGGGGCGTGCGCGTGTCCTGCATGCCGCGCAGCACGCCCGTCGACGCCAGGACGAGGAGCATGCCCGGCAGCCCGAGCGCGGACCAGCGCAGGTAGACGACGGCGTGCTCGGAGACGGCACCGGAGCCGCCCATCGCGTCGACGGCCCACGGAGCGGTCGTCCACAGCACGGCGGCGAGCAGGACGCCCAGCCCGAGGGCGAGCCACAGCCCGTCCACGCCGGACTGGAGCGCCTCGCGCACGTGCCCGGCACCGATGCGGCGCGCGACGGCGGCCGTGGTCGCGTAGGCGAGGAAGACGCACAGGCCGACGATGGTGACCAGGAGCGTCGACGCGAGCGAGAGCCCCGCGAGCTGGGCCGTGCCGAGGTGGCCGACGACGGCGCTGTCGACGAGGACGAACAGCGGCTCCGCGACGAGCGCGCCCAGCGCGGGGACGGCGAGGGCGAGGATCTCGCGGTCGAGACGGGAGCGTGCGCGCCGGCCTGTGGACGACGTCGTGGACGACGGCGACGCCCCGGGGGCCGCGCGTGACGCCCGGGTGTCGTCGGGCTGACCGGAGGGTGTCCGGCGTGTCGTCGGCGTGTCGCCGGACTTTCTTTCGTCCACACCCCTGAGGGTAGTAACGAGGCTGGTCACGGACCGCTCAGGTCGATGTACACCGCGAGATTGGTCGGTTGTCCACATCGTTATCCACCGGGTGTGCACAGCATGGGCGGACGTGTCCACAGGATCGGGGGTGCCTGTCCACCACGGGTGCACAGGGTCGTTTGCAGGGTGCTCGGCGGGGATCTAGTGTCGCGGGGTCGTGCCTGTCGGAGGCGAGGGGTGCGGCCACCGGGACAGTCGTGTGGGTGGCCCGCTGTAGAACACGTGTACGACGAGAAGTTTGTCCCGGCCGTGCGACCCGTGGGGTCGTGAGGGCCCGGGGGAGCGAGGGGCGCATGTCGATCGAGGAGCTCGAGGAGAGCTACAGAGGACCAGGGCCGTCGGGCTTCGACCGGACGCCGCCCCAGGACGTCGCAGCCGAGATGAGCGTGCTCGGCGGCATGCTGCTGTCCAAGGACGCCATCGCGGACGTCATCGAGCAGATCCGCGGCTCCGACTTCTACCGGCCGGCGCACGAGATCGTGTACGAGTCGATCATCGACCTCTACGGCCGCGGCGAGCCCGCCGACGCCATCACGGTCGTCGCCGAGCTGACCAAGCGCGGCGAGCTCGCGCGCATCGGCGGTGCCCCGTACATCCACGACCTCATGGCCGGCGTCCCGACCGCCGCCAACGCCGGCTACTACGCGCGCATCGTGCGCGAGCGTGCCGTGCTGCGGCGCCTCGTCGAGGCGGGCACGCGCATCGTGCAGCTCGGCTACGCGACCGACGGCGGCGACGTCGACGAGATCGTCAACAACGCGCAGGCCGAGGTGTACGCCGTCACGGAGCGGCGGACGACGGAGGACTACCTGCCGCTGTCCGAGATCCTCGGCCCGACGTTCGACGAGATCGAGGCCGCGCAGGGACGCGGTGAGGGCATGACCGGCGTCCCTACCGGCTACTCCGACTTCGACCGCCTCACCAACGGCCTCCACGCCGGCCAGATGGTCGTCGTGGCCGCGCGACCGGCCATCGGCAAGGCCCTCGCCCTGGACACACCGCTCCCGACGCCGTCCGGCTGGACGACCATGGGGGAGGTGGCCGTGGGCGACCTGCTCGTCGCGGCCGACGGGACGCCGACGCGCGTCCTCGCCGCGACCGAGGTGATGGTCGACCGCCCCTGCTACGAGGTCGAGCTCGACGACGGCACGGTGATCGTCGCGGACGCCCAGCACCAGTGGGTGACCTCGACCCGTGCCCAGCGCCGGGCCGTGCACGGCGGCAAGACACCGGAGTCGTCGGTGCGGACGACCGAGGAGCTCGCGGCCACGGTCCGGTGCGCGACGGCGGACGGTCGCGTGAACCACTCGATCGCCACGGCTGCGCCCCTCGCGCTTCCCGACGCCGACCTGCCCGTCCATCCGTACGCGCTCGGCGTCTGGCTGGGCGACGGGAGCTCACGTCGCGCCGAGTTCACGTCGGCGGACCCCGAGATCGCCATGCGGATCGAGGGCCTGGGCTATGTCGCGCAGCCGAAGGGCAGTGCGCAGGGACGCGCACGGGCGTACAACATGCTTCTCCCCGTCACCGAGCCGTTGGTCGGATCCAGCGTCGTCTGTGGCACCGAGTTCACTGCCCAGCGGGCGACGCTTGCGGAGAACGGCACCATGGGGGGACGCCTCCGGGCGCTGGGTGTGCTGGCGAACAAGCACGTCCCGGCCTCTTATCTGCGGGCGAGCGAGAGCCAGCGGCGAGAGCTGCTGGCAGGTCTGCTCGACACGGACGGCACCGTCACGCCGCAGGGCAGCGTGCAGATCAGCCTGACGAGCGAGCGCCTCGCGCTCGACACGCGCGAGCTGATCCTGTCGCTCGGGTACCGCACCGGCTGGTCGACGAAGACGGTCAAGGGACGGAGCGAGGCGTCGTCCACGGCGTACACGATCACCTTCACCACGAGCGACGACGTCTTCTGGCTCGAGCGCAAGCGCCTCGTCCACAAGGAGCGCCGTCGCCCGGGTACCGCGAGGCTCACGTCGCGGTACGTCGTCGACGTGCGTCGCATCGAGTCGGTGCCGGTGCGCTGCGTGGAGGTCGAGCACCCCTCGCACCTGTATCTCGCGGGTCGGTCCATGGTGCCCACGCACAACTCCGTCCTCGGCATCAACGTTGCGACGCACGCCGCGGTGCACCACCAGATGGCGTCCGTCATCTTCTCCCTGGAGATGAGCCGCAACGAGATCACCATGCGTCTTCTCGCGGCCGAGGCGAGGGTTCCGCTCACGCGGATGCGTTCCGGGAAGATGGACGACCAGGACTGGCAGAAGCTCGCGGCGACGATGGGCAAGGTCGCCGAGGCGCCGCTGTTCATCGACGACTCGCCGAACATGTCGCTCATGGAGATCCGGGCCAAGTGCCGCCGCCTCAAGCAGCGGCACGACCTCAAGCTCGTCGTGATCGACTACCTCCAGCTCATGAGCTCCGGCAAGCGCGTCGAGTCGCGCCAGCAGGAGGTCTCCGAGTTCTCGCGTGCGCTCAAGCTGCTCGCCAAGGAGCTCGAGGTCCCGGTCATCGCAATCTCGCAGCTGAACCGCGGTCCCGAGCAGCGTGGTGACAAAAAGCCGCAGATGAGTGATTTGCGCGAAAGTGGCTCTATCGAGCAAGATGCGGACGTTGTGATCCTTTTGCACCGTGAGGATGCGTACGAGAAGGAGTCACCCCGCGCGGGCGAGGCCGACCTCATCGTGGCCAAGCACCGAAACGGCCCGACCGACACCATCACCGTCGCGTTCCAGGGGCACTACCAGCGGTTCGCCGACATGCAGATGTGATCGGTCCTTGTCGTCGTTGTTGTCGAGATGCAGGCTACTTTGACCGATCCTTCGTCTAGTTAACCCGCACGCCGCTCTGAATCGCGCTGGGTTTCGTTCCGTCCGAACTGTAAGGATGGAACCTGATGGCCAAGTACACACCCGAGATGCGGGAGCGGGCGTTGCGGATGCTCGCCGAGGCCCGCGGTGATCACCCGACCGCGGCGGCGAGGCATGTCGCGGGCCTGCTCGGGATGAGTCCGGAGACGCTGCGGTTGTGGCAGCGGCGCGCGCAGGTCGACGCGGGCGAACGGCCCGGGGTCACGACCGAGGCCGCGCAGGAGATCAAGCGTCTCAAGAGCGAGGTCGCCGAGCTTCGTCGCGCGAACGAGATTCTCAAGGCGGCGAGCGCGTTTTCGCCAAGGAGCTCGACCGCCCCACGACGAGATGATCCGGTTCATCGGCGAGCACAAGGATCGCTTCGGGGTCGAGGCCGTCTGCCGGGTGCTGCGCCCGGCAGTTCGTGGGTTCATCACCTCTCGCGGGTATGGTGCCGCGAAGACCAGACCGGCATCGGCACGATCGTTGAAGGACGACCTGCTGGTGCCCGAGATCGTCCGCCTGCACGCGGAGAACTACAGCGTCTACGGCGTGCGGAAGATGCACGCCCTGCTGCGACGTCAGGGCTGGGACATCGGCCGCGACCAGACCGCCAGGTTGATGAAGATCGCCGACGTCCGCGGGGTGAAGCGCTCGAAGAAGGTGTTCACCACCAAGCCCGATCCGGCCGCCGTGAAGCTGGCCGACCTGGTGCAACGACGCTTCCACGCGTCCGCGCCGCGGTGTCTGTGGGTTGCTGACATCACCTACGTCGCGACATGGTCCGGCTTCGCCTACGTCGCGTTCGTGACCGACGTGTACTCCCGACGGATCGTGGGCTGGAACGTCGCCGCCACGTTGAAGGCCGACATCCTCCCGATGCAGGCACTCGACATGGCTGCCTGGGACGCCCAGCGCGAGGGCGCGGTCGATCTGACCGGGCTGGTCCACCACGCCGACCACGGGTCGAACTACCTCTCGATCGTCTACACCGACCGCATCGCACAGCTCGGCGCGAAGCCGTCGACCGGGACCGTGGGTGACAGCTACGACAATGCCCTCGCCGAGGCCGTCAACGGGCTCTACAAGACCGAGCTGATCCGCCGACGTGGGCCGTGGCGCACGATCGAACAGGTCGAGCTCGCCACCTTGGAGTACGTGTGGTGGTGGAACAACCAGCGCCTTCACGGCGAGCTCAACATGCGCACCCCGCTCGAGGTCGAGGCGGCGTACTACGCTGCCCAAGAATCACCCCGGCCAACACTCGCTGGCCAAGGGAAAGCATAGGAACGAAACCCAGCGCGATTCAGATCCACGCCGCGGTCGACGCAACGGGCGACCGCTCGCGGTGCTCGTGGGACCAGGCCAGGGCGGTGACGCCCCGATGTGCCTGCCCCTGCTGGACGCGATCCGAGTCTCTCGAGCAGGGGCGGGACGCCCGCGCACCACCCCGGATGCCGTGTTGGGCGACAAGGCGTACTCCTCGCGCGCGATCCGGTCAGAGCTGCGCCGGCGCGGCATCGTCGCGGTCATCCCCGAGCCGCGCGACCAGGCCCACCGGCGCAGGCGTGGGTCACGAGGCGGACGGCCCGTGACTTACGACCCCGTCGCTTACCGGGGCCGCAACACGGTCGAGCGGTTCTTCAACCGCATCAAGCAATGGCGGGCACTCGCGACCCGCTACGACAAGCACGCGCTCGTCTACCGCGGTGGCGCCGTTCTCGCAGCGATCGTGCTCTGGGCGTCGAGCACACGGTGATTAGCGAGTCGGCGCCACGATCCGAGGCAGGTGCTGCTCGATGATCTCGGCTGCCGCTCCGTCCAAGACGAGTTCGACCAGGTTGGGCAGCTCGAGTACTCCGGCTGCCTCAGCGTCCAGTTCGAGCGCAAGGACGTCGCCCTGCACGTCGAACCGCACAAGCCCGCCGTAGTGCACGGCTGCACCACCACGCACGATCGCGTAGGTATCCATGCCCAGCCCCACGTCTTGCGGGTCGTGGTCAAGCGAGCGTTGAAACTCGATCGTGTCTCCCGACTCCACGTCCAGCAGCACGATCGCCTCGTAGTTGTCCTCGATGCTGCGCGTGAAGCCAACCCTGATCACAGCCGAGATTCTGCCGCATGGGACTGCTGCTGGCGGGGGATCCTGCGCCGCAGAGCGCGGCACCCCGTTGTCCCGGTGACGGAGGCCGTGCCCGACGGGCTCACGGCGGTGCTCACGGCGGCGGTCGGCGTCGAGCGCTGCGCCCAGCCGACCGCCGCCTCGAGCGGTCAGGACGCCTGGGCGTACGTCTGGATGCGGTCGATGCGCAGCGGCGGCGTCTTCTCGCCGGCAGTCACGGCGACGGGGAGCCGGTTCTGGGGCGGTGCGAGCGGGCACGTGACGAAGTTGGTGAACGCGCACGGGAAGGAGAACGCGCGGTTGAAGTCGACCACGGTGTCGCCGTCGGTCTCGATGTCGGGGACGCGCACGAGGCGACCGTTGCCGTAGGTCTCACGGCCGCTCGTCGTGTCGGTGAAGTGCGCGTTGCCGCGCTCGATGCCCGTGTCGTCGTCGGGGCGCCCCGCGACGGCCAGCGAGTACTGTGTGCCGTCGATCTCGAACGTCACGGTGCCGATGACGCGCTGCTCCTCGAAGACGCCGCGCTCGACCGTGGGGTAGTCCGACGCCTGCTCGGGCGTGCGCGTGAAGCGTGCGGGCAGCACCCAGCGCTCGTCGAGCGGAAAGGTCTCGATGTCGTCGAGGCGCTTGCGCGCGGCCTCGCGCGGGTCGCGCACGCGGACCCCGAAGATGTGCCGCCCGGTCGCGTCGGTGCGCTTGATCGTCTCGATGCGCAGGTCACCGTAGTACGCGGGCACCAGCGAGTACTTGTGGCCGGTGGAGACCGGCGTCGGCACGGTGACGGGCGCGCCGTCGAGCGTGACGGTCTCGCCGCCGTCGTCCGGCGTGTGCACGACGTCGCCGTCCTGCACCGTCCACGTGCCCGGGATCCCCTCGACGCGCAGCGGCTCGCCCTCGACCAGCCAGTCCTGGCTGACCATGGACATCCAGCCGTGCGGGCTCCTGAGCTCGTCGAGCCGGGCGCGGTGCCACCGCTCCCACTCCTGGCGGTACTCCTCGGTCACTGCGGTCATGGCGGTCCTTTCGTCGGTGGGGCGTGAGGTCTCTGAGGTCTCGGGGGTCGCTGCGGTCGCGGGTCGTCAGGCCGTGCGCGCTCAGGGGAGCGGCGCGGGGGCGGCCCGTGTCGCGCGCTCGACGAACGCGCGCACCTGCGCGAACGAGTCGGCGTCGGCGTGCGCGTTCCCCGTCGGCGTGCCGCCGGTCGTGTACTCGATCCCGGACACGGGATGGCGGGTCGGTCCCTGGGCGACGGGCAGGTGCGGCAGCGCGATCGAGTGGCCGGCGTCGGGGTAGTCGAGCAGGAGGGTCTCGTGCGCGTGGCCGGCCTCGCGCAGGGTCTCCACGACCTGGCGCGAGTACATGCTCGACGGCCACAGGCCGTCGGCCGTCCCCGCCACGCATGCGACCGGTCCGGCGATGCGCTCCACGGGGATTCGCGAGGCGGCCGAGAAACCGCGGTCCCGCAGACCGTCGACGTACACGTTCCGGTGCCGGTCCGGCGGCGGGCCCCCGGTCCACGGCTGCCACGTCACACCGGGGTTGTCGTGCCAGAGGTGCTCGAGGGGCTGCCCGCCGAGCGTCCAGGTCGGCGAGTCCCAGCCCTGCGCGGGGTCGGCGGCGCCCTGCGCGCCGTGCACGTAGGCGCCCGGCACGTACGCGACGACGGCCCCGACGAGCTCCGGGTAGGTCGCGCCCAGCAGCAGGGCGAGCTCGCCGCCGCGGGACTGCCCGCTCACGACGACGACGCCCGCGCGCGGCGCGAGGTCGCGGTGCACGCGACGCAGGGCCTTCTCGAAGTACTCGAGCGGCGTACGGGTGATGTGGTCCGGGAGCCCGGGAACGCCGAAGTAGCCGAGCGCGAGCGCCTGGATCCCGTGCGAGGCGTACAGCGCGCCGCGCTGCTCGTTGATCCCGCCGCCGGAGCCGTTGAGCACGACGACCGTCGGGTGCGGCCCGTCGCCAGGCGGTGTGAAGAGCGTGCCGACGAGGCCCTCCTCGCGGACCTCGGTCCGCCGGACGCCCGGCCCGGTCCAGCGCTGGACCAGCTCGGCGCGGGCGCGGCGCGCGGCGTCGTGCTCGTCCCACGCGTCGAGTCGCGTCACGAGCTGCGCCGTCACGTCTGTCGCGCCAGGGCGCCCCGGCCGCTCCGGTCGCTGGCAGGTGAGGAGCGCCATCCCGTCGACGCGGCCGTAGTCGCCGAAGGCCGGCGGGTCGCGGTCGAGCCGGACGACGCCCGCGCGGTCGGCGCGGTACGTCGCCTGCGCGGACCACGGCACGCCTCCGCGCACGGTGGTCGCGCGCACCGTGACGAGCGCGCCGGGGTCGGCGCCGGTGACCTCGACGACGCGGGTGACGTCGAGCAGGTCGTCGGCGGGGGTGACGGTGAGCCGGAGCGTCATGCGGGGTCGCCCCCGAGCTCGCCGAGCGCGTCCCAGGCGTCGCGGTCGACGTCGACCTCGTCCGCGTCCGGTCGCGACCCGGGGACGTGACCCCCGGCGTCCGACCACTCCCGGCTCAGCCGTTCCGCGCGCTCCGGGAGGTCGTCGGTGCCGAACGCGCGCGGGTCGAGGGCGAGCACCCACAGCCCTCGCCCCTCGGCGTCGCCGCGCGCGCCGGTGACGAGTCCCGCGAGGGTCTCGACCGTGAGTCCGAGCAGCGAGCCGAGCAGCCCGGCGGGCAGGATCGCGGCGATCTGGCCCGGGTCGCGCGTGGGGAGGCCGGCCGCGTCGACGGCGGCGCCCTCGGGCAGCGGAGAGCCGTCGCGCCCATGGCGGCGGACGCCGGCGAGGGTGAGCGCGCTCGTCGCGGCGTCGAGGACGAGCGCACGGTGCGTCCCACCGGCCGCGCGGGGAACCGCGACGGCGAGGGGGTTCGTGCCGACGACGGCCGCGGAGCCGCCGTACGGGGCGACCGTCGGGCCGGAGTGCGCGAGCGCGACGCCGACGAGGCCGTCCTCGGCGAGCGCGCGCACGTACGCGCCGACGCGCCCGGTGCCGCCCGCGTGGCGCACGGCCACGACCCCGACGCCCTGCCGACGCGCGCGGTCGCCCGCGAGGCGGGTTGCCGCGGCGAGCGCGACCGGGCCGGGGAGGTCGCGTGCGTCGACGGTCGCGGTCGCACCGGTCGAGAGCACGGGCTCGGCGCCCTGAGCTCCCGCGGGGGCTGGCGCCCCGGCGTGCGCGCGCAGCTCGCGGACGAGCAGCGCGACGCCGAACTCGGGCCACCCGGACGCGTCCCCGGCGATCACGGCACGTGCGGCCAGGTCGGCGTCGGCGGTACCGAAGGGCGCGAGGGCGGCACGCGCCCGGTCGAGGGCGGCGGCCGTCGTGACGCGCACGGCGCGGCTCGGAGGCACGGGGGTCCTTTCGTCGGGCGGTCAGGAGTCGCCGAAGAACGCGCCCGAGGCGATGGCGAGCCCCATGACGACGTCGCGGCCACGGCGGATGTGCTCGAGCTCGAGCTGCGCCGCCCGCTCCCCGTCGCCGGCCCGGAGCGCGGCGATGAGGTGGCGGTGGTCGTCGAGCGGCGGCCCTGGCTCGAGCGGCTGGCGGCCGCTGAGCCGGAACGCGCGCTCGAGGTCCTCCAGCGCGAGCTCGGTGATCGAGTGCAGTCGCTGGTTGCGCGAGTACTTCGCGACGCGGCAGTGGAACAGGTGCGACGCGGAGAGGATCGACTGCACGTCCTGCGCTCCCGAATAGCTGCCCTCGGCGATCGCCTCGAGCTCGTCGATCTCCGCGGGGCTCGCGTGCGCCGCAGCGAGCCGTGTCGCCATGGGACCGGTCGCCTCGCGGACGTCGAGGACGTCGACGAGCGTCTTGAGGGTCACCGGGGAGACCCGGCACAGGGCGCGCGGCCGCACGTCGACGAGGCCGTCGTGGTCGAGCCTGTGCAGGGCGTCGCGCACCGGTGTGCGCGACGTCCCGAACTCGGACGCCGTCTCGTTGACGTCGATCTCCTCGCCGGGCCGCAGCTCGGTGAAGATGATCCGGCGCCGCAGCTCGTGGTAGATCCGGTCGGCGGCGGGCACGACGCTCATGCGACGGATCCCCGGCGGGTGGTGGTCTCGGACGGCTTCATTGCTCCTCCTACTGGCGGGACCAGGGCACGAGTCGACGTTCGAGCAGCGTGACCAGGGTCGTGGAGAGATATCCCAGCACGGAGATGGTGACGATGCCCACAAACATCTTCGCCACGGCGAACGTCGTCCAAGAGCTCCAGATGAGGTAGCCCAGGCCGTTGCGCGACCCGACGAACTCCGACGCCGCGATGATGACGAACGCGCCGCCGACCGCGAGCTTGAGCCCGGTGAAGATGCTCGGCAGCGCCGCGGGCAGGGCGACGGTCCGCCACCGCTGGAGGCGGCCCGCCCCGTTGGCGGAGGCGACGTCGAAGTAGATCTGCGGGGTCTGCAGCACGCCGCCCATCGCGTTGTAGAAGACGTAGAAGAACACGCCGATCGCGACGATCACGTACTTGCTCGCCTCGCCGAGCCCGAACACGAGGAGCAGCAGCGGGAAGATCGCGACCTTGGGCACGGGGAGCAGGCTCGCGAAGATCGGCCCGAGCAGCGTGCGCAGCGTCGCGACCGACCCGAGCGCGATGCCCAGGACGAGGCCCGGCACCGCACCGAGCACGAAGCCCACCGCGATGCGCGTCAGCGTGATGCCCGCGTGCTCGAACAGCTCGCCGCTCGCGGCGAGCCGGCCGAACGTCTCGGCGATCGACGACGGCGGCGGGAAGAACCGCGCGTCCAGCAGGTTCGCGCGGCTCGCGACCTCCCAGACCGCGAGCAGCAGCAGGGGGGTGAACGGGCCGACGATCGCGACGACGCGGCCCTTGCGCGAGCGGCGCAGCTTCTCGGTGAGCTCGCGCGTGACGGACTCGGTCGACGCGTCGGCGGCCGGCCGGGGCGGGGCACCGGGCGTGCCGGCGTCCGGGGTCGCGTCCGCGGGGATCCTGGACGAGTCCGCGGAGGGCTGCCCAGGCGTGCGGTCGTCGGTCACGGCCTTCATGCGATCGCCTCCTCGGCGGCCCGGGGGTCCTGCGCCTCGGCGTCGCGCAGGAGCCGCCAGAGCTCGTACGTGATCTCCGCGTGCCGCGGGTCGCGCCGCAGCTCGAGGATGTCGCGCGGCCGCTCGAACGGGATCCGAACGTCCGCGAGGATCCGGCCCGGGCGAGCCGACATGACGATCACCCGGTCGGCCAGGACGAGAGCCTCGTCGACGCTGTGGGTGATGAACAGCACCGACTTCGACGTGTGCGTCCAGATCTTCAGGAGCTCCTGCTGCAGGACCACGCGGGTCTGCTCGTCGAGCGCGCCGAAGGGCTCGTCCATGAGGAGCGTCGATCCGTCGTCGGCGAGGGCGCGCGCGACCGACGTGCGCTGGCGCATCCCGCCCGAGAGCTGGTGCGGGTAGAAGCCGCGGAACTCCTCGAGCCCCACCATCTCCAGCAGCGGCGCGACGCGGTCGCGGCGCTCGGCGCGCCGTACGCCCTGCAGCCGCAGCGGGTACTCGACGTTCTGCTCGACCGTCATCCACGGCAGCACGCCGTGGTCCTGGAAGACGACCGACGGGCGCGCGGTCATCGTGGTCGTCCCGCGGTCGGCCTCCTCGAGCCCGGCGAGGATGCGCAGCAGCGTGCTCTTGCCGCACCCCGAGGGCCCGAGGACGCACACGAACTCGTGGTCCTCGATGGTCAGCGACACGTCCTGGAGCGCGACGAGCACGTCGTCGCGACGACGGTCGTAGAACCCCTTCCACAGGCCCTCGACGGCGACGGCCGTCACGAGCCGAGCTCCGCGGCCTTCTCCTGCGCCTGCTCGAGCAGGTCGGAGCGGAAGATGCCCTCGACGTCGGCCACGCCCTCGTACTCGAGCGTGCCGCGGTCACGGAAGAACTGCTCCTGCGCGTGCACGTCAGCCCAGTCGATCTCGCCCGTGGGGTCCTGCTCCGTCAGCGCGAGCGAGGTGAGCGTCTCGAGCGGCAGCTCGGTGTACCTCGCGATGATCTCCTGGTTGGCCGGGTCGTCCCAGCCCCCGTCCTGGAGCTCGGCCGCCGCGCGCAGGTAGGCGGCGGTGAACGCGACGACGGCGTCGGGGTGCGCGTCGACGTACTCGGTGCTGAACACGAGCGCGCCCAGCTCGGTGCCGGCGTGGTAGTCGATCGGCAGGATCTCGTGAGCGATGTCCTCGCTCGCGAGGGACGAGGAGATGGGCTCGATGGACCACGCGGCGTCGATCGAGCCGCCGACGAGCGCGGGGCCCGTCTCGGGCGGGCCGACGTTGACGAGCTCGACGTCGTCGAGGTCGAGGCCGCCGGCCCCGAGCGCCTTCGCGACGGAGTAGACGCCGAAGCCGCCGTCGCCCGGGATGCCGACGCGCTTGCCCGCGAGCTGCTCGACCGAGGTGATCCCCGAGCCCGCCGCGACGACGAAGGGCGCCGGGTTGGGGCCGGACGCGGGCACCCGCGAGACGCTCGCGATCACGGAGAGCGACGCGCCGGCCTCGGTCGCGTTGAACAGCCCGGCTCCCCACGTGGCGCCCCCGGCGGTGACGTTGTTGGTGCTGACGAGCTGGTAGGTTTCGCCGGACGTCCCGCCCTTCGCGAGGAGCTCGACGTCGACCCCGGCGTCCTCGAAGTACCCCTTGTCCTCCGCGAGGAAGAACGGCGCGTAGTCCGCGTAGGGCGAGAAGAGGAACGAGATCTCGGGCGCGGCGCTCTCCCCGTCCGCGCCGCCCGGCGCGCCCTCCGCCGCACAGCCGGACAGGATCGCCGCGGTCGCGACGAGCGAGACGGTGACCGACGAGCGGCGTGAGATGGTCATGAGTCCTCCGAGCGTGCGACACAGGAGCAGGGCGCCCTGTGATGTGCTTGTCACTATGCGCTAGTGCATCAGTCGCGCCCATTCTGACACGGATCGTCTCGTTATTCGGGACGACGTAACGAAGCGCCGCCGGTGCCGTCGGACGAGCGTGCTGGCACCTGTCACCACCCACCGACCCCCGCGTGCGGGTTCGCGTGCTCGTTGGTGGTGACCGTCGTCGGCGGCTGGAGCCGGAGGGCCGGCGCGACGCTCGCCTCGACCTGTGCGCGGGAGCTACGACCGAGGACGCAGGACCGCGCGTCCCGGCAGCGTGACGGCGGCGAGGGCGAGGCCGACTGCGGCGGCCACGAAGGATCCGTAGATCAGCGGCGGCACGTAGGGCGCCGCGCTGGTCGCTCCCTGCATCATCGGGAAGAGCGTTGCGGCGGCGATCGCGGACCCGAGGATCACGCCGATCGTCGCGACCAGCAGGCCTTCCCAGCGGAGCATCTTCAGCACCTGGAGCCGAGTGGCACCCAGGAGGCGCAGCGAGCCCAGCTCGCGGCGGCGGTCGAGGACCGTCATCACCAGGGTGTTGATGGCGGCGACAGCGGCGAACCCGCCGAGGACCGCGGCCATGGTGGCGTTCATCCAGGCGCCCAGTGCAGCCTCTCCGTTCCGCGCGGTGGCGTAGCCGGAGGCGTCGGTGACGTCGCCCAGCGTGGCGAGCGCTTTCGCCGAGCCGCCGCTGACCAGCACGGTGCTGTCGAATCCCGAGGTGACGTGCCCGTCGAGGTCGGCCCGGTCCATGGTCACGGTCCCGAGCCCCAGACCGCGCCCGTAGATCGCGACGACCTCCGGGCTCTCCTCCGTACCGTCAGGCAGGTACAGCGGCAGCTGGTCGCCGACGCCGACCTCGGCCGAGGCGGCGAGGGTCTGGTCGATGGCGATCCGGTTCGCGCCGAGCCGGTCGAGGTCGCCGTCGAGCACGTCCAGGTCCTGCACCTGCGCGAGCTCGGCGCCCGAGCCTGTGACCCCCTGCGTTCCCGCGCCCATCAGCGAGGAGAGCTCCCCTGAGCCGACCGGCACGAGCACCTGCGTGCTCAGGATCCCCACGGTGCCCGCCACGCCGGGAGTCTCCGCGGCGCGCTCCACGGCGTCGACCGGAAGCCCGGCAGCATCGGTGATCACGTGGTCCGCGGTGATGCCGGCGCGCAGCTGCTCGTCGGCGGCGTGGTTCTCGCTGGAGTGCATGAACACGAGGGTGGATGCGAACGCCATGGCCAGCACGATCGGGGTGGTGGCCGACGCGAGGCGCCGGGCGTTCGTGCGGGAGTTGGCGGCCGCGAGCGACGCGGCGGCACCGGCGCCGCGCAGCGGGAGGCCGAAGAGGCTCGCACCCACGCGGGCGATCAGCGGCCCCAGCAGCCCGACGGCGAGCATGAAGAGCATGACGACGCCGAGGGCCGCGCCGGCCGCGTCGTCCCCGGTGGAGCTGGCGGAGACGCCGGTCAGCGATGCGCCGCCGGCGAGGGCGGCCAGACCGAGGACCGTCCGGAGCTTGTCCGGGCGGAGTCGTTCGACCGAGGCCTCGGACAGCGCCTGGCTCGGCTTGGCCCTGGCGGGTCGGCGCCCGGCCATCCAGCCGGCGCCGAGTGCGGTGAGCAGCCCGACGGCGACGGCGGCCAGCAGCGGGTACACGCTGATCCGCAGCTGCACTCCGTCGGGGACCGCGCCGCGGTCTTGCAGCTGCCCGAACCACCAGTGGGCGAGCCCGAGGCCCGGCAGGGTCCCGAGGACGCCGGCGAGGGGGGCGACGAGCATGGCCTCGGCGGCGACGGCGCGGCGGATCTGCCGTGGTGTGGCGCCGACGGCGCGGAGGAGGGCGAACTCGCGGGCACGCTGTGAGACGGACAGGGCCACGGTTCCGGCCGCGGTGAAGACGGCGACGATGGCGGCGATGCCGCCGAAGGAGCCGCCGATGCCGAAGAGCGTCTGCTTGGCCGTGGCGAGCCCGCGCTCCTCGACGGCGCCGCGCTCGTCGCCCACGAGCACCTGCGCACCGGTGCCGGCTAGTGCTTCCCGCACGGAGGCGGCGAGCGTGCCGGTGTCGGTGCCGGGCTCCGCCAGCACGGCGATCGCGTCCGCCGTGCCGGGGTGGCCGGCGAGCGCGGGGGCCTCGGTGTCGGCGAACCAGGCGATGCCGTCCGCGGTGTCCGCGGTGCGTGCGGCGTCTGCCGACCCGGCCTCTGCCAGGCCCGCGACGCGGAAGTCCTGCTGCCCGGAGGCGGTCAGGATCGCGACGGAGTCCCCGACCGCGAAGCCAGCGGCGTCCGCCGCTGCTGCACTGAGCACCACCTCTCCAGCCTCCGGCGCGTCCCCGGAGGTCAGGGCGGCACCGGTGAACGCGTGCGAGCCCCAGCCGTGCGCGATGAGCGCGGTCTCCTCGGTCCGCACCGGGAACGTGAAGTCAGCGACGGCGTCCGCCACGCCCGGAGCGTGCGCGGCCCGCGCCGCCAGCCCGGTGTCGACCCGTGCCGTGTCCGGGAGCGGGACAGGTTCCGCCTCGCGGTCCTCACCGGAGCCGGTGACGACGTACTCGTTCTGGTCCGCAGCCGCGATGACCGGCGCACTCGCGTACCGCTCGGGCGCGACGGAGGCGCTCAGGCTCGTCACGAGCAACGTCCCGCACGCCGCGACGATCAGTGCGGACATCAGCAACGCGACGAAGGTTCCCGCGAAGGACGCGGGCTTGGCGCGGACAGCCGCGCGGGCCAGGCCGGTGCTGCGCATCAGGCCGCCACTCCTGCCGTCGCACGCGGGCGGGCGGCACCGGCCGCGACCGCGGTGAGGGCCGTCATCCGGGTCGCGATCTGCTCGGCGGTCCCGCCGCTCAGGTCGCCGGCGAAGGAACCGTCGGCGAGGAAGAGCACCCGGTCGGCCCAGGCCGCCGCGGCGGGGTCGTGCGTGACCATGACGACCGTGGCACCGAGTGCGTCGACGGCGTTCCGCAGCAGTCCGAGGACGTCCGCGGCCGTGCGGGTGTCCAGGGCGCCGGTGGGCTCGTCGGCGAAGATCACGTCGGGGACCGTGACCAGGGCGCGTGCGATGGCTACGCGCTGCTGCTGACCGCCGGAGAGCTCGCTCGGGCGTCGCCGCCCCTTGTCGGCGAGGCCGACCTGGGCGAGGACGGCGGCCGCGCGCCGGCGGTCCTGGCGCTGCCCCGCCAGGCGCGTGGGCAGCAGGACGTTCTGCTCCACGGTGAGCGACGGCAGCAGGTTGAACGACTGGAAGACGAACCCGATGCGGTCGCGCCTGAGCTCGGTGAGCTCGTCCTCGTTCATTCCCGTGATGTCGGTCCCGCCGAGGAGGACCGATCCAGCCGTCGCCCGGTCGAGCCCGGCCGCGGACTGCAAGAAGGTTGACTTCCCGGACCCGGACGGGCCCATGATCGCGGTGAACGTGCCCCGCGGGAGGGCGGCGTCCACGCCCGCGAGGGCGTGCACCGTATTTCCGCCGCGCCCGTACTGCCGCCGGACGCCCCGGAGCTCGACGGCGATGCCGGCCGTGCCGGCCGTCGCCCTCGGTCGTGCGTCCGGCGTCCCGCGCTTGCTGGTGCTGGCCCTCATGTGTCCGGTCCTCTCGCCATCGTCGTGTTCCGACGCGACCCACGATCGAGGGACGGTGGCGAACGGCGCATCACACGCGAGAGCCAACCCGGGGGGTACTGCGGTACGGGGGCGGGCCCGGTGGAGAGCTAGTCGGGCAGCGGGTCGCCGGGGCGTACGAGCCCGGCCTCGTAGCCGAGCACGACGGCCTGTACCCGGTCGGGCAGGCCGAGCTTGGCGAGGATGCGGCTCACATGCGTCTTCGTCGTCTGCTCGGCGATGAACAGGCGGCGCGCGATCTGGCCGTTCGACATGCCGCGGGCCATGAGCATGAACACGTCGCGCTCGCGCTCGGTCAGCTCGACGAGCACGTCACGCGTCGGTGCCGGGGCGGGGCGGTCCAGCAGCTCCTCGACGAGCATGCGGGTCACCCGCGGCGCGAGCAGCGCCTCGCCCGCGTGCACGGTCCGGACGGCGGCGACGAGGTCGTCGGGCGAGGCGTCCTTGAGCAGGAACCCGCTGGCTCCGGCGCGCAGCGCGGCGAAGACGTAGTCGTCGATGTCGAACGTCGTGAGCATGACGATCCGGGGCCGGTGCGCCGAGATCTTGTCGCCCAGGATCGCTGCGGTCGCGTCGATGCCGTTCATGTTCGGCATGCGCACGTCCATGAGGACGACGTCCGGCCGCAGGCTGCGCGCACGCGCCAGGGCCTGCGTCCCGTCCTCGGCCTCGCCGGCCACCGTGATGTCGGTCTGGGCCTGGAGGATCGCGGCCAGACCGACGCGGAACATGGCCTGGTCGTCGACGACCAGCACGCGGATCATGCGGTGCCGCGGGGAGCCACCGCGATGACCTCGAAGCCGCCCGGGACTGGCCCGGCCGTGAGCGTGCCGCCGATCGCAGTCATGCGCTCGATCATGCCGCGGATTCCCGACCCTCCGCGATCCAGGGCTTCGACGGGCGCGCCGCCACGGCTCGTGACCGTCAGGACGAGGTGCTCGCCCGCCTCGAGGGTGAGGCACGCGGCCGCGTCCGGTGCGTGCCTGACGACGTTCGCGACGGCCTCCTGCGCGACGCGGTACAACGCCAGCTGTACCGACTCCGGCGGCACGGGCTCGATGACGTCGACGTGTGCCGAGAGATCGATGTCGGCTGCCCGGGCGCCGTCGACCAGCTCCTGCAGCTGTGCGAGCCCGGGCTGCGGGGCCAGCTGCGCCGCGTCGTCGCCGCGGAGCACGCCGAGGACGCCCCGCATCTCTCCGAGTGCTTCGCGTGCTTGCGTCGCGATGCCGTCGAGCTCCGCGACGGCAGCGTCGGGAAGGCCAGGGATGCGGTAACGCGCCGAGGTCGCGCGCATGTGCACGATCGACATCGAGTGTGCGACGACGTCGTGCATCTCGCGCGCGACGCGGGCACGTTCCTCGGCCCACTCGCGTGCTGCGTGCTCCTGCTGCGCCTCGACGCGCGCCTCGCCCAGGTCCGTGGTCGCACGCCACCAGAGCACCAGGAGCAGCCCGATCGACAGGGCGGCGAACGTCACGCTCGCCGTGACGATCAGGTTGCCCACGGCTTCGTCGGAGGGCGGGCTCGAGGTCGTCGCGATGACGACCAGGCCGATGCACGCGGCCGCCCAGGTGGCGACGCCCACCCACCAGCGCGCCGAGGTGGCGAGCACGAGCAGCATGACGATGAGGGCGAGGATCGTCACGACCGGCGCCGGCCAGGGTTCGCCGGTCGAGTACAGTGCGGTCGCGTAGACGCCCGCCAGGTGCAGCAGCGCACCGGTCACGGGCCGCGCGAGAGCGACGACGATCGAGCCGGTCAACAACAGCGTGGCGATGAGCGCCGCGCCCAAGGGCATCGCGTGGACGAACGATCCGACGGCGAGTCCGACGACGAACAGAGCGAGCAGGACCACGCTCGCGATCGCCCACGCCCACAGACCCAGGCCGCGCAACGGAGCCGGCAGGGCGGCACGGGCGGTGTCGGTGGCCCGGGTCACGACGCGATCCGCGACGGCCTGCCGATGAGACTCGGGTCGAGGGGCGGCTCCATACAGGCGACGGTAGACCGCACCGCGGGCCGCCCGCGTACCGCTCGAGGACCACCCGCCCCCTACCGTGGAGTGACATCGCACCGGCGCACGGTGCCGACGACCCAGGCAGTACCCGGGTAGGGGCGAGATGGCTCTCGGGCGTGATGTGGCCGGTGACAGCGGCTCCCTACCTTCCCTCCCATGACGACGATCCGACTCGCGCCGAGGGCTCAGCGGCACTTCTCCCTCACCCATGGCTGCCGCGACGGGCACGACGGTGCCACCGCGCCGTGCACGGCGAAGCCGTCCACCAGGGCCTTCGCGAACCGCACCGGCGACGACGCGTCATGACCGTCACGACACCGCTGCGCGTGGCACCCAGCCCCGGGGCGTTGCGGTACAGATCCCAGGAGATCGACGACCGGACGATCCTGGCGTGCGACCCGCCCGGAGGTTCTCGCATCGTGGAGGCCCTGGGAGACGTCGCCACCGCCGACCACATCGCGGTCGTCGTGCCGGGGAACGGTCACCACCTCGGGAACTATTTCATCGAGGAAGGGCCGAACAGCCCTCGGGCGCGCGGCGAGCTCCTGCTCCGCACGATGCAGGCCCTCGAACCCGACGCCCACGTGGCCGTCGTGGTGTGGGTGGGCTACCGCACGCCACCGGACCTGGCCGCAGCGGTGTCCAACACTCCCGCCTACGAGGGCGCCCCGGAGCTGGCCCGTGCCATGGCCTTCGGCATCGGCATCGGCATCACCACCATCGCGGTGGCCGCCGACGCGCGGGACGGCGTCCTGGACCGGATGCGGACGCTGCCCATGTCTCCCGTGGCGATGCTCGCCGGGCGGTCGCTCGCCGACGTCCTCACCGCCCTGATCGAGCTGACGATCCTCATGTGTCTGGGACGGCTGTTCGGCTGGCAGTGGCATGCCGGCGCCGGTGCCGGCCTCGCCGCGCTCGGTCTCCTGCTGCTGCTGCGCACAGCCTTCTCCTGGACCGGCATCCTGCTGGGGCTGCTGGTCAGCGGCCCGGAGGCGGCGATGAAGTACTTCTCGCTCGTCTTTCCCCTGGCCATGGTGGCGGACACCGTCGTGCCCACCTCCTTCATGCCGGGATGGCTGGCTGGGCCCGCCGGGTGGAACCCGCTGTCGGCCACGGTGATCGCCACGCGCGAGCTGTTCGGCAACCCCACAGGCCCCGGGATGTCGTGGCCTGCCGAGCACGCTCTGCTCCTCGCCGTGGTCTGGCCGCTCGCGATCACGACGGTGTGCACGGCGCTCGCCCTGGGTCGTCTGCGTCGCCTGAGCCGCTGACGGCTGACCGTGCACCTGCTCGGCCGGTTGGGCCTGACAGGTGTCGACCGTCGTCGAGAGGCAGGCACCGGAGTCCGGGGAACGTGCGTGCGCAGTGGCCACCGCTCATGGTGGTCTCATCCACCGACGGAAGGAGCGTCTTGTGGCCCAGGGCGACGTGTCCCGACGGGGATTCCTCGGCTTCGGGGTGCTGGGGCTGGCAGCCGGTGTGGTGGGCTGCTCACCGGGTGGGCGTGAGTCTCCCTCCCCCACCTCGTCGCGTGTGCAGACCTCCACGGACGGGTGGACGGTCGTGTGGGAGGACGACTTCACCAGGGGTCTGCAGACGGCGGTGTGGACGCCTGCGGACTACGGCGGCAACCGTGACCTCGGCGAGCTGCAGTACAACGACCCCGCGCTGGTGTCGGTCGAGAACGGGAACCTCGTCCTGCGTGCGCGCGCGTCCGAGCGCGACGGCTACCAGTACGTCGCCGGGAGCGTGTCGTCGAAGGACAAGCTGACCGTCGGTCCCTACGGACGTCTCACCACGCGCCAGCTCCTGGGACCTGGCACCGGCATCGGGTTCGCCGTCGCCCTGTACGGGGAGGACATCGACGCGGTCGGCTGGCCGGCGTGCGGCGAGATCGACGCCACCGAGATCGCGCTGGCCCGGCCGGGCTCGCCCTTCGCGTCGATCCACGGCCCCGGCTACTCGGGGGGCTCGCCCATCTCCGCCACCGGGAGCGTCCCGTCGCTCGTGAACCGGTGGGCGGAGCACACGCTGGAGTGGGAGCCGTCGCGCATCTCGTGGGCGATCGACGGGCAGGTGTACCACGTCGCCGAGGAGTACGACCCGCGGGCGGCGGGGGGCTGGCCGTTCGATCAGCCGTTCTTCATCACCCTCGTCCTGACGGTCGGATCCAACCTGTCCGGACCGGTCGACGTCTCGACCTGGCCGCGTGACTCCGCCGGCGAGCCTACCGATCCCTACGCCGCCGTGGACTTCGTGCGGTTCGAGCAGCGGACGAGATCCTGACTCCTCCTGCCTTGTGAGGCCCCCCGGGGCCTTGTAGCGTCGACAGGTAGCACCCAAGCACCCACGCTCTGAACCGGTCAACGACGGTCGGGCCGAGCACCGCTTCCGGGTTGACGACACCGCGCGATGATGCCGCCGCCTCCAGACGATCTGGACGAGCCATGAAGACGCACACCCTGACTTCGAAGCTGATGGCCGCACTCATGGTGACGGGGGTGATGAGCTTTGGCCTGGCGGCGCCGGCGGGCGCAGCGGTCGAGGACCCTCCCTGGATGGACACCTCTCTCTCGCCGGACGAGCGTGCCGACCTCCTGGTGGCCGAGCTGACCCTGGAGGAGAAGGCGACGCTGCTCATCCAGTCCGGAGGGCCGGGCCTGCCCGACTACGGCGTGCCCGCCATCCGGGGCAAGGACGGCTGCTGCGGCGTCGCGACGACCGACACGGAGTCGACGGCGTTGCCCGTCGGTATCGCCCTCGCCTCCACCTTCAACACCGAGGTGGCGGACGCCTACGGCGCCGTCGCGGGCAGCGAGACGAGGTACTTCGGCTTCAACGGCCTCGCAGGTCCGACGATGGACCTGCTCACGACCCCGCTCAACGGCCGTATGTGGGAGGCCTTCGGCGAGGACCCGTTGGTCAGCGGTGCCATCGCCGCCGCTCAGACCCGCGGGACGCAGAGCCAGGAGGTCTACTCCATCGTCAAGCACTACAACCTGAACAACCAGGAGACCCGACGCGGCAACGTCGACGCGGTCGTCGACGAGCGGACCCTGCAGGAGGTGTACACGAGGCCCTGGGAGAAGGTGGTGGACGAGGCCGACGCGGGGTCGGTGATGTGCGCCTTCAACAAGGTCAACGGGGAGTACGCGTGCGGGAACGACGTGCTGCTCAACGGGATCCTGAAGGAACAGCTCGGGTTCGAGGGATACGTGTCCTCCGACTTCAACGCCGCGCACTCGTTCGCGGACTACGAGGCCGGACTGGACGTGCCGGGACCCGGCACGGAGTACTCCGGGGACAACCTCGTGCAGGCCGTGCAGGACGGCCTCGTCTCCGAAGCGCGCGTGACCGACGCCGCGCGGCGCGTGCTGCGCACCTTCTTCGCCTTCGGCATCATCGACAACCCGCCCCCGGGCTCCTTCGAGTACCCCCAGCCGGCATCGACACCTCTGGACCAGGCGACCATCGACGAGCACTCCGCCGTCGCGCGCAGCGTCGGCGACCAGTCGGCCGTGCTGCTGGCCAACGACGACGCCCTTCCGCTGGACGCGAGCGACGGGTCGATCGCCGTGATCGGCGCCGACGCGGACCACTACATCGACGGCGGCGGCAGCGGCGCGATCCAGTTCCCCGCGCAGCTGACCACCGTCCTCGACGGCATCACCGAGCGGGCGGAGACCGAGGTCACCTACGCCCAGGGCACCGACCCGGTCTCGCTCGCCGGCACGCTGCCCGGGCCCGTCCCGGTGCCGTCTTCCGTCCTGTCCCCCTCGAGCGGCGACGACGCACCGGGCCTGAGCGCCTTCTACTTCCTCGGCACGGGCTTCCCCGGCGAGCCGGCGCTCATCCGCACCGACGAGCAGGTGGACTGGCGCAGCGGCATCTCCCAGGACACGATCAACACGTCCCAGGTGCCGAGCCCCGGGGTGCAGTTCGCGACGCAGCCGATCTCCGTGGTCTGGAGCGGCACCCTGACCGCCCCGGCGACGGGCACCTACGACCTGTCGCTCAGCCACCTCGGCAGGGCGAAGCTGCTGCTGGACAGGCAGCTGCTCCTCGACGACCCCGGAACGACGTACGGCACCCAGTCGGTGGCCGTCGATCTCGTCGAGGGACAGGAGTACTTCGTCGAGGTGAGCTACGAGACGGACGCTCCCAACCAGTTCAACGGCGGCCTGAACGACCAGCCCGGCGCGATGATCCGGTTCGGCTGGACCCCGCCCGAGGGCGCGATCGCGAACCCCACGATCGACGAGGCGGTCGAGGCCGCCGCGGCAGCGGACACGGCGGTCGTCGTGGCTCGTGACTACACCGGCGAGGCGGCGGACCGCGGCACGCTGACCCTGCCGGAGAACCAGGACGCGCTGATCGAGGCGGTCTCCGAGGTCAACGACAACACCATCGTCGTGCTGGCCACCAGCGGCCCCGTCACGATGCCGTGGATCGACGACGTGGAGGCCGTGCTCGAGGTGTGGTACCCGGGCCAGACGCAGGGCGAGTCCGTCGCCGCCGTCCTCTTCGGCGACGTCGCACCCTCCGGAAAGCTGCCCGTCACGTTCCCGGTCGACCTGGAGCAGCTCGAGGCGGTCGGCATCAAGGACCCGTTCCGGCAGATCAGCGAGGTGAGCCCGACGACGGAGTACACCGACGGCGTCTTCGTGGGGTACAAGGCCTACATCGAGCACGGGGCCACGCCCCTGTTCCCGTTCGGCCACGGACTGTCGTACACCTCGTTCGAGTACGGGGACGCCGTGACCGCCCCACCGGTGGACCCTCAGGGCACGGATCCGGTCGCGACCACCGCGACGGTGACCGTGACCAACACCGGCGACGTCGCCGGCACCGAGGTCGTCCAGGCCTACGTGGGGAACCTGCCCACCGATGCGGTGGCGACGCCCGACCTCGCGCTGGCCGGCTTCACGCGCGTGAGCCTCGAACCCGGCGAGAGCGCCGAGGTGGCGGTACCGATCGACCGCAGGTCCCTGCAGTACTGGGACGTCGAGGCGGACGCCTGGGTGACGCCCACCGGTACCGTGCCCCTGTTCGTCGGCAGCTCGTCCGCCGACGTCCGAGCAACCGGAGAGATCACCGTCCCCTCGGACACCACGGCACCGACCGTCGAGATCACGGCCGACCCGGCCACTCCCAACGGCACCCAGGGTTGGTACACGACGCCCGTGACGTTGACCTTCACGGCGACCGACGACCAGGACCCGGCACCCGTGGTCGAGGTCAGCATCAACGGTGGGGAGTTCGCCGTGCAGGACGGCCCTCTGGTGCTCGACGAGGACGGGGTCTACACCGTCGCCGCTCGCGCGACCGATGCGGCCGGCAACGTCTCGGAGCCGGCGACGGTCGAGGTCAAGGTCGACCGCACCCGCCCCGTCGTCAGCGCCGAGCGCACCCGTCCGTGGTTCCTCGTCCGGATCTCGGCGACCGACGAGGTCTCCGGGGTTGCGAGCGTCCAGTACCGCTACCGGATCGAGGCGGGCCGCCGGGACATCACGACCCCGTGGTACGACACGGGCGGGCAGCCCGTCCTCGACGCACTGAGCCGCAGGATCACCCTGCAGTACCGGGCGATCGACAACGCGGGGAACGTCAGCAGGGTGGGTTCGTTCGGATGATCGATGTCCGACGTCGTAGGTCGGCCGGGTCGGACGCCACGGTCGCGCCGGTCGAGACGATCGCCGACCGGTGCACCCGGACCTGCGTCGGCGCGGTACGACGAGCACACCCGCCGGCCTCCACGGAGGCCGGCGGGTGCGCCGTGTCAGGGCTCCTGCGCGGCTCGCACGCTCGACGCCGTCGAGCAGGTCGAGCAGCTCGAGCCGGTCGGAGAGCCGGTCAGGAGCAGGTGAGCGCCTCGTGGTCGACGTCGAGCGTCGAGGTGACGCTCTCGCCGTCGATCGTCCCGGTGCCCGTGACGGTCACGGAGCCGCTCGCGACGGAGGTCGAGCGCACGGGGAACATCTGATAGGCGCTCCGGCCGGGGTCGACGTCAGCGACCTCGCGGGTGCCGAACGACGTCGCGAGGGTCACGTCGACCGGTGAGTCCTCACCGTTCGTCGCGCGGACGGCGAGGTAGGCCTGGCCGGCGAGGCACCGGGGTTCGACCGCGACGTCCAGGTCGAGGTCAGGGGCTCCGTCGCTCGGCGTGCCGTAGATCTCGAGCTCGTAGATGGAGAAGCCCCACTGCGTCGCGCGCTCCGTGGCGTAGACGCGCACGTGCCGGCCCGTGCCGGACACGTCCAGGTCGTCGAAGAGGCCGTCCCCGTCGGTGACGGTGTGCACCGTGGTCCAGGTGTCGCCGTCGGGCGAGGTCTGGATCTCGTAGCCCTTCGCGAACGCGGTCTCCCAGTCGATCACGACGCGGCTCAGGTCGTAGGTCGCGCCGAGGTCCACCGCGATCCACTCCGGCTGGCTCCACTGGCTGCCCCACCGGGTGCCGGCGTTGCCGTCCACCGCCTTGTCGCCGGTGCGAGCGGGGTCGTCGATGCTGGACGTCGTCACGGGGCGGCCGAGCGCCAGCGACTCCTCGTCGTCGCCCCCGCCACCGTTCCCGTCGTCGGCCAGGTAGCACCGCAGGTACTGGTAGGACTCCGCGGAGGTCTCGAACGACGGCGCGTTGTCCCACTCGTAGGTGTAGTACTGCACGTACGGCTCGGCTGCGGCGATGATCGCCGGGAGGTCGAGCTCTCCGTTGCCGAGGCCGACCTGCCTCATGTCGCCCTCGGCGTCGACGTTCACGGCGTCCTTGATGTGGAGCAGCTCGATGCGGTCCCCGTGCTCCTCGATCCACGCCGCGACGTCGATGCCGGCGTCGGCGGCCCAGCCGACGTCGAGCTGGAACGTGACGTAGCGCGGGTCGGTGTTCTTCTCGATGACCTCCCAGGCCCGGACCGTCTCGCCCGTCTCCGGGTCGAGGTACTGCGTGGTGAACTCGCTCTGGTGGTTGTGGAGCGCGATCTTGTGGGCGCCGTTCTCGTGCGCGTACCGGCCGAGCTGGTTGACGTACGCCGCGGTCGCGAGCGCTTCCTCGTACGTGCCGTAGCCGCCCGCCATCCCGCCGGTCCCGATGTAGTCCTGGCCCAGCGCGACGGCGGTGGCGACCGTCTCCGGCCACGTGTCCCAGCTCGTGCTGCCGTGGCTCGAGGAGACCTCGAGACCGTGCTCGTCGAGGATCGCCTTGTACTCGTCGACCGGCATCGAGTAGGGCTGGTCGTACGGTTCGACGTGCGTGAACCCGGCCCGGGCGACCTCGCCGAGCACGCGGTCGAGCGTCTCCGGGGACGGCGTCCCCGACCCGAGCTCGCCGACGTGCGTGTACAGCTGGATGGAGATCTTGGAGTCGGGGATCCCCCAGCCCTCGCCGCAGGCCGGCGCTGCCGTGGTGGACGGCGGGGTGGCAGCGGGGGTCTCCGGGCCCGCGAGGGCCGGGGCCGCGGCGAGCGTGCTCGCGAGGAGCGCGCCGCCCGTCAACGCCGCGCCGAGGCGCCGTGTGCGGGGTGAACGGTACGAGTTCTGCATGGGACTCCAATTGACGACGATGTCGAGTTGGGATGACGAGCAGGCGACTTTTGAACGCGTTCTATGCAAAAGCAACGTATGTGCCGACCATGGCCGCGTCAAGGGCGGAGCCCGCGATCAGCGCTGCGGTCCTTCCACGGTCACGGCTCGGACGGGCTCGCGTGAGGGTTCGACGGTGGCCCGGGCAGGGGCCCGAGGTCCAGGTGTCGGCGCAGCGCCGTCGTGACCTCGTCGACGTGCGTGAGCTGCTCGGGGGAGAGCGCGTCGACGAACAGCTCGTGCACGGCCTGCAGGTGCGTCACCGAGCTGCGCCGGAGCGACTCCGAGCCGACCTCGGTCAGCCGCACGTCGATGCCGTGGACGTCGTCGGGGCACGGGGACCGGTGCACGAGCCCGCGCTTCTCCATGCGCCCCAGGTGGTGCGACAAGCGGCTGCGTTCCCAGCCGATCGAGCGCGCCAGCTCGGAGGAGCGCAACGCGCGCCGGTCCGCCTCGCTGAGGGTGAGCAGCACCCGGTAGTCGGCCGAGGACAGGGACGTCTCGCGCTGCAGCCGGCCCTCGAGGCGGGTGCGCAGCGTCTCGGCGGTCTCGATGTAGCCGCGCCAGACGCGGAGCTCCTCGCGGGTGGGCATCGGGCGGTGCTGCGGTGGGGGCTGGCTCATGAGACCTCCGGGATTGATATGTCAACTCTCGGTGTTACCGCATCCGACGTCAACCCGATGTGCGGGGAGACCGGAACCCCAGGAGCCCACCTCATGTCAGACCCCACCACCGTCCAGTTCGGCATCGACAGCTTCGGTGACCTCCCCCGCGACGACCAGGGCGCCGTCGTCTCCCATGCCCGCGCTCTCCGCGCCGTCGTCGAGGAGGCGGTCCTGGCCGATCAGGTCGGCGTGGACGCGGTCGCCCTCGGCGAGCACCACCGGCCCGAGTTCGCGATCTCCACCCCCGAGACCGTGCTGGCCGGCATCGCGACCCGGACCGAGCGCATCCGCCTCGGGTCCGGCGTCACCGTGCTGTCCTCCGACGACCCGGTGCGCGTCTTCCAGCGTTTCGCCACGGTCGACGCCCTCTCGAACGGCCGCGCCGAGGTGATCCTGGGCCGCGGTTCGTTCACCGAGTCGTTCCCCTTGTTCGGCTACGACCTGTCCGACTACGACCTCCTCTTCGAGGAGAAGATCGACCTGTTCCACCGGCTCCTGGACGAGGGCCCGGTCACGTGGGAGGGCAGCACGCGCGCCGCGATCCAGGGTCTCGAGGTGTACCCCAAGACGGAGTCGGGGCGCCTGACGACCTGGGTCGGCGTCGGCGGTTCGCCGCAGTCGGTGGTCCGCACCGCGCGGTACGGGTTCCGCCTCATGCTGGCGATCATCGGTGGCGCCCCCGACCGTTTCGCACCGTACGTCGACCTGTACCGGCGCGCGACGGAGCAGCTCGGCACCACGGCCTACCCCGTGGGGATGCACTCGCCCGGCTTCGTCGCCGAGACGGACGACGAGGCCAAGCGCCTGTTCTGGCCCGGATACAAGGAGGTGCGCGACCGCATCGGCGCCCTGCGCGGGTGGCCGCCCGTGCGCCGCGAGGAGTTCGAGGCCGACGTCGAGCGCGGCTCGTTGTACGTCGGCTCGCCCGAGACCGTCGCGCGCAGGATGGCCCGCGCCATCGAGGTGCTCGACGTCGGGCGGTTCGACCTCATCTACTCCGCCGCCGGGGCCGTCGACGTGAGCGCACGCCTGCGCGCCGTCGAGCTCTACGGCACCCGGGTCCTCCCGCGGGTGCGCGAGCTCCTGGCCGAGAGGTCCGGCGCCCTGGAGACGGTCCGGTGAGCACCCGCACGGTCGGCATCCTCGGCGCGGGCAAGGTCGGCACCGTCCTGGCGCGGCTGGCGCTCGCGGCCGGCTACCGCGTCCTCGTCGCCGGGTCCGGCGACCCGGCGAAGATCGCGCTCACCGTCGAGGTCCTGACGCCCGGCGCCAGCGCCGTGCGGGCCGACGACGCCGTGCGGCAGGCCGACGTCGTGGTCCTCGCGCTCCCGCTCGGCAAGCACCGCGCGCTGCCGGTCGACGCCCTGCGCGACAAGCTCGTCGTGGACGCGATGAACCACTGGTGGGAGGTCGACGGACCGCGTGAGCGGGTCCTGGAGCCCGGCGTCTCCTCCAGCGAGCAGGTGCAGCGCTTCCTCGGTGGCGCCCGCGTCGTCAAGGCGTTCAACCACATGGGGTACCACGACCTGGAGGACGAGGCGCGACCCGTCGGGGCGCCGGGCCGCAAGGCGATCGCGGTCGCCGGCGATGCCGCGGCAGCCGCCGAGGTGGCGTCGTTCGTCGACGACCTGGGGTTCGACCCCGTTCCCCTCGGGCCGTTGGCGGAGGGCGTGCGGCTCGAGCCGGGCACCCCAGCCTTCGGGGCCAACGTCCCGGCGGACGAGCTGAGGTCCCTCACGCGGACGGCGGCTCCCCGCCCTGCCTGATCGGCTCCGACCTGGTCACCCGGCCGGGCCGGACGGCGCCGGCTCCGGCCGGGCCGCCCGGTCCGCCACCCGTGCCAGGCGCGCCTCGTCGTCGCTGCCGGGGACCGCGGTGTAGGCGACGATCTTGAGGTCGGTGTCGCCGTCGGCGAGGACGTCGCAGTCGACCGCGATGTCCCCGACCAGAGGATGGCGGACCACCTTGCGGTCCTCGGCGTGACGCCCGACGGCTCCCTCCGCCCAGAACGCCGAGAACCGGGCGTTGCCCGCGAGCGTGCGGCGTACCAGCGCAGCCAGCCGCACGTCGTCGGGGTAGCGCGCGGAGGCCTGGCGCAGGTCGGCGACCAGGGCGCGGTCGGCGGCCTCGGCGTTCGCCGGGACGACGGGCCAGGCGGTCAGCCGCCCGCGGTCCTCCGCGACCGGGAAGCGCAGCCGGACGAGGTTCCTGGCCTCGGGGGCGATGTCGTGGGGGTCGCCGAACAGGCCCGCCCAGTGCGGGTTCCACCACACCAGGGTCCAGTCCGCGGCGAAGACCGCCACCGGCACGTCGCTCATCCGGGACAGGAGGCGCACCATCCCCGGCGGCAGCCGGTCGACGATCGGGCCGGTGGTCGGCGGGTGCAGACCCGCGAGCCGGTAGAGATGGGCTCGTTCGTCGGGGTCGAGCTGCAGCGCGCGCGAGAGCGCTGCGACGACCTGGTCCGACGGCGCGCTCGCACGTCCCTGCTCCAGCCGCACCACGTAGTCCACCGATATCCCGGCGAGCTCGGCGAGCTCCTCGCGCCGCAGCCCGGGCGACCGGCGGACCGCGCGTCGGGGGAGACCCGCGGTCTCGGGGGACAGCCTGTCGCGCCACGCGCGGAGCGTGGTCCCCAGTCGATTCTCTGCGTCGTGCACCCGCCCATTCTCTCGTCCGTACCTGCCGGACGGCGGGCGGAGGGTGGT
>Ga0233366_1000017_pt1 | contig 72739 bp, 82 predicted proteins | sample ElkDunMinimDraft_23_FD_191536 | JGI IMG/M metagenome (GOLD analysis project Ga0233366, IMG submission 191536) | Fecal eukaryotic communites from dung pellets of Tule Elk in California, USA - Elk Dung C4 | ecosystem: Host-associated > Mammals > Digestive system > Large intestine > Fecal | place...
TACATCGAGATGTTCTACAACCCAATTCGCCGGCATGGTTTCGCTGGCAACCTAGCCCCTGTAGAGTTTGAGCGGCGCTACGCGCAAAGCGGCTCATGAATGTCTACGGAAGTCTGGCCGGTCCATTCTTCAGTGCAGCGAGCTCAAGATTGAAGCTCAAGGATGACAGGCCCGCTGTTTTGAATTCGGGAGTGACCAGCCCATTGAGCTTTTCTGCCGGGGTGAAGTCGCGGCTATAAACGGGATGGTGCTCATCATCAAGCTCGTGGCCGACGATCTGGGCGCGCATTTCTGAGGCGACACCGAATCCCTGCATTTGCTGAATGACCGTCTTGCGCAGGGAATGGAAACCGCGCTTGGCCTTGGGCCACGCTTTCCCATGCTCCGCGAGGTGGCGGGTAAATGCCTTGGAGATCCAGTTCCCCGCGCCATTAACGGCATTGACTTTCGCTTGAGGGAAGAGACGGCTTGAAGTGGGCAGGCTGGCAACATAGTCGCCGAAGCCCAGGGCAATCAGGTCGGCGTGGATCGGGACAGTCCGGATGCTGGCCTCGCTCTTGAGGCGCTGGTGCTCGCCGTCGTCATTAATATGGATGTAGGCCACCCCTCCCTCCGTTTGCACATCGCTCACCAGCAGCTGCCCAACTTCAGAGGCACGGGCGCCCGTATACAGGCCCAACAAGGCTGCCCAGCGCGCGGCAGGTGACAAAGTGGCAAAAGCCGAGGGAGCAAAGAGGAGGCTGACCTGCTTCAGATCGAAGGCCTTGAAGCCTAGCTTGCGCCGCTTACGCTTGGCGCTATTGCCGTATGAGACATGGCTTCGGGCCGGATTGCTGTCTGTGTAGTAGCCAGCGGCAATCAACCAGTCGAAGAAGCCGCCTAGGTAGGACTGTTTGTTCACCCGGGTCGGGGTTGAGATGCCAGCATCGGCGAGCGACTGATAGAAGTTCGACAGGTCGATCCGGTTGATGCTCGGCAAGGGATAGTCAGGGCCGGTGGTACGCACGAACCCATCAATGGCCGACTTCTTGATGCTGTAAGTCTTGGGGATGGTGTCGGGCGCAATGGCTTTGAGCCAAAGATCACGCGCTTCCATCAGTGAAAGGACTTTGCTGGGCTGGGGCCTGGAGGGAACTACTGGGGCGGCTGCCGCGCCAAAGAACGCGGGATTGACCCGTCCGATGCTCTCGATGGCGCGAGTGAGTGCCTCGGTGTCTTCGCCGGGCTCCGCTTGGATACGCAGAGTGCCATTGGCGTCTCGTTCCAGAGTGTAGTCCTGGAGCCGTTGACCCCGAAGCTCCTGGAGCCATTGCTCTGCCGTCTTCTCGCCCATGCCGTTCTTCCTGATGGCGCTGAAGACCTCAGCATAGCGGGCGGCCAGGACCAGGGCGCAAGCTTGGGCGCTGCGCATTTCGCGCGTTCGAAGGCTCCGCTTGAGAATTCGGCAGCCCAGAAGGGGCTGGAGGTCGACGGGCACGCGCTGGCGGAACGAAAAGCCCGCTGGCGTCTTGATCAAGTGATGGGGAACTCTCATCGGGATGTGTCCCGATTTGTGTCCTGCCCCTTTCTAGGCCCAGAAAAGCAAAACCCCTGATTTCTCAGGGGTTTGCAGAGTCTGGCGGAGAGAGGGGGATTCGAACCCCCGAAGCGCGGTTTAGACGCTTACACACTTTCCAGGCGTGCTCCTTCAACCGCTCGGACACCTCTCCGGACCTGCTGCGATAACCCGCTGCAGGGGCGCAGATTCTAGCGGGGGAATCGCAATCGCACAAGCGGCACGAGACGGAGGGCAGGGGGGCTGGACAGGCGTGGCACAATGGACGTCCCGATGAAGACGGTGGCCTGATGTCCTATCTCGTCCTTGCCCGCAAGTGGCGTCCGAAGCGTTTTGCCGAGCTGGTGGGCCAGGAACACGTGGTCCGTGCGCTCAGCAATGCGCTGGACAGCGGCCGGGTGCACCATGCGTTCCTGTTTACCGGCACCCGCGGGGTGGGCAAGACCACCATCGCGCGCATTTTCGCCAAATCGCTGAACTGCGAGCAGGGCACCAGCGCCGACCCGTGCGGCCAGTGCCCGGCCTGCCTGGACATCGATGCCGGGCGCTATATCGACCTGCTCGAGATCGATGCCGCGTCCAACACCGGCGTGGATGATGTCCGCGAGGTGATCGAGAACGCCCAGTACATGCCCTCGCGGGGCAAGTACAAGGTCTACCTGATCGACGAAGTGCACATGCTCTCCAAGGCGGCGTTCAATGCGCTGCTGAAGACGCTGGAAGAGCCGCCGGAGCACGTGAAGTTCCTGCTCGCCACCACCGACCCGCAGAAGCTGCCGGTGACGGTGCTGTCGCGCTGCCTGCAGTTCAACCTGAAGCGGCTGGACGAAGACCAGATCCAGGGCCAGATGACCCGGATCCTGGCGGCCGAGGAGATCGAGTCCGACCCGACCGCGATCGTGCAGCTGGCCAAGGCCGCCGACGGCAGCCTGCGCGATGGCCTGTCGCTGCTCGACCAGGCCATTGCCTACGCGGGCGGCGCGCTGCGGGAAGACGTGGTGCGCACCATGCTGGGCACGGTCGACCGCACCCAGGTGGCCGCCATGCTGGACGCCCTGGCCGACGGCGACGGCGTGCGCCTGCTGCAGGTGGTCGCCGCACTGGCCGAGTTCTCGCCCGATTGGAGCGGCGTGCTTGAGGCGCTGGCCGAGGCGCTGCACCGCATCCAGGTGCAGCAGCTGGTGCCGGGCGCGCAGTCCGACGGCGAGGGGATCGATGCCGCCGCCTTCGCCCAGCGGCTGCGCCCGGAAGTGGTGCAGCTCTGGTACCAGATGGCGCTGGGTGGCCGACGCGACCTGTACCTGGCCCCGAGCCCGCGTGCGGGCTTCGAAATGGCCGTGCTGCGCATGCTGGCATTCCGACCGGCCGCCGCGGTACCGCCGGTGCCGCGCGATCCGGGTACCGGTACCGAGGTGAACAACGGCGCCGGCAGCCCCGCGCAGGGCAGCGGCATGGCCGCAGCGCCTGTGGCGGTGGCGGCTGCACCGGTCGCCCGGGTCGCCCCTCCCGCAGTCACCCCGGTGGCCCCGGTAGCGGCGGTGGCCGTGCCCGTGGTTGCCCCGGCTGCGGCGCCGGCGCCGGAAAGCCCGCGCCCGATGCCGCCCCCGGCGGCCCAGCCGGTGCCTGAAGACGACCTGCCGCCGTGGCACCAGGCCGGTGCCGAGGAGCGTGACGAGGCGCTGGCGGCCGAACTGGCCAGCCCCGACGCGGCCATGGTGGCCCCGTGGGAGGCGCCGCCGGCGCGTCCTGCCGCGCCAGCCCCGGCCCCCGTGGTGGCCCCGGCTGCCGTGGCGCGTCCGCAGGGCATCGCCATTGCGCCCTCGGCGCCGGCCGCCGAGGCGGGTGCTGCTGCGCCAATCGCCCTGGCCTCGCCCGAAGCCTGGCTGGAACTGGTCGCCCAGAGCCAGCTAAACGGCCCCTCGCGGCAGCTGGCGGCCCACGCGGCGTTCATCAGTTTTCAGCACGGCATCTTGAAACTGGCGGTATCGCCCGGATTTGAGTACTTGTGTTCGGACCGTTCGCTGGCAGCGCTGACCGATGCGCTGTCCGGGCCGCTGGGACAGACCCCGCGGATCGTGATCGAACATGGCAACGCCGAGGCCGAAACGCTGCACCAGCGTTCCGACCGCCAGCGTGGCGAGCGGCAACAGGCGGCCGAAGCCGCCTTCATGGCCGACCCGCAGGTGCAGGTGCTGATCCAGCAGCACGGCGCGCGGGTCGTGACCGATTCCATCCGTCCTTTTGATGAGTAACACGACATGCGCGGCAACATCGCCCAATTGATGCAGCAGGCCCAGAAGATGCAGGAAAACCTGCAGAAGGCCCAGGAAGACCTCGCCAAGCTGGAAGTCACCGGCAGCGCCGGCGGTGGCATGGTCAGCGTGACCCTGACCGGCACCAAGGAGTGCCGCAAGGTGCGCATCGACCCGTCGATCCTGGGCGATGCGGAAATGACCGAAGACCTGGTCGCGGCCGCCTTCAACGATGCGTCCAACAAGATCGACGCCGAATCGAAGAACCGCATGGGTTCGGCCACGGCGGGCATGCAGCTGCCGCCGGGCATGAAGCTGCCGTTCTGATCCACCGCAGGTGCCGGGCCCGCGCCCGGTACCGGTGGGGTGACCACGACGCGAAGCCTTCGGGCTTCGCGCGTTTGTTTCTGAGATGAGCCCATCGCCATGAGCCTGCCCCTGCTCGAACAATTGATCGAGGCCTTCCGCGTGCTGCCGGGCGTCGGCCAGAAAACCGCCCAGCGCATGGCCTACCACGTGCTCGAGCGCGAGCGTGTGGGCGGGCAGAAGTTGGCCGAGGTGCTGGCCAAGGCCATCGAACGCATCGGCCATTGTGTGCAGTGCCGCGATTTCAGCGAGACCGAGACCTGCGCGGTGTGCGCCAATGGCAGCCGTGAGCGGCAGCAACTGTGCGCGGTGGAATCGCCCGCCGACCGGTTGGCGATTGAACATGCGACCGGTTTCCGCGGCGTGTACTTCGTGCTGCAGGGGCGGTTGTCGCCGCTGGACGGCGTGGGCCCGCGCGAACTCGGCCTGGACCAGCTGGAGGCCCGCCTGAAGCAGGGCGAAGTGCAGGAACTGATCATCGCCACCAGCGCCACGGTGGAAGGCGAAGCCACCGCGCATTACCTGGCGCAGCTGGCGCGCGCGCACAAGGTGCGCCCCAGCCGGTTGGCCCAAGGCCTGCCGCTGGGCGGGGAGCTGGAATACGTGGATCGCGGCACGCTGTCGCACGCGTTCGGCACGCGCACCGAAATCCAGGAATGACCCCGGGCAACCGCGCCGCGCCGACGGGGTAGAGCCGACCGTTGGTCGGCTGGCCGCGCTGACCGCACCTCCCATGCACCGCGCCGCACCCGTCGAAACCGGCAGCGCATCCGCGCTACTCTCCAAGCCCCTGTTCCAAGAGGTGCCCCATGAGCCAAGACACCCTGTTCGGCAAGATCATCCGCCGCGAAATCCCGGCCACCATTGTCTACGAGGACGACGAGGTGCTCGGCTTCAAGGACATCGCCCCGCAGGCACCGGTGCACGTGCTTTTCATTCCCAAGAATGAGGCGATTCCGACGTTGGACGACGTGCAGCCCGCGCAGGCGCACTTGATCGGCAAGCTGGCGCTGGCGGCGGCCGAGTACGCGCGCCGCGAAGGCTTCGCCCAGAACGGCTACCGCATCGTCATGAACTGCCGCGAGGACGCCGGGCAGACCGTGTTCCACATCCACCTGCACCTGCTGGCCGGCGCGCCGCTGGGCCACTTCGGCACGGCGAACGGCTGAGGCGCCTACGGCGACGGCATCCCGCGGGGTAGAGCCACCCCATGGGTGGCTGCGCGGCTCCGGATCCAACGGCAGCCACCCATGGGGTGGCTTTATCTGATCGGCGACGCCCGTTGTGTTGCCCCACGGTGCAACAAGAAAAGCCGCCCTTGGGCGGCTTTTTTGCAATGCCTACCGACCAACGGTCGGTATCTACCCGGTTACCACCAGCCCCAGCCGCGGTAGCCCCAGCCCGGGCCCCAGCCCGGACCCCACGGCCCGTACGGGTAGGCTGGCACCACGTCCACCTGGCGCTGTTCCGGCCACAGGTAGATCACATCGGCGTCCAGCTTGGGCAGACGATAGTCGTATTCGCCGATGCGGGTGTTCTCGTAGCCGGCGATCTTGCCGATGAAGGTCACATCGCGACCCGGTTCGAACACGGCCGGGTCGTAGAAGCCGGCGCGGCAGGCCACGAAACGGCCGTCGCTGGCGTCGGCCGAGGTGGTGCTCGGGCGGCCACTGCCGTTGAGCGGGCGCGAGATCATCTGGAAACAGGTCTGGCCCTGGGCCGGATTGGTTTCGATGATGCGGCCGCCCCAGCGCACCGGGGTACCCACCTGCTGGGTGGGTACCGCATCGCGCGGGCTGACCATGCTGAACTGGCCTTGCAGCGGTTTGGGCGCGGTCGCGCAGGCGGCCAGCGCCAGCGAAGCAGCGAGGGGAAGCAGAATCTGGATCTTCATGGGGATGCTCCGGAGGACGGGCGATGCCTGCGCAGGTCGCGCAATAATGAAGTGAGGTCGACGTCCGCGCCAGCGTAGCGCGCGAGAACGAAACGGCTGCTGAGCGACAACAGCGCCGGGTCTGGCCGCTGCTGGTGGACGCGCTGGGCCCAGCGGCCTGCGGGCTCGGCACTGTCACGCGCCAGGCCAAGCCTGGCGTAGCGCCGCCCCAGGCAGTGCCACGCGCGCAACAACGGGTCGCGCTCGCGTTCGCCGCGGCTCAGCAGCCACGCCATCCAGCCTAGCGTGGCCAGTGCGAAGACTGTGAAAACGGCGATCAGCTGTGACGGTTCCAGCGTGTCGATGCCCAACGGCCGCAGCATCTGCTGCTGGCGGTTTGCGTCGAAGGACAGCACCAGGTCGTTCCAGCCGCGCCGCAGCCAGTCGCTGGCCTGCCCCAGTTGCAGCCAACGGCTCTGCAAGGTGGCGGCGCCGCCCTGCTGCAGGCGATCTTCCAGGGTGTCGTAGATGCGCTCGGGAGCCACGGCGGCGGTCGGATCGACCCGCACCCAGCCTCGCTGCGGCAGCCATACCTCGGCCCAGGCGTGTGCGTCCATGCGGCGCACCACCCAGTAGTCGCCGTACGGATTGCGCACGCCACCGGCGAAACCGGTGACCACCCGTGCGGGAATGCCGGCGTTGCGCATCAGCACCACGAATGCCGAGCTGAAGTGTTCACAGAAGCCGGCCTGCTGGTCGAACAGGAACTCGTCCACGCCATCACGACCGGGCAGAGGCGTTTCCAGGGTGTAGGCGAAGCGGGCGCGGATCCAGTCCAGGCTGCGCGCGACGATGGCCGCGTCGTCGCTGCCCGCCTCGCTGCGCCATTGCCGGGCCAGGGCGGCGGTACGCGGGTTGAAGCCTGCCGGCAGCTGCAGCGCACGTTGGCGCTCGTAGGGGCTGAGCGCGTCCTGGTAGGTGGCCGCCGGCGACGACTGCAGGCGCCAGCGGGTCAGCGTGGTCAGGCGGGCAGTGCTGCGCAGGCTGTGGGCACCGTCCAGGGTGCTGCCGGCGGGCGCCTGCAGCGGCAGGTCCAGCGCCACCAGCTGGCGGCGGTCGGTGGGCTCGTAGTCGATCTGGTAGTCCCAGCGCACAGCCGAATGCGTCACCGCCGCCGGAGACCGTTGCCGTGCAGCGTCATCCTGTTCCCAGCGGCGCCCATCGAAGCGGGTCATCACCGGGCCGCGCCAGTAGCGCTGCTCGGCGGCCGGCACGGCGCCGAAGAACTGCACGCGCAGGGCAGGCGCGTCGTCGGCCATCAGGTCCAGCCACTGCCCCGGCTCCATGTGGTCGGACAAACCGGGCGTGCCCACGGCGCGGTCCGGGATGCCCCACAGCGGCTGGCTCAGGCGCGGGAAGAGCCAGAATCCGGCCAGCGCCAGAGGCAATCCCAGCGCGACCAGCTTGCCCACCCCGCGCAGCGCGCCGCCCAGGCGCGGGCTGGGCGCCTGGCCTTCGGCATGGGCAAGCCGCTGCAGGGTCAGCAGCGCCGTGAGCGCGGCCACGACGGCCAGGGCCATCGTGGTGGGGCCTTGGTCCAGCAGGAACGCGGCGAACGGCGCGAACAGCGCAAAGCCAAGCAGGCTGCGTGCATCGCGCAGGCTGCGCAGTTCGCTGGATTTGAGTGCCAGCATTGCCGCCAGCAAGGCGCAGCCGGTATCGCGGCCGGGACGCGCGCCCATCTGCCAGTAGATGGCGGCGAGCATGCACAGCACCAGTGCCACGCGCAGCACCGCATGCAGCACGCGTTGACGGGCAGCCGCAGCGGTCACCAGCGCGACCAGGGCGATGATGGCGGCGAGCAGGTCGGGCAGCTGCAGCAACAGCGGCAGCAGGCCCAGTGCAGCACTGGCCAGGGTCCAGTGGCGCGCGCTGGAAGTCAGGGTGGGGGACGTGGGCTCAGTCATGCGGCATCAGCGCCAGTGCGCGTTGGCACAGGTGGTGGTGGGCGCTGCCATTGCCCGGTCCCAGCACCGGCTGCCCGGGTAGCTGCAGGGTGTAGCGGCGGCCATCGCGCTCGGCAAGGTCCACCCAGCGGGCCAGCCGCGCGATGCGTGCTTCGACCGGTAGCGCGGATAGCTGTCGCCAGTCCAGCAGCACGTCCACGCCAACCGGCTTCTCATACTCGCGCACCAGCAGGGTGTCGCGCCGTGCGGAGTGCTTCCAGGCGATGCTGCGCGTCGGGTCGCCCGCGCGATAGGGGCGCAGCTGATGCAGCTCGTCGCCACTGGCATGCACGCGGGTATGCAGGGGATCGCCACCACTTTCCGGCAGGGCGGGCGCCTGTCGTTCGGGGGCGGCGTAGACCAGCAGCGGTGCGTCGGGCCATACCCACGACCAGGCACGCACCAGGCCCAGCGGCTGCGTGGTGGAAATTCGGATGCGTGCCAGATCGAACCAGCCGCGTCGCACGGTGGGCAGCATCAGGTCCACTTCGATCTGGTCAGTATCCAGCAGATGGCCGAAGGCCACCGCCTGATCCAGGGCGAGTTCGAGGCCGCGTCGTGCGCGTGCGTCGGGCCGCGACAGGCTGATCCGCAACCGCATCGGCTGGCCGGCGTGCACCGGTTCGGCCGACACCGCATCGATCTGCAGCCCGGACAGCTGCAGATGCGCGCTGATGGTGCTGGCGATCGCGACGGTGGCCAGCAGCAATGCCAGCAGCAGTGCCGGGTTGTTGTTGTAGTTCAGTGCGCCCAGCAACATCGCCACCAGCACGGTGGTCACGAACATGCCGAAGCGGGTGGGCAGCACGTAGATGCGGCGCCGGTCGAGCCGGCGCGGCAGGGCTTCGGGCTGCCGTGGCCGCGCCAACAACTGCAGCGTGTGCCAGCGGTCTCCCCAGCCGCAGCGCATCTCAATCCACCGCGACGGTCTGGAGGATCGCGCGGGCCAGTGCCGGGCCGGTGCTGGCTTCGGCCTCCGGCACCAGGCGGTGGCCGGCCACCGCCACGAACAGAGTCTGCACATCTTCGGGCACCACGTGGGTGCGACCGAGCAGCAGCGCATGCGCCTTGGCCGCATGCAGCAGGGCCAGGCCGGCACGGGGCGACAGCCCCACGCGCACGCCGGCGTGCTGGCGGCTACGGGTGAGCAGCGCCTGCACGTAGTGGATCAGTGCGTCGCTGGCATGCACCTGGCGGGCCGCCTCGCGCAGCGTGCGCACCTGTGTGTCGTCCAGCCGCGGCTGCGCCTGTGCGATCAGGTGGCGGCGGTCGGTGCCGCGCAGCAGCTCGCGTTCGGATTCCGCGTTGGGATAGCCCAGGGCCAGCCGCAGCAGGAAGCGGTCCAGCTGCGAGTCGGGCAGCGGGAAGGTGCCCGACAGATCCACCGGGTTCTGCGTTGCGATCACGAAGAAGGGATCGGGCAGCGGGTGGGTGACACCGTCCAGGGTGACCTGTTGCTCGGCCATCGCTTCGAGCAGCGCGCTCTGCGTGCGCGGTGGCGCGCGATTGATCTCGTCGGCCAGCAGCACGTGGGTGAACACCGGGCCGGGATGAAACTGGAACTGGCGGCTGGCCGCATCGTAAACCGAGACGCCGAGCACATCTGCAGGCAGCAGGTCCGAGGTGAACTGCACGCGCTGGAAGCCCAGCCCCAGGCTGGAGGCCATGGCGTGGGCCAGCGTGGTCTTGCCCAGACCCGGCAGATCCTCGATCAACAGATGACCGCCGGACAGCAGGGCGACGAACGCCAGCCGCACTTCATGGGCCTTGCCCAGCACCAGTCCGTTGACCTGGTCCTGGGCGCTGCGGAGGGCCTGTCGCACTACATCGGTTAGCATGGCTGGCACGTGGGGCGAATTTTCCATGTCCGTCTCGTGTCGATGATTCCTTCGATTCTATAGAGCAATGCAGGGCGAACAACGCGCACGCACGATTTTTCTGCTGTTGTGGACGCTGGTCACCGCGGTGAAGCTGGTGATCGCCGCGCGTCTGCCGTTGTTCGTGGACGAAGCGTTCTACTGGCAGGAAGGCCAGCATCTGGCGGCGGCCTATTCCGACCTGCCGGGGCTGACCGCATGGCTGTCGCGGCTCGGGGTGGAGCTGGGGGGCGCGCACGTGCTGGCCCAGCGCCTGCCGTTCCTGGCCATCGGCGCTGCGCTGCCGTGGTTGGTCTCGCGTATTGCCACGCGCTGGTTCGGCGCCGTGGCCGGCTGGCAGGCCGGCAGCCTGACGTTGCTGATGCCGTTGTCGGGCACGCTGGGCATCCTGGCGGTGCCGGACGTGCCGATGGCGCTGGCGGCGGTGCTGTGCCTGGACGCCGGCGCGCGCCTGCTGCGCACTGTGGACGCAGCCTCTGCGGTGAAGCTGGCGCTGGGCCTGATGATCGGCGCGCTCAGCCATTACCGTTTCATCGGCGTGATCGTGGTCGGCTTCATCGCCCTGCTGTTGTTGCCGCAGGGCCGCCGCATGCTGCGCGATCCGCGCGTGTGGGTGGCGCTGGCGGTCGGGGTGCTGGCGTGGCTGCCGCTGCTGTCGTGGAATGCCGACAACCAGGATGCCGGCCTGAAATTCCAAGTGGTCGAACGCCACCCGTGGGCGTTCGAATGGAGTGGCCTGTGGTTCCTGGTGATCCAGCCGATGCTGGTCACCCCGATCCTGTGCATGGCGATGTGGAAGGTGGCGCTGGCCGGCACCCGTAGTGGTGGCGGTGCGCGTGCGCAGTGGCGCTACTTCGGCCTGGTGGGCGCGGTCTCGACCGTGGCGATCTTCGGGCTGGGCTTCTTCACCGATGTGGAACGCATCAGCTTCCACTGGCCGTTGCCGGGTTATCTGGCGCTGCTGGTGGCGGTGCCGGTGGTGCTCAACGGTTGGCCGCGTTGGCTGCGGCGCACCGGCTGGTGGCTGGCCGGTACCGGCCTCGCACTGGCCTTCGGCTACTACCTGATGGCGTCCACCCCGAGCCTGCGCGAGCAGCTGGCCGGCGACAAATACTACCCGCGCAATTTCGCCGGCTGGGAACCGCTGGCCGCTGCGGTGCGCGACGAACTGTCCGGCATGCCCGAAGGTACCCGGGTGCTGGCCGGCAACTTCAAGGTGGGGGCCGAGCTCGGCTTCCAGTTGCGTGATCCGTCCATCGAAGTGCTGCGCCACCCGCTCAACGACAAGCACGGCCGCAGTGCCCAGCTGGGGCTGTGGGGGCTGTTGCACGATGGCCAGCGCAACGCGCCGATGCTGCTGGTGCTGTCGCCCAGCGACCAGCGTTACCGCGACCTGCTGCAGCGCTACCACGCGGTGTGCGAGCAGGTAGGCCCGCTGCCACCGCCGCGGGTGGTCAGCAACGATCATGGCTACCAGCGCTTCCTGCTGTTCAAGCTGCCCGCCGAGCGTGCGTCCGGGCCGTGCGTGACCCCGGCGATGGCCTGGATCGATACGCCCCAGGCCGACGCAACGGTGGCGGGCGTGGTGGAAGTACGCGGCTGGGCCTTCAAGGACGGGGTGGGGCTGTCGCGGGTGGAGGTGCTGCTGGATGGCAAGGCCGTGGCCGAGGCCGAGTACGGTCGCCTGTACGACATCACCAGCTTCTGGACGAACTCCAACGACTCGCAGCACCCCAACGTCGGCTTCAGTGCACGGATCGATACGCGCGGGCTGGCACCGGGCAGGCATTGGCTGGGGCTGCGACTGCATGGCCGCGATGGCAGCGTGGAAGCCTGGCAGGAACAGGTGCTGCAGGTGCCCGCGCGATGAGCAGCGCGCTGCCCGGGGGTCAGGGCAGGGTGTAACCGGCCTGGCGCAGCAGCTGGCTGGTGGCGATCAGGGGCAGCCCGATCAGTGCCGTGGGGTCGCGGTTCTCGATGGCCTCGAACAGGGCGATGCCCAGCCCCTCGCACTTGAAGCTGCCGGCGCAGTCCAGCGGCTGTTCGGCAGCCACGTAGCGGGCGATGGTGGCCGCATCCAGGGCGCGGAAGTGCACCCGGGTCAGGTCGCAGGCCGCCAGCTCCCGACCGTCGCAGCGCAGGCTGACCGCCGTATGGAACGCCACCACCTGGCCGGACATCGCCGCCAGCTGCGCCTGCGCCGCGGCCACGGTGCCCGGCTTGCCCAGCGGGGAACCGTTCAGCTCGGCGACCTGGTCCGACCCGATCACCCAGCGCCCGGGGTGGCGGGCGGCCACCTCGGCGGCCTTGGCCTGTGCCAGGCGCACCGCCAGCGCATGGGGAGATTCGCTCGGCCGGGGGGTCTCATCCACGTCCGGGCGTGCGCAGTCGGGCGCCAGGCCCAGTCGTTGCAGCAGTTCCAGGCGGCAGCGGGAGGTGGAGGCAAGCACGGGCGGAAGCATGCGAAAATACCGGTCGGTGGGGTCGGCAGTCTGGCCGCGGCGGCTGGGTGGGGCAAGCCGGTACAGGATGGATTTGACAGCCGGGCAGACGGTCCTTAACATTCAGCGGCTTATGTCCGCGAACGTGCCCGAATTGCTGGATGCTTGGCGGATGGTCGCAGCACGCAGGTGCTTCGACGGCCAGGTGAATCTAGCTGAATTGACCCGCCTGCAAGGGCTTGTTGCCGATACCGAAGGTCAGTGCACCTATGCACTGGAATTCGCGCACGACGACATCCTGCGGGTATCCTATGTTGAACTGACCATCGAAACCGCGTTGCCGCTGATCTGTCAGCGCAGCCTGCAGCGCTTCCTGCTGCCGGTCTCGATGGTGCAGCGGCTCGGCCTGATCCGCAGCGAAGAGGAAGAATCCTCGTTGCCGGAAGGGTACGAACCGTGGCTGGTGCCCGAAGACGGCATGCTGCGACCGCTGGAACTGGTCGAGGACGAACTGGTCCTGGCCGTGCCCGTTGTGCCGTTGTCTCCCGATGGGCAGGCAGTGGACCGCGACTGGGCACCGACCGAAGAAGAAATCAGCAAGGCCAATCCGTTCGCGGCGTTGGCGGCACTGAAAAAACAATAGCAGCCGGATTGTCGTCGGCGGCTGCGGCGAAAGCGAAGACTGTGCTGGGCGCTGGCGTCCTGCGCGACGAAACGACGAAGCAAAACGAACCGAGTTTGGAGCAATCCCATGGCTGTGCAGAAATCCCGTGTCACCCCGTCCCGCCGCGGTATGCGCCGTGCGCATGACGCCCTGAGCGCCAAGCAGCTGTCCACCGATCCGACCACCGGTGAAGTGCATCTGCGTCACCACATCACCGCTGACGGTTTCTACCGTGGCAAGAAGGTGATTGCGACCAAGTCGAATTCGGCCGTCGAAGAAGATTGATCCGTGAAGGCCGCTGCCCGGTCGGGCAGCGGCCTTTACTCCATTCTTCCCGGCTGTCGGTGTTGATGGCCGTGCTACAGGACATGCAATGAGCAAGCGGATCTACTCGAGGATCGCGGGCACTGGCAGCTATTTGCCCGAAAAAGTGTTGACCAACCAGGATCTGGAGAAAATGGTCGACACCACCGATGAGTGGATCCAGTCGCGAACGGGTATCCGTGAGCGGCACATTGCAGCGGAAAACGAGACCACCAGCGACCTCGGCTACCACGCCGCGGTGCGTGCGTTGGAAGCGGCCGGTATCGACGCTTCGCAGCTGGACATGATCGTGGTGGGTACTACCACGCCCGATCTGATCTTCCCCTCCACCGCGTGCCTGATCCAGGCCAAGCTCGGTGCGAGCGGGTGCCCTGCCTTCGACGTCAACGCAGCCTGTTCTGGCTTCGTGTTCGCGTTGAGCGTGGCGGACAAATTCATTCGTTCCGGTGATGCACGCCATGTGCTGGTCATCGGTGCGGAAACCCTGACCCGGATCGTCGACTGGACCGAGCGCACTACCTGCGTGCTGTTCGGCGATGGCGCCGGCGCGGTGGTGCTGAAGGCCGACGAAGACACCGGCATCCTGAGCACCCACCTGCATTCGGATGGCAGCAAGAAAGAGCTGCTGTGGAATCCGGTGGGCGTGTCGGCCGGTTTCGGCGAGGGCGAGAACGCCCGGGGCGCGATCCTGATGAAGGGCAACGACGTGTTCAAGTACGCCGTCAAGGCGCTGGACTCGGTCGTCGATGAAACCCTGGAGGCGAACGCGCTGACCAAGGCCGACCTGGACTGGCTGATCCCGCACCAGGCCAACCTGCGCATCATCGAAGCGACGGCCAAGCGTCTGGACATGTCGATGGAGCAGGTGGTGGTGACGGTGGACAAGCACGGCAACACGTCGTCGGCGTCGGTGCCGATGGCGCTGGACGTGGCGATCCGGTCGGGCCGGGTCGAGCGTGGCCAGCTGTTGCTGCTGGAAGCCTTCGGCGGTGGCTTCACGTGGGGTTCGGCCCTGCTGCGCTATTGATAGTGTTAGTTACGACAACGTGACGCTTTCATTACGGCCCCATCAGGGGCCGTATGCATTTCAGGAGACCTGTCATGGTTGAGCCCATCGTCATTGAAGGGCAACGCGCCTGGCTGAAGCAGTACGGCGAAGGAAGCCGCGCGGTAGCCTTGGGCCTGCTCAATTTTGTTGCACGCCGTTTCCAGCTCGATGCGCTGCGTCCGCCGCCGCACCGGGGCGGCGATGCCGCGAAGGAAACCGAGGCGCGCCGTCTGGGCGAGCTGGCCGCGCAGGGGGTGAACGTGCCGCACGTGATCGGCACTGGCCACGCGGCGCTGGTGCTGGAAGACAACGGCAGTTCGTTCAATACGTGCCTGCGACAGGCCGACGCGGCCGGGCGCGACGTGCTGGTGGCGGCAGCGATGCAGGCCATCGCGGCGGCGCATGCGAAGGGGGCCTATTTCGGGCAGCCGTTGCCGCGCAGCCTGACCTGGGACGGGGCGAAGGTGGGCTTCATCGATTTCGAGGAAGACCCGCTGGAGGTGATGGATCTGGCGCAGGCGCAGGCACGCGATTGGCTGATGTTCGGCTACGGCGTGGCCAAGTATTACGAGGATCGTCCGCAGCAGTTGCAGGCGCTGATGGCGCAGGCGATGGACGGGGTGGAAGCGCCGGTGATCGCGCATGCGCACGCGGTGTCGGGGCGGCTGCAGGGGCTGGCCCGGGCGAGTCTGAAGATGGGCCGTTCGGCGCGCGCGCTGGCCCGCGCGATTCTGATCGTGCACGGGGCCACGACGCTGGGGGTGCTGATGCTGGCGGTGATCTGCTACGACTTCTTCTCCGACGGCGACCTCGACATCCTGCAGTTGTTGGTTTGATCGGGGTGGGCTTTTTTTGAAGCCAGAGCTTTTAAGAGCATCTTAAGAGCGTAAAGCCAGAGCGTTGTTGCTCGCTTGGGGCGTGCCGGGTCGGCATGGGTGGGTTGGCGGGACACGCCGTGAATCCCGCTCCGCGGTCCGGCCCAGCCGCTGGCGGCTGGGCGTTCGAGCGCATGCGAGGCAGTGCCTCGCAAGCAATGCGCTCTCACCCCTGGAGGCTCGTGGGCGCCATCCATGGCGCCCAACGGTCCCGCCAACCCACCCACGCCGACCCCCGACAGATTCCGGGCGGGCATGGGCAATCAACGGCACTTCGTCTCAGCGTTGCTGAGCCTCCGTAGAGCAGCCTGCCCGTATGGGTGAGGGGAGGGTAGTGCCGAGCGAGGCTCGGCACCTCTCAAACCAAAAGCAGGCCGCTGCGCTGCTCTTGATCTACGTTGCGCACCAGCCATGTCTGGAGGGGCTGGGGTGGGTGAGGTTGCGGGGCCCTCCACCGCATGGCTGCGGTGGCGGAGCTTACACGGACGTACTTGCAGCGTGCCCCGCAACCTCACCCACCCCAGCCCACTTCCCGACAGTGACTGACCGCTCTGGCTCCATGCTTGCGCTCAAAGCGGCCAAGCCACATACGCGTCAGTACAGACGGAGGGCGGTATTCCCCCTTATCATTCGCCGTTCGATTTTTGCAGGCGGATGACCGCGTGACCGATTCCAATCTCGCATTCGTGTTCCCCGGCCAGGGCTCGCAGTCGCTGGGCATGCTCGCCGAACTGGCTGAGCTGCACCCGCAGGTCCGCGAGGCCTTCACCGAGGCCTCCGATGGCGCCGGCGTCGACCTGTGGGCGCTGTCGCAGGGCGGCCCCGAGGAAATGCTCAACCGCACCGAATTCACCCAGCCCGCCCTGCTGGCCGCCAGCATCGGCGTCTGGCGCGTCTGGAATGCCCTTGGTGGCGCCACGCCTGCCGTGCTGGCCGGCCACAGCCTGGGCGAGTACACCGCCCTCGTTGCCGCCGGCGCCCTGACCCTGCGCGACGGTGCCCACCTGGTGCGCCTGCGTGGCCAGCTCATGCAGGAAGCCGCCCCCGCCGGCGTCGGCGCCATGGCCGCCGTCCTCGGCGCCGAAGACGCCCTGGTCCAGGAGGTCTGCGAACAGGCCGCCGGCAGCCAGGTCGTCGTGCCCGCCAACTACAACTCGCCCGGCCAGATCGTCATCGGTGGCGACGCCGCCGCCGTCGACCGTGCCCTGGCCCTGCTCGCCGAAAAGGGCGTCCGCAAGGCCGTCAAACTCGCCGTCAGCGTCCCCTCGCACACTCCGCTCATGCGCGAAGCCGCCAACCGCCTGGCCGAAACCATGGCCGGCCTGGATTGGCGCGCCCCCGCGCTGCCGGTCGTGCAGAACGTCGACGCCCGCATCCACGACGGCGTCGAGGCTATCGCCCAGGCCCTGGTCCAGCAGCTTTACCTGCCCGTCCAGTGGACCGGGTGCGTACAGGCCCTGGCCGCCCGTGGCGTCACCCGCGTCGCCGAGTGCGGCCCGGGCAAGGTCCTGACCGGATTGATCAAGCGCATCGACAAATCGCTGGACGCGCGCACACTGTCCACGCCCGCCGATTTCGAGGCAGCCCGCGAAACCTGGGCCGCCTGATCCTTTGACTGGCTTTGCGTCGCCCGGCCCCGGCCGGGCGCGTGGACCGGTCCCGTTCGAGGAACTACAGATGAGCAAGCCCCTTCAGGGTGAAATCGCACTGGTGACCGGCGCCAGCCGTGGCATCGGCGCCGCCATTGCCGACGCACTGGCCGCGCAGGGCGCGACCGTCATCGGCACCGCCACCACCGACGCCGGTGCCGCCGCCATCGGCGAGCGCCTGGCCGCCGTGGGTGGTCACGGCCGCGCGCTGAACGTCACCGACGCCGCCGCGCTGGACGCCGTGCTGGACGGTATCGCCAAGGAATTTGGCGCCATCAGCATCCTGGTCAACAACGCCGGCATCACCCGCGACAACCTGCTGCTGCGCATGAAGGACGAGGACTGGCAGGCCATTCTCGACACCAACCTGACCAGCGTGTTCCGCACCTCCAAGGCGGTTATCCGCGGCATGATGAAGGCCCGCAAGGGACGCATCATCAACATCGCCTCGGTGATCGGCGTGACCGGCAATGCCGGCCAGGCCAACTATGCCGCCGCCAAGGCCGGCATCATTGCCTTCTCCAAGTCGCTGGCCAAGGAAATCGGCTCGCGCGGCATCACCGTCAATGTGGTCGCTCCCGGCTTCATCGACACCGACATGACCAAGGCCCTGCCGGAAGAACAGCGCACCGGCCTGGTCAAGACGATCGCCCTGGAACGCCTGGGTGAACCGTCCGACATCGCCAACGCGGTGGCGTTCCTGGCCGGTCCCTCGGCCAGCTACATCACCGGCGAAACCCTCCATGTGAACGGCGGCATGTACATGCCGTAAGCATGTGGCACACGGATCGCGCCGCAAGTGGTTGATCTGAAAGATGTTTTGCAGCAATGCAAGGCATCGTCGGTTTCCACTACACTATCCCACGGTCATCCGACATCGGATGGCGTCATTTTTGAACCACTACTCCATCTGGAGCGATATCCAATGAGCACCATCGAAGAACGCGTCAAGAAAATCGTCGTCGAACAGCTTGGCGTCAAGGAAGAAGAAGTCACCAACAGCGCATCGTTCGTCGATGACCTGGGCGCTGACTCGCTGGACACCGTTGAACTGGTGATGGCGCTGGAAGAAGAGTTCGAGTGCGAAATCCCGGACGAAGAAGCCGAGAAGATCAGCACCGTCCAGGCTGCAATCGACTACATCAACGCCCACGTCAAGGCTTGATGTCAGGCGGCTTGCGCGCGGCGGTGGCACCCGCCCCGGCCGCGCGCGGCAATCCCATGGGGCCGCACTTGCGGCCCTGTGCATTTGAGCGTTACACCGCGTCATACCCGTGAACCACGGGCCAGGAGAATCAGCAATGAAGCGTCGCGTCGTCGTCACCGGCATGGGCATGGTCTCGCCCCTTGGCAATGATCTGGACACCAGTTGGAAGGGCATCAGCGAAGGCCATTCGGGCATCGCTGCGCTGACCAACGTTGCCGACAGCTACCTGGAACGGTTCACCACCAAAATTGCAGGTGAGGTCAATGGATTTGACATCACCGCCGACAACGCACTGTTCGGCACGTACCGGGTCAGCGGCAAGGATGCCAAGAAGATGGACCCGTTCATCCATTACGGCTTGGGCGCAGCGTTCATGGCCCTGCACGATTCCGGCCTGGAGATCACCGACGCCAATGCCGAGCGCATCGGCGCGATCGTCGGCGCCGGCATCGGCGGCCTGCTCGGCATCGAAGAGCAGACCATCGATTTCCACGAGGGCAAGAAGATCTCGCCCTTCTACGTGCCCAAGACCATCATCAACATGTTGCCCGGCCAGCTGAGCATCATCGGCGGCCTGAAGGGCCCGTCGTTCTCGGCGGTGTCGGCCTGCGCCACCTCGAACCATTCCATCGGCACCGCCATGCGCATGATCCAGTACGGCGATGCGGACGTGATGGTGGCCGGTGGTGCCGAACGTGGCTCCTCGCCGACCGCCCTCGGTGGCTTCTGCGCGATGAAGGCCATGAGCACCCGCAACGATGATCCCGAAGCGGCCTCGCGGCCGTGGGACAAGGACCGTGACGGCTTCGTGCTCGGCGACGGTGCCGGCATCCTGATCCTGGAAGAGTACGAACACGCCAAGGCCCGTGGTGCGAAGATCTACTGCGAACTGGCCGGTTTCGGCGCCAGCTCCGACGCCTACCACATGACCGCGCCGAGCGAGAACGGCGAAGGCGCCGCGCGCTGCATGGTCATGGCCATGAAGGACGCCGGTGTGACCCCGGAGCAGATCGGCTACCTCAACGCGCATGGCACCTCGACCCCGCTGGGCGACCTCGGCGAGACCATGGCCATGAAGGCCGCTTTCGGTGACCACGCCTACAAGATGATGGTCAGCTCGACCAAGTCGATGACCGGCCACCTGCTCGGTGCCGCTGGCGGCGTCGAAGCGATCTTCTCGGTGCTGGCACTGCGCGACAACGTGATTCCACCGACCATCAACCTGCACCAGCCGGGCGAAGGCTGCGACCTGGATTACGTGCCCAATGAAGCACGCCAGGCCAAGGTGGACGTGGTGATGTCCAACGGCTTCGGCTTCGGTGGCACCAACGGCACGCTGGTGTTCAAGCGCGTCTGATCGCCGCGCAGCCGTACCCGCACCCGGGCCGCCATCTTGGCGGCCTTGGTGTATCTGGCCCTCCCGCACCTTCCGGTTCCCCGCCATGCTGCTGACCCATCCGCTGCCCGCCACCACCGACCTGCTCGCGCTGCAGCGCGTGGCGCCGTCGCGCTATCCGCTGCTGATGGAGTCCACCGCCTCGGGCACCGCGCAGGGTCGCTGGGACCTGCTGCTGATGGGCAACGGGCAGGCGCTCGCGCTGCACGCGGACGGCGTCGTGCGCGATGCCGAAGGTGTTGCCCATCCGGGCAGCTTCCTGGACGTGCTGGACGCGCAGTGGGCGGCGCTGCGCCAGCCCCGCGAGGAGATCCAGCTGCCGTTCCGCGGCGGCTGGGCGCTGATGCTGGATTACGAACTGGCCGGGCAGATCGAAACGGTGCTGCAGCTGCCCGCGCGCGCCGACGGGCTGCCCGCCGCCTTGGCCCTGCGATGCCCTGCAGCGGTGCTGCACGACCGCGTGCTGGGCCAGTACCACGCTGTGTGCGAAACCGACCACGCCGCACTGCTGCAGACCCTGTTGGCCGACCTGGACGCCGCGCGTGCGTTGCCGCCGCTGCCGGCCTGGCAGCCGCCGGCCGAGGTGGGCGAGGATGCGCCCGCACGCTTCACCGACGGCGTGGGCAAGGTGATCGATTACCTCCGCGCCGGCGATGTGTTCCAGGTGAACCTGTCGCGGCGCTGGAATGCCCGGTTCGCCAGCACGCTGTCGCCGCAGGCGCTGTACGCGCAGCTGCGGGTGGCCAACCCGGCCCCGTTCGCCGGGCTGTTCATGGCGCAGGGCAGGGCGGTGGTCAGTTCCTCGCCGGAGCGGCTGGTGTCGGTGCATGGCGATGACGTGCAGACCCGGCCGATCGCCGGCACCCGCCCGCGCTTTGCCGGCGACGATGACGCCGCGCGCATCCAGGAGCTGGTCGGCCACCCCAAGGAGCGCGCCGAGCACGTGATGCTCATCGACCTGGAGCGCAATGACCTGGGCCGCATCTGCACGCCCGGCAGCGTCGAGGTTGACGAGCTGATGACGGTGGAAAGCTACGCCCACGTGCACCACATTGTGAGCAACGTGCGCGGCCGCCTGCGCGCGGGCGTGAGCCCCGGCCAGGTGATCGCCGCCACCTTCCCGGGCGGCACCATCACCGGTTGCCCGAAGGTGCGCTGCATGCAGATCATCGCCGAGCTGGAACAGACCGCGCGTGGCGCCTACACCGGCGCGTTCGGCTGGCTCAACCGCGACGGCGACCTGGACCTGAACATCCTGATCCGCACCGCCGAAGTGGCCGCGGCCAGCGCCACCTTCCGCACCGGTGCCGGCATCGTGGTCGATTCGGACCCGGACAAGGAACTGGACGAAACCCGCGCCAAGGCGCGTGGCCTGATGCGTGCGCTGGGCCGGCATGACTGAGCTGTTTGGGCGTGTGCAGCGGTCGCGCGGTATGCTGCGCGGCGGCGAAAACCATTCGAGGTGACCATGGCGGGTGCGAAACGGGGATGTCTGGCCGTGCTGGCGGTGCTGCTGTTGGGGGCATTGCTGCTGGCTGGTGCAGGGGCGTGGTTCTGGCATAGCCAGCGCGGCTTCGCCGATGCGCCGTTGACCCCGGACCAGCCCAGCATGGTGATCGCCTCCGGCGACGGCCTCAACACGGTGCTCGGCAAGCTGCGTGCGGCCGGCGTGGACGAAGGCAGCGACACCCAGTGGCAGCTGCTGGCGCGCCAGCTGGATGCGGCCGGCAAGCTCAAGGTGGGTGAATACGCGCTGGACCCGAGCCTGACCCCGCGCGAGCTGCTGCTGCGCATGCGCCAGGGTCGCGTGCTGCAGCACCGGGTGACCATCGTGGAAGGCTGGAACATCCGCCAGGTCCGGGCCGCGCTCAAGCGCGCCGACCCGCTGGTGCACACCACCGACAGCCTCGACGACGCTGCCCTGATGAAGGCCATCGGCTTCCCCGGTGAACACCCCGAAGGCCGCTTCCTGCCCGAAACCTACGTATACCAGCGCGGCGACAGCGACGTGGACGTGCTCAAGCGCGCGCACGCGGCGATGGAAAAGGAACTGACCGCCGCGTGGGACAGCCGCGCCGACGATCTGCCGCTGAACTCGCCCTACGAACTGCTGACCCTGGCCTCGATCATCGAGAAAGAAACCGCGCTGCCCAGCGAGCGGCCGCAGATCGCCGGCGTATTCATGCGCCGGCTGAAGATCGGCATGCGCCTGCAGACCGACCCGACCGTGATCTACGGCATCGGCAGCAGCTACGACGGCAACATCCGCAAGCGCGACCTCACCACCGATACGCCGTACAACACCTACACCCGGGCCGGCCTGACCCCGACTCCGATCGCCATGCCGGGCCGCGACGCCCTGCAGGCTGCCGCGCAACCGGCCGCCGGCGATGCGCTGTACTTCGTGGCAGTGGGCGACGGCAGCGGCGCGCACGTGTTCTCGGCCAACTACACCGACCACAACGCGGCCGTGGCGCGCTACCTGCAGCAGCTGCGCCAGCAGCACAGCCAGGCGGCGCCGCAATGACCGCCTCGCTGCTGCGCCACCCGCGCTTTGTCAGCCTGGAAGGCGGCGAAGGCGCGGGCAAGACCACCGCCATCAATGCCATCCGCGAGGCCCTGCACGCACGCGGCCACGAGGTGCTGTTGACCCGCGAGCCCGGCGGCACCCCACTGGCCGAGCGTATCCGTGCGCTGGTGCTCACCCCCGATGCGGAGATCGCCGCCGAGCCGCTGTCGGCCGAGGCCGAGCTGCTGCTGGTGTTCGCCGCGCGGGCCCAGCACGTGCGCCAGGTGATCGAGCCAGCGCTGCGCCGCGGCTGCTACGTTGTCAGCGACCGCTTCACCGATTCCAGTTACGCCTACCAGGGCGGCGGCCGTGGCCTGGACCCGGCCTGGATCGCCGACCTCGAGCGCCGCGCGGTGGGCCTGCTGCCCGGGCTGACCCTGCTGCTGGATGTGGACGTGGCCATCGGCCGCGCCCGCGCCAATGGCCGCGATCTGTGGCCGGACCGCATCGAGAGCGAGCAGGACGATTTCTTCCAGCGCGTGCGCGCGGTATTCCGCCAGCGCGCCAGCGCCGACCCCGCCCGTTTCCGCCTGATCGACGCCAGCCAGGACCAGGCCGGCGTCTCCGCTTCGGTGGCGGCGGCGGTGGATGCCTGGCTGGCACCGGAGCCTGCCCATGAGTGACACCTTTTCCCCGTGGCAGCAGCGCGCCTATGACCAGACCGTGGCCGCGCTGGATGCCGGGCGCCTGGGCCACGGCCTGCTCATCTGCGGCCCGGCCGGGCTGGGCAAGCGCGCCGTGGCGCTGCGCATGGCCCAGCACATCCTGTGCCGCGGTGAACCGGCCGCTGCCCAGCGCAGCGCGCAGCTGATCGCCGCCGGCACCCACCCGGACCTTCAGCTGATCTCGTTCGTTCCCAACAAGTCCGGCGACAAGCTGCGTACCGAGATCGTGATCGAGCAGGTCCGCGAGATCTCCCAGAAGCTGGCGCTGACCCCGCAGTACGGCATCGCCCAGGTGGTGATCGTCGACCCGGCTGATGCGATCAACCGCGCGGCCTGCAACGCGCTGCTCAAAACCCTGGAAGAGCCGCAGCCGGGCCGCTACCTGTGGCTCATCAGCAGCGACCCGGCGCGCCTGCCGGCGACCGTGCGCAGCCGTTGCCAGCGGCTGGAGTTCAAGCTGCCCCCGCGCGAGGAGGCACTGGCGTGGTTGCAGACCCAGGGCCACAGCCCGCGCAGCGCCGAAGAGGCCCTGGACGCTGCGCGCGGCCACCCCGGGCAGGCCGACGACTGGCTGCGCGAGGATGGCCTGGCGCTGCGCAAGCAGGTCGCCACGGACCTGGAGGCGCTGGTGGCCGGTCGCGCCGGCGCGGTGGAGCTGGCCCAGCGCTGGACCGCGGACGACAACGCGGCGCTGCGCCTGCGCCACGCCGCTGACCTGGCGCTGGCCCAGGCCAGCACGGGTGGCTTGACCGATCCCGACCGATTGCACAAGCTGGCGGCGTGGTTCGACGCCGCCAACCGTACCCGCGATCTGCTGCGCACCACCGTGCGCGCCGACCTTGCGGTGGTGGAATTGTTGTTGGCCTGGAACAAGGTCAACGAGCGGCAAGCAAAGGGGAATAGAGCATGAGTGCCACCAACGCCCGCCAGGGCATCCTGTCGCTGGCGGTCAAGGACAAGGCCGCGCTGTACAGCGCGTACATGCCGTTCGTGAAGAACGGCGGCGTCTTCGTCCCCACCCCCAAGCGCTACTTCCTGGGCGACGAGGTGTTCCTGCTGCTGACCCTGCCGGACTCCAGCGAGCGCGTGCCGGTAGCCGGCAAGGTGATCTGGGTGACCCCCGCCGGCGCCCAGGGCAACCGCGCGGCCGGCATCGGCGTGCAGCTGGCAGAAGGGGCCGAGGGCGAGAACGTGCGCAACAAGATCGAGACGCTGCTGGCCGGCATCCTGACCTCGGACAAGCCCACGCACACGATGTGAAGAAATTTCGGCAAAACCGTTGACGCCGAAAATTGCCGCCCTATAATGAGCGGCTCAGCAGCATCGGGCGGTTAGCTCAGCGGTAGAGCATTGCCTTCACACGGCAAGGGTCACAAGTTCGAACCTTGTACCGCCCACCAATTTAGTCATTGAAATTCAGTGGCTTGTAAGACAAAAAAGCCGGACCCTTGGGTCCGGCTTTTTTCGTAAGTGCAGGGTAAGTGCGCTTTAACGATTAGAGCGCGTTGAGGTGCCGGTCCAGCCAACCGGAAGCTGCACCCGTTGTGCCCCTCCAGAAAACGTCGGTTCCGCTGATTTCCGCGACCACCAGCTGCGCTATCGCCCCGCCGTCGGGCGAGGACGCCGCATCCTTCAGATGCGCGAATAGATCCTCTGTGCTGCAGGCATGGTCCGCGAAGATGATGCTGTCGGAGACAATTTCGAAGTCATCCGGCCCTAATACCTTGTCAAAGAAGGCGGTCATGAAGCTTGCCCGCTGGGGATCATTATCTACATTATATAAAACTATAGAGACTGGCATGTATATAAACTCTAGGGTGGAGTTTGGATATTTGCAGCCTTTTTGCCCGAGCGCAACCATTATATTGAATTTACTAATCCTGCTAAATTCAATTAATCTGGGTTTCTATTTTTGAATCACTTTGAATTCAAAGAGGTTCGAAGTGCGGAGCTACTGCTGGTCGCAGCTGTTTTCCCCGTCGATGCATCGATTCGCTGCAGCAAAGCGCGCACGTCGGTCAGCAGGGTATTGCTCTGTTGCACGGCCGCCGTCGTCTCGGCTTGGCCCTTCCCATCGACCATAAGGTCAAACACTGCCCGGCTGAAGTTGTCCGGCAGCGCCTCGATGGCGTCTGCCAGCTGTCCCATGCCCACGCCGTCCTTGTCGAGCTCGCCCACCTTCATGCCGTCCACCAGTCCGGTGACCTGGCCATAGAGGGCGTTGTAGTCCTTGCCGCTGGCGTAGAGATTGCGACCGAACCCCAGCGCCGCCTGTGCGGCCGCCTGCGCTGCGCTGCTGTCCCCGCCGGACACCGCGCGCTCCAGCTCGCGCATCGTCTCCTGCAGCTTCTCCTGGTCGGTCAGCGTCGATAGCTCGCTGATGGACAGGCCGTAGTTGATCGCCTTCTTGTCGGCCTCGATCTGCGCCTGCAGCTTGCCCATATTGCTGGCCCGCAGTGCCTCGATCTTGGCCAGGTCTTCAGCGCGCGCGCCGGACAGGCCCAGCGCCTCGGCGTAGTCGTTGGCGGCCTTCACCTGCTGCCGGTAAGTGCGCTCGATGGTGGGTGCGGTGGCTGGGTACGTTCGTGGGCGTGGGCGTATTGCTGATTGGCCTTGGCACCGCGGGCGTGGATACCTGGCGGCTGGTGGCCCGCACCAAGGTCAACGACGTGCTCTCGGTGGGCACCGGCCTGCTGCTGCTCTACCTGCTGCTGTGGCTGGCCATTGCCTACACGACGTACCGTCTTCAGCGCAGGCCGCCCGGAAAGGGGAACGCGCCAGCGCTGACGATACGCGCAGCGTATCGCCACGGCACGCAACAGGTATTGGCGGCGCACCCCGTCGCTGCCCGATGCTGTGCGGATGACAACATCGAATCACGTTTCCTTCGACGGCCAGGTGGGTCTGGTGACCGGCGCGGCCAGCGGGCTGGGTCTGGCCTACAGCCGCCTGCTGGCCCAGCGCGGCGCACAGGTGGTGATGCACGACGTGGGCGCCGGGCTGGATGGCACGGGCCACGACCCGCAGCGGATTGCCCGCACGGTCGCACTGTTGCGCGAGGGCGGGCCGGGCGTGCATGCGGCACACGGCAACATCGACAATCGCGCCGACTGCCAGGCCTTGGTCGCCGCGATCCTGCAGCACCACGGCCGGCTGGATTTCATCATCCACAACGCCGGGTGGGTGGAGTACCAGCCGATCGAGGCGCTGGATGACGACCACTTCGACCGCATGATGACGCTCGCTGCCAAGACGCCGCTTTGGCTGGCCGAGGCCGCGTGGTCGTCGATGCAGGCCAATCGCCATGGCCGCATCGTACTCACCACGTCCGACCGTGCGTTGTACCCGCAGTATGTGCAGAAGGGGCTGGCTGCCTATGCGGCGGCCAAGCTGGCGGCGGTGGGCATCGTCAACGTGCTGGCCGCCGAAGGCGCAGCGCACGGCATCGTGGTCAACGCGGTGTCGCCGGTGGCCAAGACCCGCATGTGGGGCGTGGAAGGCGAGCCGGACGAGCTGTATCCGGATGCGGTGGCCCCGGGCGTGGCGTTCCTGGTGTCCCGTATGTGCGTGGACGGCGGCTGGATCCTGCGGGCCAGCAATGGCCAGTTCCACGCCACGCGCAGCACCGAGGCCGACGGCGTAGCGTATCCGCGCGATCTGCGTGCGGTGCGTGCCGGCAGCATTGAGGACATTGCCGTGCAATGGCCGGCGATTGCACCGACGGTGGCGGAACCGGGCTGACGGCCGTCCGCAGCAGCGCGATTCCGCCAGCACTGTGCGGCTTTCCGGGCACGGCCGTGACGATTGTTACCGTTGCGCGGGGTTCCGCGCACGCAGGTCCTGGGTGAGGCGGAACACATCGCTGACGACGTACAGGCCGTCGTGTCGCTGCAGGTGCTGATTGTCCGGCCCGTCCACCGCACTGGCGAGCAGCACGAACTGGTGCGCGGGATCGGGCTGGTAGACCAGCCCGAACAGGGCGTGCCGATCCAGATAGCTGTCCTCGTCCGACGTTGGCGTGCCACGCGCACGCAGTGCGCGCAGTGTTTCCATCGTGGGCGGCTGACGCTCGAGGTAGTCGTAGAACTCGACGATCGGTGCGCCGTGGGCGACGTCCAGTACGTACATGGCGTGGAAGTGGTCGTCCACCTGCACCGAGGCCACGTCGCCGGCGCGCCACAGCGTGAGTGATTTCTTGTGAGGCGGACGGCGCGCGGGCATCAGCGGCGCGCTCTGCAGCAGCGCACGGATCTGGCCGCTCTTGCGGTGGAAGTGATCGCTCAGGGCCACCGCGTCGTTGAGCGCAGTGATCGCGGCGAGGGCGCGAGTGGTCAACGCAGGTGCGTGGAAGCCCTGCTGGTGCAGTGCGGTGGCCAGCGCCAGTGCGGTGGTGTGGCGGTACAGCGGGGTGGTGATGCTGTCGTCGCTGTCCAGGATGCACTGCCAGCGCAGCATCAGGGTGGCAATGACCTCCGCGCCGATCTCGGCCGGTTCACGCGCAGCCTTGTCGGGGGAAAGACGCGCCCACAATGCGCAGCGCTTCACGTCAGATTTGATCGCCTCTACCAGTTCGCCGCCGGCCAGGTGGTTGAGCACGTTGCGGTGGGTAATGGTCACGGTGGTCGCTCGGTGTGCAGGCCGGACAGTTTAGCGGGTGCGTTTGACCCAGGCGCGCACAGCCAGCGCCACCAGACCGGTGAAGATCAGCCACGACACCACATCGAAGATGCCATCGCCGAGCAACGCGCTGACCAGCCCCAGCAGGCTGGCTGCGGCGATCCAGGCCGGGGCGACGAACGGGCTGCGCGGTGCGGCGGAAGATCGGCTCATTCGGGTGCTCCGGTACGCGCGGCGCGTTCGAGTTCGGTCACCCGTTGCGCGGTGCTGCCGCGCTTGAACCACAGGTACAGGCCGCTGATGAGCACGCCAATGGTGAGCAGGTCCAGCAGCGCCCACAGCACCTTCAACGGCAGCTTGCCGTAGTCACCGAAGTGCAGCGGCTGGCTGAGCAGCAGCACGCTCATGTAGAGCGGCAGCTGCGGCTGCGCGGTGAGTGCGCCGGTCTGCGCGTCGATCAGCACCGGGCGGTACAGGCGTTCGGTGAGTGCGCTGTTGCCCTGCATGAACACGCCATAGTGGTGGTTGCCGCTGTAGCCGGTGCCGGGGAAGCTGACGAAGGCCGGGCGCATGCCCGGTTCCGCAGCGCGCGCGGTGTCCACCGCCGCCTGCAGCGAGGCCAGCGTGGTGGGGCGTGGCTGGCCGGCGTAGCGTGCGGCGAATTCGCCCAGCTGCTCGCCTTGCCACGCCTGTTCGAGCGGCTTGGCGACGGTATTGATCGCGCCGGTGATGCCCACCACCAGCGCCCAGCCCAGGGTGACGACGCCCAGCACGTTGTGCAGGTCCAACCAGGCCAGCCGACGGCTGCGCCCGGTACGCAGGGTGCCGAACGGCTGCTTGCGCATGAACGGGCCGTAGAGGACCAGGCCGGAGATGATCGCCACGGCGAAGAGCAGGCCCATCACGCCCATGAACAGCATGCCGGGAAGGCCCAGGAACAGGTCGGTGTGCAGGCGGTACAGGAAGTACATCACCCCTTCGTTGAATTGCGCGGCCGGCAGCACCTCGCCGCTGATCGCATGCAGCAGCGCGGTCTGCATCTGCGGCGGTGGGGTGTCGGCACGTGCACCGGTGTTGACGTACACGGTGGGCGCGTCCGGGTCCCAGCCGACGAACAGCGGCACGTTGCCCGGGTACTGCGCCAGCGCGGTGCGCACCTGTGTATCCAGATCGCGCGCGGCGGCATCGGTGGCCGGTGCGTCCACGTGCGGCTCGGCCAGGTGGGCGATCTCTTCGCCGAATACCAGCGGTAGGCCGGTCAGGCACAACAGCAGCAGGAACACGGTACAGACCAGGCTGGTCCACTTGTGCATGAGGAACCAGGCGTTGAGGGTGGATCGTTGCATTCGGCTGGCGCAGGGCTGGCAGGGATGCGGGCGATGGTACGTGATGCGGCCGGAGCGGTCAGCGCCGCGCGGGTACAGCAGGCGGCGACGGTGCGGCGCTGAACAGGTGCTCGGCCATGAAGTCGATGAACACCCGCAGGCGCGCGCTGGGCTGCCGTGTGCCCGGCCACAGCAGTGAGAACTGGCCGGGCTGCCGTGGTTGCTCGGGCAGCAGCGCCTGCAGCCGGCCGTCGGCCAGCGCGTCGGCGGCCAGGAAGTCGGGCATCCACGCCACGCCCAGCCCGCCGATGGCAGCGGCGAGCAGGGCTTCCATGTTGTTGCAGGTCATCACCGTGGCCAGCGCGGCACCGGCATCGCCATCGTGCCCGGGCAGCAACCACGGCTGCAGCTTGCCCGTGGTGGGGTAGCGGAAGCGCACCGCTGGATGCGTTGCCAGCTGCGCCAGCGTGGTCGGCTCTTCGTGCGCGTGCAGGTGCGTCGGCGCGGCGCACAGCACGAAGTGGAACGGTCCCAGGCGGCGCGCCATCAGGCTGGAGTCGGCAAGTTCACCGCTGCGGATCACCACGTCCAGCCCTTCGCTGACCACATCGACCAGGCGGTCGTTGAAGTCCAGCTCCAGCTGCACGTCCGGGTAGCGTTGCCGGAACAGCGGCAACAGCGGCAGCAGGAAGCGGTAGCCGATGGTGGGCAGCCCCACCCGCAGCAGGCCGCGGGGCGACTGCTGGCGCTGGGCCAGGTCGGCTTGTACCTCGGACAGCTCATCCAACGCGCGTCGGCAGCGCTGCAGCAGCAGCTCGCCTTCTTCGGTGAGGTGTACCCGCCGCGTGGTGCGCTGGAACAGGCGCACGCCCAGCTGCTGCTCCAGGCGTGCAACGCGCTTGCCAACCGTGGAGGGCGACAGGCCGAGGCTGCGGGCAGCGCCGACGAAGCTGGCGGTTTCGGCGGTGCGGACGAAGGCGAGCAGGGCGGTCAGCGAATCCATGGGGCGATGATTGCGGAACAAAGGTCCGTAATCAAATGCCAACACGGGCGTTTTTGCTGGATAGACGCCGCTGTATCGTCAATTTCCCTTGTTGTCTGGATCCCCCATGTCTTTGTTGTCCCCTGATGACCTGCGCCGCGATCCGCGCTGGGGCGTGCTGGCGGTGTGCCTGGTGGCGCTCGCGCTGCCGTTGTCCTTCTCGGCCGGTGCGGTGGCGGTGCCGGCGCTGGCCGGCCGGTTCCAGGGCGCGCCGAGCGCGCTGGCGTGGGTCACCAACGCCTTCATGCTCAGCTTCGGCAGCCTGTTGCTGGCCGCCGGGGGGCTGGCCGACCGGTTCGGTCGCCGCCGGCTGTTCCTGTGCGGCAGCGCGGGCTTCGTGCTGGCAACGTTGGCGGTGTGCCTGGCGGCGGACCTGCGCGCGCTGGATCTGGCGCGCGGCGTGCAGGGTGTGGCTGCCGCCGCCGCGTTGGCGTCGGGCAGTGCGGCGTTGGCGCAGCGTTTCCACGGCCACGCGCGTACGCGCGTGTTCGCGCTGATGGGCACGATGTTCGGGGTGGGGCTGGCGCTGGGGCCGCTGTTGGCCGGCCTGCTGCTGCAGACGCTGGGCTGGCGCGCGGTGTTTGCCAGTGGTGGGGTGCTGGCGCTGGCCGGCTGGGTGCTGGCCTTGCGCCACCTGGACGAGAGCCGCGGCCCGCCGGCGCGCCTGGACCTGGCCGGCATGCTCTGCTTCAGCCTGATGCTGGCCGCGCTGACGGTGATGCTGCTGATGCTGGCCGAGCACGGGGTGGGATCGCCGCAGGTGATCGGCGCGGCGCTGGCTACGCTGCTGTTGCTGGTGCTGTTTGTGCGGGTGGAAGCGCGTGCGCGAACGCCGCTGCTGGATCTGTCGCTGTTCGCGCAGCGCCGCTTCCTGGGCGTGCAGTTGCTGCCGGTGGCCACCTGCCTGGGCTATGTGGTGTTGCTGGTAGTACTGCCGTTGCGCCTGCTCGGGGTGCAGGGTCAGTCACCGACCCGGGTGGGACTGCAGATGCTGGCGTTGTCGGCGCCGATGCTGGTGCTGCCGATGCTGGCAGCCGGCTGGTCGCGACAGGTGGGCGCGGCGCGGTTGTGCGTGGTCGGGCTGCTGGCATGCGCGGCGGGGTTGTATGCGCTGTCGCGCCAGGTGCTGCACGCACCGCCCGCGCAGTGGTGGCCGGCGCTGCTGCTGATCGGCGCGGGCACCGCGCTGCCATGGGGGCTGATGGATGGGTTGTCGGTGAGCGTGGTGCCGGTGCAGCGCGCGGGCATGGCCGCGGGGATCTTCGGCACGGTGCGGGTGGCGGGCGAGGGCATCGCGCTGGCTGCGGTCACTGCGTTGCTGGCGATGCTGGTGGCGCAGCGGTTGGCGGTGGACAGCGGGTTGCCGACCGCCACGCTGGCGCGGGCCGGCGCCTACCTGGCCACCGGGTCGCTGGCGCAGGCCACCGCACTCCTGCCGGGCCTGCCGCCGCAGGCGCTGCAGCAGGCCAGCAGCGAGGCGCTGGTGGCGCTGCTGCGCGGGCTGGCCGTGCTCACCGCTGGGAGCGCGCTGCTGGTGCATGCGCTGCTGGGGCGGTCGCCGGCACCGGCGGCGATCAGAACCGGTAGCTGATCGTGCCGGTGACCGTGCGCGGGTGGCCGGTGAAGCAGTCGCCGAAGTTGCGGCATGGCGCGACGTATTTCTTGTCGATGAGGCTGGTGATGTTCAGCGCCATGGTCCATGTTGGTTACCTGTGCGAACACGCGCTGGCGACGTGACCGGCGTGCCGTCACATGGCTGTCGTGCGGGCCTCACCTGGCCTATGCTGGGGCGTGGGTAACGTGACACGTCCCCGTCCCCCACGGAGACACGCCATGTGGTTGCTTGACCGACTCTGGCCCGCACGCCCGGCCCGCGAGGCCGTGACGCCCCCGCCGTTGCCCGATGCCGCCCAGCGCAGGCTGCTGCTGAAGCGGCCTGCGCGCGCTGGACGCAGCTCCATGGCACCCTGGCAGAAGGTCGCCGCGCTGACGCGGCGACGCAGTCACTGAGCCGGGAGCCGGTCGGCGGGATGGTTGACCCCGTCGCTGACCGGCACCTCGCCCAGCGCATACGGATTGATGCCGTCCAGGCAGCCCAGGTTGTAGCCGTACTCGTCCGGCGATGAGCGCCGCTGGTGGTGGGTGTAGATGCCGCAGGTCCCGCAGAACCAGTGCTTGGCCACGTGCGTGTTGAACTGGTAGAGCCGCAGCGCGTGCTGGCCTTCGATGACCTCCAGGTCGGCCAGCTTCACCGACCCGACGATGGCGCCCTTGCGCCGGCACAGCGAGCAGTCGCACCGCCGCGGCGACTGCACGCCGTGGGGCAGGTGCAGGCGCAGGACCACCGCGCCGCAGTGGCAACGGGCCATGTGGTGTCGCTGGATAGGCACCCCGCCGATGGATTGAATACCGGGCATCGCAAGCGCCTCCTGTGCGCAATGGGGACGCCGCCAGTATGCCGCCGGCCCAAGCTGAACACGCGGACATGTAACCCACACCGCGGTTGTGGCTAACTAGCGCCCCAGAACCAACGATGGACCGACGCGTGAAGAAGGCAGGACGATGGGGGCTGGCGCTGTTGATGCTGGTGGCAGCGCTGTGGGTGACCGGCCTGTTGGCCTACCAGCTGCCCGGACCGGGCTGGCTGCGTTGGGTTGCCATCGCGGCGTGGGCGGGCTTTGCGCTGACTACGGCGGTCGGCGTGGCGCGTGCGCGGGCAGGGCGTTGGCCCGGTGCGGTGTACGTGGGCGCGCTGGTGCTGTGCGGCGTCTGGTGGCTGCTGCTCACCCCGCGCCAGGACCGGGTCTGGGCCGACGACGTGGCGCAACGGCTGAAGGTGGTCGAATTCGACGGCACCCACGTGGTCCTCGACAACGTGCGCAACTTCACCTGGCGCAGCGAGGACGATCACGACGTGCACTGGGTGCGCCGCAGCTATGACCTGGACCAGCTGCGCTCGGCCGACCTGGTGATGTCGTACTGGATGGGGCCGATGATCGCCCACACGCTGATCTCCTTCGGCTTCGCCGACGGTCGCCAGCTGGTGTTCTCGCTGGAGATCCGCAAGGAGCGCGGCGAGTCGTTCTCGGCGCTGGGCGGGTTCTTCCGCAAATTCGAAATGACCCTGGTGGCGGCCGAAGAGACCGACATCATCCGCGTGCGCAGCAACGTGCGGGGCGAAGACGTGTACCTGTACCGCCTACAGGGCATGACCGGCGAACAGCTCAAGGGCCTGTTCGTGTCCTACCTGGGCGAGGCGCGCAAGCTGGACGCCGCCCCGGCGTTCTACAACACCCTGACCAGCAACTGCACCACCATCGTCTATGAGCTGGCCAAGCAGATCGCTCCCGGCCTGCCGCTGGACTACCGGCTGCTGGTGTCGGGGTATTTCGCCGAATACGCACGCGACCTGGGCGTGCTCACCCCCGGCGTGGACTTTGCCACGCTGAAGGCGCGGGGCCGCATCACCGACCGCGCACGCGCCGCCGGCAACGACCCGGCGTTCTCGCAGGTGATCCGCCAGGGCGTGCCGGGCATGCAACAAGGAACCGCGCCATGACCGTGCCCCACACCTTCTCCCGCCGCCTGCTGCCGCTACTGGCGGTGGTGTTGTCGCTGCTTCTGTCCAGCGGCTGCGCCATGGTCACCATGAAGCAGGTGGCGCCCACCGACTATCTGGCCAACAAGCGTGGCGACGTGCTCACCTCGGGCAAGCTCAGCGCAGCATCGCAGGAAACCCTGAGCGTGGTCGGGCTGGACGAGGACCTGTGCGCCAAGGACGTGGTCACCTGCCAGAAGACCCTGGTAGACACCGCGGTACTGCCCGAAGAACAGCGTCTGTCGGCGCTGTCGGAGCTGTGGGTGAAAACCGCGCTGGGGCTGAGCCCCAAGCCGAAGGATCGCGAGAAGCATCCGATGAGCGATGCGGCGCTGGATGCGTGGCTGGAAGCGGCGCGTTACGCCTACGCCTACCTGTTCTTCAGCGGGCGCACGCCGTCGGACCGTGCCTTCGAAGACCGCCAGACCCAGGTGCGCGACTACTACAACTACGCCGCCGAGCAGACCGCGGCGGTGGTGTTCAAGCGCGCCCGCGAGAGTGCGCTGGAGGGCGAGGACTACAACGCCCCGGTGGCCGGCGAGCGCTGGACGCTGACCTCGGACTTCGACGAACTGCGCATGCCCAGCATTCCCACCCGCATGGTGTCGGCCTCGTCGGTGAGCTTTGCCGGCCTGCGCAGCACCTACCGGCGCGATGGCTTCGGTGCCGAGCTGGTGGTGGTGATGGACCCGCCCAAGCTGGCGGCCGCGGCGGACGGGACCAAGGCGGAGATTCCGCAGTACAGCGAGATGTCGGCGATCAACGCCACCGCGCTGCTGCGCTTCAAGGGCGACAGCCTGCAGCAGGTGCTCGACACCACCCAGGTGTTGTTCGACGTGTATTCGCCCGAGTCCACCGAACGCGTGGATCTGCACGGCGAAAAGGTGCCGCTGGCCGGCAACTTCACCGCCGCCTACGGCATGTGGCTGGCGCAGTCGGGGTTTGCCACGCAGTCGCTGCGCACGCTGTTTGGCCTGAGCGAAGGCATCGGCGAACCGCACATGTACCTGATGCAGCCGTGGGACCCGAACCGTCGCATCATCTTCATGCTGCACGGCCTGGGCAGCAGCCCGGAGGCGTGGGTGAACGTGGCCAACGAGATCATGGGTGATCCGGAGCTGCGCAAGCACTTCCAGGTGTGGCAGGTGTATTACCCGACCAACGCGCCGATCGCGTTGAACCGCTTCGAGATCGATGCGGCGTTCGACAACACGCTCAAGCACTTCGACCCGACCGGCAGCAGCCCGGCGTCCAAGAACATGGTCTTCATCGGCCACAGCATGGGCGGCGTGCTGGCCCGACTGCTGGTGACGTCCTCCGGTGACGTGTTGTGGAACGACCTGCTGGCCAACTACGACCTCAAGGGCGAGCGCCTGAAGCGGGTGCAGGCCAAGCTCGGGCCGCTGCTGCATTTCAACGCCGAACCGAACGTGGAACGCGCGATCTTCATCGCCGCCCCGCACAAGGGCACCGACATCGCCGGCAACCGCGTGGGACGCCTGATCGGGCGCCTGGTGCGCCTGCCGATCACCATCCTGGGCAAGTTCGATGACGTGTTCCAGGCCCTGCAGCAGTCGGAAAGCCAATCGGCGCAGCCGACCAAGCTGCAGATTCCCAACAGCATCGACAACCTCAAGGCCAGCGACCCGTTCGTAAAGGCGGCCGGCGCGTTGCCGATCATGCCGGGGCTGAAGTACCACTCGATCATCGCCCAGCGCAAACCCGACGTGCCGCTGCAGCAGTCCGACGATGGACTGGTGCCGTACTGGAGCGCGCATCTGGACGGGGCGGTGTCGGAGAAGGTGATCATCTCCGGGCACAGCGTGCAGGAAACCCCGCAGGCCGTGCTGGAAATCCGCCGCATCCTGCGCGAAGACCTGAAGGACGTGGGCGACACGCACCCGTGAAGCGGGAACCGGGCGGCTGAAACGCGCCCGGCGGAAAGCGGGCGCGGTTGGGGATATGCAATCACCCGCGGACGGATCGATCAGCAATATGCATTCATCGTCGAACCGGGCCGACCGGCAATGTGCGGTCGCTCGTAGAGCGGGGCTCTGCCCCGCTGCCCTTCGCGGTGAAAGACGGCAGCCGGGCAGAGCCCGGCTCTACGGTATGGGGAAAGCAGCCGGGCAGAGCCCGGCGCTACGCGCGTGCGGTGGTCAGATGCGCCGCGCGACGACCACGCTGGCCACGGCCAGCACCAGCATGATGGCGTAGGTGAGCAGGTAGCCGAGCATCACGTTGCCCTGCAGGAACAGCGCGAACAACGAACCGGAGATCGCCAGCGTGGTGGCCACGGCCAGCGCTTCGCTCAACTGCAGCGCCGAGGTGTTGGCGCCCTGCTGCGCGGGCGGTGACAGCGACAGGGTCAGCACCGACAGGCTGGGGTAGATCAGGCCCATGCCGAAGCCAGTGAGTGACCAACCGGCCAACGCGAACCACAACGGCGTGGCCGGCTGGATCGCCAGCGACGTGGCCACGATACCCACGCACATCAGCAGCGCGCCGGTGACCAGCAGCTGTTGGCGCGTCCAACCGCGCTGCTGGTGGCCCTGCAGCCACGAGCCGCTGAACCAGCCCAGTGCGCCCAGGCTCAGTGCCACCCCGGCCAGCAGTGGGCTCAGCCCGCGTTCGCGCTGCAGCAGCAGCGGCAGGAAGGCTTCGCAGCCGAAGAAGGCCGACGCGGCGATGCCACGCAGCGCGATCACGCTGGGCAGCCCCCGGCGCAACCGCAACGTGCCGGTGGGCAGCAGCTTCCAGCTGCACAGCGCCAGCAGGGCCAACGCCGGTGCCAGCAGCGCCAGGGCGGTCCAGCCCTGTTGCTGGCCGCCGATGTACAACAGCAGGGCGCCGGCAGCGGCCCCGATCGCCCAACGGATGACGCGGTCATCGCAACGCGCAGACGGCGGCGGCGCGCCCACGTCACGCAGGGCGGGGCGCAGCAGCAGGGCCGCCGGCACCGCCAGCAGGGGCACGATCAGGAACACCCAGCGCCAGCCCAGGTGCTGCACGATCAGCCCGCTGATGCCGGGGCCGATCAGCGAGGGCACCACCCAGCCGGCCGAGAACGCCGCGAAGACGCGCGGGCGCATGGCCTCGGGAAAGGTGCGCCCGACCATCACGTACAGCGACACCGAGACCGCACCCGCCCCCAGCCCCTGCAGCAGCCGGCCCAGCACCAGCTGCGGCATGGTGTGCGCGAAACCGGCCAGCAGCAGCCCGGCGATGAAACACACCAGACCGAGCCACAGCGGGCGCGCCGGCCCCAGCCGGTCGCTCCAGCGCCCGGCCAGTGTCATGCCGATCACGCTGGTGGCCAGGGTTCCGCCGAATGCCAGCGCGTACAGGCGCAGGCCGTCCAGGTCGTGGGCCACCGTGGGCATCGCGGCGGCCACGGCCAGCGCTTCGAAGCCGTACAGCGAGACCAGCGCGACCATGCCGATGGTGGTGGCGCGGTAGCGGGGCGACAGGATCGACGGCGTTGGCACGTCGGCGGGGGCCGCGGCGGCGGCGGTTACATCGGAGGACATGCGGGATACCAGGCAGCGGACGGGCAGGGCGGGCTTGCAGTGCATCCCCGCGTCGCGCAGGATGCCACCTGAACCATGGTTGAGGTCAAGCAGTGATCGCGCAGGAACTGAGTGTGGGCGAAGTGGCCAAACGCAGCGGGGTGGCAGTGTCGGCGCTGCACTTCTATGAACGCAAGGGCCTGATCCGCAGCCTGCGCACCGCCGGCAACCAGCGCCGGTTCGCGCGTGATGTGCTGCGCCGGCTGGCGGTGATCCGCGTGGCCCAGCGCGTGGGCATGCCGCTGGAAGCGGTGGCCACCGCCTTTGCGGCCTTGCCGGAGAACAAGACGCCGACCAAGGCCGAGTGGGCGCGGATGTCGGCGTTGTGGCGCAGCGAGCTGGACCAGCGCATCGCGCAGCTGTTGCAGCTGCGCAACCAGCTCACCGATTGCATCGGCTGCGGCTGCCTGTCGTTGAAGCGGTGCCGGCTGGCCAACCCGGGCGATGCGCTGGGGGACCAGGGCGATGGGCCGCAGCGGTGGGGGTGAGGGGGCTTACAGGGCGTGCGGGTTGTCGGGTGGTCGGGTGACGTCATGCGGCGCGCTTGAAACATCTGATGCCGGCCCATCCGGTAGGTATCGACCGTTGGTCGATACGCATCATCCGCCCGCCGCCCCACCTCACCACACGTTGAACACCTGCCCGCTCTGCACGCCTTCCACGCTGCGCTGGTAGGCCAGCGACGCGCGCTGGGCGGTGACCGCTTCAAAGCCGGGGAAGTAGGCGCCGTAGTCGGCCAGGGATTCGACCAGCACGTTCGGGCTGACCACGTTGATGCGCAGCCCGCGCGGCAGCAGTTCGCAGGCGGCGCCACGCGCGAAGCCCTCCAGCGCGGCGTTCACCGCCGCGGCATTGGCACCGTCGCGGATCGGTTGGGCGCTGACGATGCCGCTGGTGAGGGTGATCGAGCCGCCGGCCGTGAGGTGGTGCTGGGCCGCCAGCGCCAGTCGTACCTGGCCCAACAGCTTGTCCTGCAGGCCCACGTTGAACTGCGTCGGGGTCATGGTGCCCAGCGGGCCGAAGTGCAGCTTGCCGGTGGTGGCCACCACCGCGTCCACCGTGCCCACCTGGGCGAACAGGGCCTGCACGCTGGCATCGTCGGTGAGGTCCACCTGCACGTCACCGCCGTGGCGGCCGGCGCGGATCAGCTGGTGATGGGTGCCCAGGGTTGCGGCGACGGCCTGGCCAAGGGTGCCGCTGGCACCAACGAGAAGGATCTTCATGCGGGAGGCTCCAGAAAGGACGTGCAGCCAGTCTGCGCCTGCGGCGGCGGTTCGGTAACCGGCGTATGCTTTGCAGATTGCAAACCAGTGGTTACCAATGGATACCTTGCGCTGCATGCAGGCCTTCGTGGCCGTGGTCGAACACGGCAGCTTCAATGCCGCCGCCGAGCACTTGGCGGTGTCGTCGGTGATGGTCGGCAAGTACATCCAGCAGCTGGAGACGCATCTGGGGGTGCGCCTGCTGCAGCGGAACACGCGCCGGCAGAGCCTGACCGATGCCGGCCGCAACTACCTGGCCGGCTGCCGCAACGTGCTGGATCAGGTGCAGCAGGCGCAGGCGAGCGTGGCCGGCCTGCAGGCCCAGCCGCAGGGCGTGCTGCGGATCAGCGCGCCGGTCACCTGGGGCAGCTGCGTGCTTGCGCCGCTGGTGGCGGAGTACCTGGCCGCCTACCCGCAGGTGACGGTGGAGCTGGACCTGAGCAACCGGCGGGTGGATCTGATCGAAGAGCAGTTCGACGCGGTGGTCCGGATGGGCCGGATCGGCTCGGCCGAATGGGTGGCACGGCCCTTGCCGCCCTATGCGATGCAGATCTGCGCGGCGCCGGCCTACCTGCAGCGCAAGGGCATTCCACAGCACCCCGGCGACCTGCGCGATCACGACTGCCTGACCCACCTGGCTTGGCGCGGGGGCCATGGCTGGCGCCTGCGCGGGCACCCCGAGCAGGACTGGTCGGAGCATTCGCGGCTGCTGTGCAACGACGGCGATGGCCTGCGACGTGCGGCGTTGGCCGGGGCCGGGCTGATCCTGCAGCCGGCGGTACTGCTGGCCGACGACATCGCCAGTGGGCGCCTGCAGCCGGTGCTGGCCGAGTACCTGCCGGAGCCGCGTCCGCTGCACCTGGTCTACCTGCCTGATCGCCGCCCGCGGCCGAAGTTGTCCAGCTTCGTGGATTTCCTGCTGGACCGGCTGACCCGGTAGAGCCACCCCACGGGTGGTTGTCGTGCAATCCGGAGTTCTGTAGCCACCCATGGGTGGCTCTACCGGTTGCCGTGGGCTCAGTCGTTCGCCGCTGACAGCGCCTGGCCACGCCGGGTCGCCGCGTCGATCGCGCGCGCGACGATGGCCTCGAAACCGTCGGCCTGGAAGGATTCGATTGCGGCCTGGGTCGTGCCGTTGGGTGAGGTCACCCGGCGGCGCAGTTCGGCCGGGGCGTCGCCGGATTCGTCGAGCATGCGGCTGGCGCCCAGCAGGGTCTGCACCACCAGCGTGCGCGCCGCCTCGGCCGGCAGGCCCTGCGCCACAGCGGCCGCTTCCATCGCCTCGGCCAGCAGGAACACATAGGCCGGGCCGCTACCGGACACCGCAGTCACCGCGTCCATGCGGGCTTCGTCATCGATCCACACGGTGCGCCCGGCGCTGGCCAGCACAGTATCGGCCTGGATTCGCTGGGCATCGCTCACCGTCGCGGTGGCATACAGCCCGGTTACACCCGCACCGAGCAGGGCAGGGGTGTTGGGCATGGCGCGCACCACCGCCGCGCTGCCGCCCAGCCAGCGTTCCAGCTGCGCACTGGTGATGCCGGCGGCGATGGAGACCACCAGCGGCTGCCTGGCACCGGCCAGGGGCACGAGCGACGCACACACATCGCGCAGCACCTGCGGTTTTACCGCCAGCACCCATACGTCGCCCTGGGCCGCCGCTTCAGTGGCGCTGGCGTAGGTTTTCACGCCGAAGTCGGCGGTCAGCTGTTCGCGCAGGTCGGTGACCGGCTCGGCCACGTGGATATGCGCAGGCGCAACGTCCTGGCGGACCAGCCCGGCGATCAGGCTGCGGGCCATGTTGCCGCCGCCGATGAAGGTAAGTGTGATGGCGCTCATGCAATCTCCGGGTGGTACACGTGAAAGAGAGTCATGCCGGGCGCGGACGCGCGCCGAACAGGGCCGTGCCGATGCGCACCAGGGTGGCCCCATGCGCGATGGCCTCGGCATAGTCGCTGCTCATGCCCATCGACAGCGTGTCCACCTGTGGATGCGCTGCCGCCAGTGTGTCGAACAGCGCACGCATGCGCGCGAACGCCTGCTGGCGGCGCTCGGCCTGGGGCCACGGGGCGGGAATGGCCATCAGCCCGCGCAGCTGCAGGCGCGGCGCGGCAGCGATGGCAGCGGCCAGCGCAGGCACGCCCTCCGGGGCGCAGCCATGCTTGCTGTCCTCGTCGTCGATGTTGACCTGGATGAGCACGTTCAACGGGGCCAGCGCCGCCGGCCGGTGCGCGGCCAACGCCGCCACCAGCTTGGGCCTGTCCACGCTCTGCACCCAGTCGAACTGCCGTGCGGCCAGCTCGGCCTTGTTGGACTGCAGGTGGCCGATCAGGTGCCATTCCAGCCCCAGCGCCGCAAGTGCGTCGATCTTGGCCGCAGCCTCCTGCACGTAGTTCTCGCCGAACGCACGTTGGCCCTGGGCGGCCAGTGCCGCCACCGCCTCGGCCGGCTGGGTCTTGGAGACCGCCAGCAGCAGCGGGTCTGGCCGCCCGGCGGCGGCGGCCGCGTTGTGCAGGTTCAGCAATAGCGTGGACAGGGGCAGCGCGGACACGGGCGTTTTCCGGTAGATCAGGAACGCTATACTGCCGCCCGGGGAAAGAACCTTCCAGTCGCAGCAGTCATGGGGAGTAGCAGCGCATGGATATCGCCGAACTGTTGGCGTTTTCCGTAAAGAACAAAGCGTCGGATCTTCATCTGTCGGCAGGCCTGCCGCCGATGATCCGCGTTGACGGCGATGTCCGTCGCATCAACATCCCGGCGTTGGACCACAAGCAGGTGCATGCGCTTGTGTACGACATCATGTCGGACAAGCAGCGCCGCGATTACGAGGAATTCCTCGAAGTCGACTTCTCGTTCGAGATTCCGTCGCTTGCGCGCTTCCGCGTCAATGCGTTCAATCAGAACCGGGGCGCCGGTGCGGTGTTCCGTACCATTCCCTCGGAAGTGTTGACGCTGGAAGACCTGGCCGTGCCCCCGATCTTCCGCGAACTGATCGACCAGCCGCAGGGCCTGATCCTGGTCACCGGCCCGACCGGTTCGGGCAAGTCGACCACGCTGGCGGCGATGATCGACCACATCAACAAGAACGAATACGGCCACATCCTCACCGTCGAGGATCCGATCGAATTCGTGCACACCTCGCAGAAGTGCCTGATCAACCAGCGCGAAGTGCACCGTGACACGCACGGCTTCAACGAAGCGCTGCGCTCGGCCCTGCGTGAAGACCCGGACATCATCCTGGTCGGCGAATTGCGCGACCTGGAAACCATCCGCCTGGCGCTGACCGCCGCCGAAACCGGTCACCTGGTGTTCGGCACGCTGCATACCAGTTCGGCGGCCAAGACCATCGACCGCATCATCGACGTGTTCCCCGCCGGCGAGAAGCCGATGGTGCGCTCGATGCTGTCCGAGTCGCTGCGTGCGGTGATCTCCCAGGCCCTGCTGAAGAAGGTCGGTGGCGGGCGTACCGCCGCGTGGGAAATCATGGTGGGCACCCCGGCCATCCGCAACCTGATCCGCGAGGACAAGGTGGCGCAGATGTACTCGGCCATCCAGACCGGCCAGCAGATGGGCATGATGACCCTGGACCAGCACCTGCAGGACCTGGTCAAGCGCAGCCTGATCACCCGCAACCAGGCCAAGGAATACGCCAAGGACAAGCGCATCTTCGAATGATGGTAGAGCCGGGCGCTGCCCGGCTTCCTGCACCGCCGGCCGCTGGCCGGCTCCCGGCAATCTTCGGAGCACACCGCAATGAACACCACCACCACGACCATCGACTTCACCTCGTTCCTCAAGCTGATGGCGCACCAGAAGGCGTCGGACCTGTTCATCACCGCGGGCATGCCGCCGGCGATCAAGGTCAACGGCAAGATCTCGCCGATTACCCAGACCCCGCTCACGCCGCAGCAGAGCCGCGACCTGGTGCTGAACGTGATGACGCCGGCGCAGCGCGAAGAGTTCGAAAAGACCCACGAGTGCAACTTCGCCATCGGCCTGTCCGGCGTCGGCCGGTTCCGCGTAAGCTGCTTCTACCAGCGCAACCAGGTAGGCATGGTGCTGCGTCGCATCGAGACGCGCATTCCCACCGTGGAAGAGCTGAGCCTGCCGCCGATCATCAAGACGCTGGCGATGACCAAGCGCGGCATCATTCTGTTCGTGGGTGCTACCGGTACCGGTAAATCGACTTCGCTGGCGGCGATGATCGGCTACCGCAATCACAACTCGACCGGGCACATCATCACCATCGAAGACCCGATCGAATTCGTGCACAAGCACGAGGGTTGCATCATCACCCAGCGCGAAGTGGGCATCGACACCGACAGCTGGGAAGCAGCGCTGAAGAACACCCTGCGCCAAGCGCCGGACGTGATCATGATCGGCGAGGTGCGCACCCGCGAGGGCATGGACCACGCCATCGCCTTCGCCGAAACCGGCCACCTGGTGCTGTGCACGCTGCACGCCAACAACGCCAACCAGGCGATGGACCGCATCATCAACTTCTTCCCCGAAGACCGCCGCAACCAGCTGCTGATGGATCTGTCGCTGAACCTCAAGGGCGTGGTGGCGCAGCAGCTGATTCCCTCGCCGGATGGCAAGTCGCGCAAGGTGGCGATGGAAATCATGCTGGGCACGCCGCTGGTGCAGGATTACATCCGCGATGGCGAGATCCACAAGCTCAAGGAAGTAATGAAGGAGTCGGTGCAGCTGGGCATGCGCACCTTCGACCAGAGCCTGTTCGAGCTGTACCAGGCCGGTGAGATCAGCTACGAAGACGCACTGCGCTATGCCGATTCGCAGAACGAAGTGCGCCTGCGCATCAAGCTGTCGCAGGGCGGCGACGCACGCACGCTGTCGCAGGGCCTGGACGGGGTGGAGATCTCGGAAGTCCGCTGACCGCACCGGGCGCGCACCACGCGTGCCCTTGCCCCCGCCCGCCCCGGTGCGCCGGGCTGCGGCGGGATCTGGAAAAACCCCCGCGCTCTGCGATAGTCGCGCCGTCCCGGATTCCCGGGATACAGGGGGCGCCGGCACCTCGCCGGTAGATGCATTGCAGGTGATCCGCATATGGAAGTGGACGATCCTTACCGTGCGCCGGCAACCATGCCGGTCGCAGCACCACCGTTTTCCCCGGCACCCCGCATCGCCGCGCGCGATGTGGTCGCTGCCGCGTACTACTCATCGCCCACGCTGAAACTGGCCTCGCTGTCGCTGGTGACGCTCGGGCTGTACCCGCTGTACTGGTTCTGGCAGAACTGGCGGGCGATCAAGCGCGAAACCGGCGGCACCCAGTGGCCCTGGGCGCGCGCCCTGTTCGCCCCGCTGTGGTCGTTCCTGTGTTTCAGCGACCTGCGTGACATCGCGGTCAGCCGCCGCCGCGAACTGGCCTTCGCACCGGGCCTGCTGGCGGCCGTGTACTTCCTGCTCAACCTGGGCGGACGCCTGCCGGGCGGCATGGGGCTGGTGTCGTTGTTGACCTTCGTGCCCCTCCTGCCGATCAACAGCCTGCTGCGGCGCTACCACCGCGAGGAAGGTGTGGACATGCAGCGCATGGACCGTTTCGGGGTGTGGCACATCCTGTTGCTGCTGTTCGGCGCGGGGTTCCTGCTGCTGGGGCTGTTCGGGCTGTCACTGCCGGATACGGAGCGCTGAGGCAGGCATGGAGGCAGTGCTCAACCACGTCCTGATCGACTATGAGAACGTGCAACCGAAAACACTGGCTGCGCTACGCGGGGCCTCGTTCAGGGTGCTGGTGTTCGTCGGGGTGCGCAGGCAAAAGTCAGCATCGAGGTGGCCGAAGCGCTGCAGGCACTGGGTCCGGACGCGCGTTATGTGCGGTGCAGCGGCGCCGGCTCCAACGCGCTGGATTTCCATATCGCCTTCTACATCGGCGAGCTGTCCAGCAAGGGCCCGGAAGACCACTTCCACATCGTTTCCAAGGACACCGGGTTCGACCCGCTGGTGACCCGCCTGCGCGCACGCGGGTTACGGGTGACACGCGCGCCGTCGGTGGAAAGTCTGCCAATGCTGCGCGCTGCCGAGCAGAAGGCCGCCAAGACTGCCGCCGTGGTGCAGAACGGTGCGCCTGCACAGACCGGCGGGCCTGCCGTGGCCGTCGCACCGATCAAGCGCGTGGTAGAAGCGCTTCGGAAGCAGGGCTCCAAACGCCCGGCTTCGCCGAAGACACTTCTCAACGCAATCGGCGCGATTTACCAGGGGGCAATGCCGGTCGCTGAGCGTGAGCGTCTGGTCCAACAGCTGCAGCAGCGGGGCTGGGTCAAGATCCAAGGCAGCAGGGTGACCTACGCACTGCCGACGTGAACGCGCGGCGCACGGCGCTGGATCGATGAGCCTGTTTCATTACCACCAGCGATCACGCCGGTTCATTTCCTGCCGTCGGGCGGTTCAGTATGGGCATCCCCCACCGATGCCGTTCCCGCCCGCAGGAGCATCACCATGCAGACACGAGAACTGGGCAACAGCGGCCTGCGCGTTTCCGCGCTGGGCCTGGGGTGCATGGGCCTGAGCTTCGGCTACGGCCCAGCCACCGACACCGGTACCGCCACGACCCTGCTGCACGCCGCCGTGGCGCAGGGCGTGACCTTCTTCGACACGGCCGAGGTGTACGGCCCCTTCCGCAATGAGGAACTGCTGGGCCAGGCGCTGGCGCCGTACCGTGACCAGGTGGTGATCGCCACCAAGTTCGGGTTCAAGGACGGCCACGCCGACGCCGGGCTGGACAGCCGCCCCGAGCGTATCCGCGTGGCTGCCGAGGCCAGCCTGCAGCGGCTGCGCACCGACCGCATCGACCTGTTCTACCAGCACCGCGTGGACCCGAATGTGCCGATCGAGGACGTGGCCGGCACGGTCAAGGAGCTGATCGCCGAAGGCAAGGTGAAGCACTTCGGGCTGTCCGAGGCGGGTGCCGACACCATTCGCCGCGCGCACGCGGTGCAGCCGGTGGCCGCCCTGCAGACTGCACCGCCTGCAGGAAAACCTCGGCGCGGCCGCGCTGCAGCTCAGCGCCGACGACCTGCAGCAGATCGGGGTGGCGCTGGACAGCATCGCGATCGTTGGCGACCGCTACAACGCGGCGCGGCAGAAGCTGGTCGCGCGCTGATACCTGCAGGGCGCACGCACGACCAACGGTCGTGCGCTACCGGCCCGGTGGTCGGCACCCCGATTACCCAACCACCCCGGGTAGGTACCGACCGTTGGTCGGTACGCCCCTCACCCCCGGATAAACGCCAGAAGATCCCGGTTGATCACCTCGGCATGCGTGGTGCACATGCCATGCGGATACCCCTTGTAGACCTTCAACGTGCCATGCCTGAGCAGTTTGATCGCAAGCTCGGCCGAATCGGCGATCGGCACGATCTGGTCGTCATCGCCGTGCATCACCAGCACCGGCACATCGATCTTCTTCAGGTCCTCGGTGAAGTCGGTTTCCGAGAACGCCCTGATGCAGTCGTAGTGCGCGTTGATCGCACCCATCATGCCCTGGCGCCACCAGTTGTCGACCACGCCCTGCTGGACCGGCGCGCCGTCGCGGTTGAAGCCATAGAACGGAATGGGCACCTCGCGGTAGAACGTCGCGCGACCGGCCACCAACTGGGCGCGGAAGCCGTCGAACACCGTCTTCGGGGTGCCGCCGGGATTGGCCTCGCTCTTGATCATGATTGGCGGCACCGCCCCGATAAGGACCGCCTTCGCCACGCGGCCGGGCCTGGCCTGGGCCACGTAACGCGCCACTTCGCCGCCGCCGGTGGAATGCCCCACGTGCACCGCATCGCGCAGGTCCAGGTGGTCGGCCAGCGCGGTGACGTCGGCTGCGTAGGTGTCCATCTCGTGGCCGCCGCCGGTCTGCGAGGACCGGCCGTGGCCACGGCGGTCGTGGGCGATGACCCGGTAGCCCTGCAGCAGGAAGAACTGCAGCTGGGCATCCCAGTCGTCGGCACTGAGCGGCCAGCCGTGATGGAACACGATGGGCTGGCCCTGGCCCCAGTCCTTGTAGAAGAGCTGGGTGTTGTCGGCGGTGGTCAGGTAGGGCATGGCGCGAGCTCCTGCAAGGGAAGAGGGGAGGGTGCGGAGGTACCCTGGCATGCTGCGGCAGCGGGGTGTTCAGCGGGCATGAACGCCGCTGTCGATTTCGCGCCCACCGCCACGTCATGCACAGAGAGCGCCGCCATTCCGGCGGTGCGCCACCCCTGCGAGGCATCCGTCATGAGCGATACCCCTGCCCTGAAAGGCCCGGCGTCGTACTTCCCGTCCATCGAAAAGACCTACGGGCAACCCATCGGGCACTGGCTGGCGCTGCTGGTGGCCCAGGGCGGGCTGAAGCACATGGAACTGGTGGCCTTCCTGAAGACCGAGCACGGCCTGGGCCATGGGCATGCCAATGCGCTGGTGGCCCATCACCTGGCCGCTGCACGGGCCGGTTGAGCACAGCGGGCCGGGCGACAGTGGCATGCTGTGCGGCCTTGCCGCCGACCGGAGTCCTGCCGCGATGCCGCGCTTTACCGAACTACGCGTGCAGTCCAGCCCCGCGGTCACCCGCGCCGGGCGCGTGCTGGAAGGCTTTCCCTTCAGCGCGGACGCCTACCATGTGGCCGCGCTTTTCATGGCCGCGTTGCCACGTGACTACGTGCTTGATGGGGCCAGCCTGCTGACCCTGCAATGTGGGCCGCACGGCGATGAACCGGTCTACCAGCGCTTCCCGGGGGCCAGCGTGGTGTGCGTGGACCCGTTCGATTTTGCCGCTCACGCCGACAGCGACCCGGCAACCCGCGAGCGGGCGGTGCTGGCGCTGATCGAACAGCACGGGTTGGCGCTGATCGACCGCGTCGAGGCCGATCCGGCCCCGTGGCGGGCGGCGGCCGCTTTGGTACGCGCACAGGGCTTCCAGCGCGAGGACGAGGTGACACGGCTGGGCCGCGCGCTGCCGGGCCGGGCCGGCTGGATCCGGGTCTACCGCGGCCTGGGGGCCGGCGTGGGCGAGCGGTGGCAGGCGCGTGTGCTGGACCGCGGCGGGGCGGTCATCGCCTGCCACCCGATGCGCAGCCCGGCCGCGCTGGACCAGCGCGACTTTTTCAAGCGCTCGGCCTGGGAGCAGGGCGTGTTCGTGGTGCGCCAGCGCTTGGGGGAGGCGGTTTTCACGCTGGAACCGCCCAGCGCGACGGGCCCGGGCAGCAGCTGGATGGCTCTCTGAATGATTTCACCTGCAACTGTCACGCTGATCGTGTCTAATACCGCTCCCCACGCACAGCCCCCACCCCCATGTCCCTTGATTCCCATGGCCCCGCGCCGTGCGACGACGCTGACGGCCACCTGGTCACCGCTGGCCCGCTGACCCCGCCGCCGGACAGTGCCGGCACCGTCGCCGATGAAAAAGCGCTGCGCCATTCGGTGGCCGAGGACGTGCAGGGCATGATCCTGGCCACGCTGGTGGCCTCGCTCGGCCTGACCATCTTCGCCAAGGGCGGGTTGATGATCGGCGGCATGGCCGGCCTGGCGTTCCTGGCGCACTACGCCTTCGACTGGAACTTCGGCCTGGTGTTCGTGCTGGTCAACCTGCCGTTCTACTGGGTGGCCGTGCGCCGGATGGGCTGGGAGTTCACCCTGAAGACGTTCGCGGCGGTCACCGCGTGCGGCGCGCTCACCGACCTGCTGCCGCGCTGGGCCGATTTCGCCCATATCGCCCCGCTGTATTCGGCGCTGGTGGGCGGCGCGCTGGCCGGCCTCGGCATCCTGTTCTACATCCGCCACCGCGCCAGCCTGGGCGGCATCGGCATCCTGGCGGTGTACCTGCAGCGCACCCGCGGCTGGAGCGCCGGCAAGGTACAGATGTCGTTCGACACGCTGTTGATGTGCGTGGCGTTCTTCGTGCTGTCCCCGTCGCAGGTGATGTATTCGGCGATCGGTGCGGTGGTGCTCAGCCTGGTGCTGATGTTCAACCACCGCCCGGGCCGTTACATGGGGGTGTAAGCCCCCCGCATCATCCGGTAGGCGCCGACCGTGGGTCGGCACGCAGGCGTTGCAGCCGGGCGTATACCGGGCAGTCCGGGCTGTGCGCGCCGGGCAGGTAGCCCAGGCTCATCAGGAACTCGCCGGTGATCTCGCCGCCGGTGAAACGGAACGTCTTCTTGAACAGCTCCACCCACGCCGCCTTGTCCTGCCGGTGGTGCGCGTCCAGCCACGCCGCGAAGCTGCCGTGGCTGGCGCGTAGCTGCTGGATCACCTGCGCGTTGTGCACTGCTGCGTGCACCTTGAGCCGGTTGCGGATGATGCCGGCATCGTTGAGCAGGCGCTCGATGTCGCGCTCGCCGTAAGCCGCCACGGTATCCACGTCGAAGCCGGAATAAGCCGCGCGAAAGCCCTCGCGCTTCTTCAGGATGGTTTCCCAGCTCAGGCCGGCCTGGTTGATTTCCAGCAGCAGCCGTTCGAACAGCTCGCGCTCGTCGCGCTGCGGGAAGCCGTATTCGTGGTCGTGGTAATGGCCGTGGACCGGGTGGCCGGGGGCGATGAGGCAGTAGCCGCTCATGGGCGTGATTCCTTGTAGGCGGTTTCGTCGATGGTCTGGGCGGGCCCGCCGTCGATGGACAGGCGGGGCCAGCGCGGTGCCTGCAGCTGCAGCTGGCCGTCGCGCAACGCGGTGTTGCCACGGGCGACGCCGTCCGTGCCGTCGCCCTCCGGGAAGGACAGCGTGCCGACGTCCTGCCACCGGCCTGCATCACGGGCATGCACCCGGCAGTAGGCGCGACGATGTGGCGACAGGTTGCACAGCAGCACCTCGTCCACGCCGTCGCTGTCCAGGTCGCGGCGCAGCACCACGCAGTCCTGGCCGACGTCCAGGCAGTCGCTGGTGGCCAGCGTGCGCGCCAGCACGGCCTGCCACCAGTCCGGGTCCGGGGCGGGCAGGCCCTTGGCGAGGGTCAGCTGGCGCTGCAGCGCGGGGAGGTCGGCAATGCCATCGTCGATGTCGCCCAGTTGGTTGTCCGGGCCCCACCGCGTGTCGCGGGCCAGCGCGGAGGCGATTACGCCGGCGGCGCGTGCATCCTGGCTGAAACGCGGGTCGCGCTGCAGCGTCTTGAGCGCGTCCACGCCGTGGCGGCCATAGGCGAAGCGCAGGGTGGTGGCCTGCTCGGCATCGATCGCCGGTGCACCGGCCTGCACGCGCGCCAGCTGGCTGCCGGCACTGATCCGCAGCGGGTCGAGCAGCGGCGAGTTGGCCAGCACCGCGCTGCCCAGCACCGCCCAGCACATCCAGCGGTTCACCGGCTCAAGCCCCTGCAGCCAGCGCGCGCCCGGGCGCAGCACCGCCAGCGCATAGCCCAGTGCGTAGCCGCACACCAGCACCGCCACCAGCGCGCCCCAGGAGCGTTCCGGGGTCCAGCCGTACTGGGCGATGCGCAGGCCCATCGCGTACAGCGCCACGGCGGCGTAGACCGGCAACGCCAGCAGGGCCGCCTCGACCAGCCGGCGCAGCCAGGCCGGGTAGGGCGGCTGGTCACTGTCGTGCTGGTAGACCGCGTTGACGAACATCACCAGCAGCAGCGACAGGGTGATCAGCAGGCTGGCCGCCGAGCGGGTGCGCCACAGCGGCTCGAGCCCCGTGAACGGCAGGCTGAGCACGAACAGCAGCGCGATGAAGGCCAGCAGCGGCAACAGCCCGCGCCCCACCGCGAACAGCACCGAACGCACCATCTGGATGGCGCGGTGCTGGGTCCGCCCGATCAGCACGCCGAAGCCGAACAGGGTGCCGGTGGCCAGCGCAATGAACGCCGCCTCGCCGAACAGGTCGCGGAAAAAGCGGATAGCCACCAGCTGGAACAGCGCCGCCCACAGCCACAACAGCAGCCAGGTCAGCCCGGTGAAGGCCACGGCCAATGCCAGCGTCAATCCGTTCTGCCAGGCGTGTTCGAACAGGGCCGAGTAGGGCGCACGCCAGTGGCCGTGCTGCAGCCGGAACTGCCACCACGGCAGGCTCACGAACACGGCGATGGCCATGCTGATCGAGAACGGCCACAGCACGCCGCTCTGCTCCAGCCCCGTCGCCCCGCCACCGAGCGTCCAGCCGATGCCGCTGGCCAGGGCCAGCACCAGCAGCGAGGCCAGCCCGGCGTGCAGCCACAGGCGTCGATCACGCAGCTGCACCAGCGTCAGGGCGACGGCGGTGGGCACGCTCAGCACCCAGGCATACCAGCACACGCGGTTGCCGAGAGCGTGGAAGGGCCAGCTGTCGGCGGTTTCCTGCGCGGCGTACAGCATCAGCCCCTGCAGCAATGCGATCAGCACGATGGCGCTGCGCGAGGTGGTGGGGAGTGCAGGGCTGGCAGTCATGCGGTGCGGTCCTTCCTGGAAGGCCTGCATCCTAGCAGCGCTCACGCCCGTGCCCCGGGCCCAGCGGGTAGAATGGGCGCATGTCCGAGCTCTCCACCTCCCTCGCCCATCACCTGCTGGTCGCGCTGCCGTCGCTGACCGATCCCACCTTCGCGCGCAGCGTGGCGCTGATCTGCCAACACGACGACAACGGTGCCATGGGCGTGCTGGTCAACCAGCCGTCCGAGTACACCCTGGGCGACGTGCTGGCGCAGATGGAAATCACCACCGACAGCCCCGACCTGCGGGGCCAGATCGTGCTCAACGGCGGCCCGGTGCATCCCGAGCGCGGCTTTGTCATCCATGACGATGCGCGCAGCTGGGATTCCAGCCTGGCCGTGGGCGAGGGCGTGTACCTGACCACCTCGCGCGACATCCTCGAAGCGATGGCCCGCGGCGAAGGCCCGCGCAACGCCCTGGTTACCCTTGGCTGCGCCGGCTGGAGCGAAGGCCAGCTGGAAAGCGAGCTGGGTGAGAACAGCTGGCTGACCGTGCCGGCCGATAGCGAACTGCTGTTCAGCACGCCATTCGAACAGCGCTGGCAGGGCGCCGCCTCGCGCATTGGCGTCGACCTGTTCCTGCTCACCGATTACAGCGGCCATGTCTGAGCCCGCCGTGCCACCGCCGGCCGCTGGCGCCCCCGGCACCATCCGCCGCGATGGCACCGTGCTGGGCTTCGACGTCGGCTCGCGCCGCATCGGCGTGGCCATCGGCAGTTCGTTCGGCACCCACGCACGCGCGATCGCGGTGGTGGATGTGCACGGCAACGGCCCGGACTGGCCGGCGGTAGAGCGCCTGATCAAAGAATGGCGGCCTGACGGCCTGGTGGTGGGCGACCCGCTCACCCTGGACGGCCAGGACCAGCCCAACCGCAAGCGTGCGCAGGGCTTTGCCCGCCAGCTGCGGGAGCGTTTCAAGCTGCCGGTGGTGCTGGTCGACGAGCGCTCCAGCTCGGTCGAAGCGGCCCGCCGGTTTGCCGTCGAACGTGCCGAAGGCCGCAAGCGTCGCCGCGATGCCGCCACCCTCGATGCCGTGGCCGCCGCGGTCATCATCGAGCGCTGGTTGTCCTGCCCGGACGATGCCACCCCCGTTTCCTGACTCACAGATCCCCGCCCATGACCGCTTCGCAACTTGATTCCGATGGACGCCTTCGCCACCTGCTGACCCTGGAAGGTCTGCCCCGTCAAACCCTGTTGCAGCTGCTCGACCGTGCCGGCCAGATCCGCGATGCGGCGGTGGGCCGGGTGGGCAACAAGCGCCACGTGCTGGGCGGCGCGGCGGTATGCACGCTGTTCTTCGAACCGTCCACGCGCACCCGCAGCTCGTTCCAGCTGGCCGCGCAGCGGCTGGGCGCGGACGTGCTGAATTTCGACGCGTCCACCTCGTCCACGCGCAAGGGCGAAACCGCCTGCGACACGCTGAAGAACCTGGAAGCGATGGGCGTGCGCGGCTTCGTGGTGCGCCACCCCGACGACGGCGCCGTGGCGGCCCTGGCGGCGGCCGCAGGCGAGGGCACCGCGCTGGTCAATGCCGGTGACGGCCGCAGCTCGCACCCGACCCAGGGCCTGCTGGACATGCTGACCCTGCGCCAGGCCAAGGGTAGCGATTTTTCCAAGATGAAGGTGGTGATCGTCGGCGACGTGAAGCATTCGCGCGTGGCCCGCACCGACCTGCACGCGCTGCGTACACTGGGCGTGGGCGAGATCCGCGTGTGCGGCCCGCAGTCGCTGCTGCCGGACGATGACACCCTGAAGGGCTGCATCGTCGGCCAGGATTTCGACGCCATGTTGGAAGGCGTGGATGCGCTGATGATGCTGCGCCTGCAGCGCGAGCGCATGGAAGAGGGCCTGGTGCCGTCGATCGAGCAGTACCACGCGCAGTACGGTCTGGACGCCAAGCGCCTCAAGCGCGCCGGCACCGATGCCGCCGTGCTGCACCCGGGCCCGATCAACCGCGGCGTGGAAGTCACCGACGAAGTGGCCGACGGCCCGCAGTCGTGGGTACTGCGCCAGGTCGCCAACGGCGTCGCCGTGCGCATGGCGGTGTTGGAGACGTTGTTGGGGTGAGGCGCGGAATGTGCCGCGCGCGGAGCATCCAGATACGATCGTGCCCGCCGCCGCGCTTCCAACCTTCCGCAACACGGTAGTGCCGGCCGCTGGCCGGCTCCCCAGCCAACCACCCGCGAAAGTGTAGTGCCGGCCGCTGGCCGGCTCTGCATGAATCCAGCGGTATGAGGAGCCGGCCAGCGGCCGGCACTACCGATCGGGTTTCACGAGGAGCCGGCCAGCGGCCGGCACTACCGATCGGGTTTCACGAGGAGCCGGCCAGCGGCCGGCACTACCGATCGGGTTTCACGAGGAGCCGGCCAGCGGCCGGCACTACCCGGCCCACAGGCTCCAGGCGTACGGGTAGTCCTCGATCTGCTCGGTCAGGCCTGCCCGGACGGGATTGCCCAGGATGTACATGGCATGGCGATGCAGCGAATCGTCCGACCGTACGGCGTGATCGTGATAGCCAGCCTGCCACAGCGCGCCACCTCGACCGAGCGCTCGGTTGATGGCCAGGGCACTCGATGATTTGAAACGGCGCGCGATGCCTGCCAGCGGCTGGCTCCCGAGTTCCACCAGCCAATGCACATGATCGGGCATCACCACCCAGGCCAGTGACCTGGCGTAACCACGTTGGTCGATGTCGCGCAGGTGATGCATGGCGATGGCCGCCATGCCGGGATCATCAAACCAGCGGTGTCGGTTGTGGCACACCATCGTCAGGGTGTACGCCTGTCCGGGAAGCGAACAACGGCCGATGCGCAGTCGGGAAGAGCTCATGGTGCATGGTGATTGATCGTCCAGCGCAAGGGTGTCAGGCAAACGCGCACGCGTCGGTGGTGCAACACCGCGGTTGTCCGGCTGCGAACTCCCCAGCCAACCCGCCGCAAAAGGGTAGTGCCGGCCGCTGGCCGGCTCTGCATGAATCCAGCGGTGTCCAGGAGCCGGCCAGCGGCCGGCACTACCTGGTTGGATTGTGAGGAGCCGGCCAGCGGCTGGCACTACCCGGTTGCGGAATCCAGGGAACCGGTATGCGGCGGTACGTTTATCGCTTCTGCGCCCACAACCACGCCCACATCGCCGCATCGGCATACGTGGCATCCCACGCATTGTGGTTGCCATCCGGGTACTCGGTGTAGCGCGCGTCCTTCGCGCGGCCCTGTTCGAACGCGGCCTTCAAACGGCGGTCGTCTTCCGGCGGGACCACGTCATCGCGTGCGCCATGGAACATCCAGATCGGGGTGTGTTTCAGGCGCTGGGCGATGGCCGCGTACGGGTCGGCTTCATGGGCCACATCTTCCACGAACAGGGTCGGGCGCACCGCGCGCGGGGCCAGTACCGCGCCGCACACCGGTACGATGGCGGCAAAGCGCTGCGGGCTGTCCAGCGCGATGTTCCAACTGCCGTAGCCGCCCATCGACATGCCGGTGAGGTACTGGCGCTGCGGGTCGGCGTTGAACTCGGCCACGGTCGCATCCAGCGCGGCCAGCGCGACGCGGTTGTTGTTGCCCGACCACTCGCCGTCGTCCGGCACTTGGGGCAGCACCACCAGCGCGGGGAAGGTGTCGGCATGGCGGCGCAGGTACGGGCCCAGCCCGGCCTCGGTCTGGGCCTGGTTGTCGTTGCCGCGTTCGCCCGAACCGTGCAGGAACAACACCACCGGCAGGCGATCGGGCTGCGCCCGTGCGCCGCGTGGCACGAACACCTGGTAGTACGCGGTACGTCCGTCAACTTTTACCGCGCGGGCTTCAAACCGGCCCACGTCCTCGCGGGTGGGCGCACACCCGGCCAGCGTCACCATCGCCATTGCCCACAGCAGCCACCCGATGCGTCGTGCCATTGCCCATCCTCGACTGAAAACGGTTTCAGTCTAGGCGCCCTGGCGCGCCGGGGCATCGTGCAGTGCATCAGTCCGGGCGCGGCGCGGCGGCCAGGATCTCCATCTGTTCGATCGCCTCGGGATGCCCGTCGGCGGCGGCTGTCTGTACCTGGGCCAGGGTGGGGTGGACCACCAGCAGGATCGGGTTTTCGCACTGCGGGCAGTCGAACTGCGCTTCGTCTTCGTGCAGCTCCATCGGCATCTGGCGCGCGCTGCCCTGCCATTCGCAGGCGGCGCAGGTATACGTCGCGTCGCGCCAGCTGGGGACGAAGTAGTTGTCGAGGGTCACGGCCATGCGGGGTCCAGGGTCAGTGCAGCAGGATCAGGGTGGCCAGCCCAAGGAAGCTGAAGAAGCCCATCACGTCGGTGACCGCGGTCACCACCACGGTGCCGGCCACGGCCGGATCCACGTTCATGCGCTTGAGCATCAGCGGCAGCAGCACGCCGGCCAGCGCCGCGGCGCAGAAGTTGATGATCAGCGCCAGGGTGATCACCAGCGACAGCAGGAAACTGTGGAACCACAGGAAGGCGATGATGCCCACCACCGTGCCGATCAGCGTGCCGTTGATCAGCGCCACGCGCGATTCCTTCCACAGCAGGATGCGGGCATTGCTCGGGCCCACCTGGCCCAGCGCGATGCCGCGCACCATCAGGGTCAGCACCTGCACGGCGGCATTGCCGCCGACCCCGGCCACGATGGGCATCAGCACCGCCAGCGCCACCACCTTCTGCAGGGTCAGCTCGAACTGGCCGATGACACTGGCCGCGAGGAACGCGGTGCACAGGTTGATGCCCAGCCAGACCACGCGGCCGCGCACGGCCCGCTTGATCGGCGAGAACAGGTCTTCCTCTTCGTCCAGACCGGCGGCGCCCAACGCCTGGTGCTCGGCCTGCGAACGGATGATGTCGACCACGTCATCGATGGTGATGCGGCCGAGCAGGATGTTGTTGTCGTCCACCACCGGCGCCGATACCCAGTCATGATCGGAGAACTGCCGGGCCACTTCCTCGGCGCCCTCGCCGACGTCGATGGCCGGCTGCTCGTCGTCGATCAGCCGGTTGATCGGGGTGTTGTCTTCGTGGGTGACCAGCGCGGCCAGCGACAGCCGGCCCAGGTACTGGTGGCGACGGCTGACCACGAACAGGTGATCGGTGTGGTCGGGCAGTTCGCCACGCAGGCGCAGGTAGCGCAGCACCACGTCCACATTGACGTCGGCGCGCACGGTCACCACGTCCGGGTTCATCAGGCGGCCGGCGCTGTCCTCGGGGTAGGACAGCACCTGCTCGAGCCGCTCGCGGTTCTCGCGGTCCATCGACTTGAGCACTTCGTCGATGACCGTGTCGGGCAGGTCTTCGACCAGGTCGGCCAGGTCATCGATGTCCAGGTCTTCGACCGCGGCGATGATTTCGTCCGGGTCCATGTCGGCCAGCAGGCTTTCGCGCACTTCTTCGCCGACGTGGACCAGCACCTCGCCATCGTCTTCCGGATCGACCAGGCCCCACACCACTTCGCGCTTGCCCGGCGGCAGCGATTCCAGCAGGTTGCCGATCTCGGCCGGCGCCAACGTGTTGACCAGCCGGCGCACCGGACCCAGTCGCCCGCTGTCCAGTGCATCGGACAACAGCCGCAGCTGGCGTGCCGTCTTGTCGTGGCGTACGGCTTCGGCCATGGGCAGCTCCTGCGGGAAAAGAAAAGGCCGCGATCCTGACAGGATGCGGCATGCGGGGTGGTCAGCGCGTCATTATCGCGTGCTTGTGTGTCAATCGGGTAGGGCACAGACGGCGATGCGCGTGGGACGCACGCATTCAACGACGGTAGTGCCGGCCGCTGGCCGGCAACCACGCATGCCGATCCGAAGGTTCATGCGAAGCCGGCCAGCGGCCGGCACTACCGGGCTTTTTCGATCCAGCGTTCAATGCCGCGGCGGTCGCGGGCCTGCATCAGCTTCGGCGCCATCGCCTGCAGCACGGACAGGTCGCTGTCGCGGATCGCGCGGCGCACTTCCAGCAGCGTGCCCGGGTGCAGGCTGAACTCGGTGAGGCCCAGGGCCAGCAGCAACGGGGTCATGCGCGGGTCGCCGGCGATCTCGCCGCACACCGCCACCGGGATGTCGTAGGCCTGGCCGGTGCGCAGGATATGCGCCAGCAGGCGCACCACCGCCGGATGCAACGGCGAGTACAGCTCGGTGACCGCCTCGTTGTTGCGATCGGCCGCCAACAGGTACTGCACCAGGTCGTTGGTGCCGATCGACAGGAAGTCGACCAGGTCGATGAAGCTCTCCAGCGCGATCGCCGCGGCGGGCACTTCGATCATTGCGCCGAAGGGAATGTGCTCGGCGACCTCATGGCCTTCGGCGCGCAGCAGCTCGGCCTGCTTGGCCAGGCGCCGGCGCACCGCGAGGATCTCCTCGCGGGTACTCACCATCGGGATCAGGATGCGCAGCTTGCCGTAGGCCGAGGCACGCAGGATCGCGCGTAACTGGGTGTCGGCCACTTTCGGCCGGGCCAGCGACAGGCGCACCCCGCGCAGGCCCAACGCGGGGTTTTCCTCGTTGCTCAGGGTCAGCCCGGTGCGGTCGGCCTTGTCCGCGCCCAGGTCCAGGGTGCGGATGGTCACCGGCCGCCCGCTCATGCCGAGGGCGGCGTCGCGGTAGGTCTCAAACTGCTCCTGCTCATCGGGCAGCTCGTTACGCTGCAGGAACAGGAATTCGGTGCGGTACAGGCCCAGCCCGTGCGCGCCCAGCGCGTGGGCCTGGGTGACGTCTTCGCTGGATTCGGCATTGGCCAGCAGCACGATGTCGACGTTGTCGCGGGTGCGGGTCGGCTTGGTGCGCAGGCGGCCGAGTTCGCGCTGTTCGCGCGCGTGTTCGCGCAGGCGCACGCGGTAGTCGCGCAGGTCCGGGGCCTGCGGGTTGATGGTGACCGTGCCGTCGCTGCCATCCATGATCAGCACGTCGCCATCGGCGACCTTCTGCAGCACGTTGGGGACGTTGACGATCAGCGGCAAGTGCAGGCTGCGGGCCAGGATCGCGCTGTGCGACAGTGCGCTGCCGCCGGCCGTGACGATGCCGACCACGCCGTGCGCCTGCAGCTGGGCCAGCTCGGACGGGGCGATGTTGTCGCAGACCAGGATTTCGCCGGCCATGCCTTTCACGTCCGGCGGGCGCTTCTGCAGGAACGCATGGATGCGGCCGATCACATGGTCCAGGTCGTCCATGCGGCTCTTCAGGTAGGCATCGTCCATGCCGTCGAAGACCTTGGCCAGGCGGTCGCGCTGCACGCGCAGGGCATAGCCGGCGCTGTAGGGCCCGCTGCGGATCAGCTCATCCAGCCCGAACAGCAGCTCCGGGTCGTCCAGCAGCAAGGCGTGCAGGTCGAGGAACTCGCCGACCTCCTTGTTCAGGGCACCCTGCAGGCGCTGGCGCAGGTCGTGCATTTCCGCACGCGCCGCGTCCACGGCCTGGTGCAGGCGCTCCAGTTCGGCCTCCACCTTGGCCGGGGGGATGCGCTGCTCGGCCACTTCCAGCGCGTGCGGCAGCCGCACCCGGGCGCGGCCGAGCGCATTGCCACGCGAGGCACCGTGCCCGGTCAACAGCAGCGCGCCGGACGCAGTCCGGCTGGCGGCGGTCGATCCCGGTCGCGACGGCTGCCCCGGCATGGTCAGTTGTCCTCGTCGAAGCGCCGTTCGAACAGGCCCACCACCGCGTCCATCGCGGCAGCTTCGTCTTCGCCGTCGATGCGCACGGTGACCGGGGTGCCCTGGCCGGCGGCCAGCAGCATGACGCCCATGATGCTCTTGGCGTTGATCTCACGGCCCTTGGCGGCCATGGTCACGTTGCAGCGGAAAGGGGCCAGCTCCTGCACCAGCTTTGCAGTGGCGCGGGCGTGCAGGCCCAGGCGGTTGGATACGGTGAGTTCACGTTCAAGCATCGTCGACAATCGCTCCATTGCGAGTGCCTGCCGCGGCAGTGGCAGGCAGTTGATCCAGTCCCTGTTCCGGATAATTCATCACCCGCAACAACATCGGCAGGCTAAGCGCCGAAACCCGGCGTGCCGGGGTGCCCAGACGAGCCAGTTGCCCGGCCAGATTGCTGGGGCTGGCGCCGTACAGGTCGGTCAGGATCAGCACGCCCTGGCCACTGTCCACCCGGCGCAAGGCGGCCGAGGCGAGTGGGAGCAGGACGTCCAGGTCTGCGTCGAACGGTACTTCGAAAGCTTCGGTCTTCAGCGGCAGGTGCCGCAGCAGCCGGGTCGCCACATCCAACAGGGACGTGCCGACGCCGGGGTGTGTTACGAGGAGAATGCCACAGGTCATCCCCGAACGTTAACAGGTCAACATGAATTGGGGGTAGGGGGAGACCGCATGCGGGCCGCCCCGGGTAGCACCCGACCCTTGGTCGGCTGACATTTCAAATGGCTCCAGTGGCCGCAAAAAAGCGCCTTCGCGCGCACGGCCCCCGATCCGGCGACATTTCTGTGTTCCAAATCAGGTGCCCAGGCACGCCGTCAATCCAGTTCCCGGTGGAAGGTGGCCACTTCCGGCCAGCCCTGCTCACGGGCGTGGCGGGCCATGCGTTCGGCCAGGTACACCGAGCGGTGCTTGCCGCCGGTGCAGCCGAAGGCCACGGTGACATAGCTGCGGGTATCGTTGCCCAGCCGCGGCAGCCAGGTATCCAGGAAGTCGATCAACTGGCCGGCATAGCGCTGCACGTCGGGCTGGGCGTCCAGGTACTCGCGCACGGGGCGCTCGCGCCCGGACATCGGGCGCAGTTCGGGGTCCCAATGCGGGTTGGGCAGCACCCGGGCGTCGAACACGAAGTCGGCCTCGGCCGGCACGCCGCGCTTGTAGGCGAACGATTCGAACAGCAGCGACAGCTTGCTGCCATGGTTCAGCGCGAACTCGGTGACCACCTTGCGGCGCAGCTGGTGAACGTTGAGGGTGGTGGTGTCGATCACCGCGTCGGCGGCGCGCCGCAGCGGGGCGGTCAGTTCGCGCTCGCGCGCGATCGCTTCGGGCAGCGACAGGCCCAGCTGGCTGAGCGGGTGGCGGCGACGGGTGTCGGCGTAGCGCTTGAGCAGGGTTTCGTCGGTGGCATCGAAGAACAGCAGATGCGCGTCCAGGCCGGCGGCCAGTGCGTCTTCGCGCCAGTGCGAGAGCTGGCTCAGGTCGCTCTGCCCGCGCACGTCGATGCCCACGGCCAGGCGGCGCGGTGCATCGGCATCATGGCCGGCCAGCAGGCTGCGCACGAAATCCGGCAGCAGGTTGATCGGCAGGTTGTCCGAGCAGTAGTAATCGAGGTCTTCGAAGGTTTTCAGGGCGACCGTCTTGCCGGAACCAGACAGGCCACTGACGATGATCAGGGTGGCGGCGGTCGGGGCGGAGGCGGGGGTGTTCATGGCGTTCGGCGTTCCAACAGGTTGCTGTGGCGGGCGATGAACATCGCCGCAGGATCGATGCCCTTGGTGCGCAGGATGTGCAGCCGGGTGGCGGCTTCGGTCAGCACCGACAGGTTGCGCCCAGGCATCACCGGCAGGGTGATCAGCGGCACGTCCAGGTCCAGCACGTGGCGGGTGCCCGAATCGCCGGTGAGTCGCTCGTAACCATGTGGGGTGGGCTCGGTCATGGGCTTGGTCAGGTGCACGATCAGCCGAAGGTACTTGTTCTTCTTTACAGCAGTGTCACCGAACATCTCGCGCACGTTGAGCACGCCCAGGCCGCGCACTTCCAGCAGGTCCTGCAGCAGTTCCGGGCAGGTGCCGTCGAGCACGTCCGGGGCGATCTGGGTGAATTCCGGGGCGTCGTCGGCCACCAGCCTGTGCCCGCGGCTGAGCAGCTCCAGCGCCAGTTCGCTCTTGCCCGAACCCGCTTCACCGGTGATCAGCACGCCAATGGAGTAGATCTCCATGAACACGCCATGCAGGATCACCCGCGGCGCCAGCGTACGCGCCAGATGGTAGGACAGGTGGTTGAGCAGTTCGTGCCCGCGCTTGGGCGAGATCCACAGCGGGGTCTGCGATTCGTCGGCGGCCGCGCGCAGGTCTTCCGGGCATGCCTGGTTGCGCGTGATCACCAGCGCCAGCGGGTGCGAGTGCATGATCCGCTCGATGGTTTCCCAGCGTTGGCGCGAGTCCAGCGAGTCCAGCCAGGACAGCTCCTCGGTGCCCAGGATCTGCACCTTGTTGGGGTAGATCGCGTTGAGGTAGCCGGCCAGTGACGGCCGCCGCGAGACGGTGTTGCCCGCTTCCAGTTCGCGGCGCTCGCCCTGCTGCCCGGCCACCCAGCGCAGGGCCAGGCGGTCGCGCTGCTGTTCGAACAGCTCACGGGCGGTGATGCTGGTATTCATGCGGCACTCGCCGGCGGGGGAAATTCGATGACCTGGCGCAGTGCCTCGCCGTCGCGCGCTTCGCGCAGCGCCTGGCGGATGTCCGGCTCGGAGAACAACTCGGCCAGCTCTGACAGCAGCATCAGGTGTTGATGGGTGTAATGGGCCGGGACGGCAATGGCGAACACCAGGTCGACCGGTTCATCGCCGCCGAACTCCACCGGGCTTTCCAGTCGCAGCAGGGCGCCACGTGGGCGCTCCAGCAACGGCGCGCGGCCGTGTGGAATGGCGATGCCGTGGCCGATCGCGGTGCTGCCCAGCTGCTCGCGCTGGCACAGGTTCTGGTAGATCAGGTCGGCATTGGCTTCGCGGCAGGCCAGCAGCCGGGCGGCGGCATGCAGGACGCTGTCGCGATCGGCGGCCGGCAACACTTGCGTGCGCACGGCCGCCAGGAGATCAGTCAAGGGCATGTCAGGGGAAGAACGAGGACGTCAGTCGTCATTGTCGCCCACTGGCAGCGGCGCGTGCTGCTGTTTTTTCTCCTTGTGCTTGATCACAAGGCGGTCCAGCTTGTCGGCCAGGATATCGATCGCGGCATACATGGTCTGACCGCCAGCCTCGGCGTGCAGGGTCTGGCCGGGGACGTTGGCACTGGCATCGACGTGGTGTTCGTTCTTGCGCAGCTCCAGGGTGACCCGCACCTCGCAGTGCTGGTCGAAGTGCTTGCCCAGGCGCTGCAGCTTGGTTTCCACGTACTCGTGCAGGGCCGGGGTGACTTCTACGTCTTTGCCAAACGTCTCGATGCGCATCGGGTTTCTCCTTTGTTCGGATGAGCCAATGAACCTTTCCGCCGGGCGCGGTGCGTCAGGCGATTCGTACCCTTTCGTGCGAGGCGGAAATGTTCATGGCCTCACGATACTTCGCCACGGTGCGGCGCGCTACCGGTATTCCCGAGGTCTTGAGCAGGTCAGCCAGCTTGGCGTCAGAAAGCGGCTTGCGCGGGTTCTCGTCGTCGATCAGGCGCCGGATCATGGCCTGGATGGCGGTGCTGGACGCTTCGCCGCCACTGTCGGTGTCGATGCCCGAGGCGAAGAAGCTGCGCAGCGCCACGGTGCCGCGCGGGGTGCGCACGTACTTGCGTGCGATCGCCCGGGAAATGGTCGATTCGTGCAGACCCAGTTCGGCCGCCACCTCGCGCAGGGTGAGCGGGCGCAGCGCCTGTTCGCCGAACTCCAGGAACGCGGCCTGCTGCTGCAGCAGGCTGCGCATCACCCGCAGCAGGGTTTCCCCGCGTGCCTCCAGGCCCTTGAGCAGCCAGCGCGCTTCCTGCAGGTGCGCGCGCAGGTAGCCGGCGTCGGCCTCGCCGCAGCGGCGGATCATCTGTTCGTAGCCGCGGTGGATGACCACCTTGGGCCCGGCATGGCCGGCCAGCGCGGCGCGCCAGACCCCGTTCTGGCGCCAGACCACGCAGTCGGGCACCACGTAGCTGTCGTGGGCCAGCTCGCCGATCTGGGCGCCCGGGCGCGGGTCCAGCGTGCGCAACAGCTGCACGGCCACGTCCACCTCGGCCACCGGTTCACGCAATTCGTGCGCCAGCCCGGCCACGCCGCTGCGCGGCAGGCGTTCCAGCGGGCCGTCGGCGATGCGCCGGGCCAGTGCCAGGCCGGGGGTATCGGGGCACAGTACGTCCAGCTGCAGCCGCAGGCAGTCGCCCAACGTGCGCGCGCCCACCCCGATCGGGTCGAAGCGCTGGATCTGGTGCAGCACCGTGAGGATCTCGGCGTCATCGGCATGAATGGCCGGCAGCAGGGTTTCGGCGATGGCCGACAACGGCTCGCGCAGGTAGCCATCGTCCTCGAACGCGTCGATCAGTGCCGCGCCGATGCTGCGGTCGCGGGTGGACAGGTGCGACAGGTGCAGCTGCCAGAGCAGATGGTCGACCAGGCTGTCGGTGTCGGCCACGCGCTCGGCGGCGCTGCCGTTGTCGTCATCGTCGAACGAGCCGCCGCTGTTGCCGCTGCTCCAGTCGCCTTCACCCGGTGCCCAGTCTTCACTGGCCGAGGCCTGGTGCTCGCCGTCGCTGTGGGTGTCGGTGGGCGTGGGCGGGCGCTCGTCGTCGCTGGGCGCCACGTCCAGGGCAGGCTCGGCGTTCTCGGCCCAGTCCAGCAGGGGATTGGTTTCCACCGCCTCGGCGATTTCCAGCTCCAGCTCGGCGCTGGACATCTGCAACAGCTTGATCGCCTGACGCAGCTGCGGCGTCATGACCAGTTGTTGTCCCAGCGATGTCTGCAGCCGTGCTTTCATGCCTGTGCCGAACGAAGGGAAGGCGCCGCAGCGGCCGGGCGTCAGAGCTTGAAGGTCTCTCCAAGGTAGACGCGACGGACATCGGCGTTGGCCAGAATCGCCTCTGGTGCCCCCTGCGCCAGTACGCTGCCTTCGTTGAGGATATACGCGCGGTCGCAGATTCCCAAGGTTTCCCGCACATTGTGGTCGGTGATTAGTACCCCGATGCCGCGCTGCTTGAGGTGGGTGACGATGCGCTGGATCTCGCCGACCGAGATCGGGTCCACGCCGGCGAAGGGTTCATCGAGCAGGATCAGCCGCGGCCGGGCGGCCAGCGCGCGGGCGATCTCGCAGCGACGGCGCTCACCGCCGGACAGGCTGGCGCCCAGCTGGTCGGCCACGTGGCCGATCTGCAGCTCGTCCAGCAGCGAATTCAGCTCGGCCTCGCGGCCGGCCTTGTCCAGGTCCTCGCGCAGCTCCAGCACCAGCCGGATGTTGTCGGCCACGGTCAGCTTGCGGAACACGGACGGTTCCTGCGGCAGGTAACCCACGCCCTGCTTGGCCCGGGTGTACATCGGGTCGCCGGTGATGTCCTTGCCGTCCAGCACGATGCTGCCGGCGTCGGTTTCGACCAGGCCGACGATCATGTAGAAGCAGGTGGTCTTGCCGGCACCGTTGGGGCCCAGCAGGCCCACCACTTCTCCGGCTTCCAGGGTCAGACCGAAGTCCTTGACCACTTCGCGCTGCTTGTAGCGCTTGCGCAGGCCTTTGGCGACGAGCATTACTTCTTGCTCCCGGCAGTGGGGACGGTGGTCTTGGCGGCCGGGGTGGCCGCGGCAGGGGCAGCGGTCTTGTTCTTGGGCGGAATCACGGTGCGCACGCGGGTGCCGTCGCCGCCGCTGTTCATTTCGCCGGTGCGGGTGTTGTAGGTCATCTTCTGGCCGGCGTTGGTGCCACGCGCGCTTTTGACGTGGTAGTTGCCGGTCATGGTCAGCACCTCGGCCTTGATGTCGTAGTCGATGCGGTCGGCGCTGGCGTCCATCCAGCTGCCGTCATCGAGCTGCTGCTTGAGCTTGGCCTGCTTGCCGGTGAACACCGCGCGCACCGCCTCGCCGTCCTTCATGTAGATCTCGGCGTCGGACGAACGCAGGTCCAGCGTGCCCTGGGTGATCACCACGCCCTGGGACAGGGTGGTCTTGCCATCACCGACCAGGGTGCCCGACTGGGCGCCGGCGTCGATGGTCATGTCCTGGTTGCGGTCGGTGGACTTCGCACTGGCGGCGAAGGTGGGGACCAGAAGACTGATCGCGCAGGCGGCTGCAAATAGGATCTTCATGAAGGGAGTCTGTCCTGCCGGAGAAGGGGCGTGGCCGGGGAGGTCACGGTAAAAGGGACGTTGGCCAGGCAGGCGCCTGGCCGGCGGGTGGGCTGCGATGCAGCGGCGCCGGTCCAGGGGACGTCGCCTGCGCTGCACCGGCTCAGCGTTGGGGCGTGTAGCGGCCCTTGGACTGGCTCAGGAAATGATAGGTCTTGTTCTTGGAATCCAGCTCGAACCCCACGCCGGACTGGGTCATGCCCGGCCGGGTCATGGTCACCAGCGCATCGGTCTTTGCGCGGTTTTCCTTGGGGAACACGTCCAGGTGGTCGGTACGGAAGGTGGTCGGCGGCACGCTGGCCACCTTGGGGCTGTCGCCGCTCACGTTGCCGGTGAGCTTGAGCTGGTCGCCCTTGGCGCTCACCCAGCCGGTGTCGCTGCGCAGTTCCCAGTGGTTGCCGTCCTGGTCGGGCAGCAGGAACAGCGGGGTGGTGATGCTCATCGTTTCGTCGTTGCGCGACCGTTCCAGCAGCGGCGCGCGCAAAGTCGTGGATTCCTTGCCCTGCTCATCCAGCGCGATGATCTGGAAGTCGTGCAGCACATAATCCTTGCTGCCGTCGTCGGTGACCTGCGCGGCCGGCTTGTCGCGGTGGCGCAGCAGCGACCAGCCGCTGAGCACGGCAGCCACCAGCAGCAGGCCCCCCAGGACGGTACGCCAGTTCATGCGCCGAACCTCGCCAGTACCGCGTCCACGTGGCCCTGTGCGGCCAGCAGCACGTCGCACAGCTCGCGCGCTGCGCCGCGGCCGCCATCGCTACGGGTCTGCCAGTGCACGCGCTCGGCAATCCAAGGATGCGCATTGGCCGGTGCCACCGCCAGGCCCACTGCGCACAGCGGGGCGAGGTCGGGCAGGTCGTCGCCCATGAAGGCCACCTGGTCCAGACCGATGCCGTGGGTGTCGCACAGCGCGCGAACGCTGGCCAGCTTGTCGCCCACCGCGATCTGGGTGTCGATGCCCAGGTCGGCGCCACGCTTCTGGGCCGACAGGCTGTTGCGCGCGGTGATCAGCACCGGGTGGATGCCGTGTTGCTGCAGCAGTTTCAGGCCAAGTCCGTCCTGCACGTAATACGCCTTGCTCTCGTTGCCGTCACGGTCGTAGTAGAGCCGACCATCGGTGAGCGTGCCGTCCACGTCGAAACAGGCCAGCCGGATGCGGCCGGCAACGGCATGCAGGTGGGACGGGAAACCGGGCAGCGGGGAATAGGGCATCGGCTGGGGGCAGGTCGTGGCTGAATGGAGGAAGGCAACTGTGGTTTAAACCACCCGAGCCCGCAACAGGTCATGAATGTTGAGCGCGCCGACCAGCTTTCCCTGGCCATCGACCACCATCAGGCCGGTGATCTTGTGGGTTTCCATGAGCCGGGCGGCCTCCGCCGCCAGCTGGTCGGCACCGATGGTGCGCGGGTTGCGGGTCATCACCTCGGCGATCTTCGCGCTGCGCACGTCCAGCTCGGTGTCCAGCGCGCGGCGCAGGTCGCCGTCGGTGAACAGGCCGATCAGGCGCTGGTTGGCATCCACCACCGCGGTCATGCCCAATCGCTTGCGGCTCATTTCCAGCAGCGCCTCGCTGAGGCTGGCGTCGGCGTCCACCTGCGGCAGCTCCTCGCCGCTGTGCATCACATCGGTGATGTGCAGCAGCAGGCGGCGGCCCAGGCTGCCGGCCGGGTGCGAGCGGGCGAAGTCGTCGGCGGTGAAGCCACGCGCGTCCAGCAAGGCCACGGCCAGCGCATCGCCCATCGCCAGCGAGGCGGTGGTGCTGGAGGTGGGGGCCAGCGCCAGCGGGCAGGCTTCGGCCGGCACGCTGACGTCCAGGTGGACGTCGGCGGCCTGCGCCAGGCTGGACTGCGGGCGGCCGGTCATGGCGATCAGCCGGTTGCCCTGGCGCTTGAGCACCGGCAGCAGCATCAGCAGTTCGTCGGACTCGCCCGAGTAGGACAGGGCCAGCACCACGTCGTCTTCAGTGATCATGCCCAGGTCGCCGTGGCCGGCCTCGCCGGGATGCACATAGAAGGCCGGGGTGCCGGTGGAGGCCAGGGTGGCGGCGATCTTGCGCGCCACGTGGCCGGACTTGCCCATGCCGGTGGCCACCACCCGGCCCTTGCCGTGCAGGACCAGCTGGCAGGCCTGGCTGAACGCATCGCCAAGCCGGTCGGCCACGGCGGCCAGGGCGTCGGCCTCGATCTGGAACACGCGGCGGCCGCTGGCGACCAGTGCCGCAGGGTCGGCCGGATGGGGGGGCAGGGGCGATACAGCCATGCGGGCGCCACGCGGAAGAGTAGAATGAGCGCTCATTTTATTAGGAAAGCCCGTTGGACGCCGACACCATCCGCAATCTGATCGAAACCGGCCTGCCCGGCGCCCGCGCGGACGTGCAGGGCGACGATGGCGTGCACTTCGAGGCCACCGTGGTCTGCGACGCCTTCGCCGGCAAGCTGCCGCTGGCGCGCCACCGCATGGTCTATGCCACCTTGGGCGACCTGATGGGCGGGGCGATCCACGCGCTGGCGCTGAAGACGGTGACCCCGGCCGAAGCGGGTTAGTCAGCCGACCGATTAGATCAGCCGACCAACGGTCGGCTCTACCTCAATTCAAGTAGATTCCATGGCCAAGATCGTAGTGACCGGCGGCAAGCCGCTGCACGGTGAAGTGAACATTTCCGGCGCCAAGAACGCCGTCCTCCCCATCCTGTGCGCCACCCTGCTGGCCGATGCGCCGGTGGAGATCACCAACGTGCCGCACCTGCACGACGTGGTCACCACGGTGAAGCTGCTCGGCGAACTGGGGGCCAAGGTCACCATCGACCAGGGCACGCTGTCGCGCGGCAGCGCGATCGTGGTCGACCCGCGCTCGGTGAACCAGCATGTGGCCCCGTACGAGCTGGTCAAGACCATGCGCGCCTCGATCCTGGTGCTCGGCCCGCTGCTGGCCCGCTTCGGCGCGGCGGAAGTGTCGCTGCCCGGCGGCTGCGCCATCGGCTCGCGTCCGGTCGACCAGCACATCAAGGGCCTGCAGGCGCTGGGTGCGGAAATCACGGTCGAAAGCGGCTTCATCAAGGCCCACGTGGCCAATCGCCTGAAGGGCGCGCACTTCACCTTCGACATGGTCAGTGTCACCGGCACCGAGAACGTGCTGATGGCGGCCGTGCTGGCTGAAGGCACCACCGTGTTGGACAACGCGGCGATGGAACCGGAAGTCACCGACCTGGCGCACTGCCTGATCGCGCTCGGCGCGAAGATCGAAGGCCTGGGTACCGCCCGCCTGGTGATCGAGGGCGTGGAGAAGCTGTCCGGCGGCCGTCATGAAGTACTGCCCGACCGCATCGAAACCGGCACCTTCCTGGTGGCCGCGGCGATGACCGGTGGCAGGGTCACGGTCAGTCGTGCCCGTCCCAACACCATGGACGCGGTGCTGTCCAAGCTGGTGGAAGCCGGCGCGAAGATCGAGACCACCGAAGACAGCATCACCCTGGACATGGACGGCAAGCGCCCGCGCGCAGTCAACCTGACCACCGCGCCGTACCCGGCGTTCCCGACCGACATGCAGGCGCAGTTCATGGCGCTCAACTGCGTGGCCGACGGCGTGGGCGTGATCAATGAGACGATCTTCGAAAACCGCTTCATGCACGTCAACGAGCTGCTGCGCCTGGGTGCGGACATCCAGGTGGAAGGCCATACCGCGATCGTGCGCGGTGCCAAGCACCTGAGCGGTGCGCCGGTAATGGCCACCGATCTGCGCGCCTCGGCGTCGCTGATCCTGGCCGGGCTGATGGCCGAAGGTGACACCACCATCGACCGCATCTACCACCTGGACCGTGGCTACGAGAACATCGAAGAGAAGCTGTCTTCGCTGGGCGCGACCATCCGGCGCGTGACCGCATGATCCTGCGTGGCTCGTTCACCCGCCGCCGCAAGGCGCTGCTGGTGCTGATCCTGGTGGTGCTGGCGTGGCTGGGCTACGCCTGGTACGCAAACATCGCCATTACCCAGGGCATCGAGCAGCAGGACATGGACTGGAACGGCGACGGTAGTGTCAGCCGCACCGAAGTGCTGCAGGCGTTCTATGCGGTGGGAGTGAACAACCAGCAGGAAGGGAACCGGCATTGCCGCACCTTCTACTGGCGCAGCAACGGCGAGCAGATCCGCGTGGACTGCAAGACGGTGTTTGGCGACGAGGCCAAAAAGGAATGAAAAAAGCCCGCGCAAGCGGGCTTTTTTTCATCCGGCCGCATGTCGCCATCGCGACACGCCGCAATCGGCAGGCACCGACCGTTGGCCGGTGCGCGTGCCTTAGTTCATCCCTTTGATGGTCAAGTCCAGCGCGTCCTTGCCGCTCTCACGCTGCAGGAGGCGGGCCGGAACCGGGAACTCCTTGACGATCCAGGCAATCAGTTCCTTGTTGCCATCGGTGCGCGACACCTTCGTGGCGTCGTACGACTTGCCGCCGACGGTGATCTTCTCCTGCCCGACCACCTTGTAGCTCATCGGCTTGATCCGGCCTTCGTCGACCATGCGGTAGGTCAGCGGCTTGCCGGCGGCCAGGTCGCGCGCGATCGCCAGGTTGATCAGCAGCGCATCCATGTCACCGGGCTTCAGCGCCACCGGGCCACGGCGGTCGGCTTTCACATCGCCGGTCCAGGTGGCCTGGTTGCTGGACCAGTTGTAGTTGGCATCCACGTTGCGCTTCTTCACCAGCAGCACAGACCGGTCGTTGCTGCTGAGCGGGCGCAGGCGGCCGTTGGCCTCCTCGAACACGGTGCTCTGGCTGAGATCGGCCAGCTGGTTCTTCACGTTCAGGCTGTAGCGCCACTTGTTGCTGCCTTCACTGGCCAGCGTCATGGTGCCGTTGGCCTGCATGCCCATGTAGCTGGCCTGGTAATCGGCCTTGAACGGCTGCAGCGCCATGGCCGGCAGGCTCACCACGGCCAGTGCGCCAGCGGCGATCCAGGTCAGCGGGCGGTTCATCAGGTTCATTGCTCAGACTCCTTGGTATTCGATCAGGCGAAGATCAATCCGATCTTCCCCATCTTCGCGTTGCAGGATGCGCACCGGCGTGGGGACACCGTTGGCGATCCAGAGGATGGTTTCGTCATTGCCGCCGTTGGTCCGGTGGACCCGTAGCGCGTTGTAGGACAGGTCGCCGACCTGCACGTTCTCGGTGTCCGGCGCGGCCTGGTAGTCGTGCTGGCGTACCCGGCCCACGTCGACATAGCGGTAGTGCATCTGCCCGCCGGGGCGGGCGTCGCGCATGATCGCCAGGTTGATCAGCAGGGCGCTCTGATCGCCCGGCTGCAGCGGAATCGGCTGGGTGCGTTCCTTTTTCAGGTCGCCCAGCCACTGCGCGGTACCGGCCTGCCAGTTGTAGGTGCCACTGACTTTCTTGCCCAGGAACAGGCCCTTGCGCACGGTGGCCTGGCTGATCGGCACGTAGACCCCGCCCTGCTTCTCGAACACGGTGCTCTGTTCCAGGTTCAGGCCAAGCACGCTGGCAAAGCCGCGCCGGCCCACCACCTGCATGTCCACCCGCCACTGCGCGCCGCCGGTGTGGGTCACCTTCATGATGGCGTCGCCCGCCTCCTTACCCTTGTACAGGGCCTGGTAGGTGGCGGTGAACGGTTCCAGCGGCGGCGCTTCCCAGCTGATCGCCGGTACGGGCAGCGGCGCGGCCGCCTGCGCTGGCGCGGCCGCAGGCGGTTCCTGCGCCTGCGCGATCGCCACGGTGCACAGCAGGGATGCAATCAGCAGCACTGGCTTGGACAGGGAGGTGTTCATGCGGGCACGGAAAAGGGGGAAGAGGGAGGATGCCAGCGTCCGGATCAGCAGCGCGTGTGCGCGCCGCTCACCTGTTCAGCTTACCGGCGGAATCTAGGCGCAAGGGGCTAAACAGGGGGTGACCGTCGAGGTGAAGCCGTCCCTCGCGTTCAGCCACGCGGCCGGACACCAGCCACTGCAGGCTGGCGATCAGCAGCGGGTGCTCCACCGCCAACACCCGCTGGGCCAGCGTCTCGGGGGTGTCGTCGGCCAGCACCGGCACCCGCGCCTGCGCCAGCACGGTGCCGGCATCCAGTTCGGGCACCACGAAGTGCACGCTGGCGCCATGCTCGGCGTCACCGGCCTCCAGTGCGCGGGCATGCGTGTGCAGACCCTTGTACAGCGGCAGCAGCGATGGGTGGATGTTGACCAGCCGGCCGTCGAAGCGTTCCACAAAGGCCTGGCCCAGGATGCGCATGTAGCCGGCGCAGACCACCCAGTCCGGGGTGAACCCGGCCAGTGCGTCGCCCAGTGCGGTATCGAAGGCCGCGCGGTCGGCGAAGTCCTTCGGCGACCGCGCCCAGCGCTGTTCGGCTGCCACCTGCTGCAGGGCCGGCGCATCGGGCTTGTCCGACAGCACCGCCACCACCTGTGCGTCCAACTGGCCGGCCGCGATGGCCTTCGTGATCGCCTGCAGGTTGCTGCCGCGCCCCGAGGCGAGCACCGCCAGGCGTGCCGGCGCGCTCATCGCAGCGTGCTCCGCGGGGCCATCGGCCAGACCAGCAGGCTGCCCAGCGTGGCCAGCAGCATGTCGGCGTGCGCGTCCCACATGTCGCCCTGCTGGCCGTTGTAGGCCTCGGCCGCTTCGGGCGACAGCAGCAACGCGATGCCCCATTCCAGCCATTCGTAGGCCAGGCTGGAGCACATCACCACCATCACCGCCAGGGTGAAGGCCTGACCGATGCGCAGCGTCGGCCACGCATGGCGCGCCAGTTGCAGTAGCGCCGGGGTGAAGCAGACGCCGTACAGGAAATGGATGAGCCGGTCGAAGTGGTTGCGCTGCCAGCCGAAGGCGGCGTTCGGCGACCAGTGCAGCGCGGCCTGCAGCCACGCATCGTAGGGCACGTTGGAATACAGCCAGCGCGCGGCGATGCAGTGGATGGCGATGAAGCCGCAGATCGCGGCGAATGCGCCGTTGCCCAGCCCCCAGCGGCGGTCCACCCACCACAGCGCCACCAGACCGATCACGGTCAGCGAGCTGTGCAGGGTCTGCTCCAACGGCCACAGTGGCTGGATCCAGCTGGCCGCGAAGATGGCCAGCACACCGGCAAGCGCGACCTTCTTGGCCATCGAAAACGAACGGGCACTGCGGCCACGGTGGTTCATGCGCGTCAGCCGGAAGGTCAGTGCATGGAAGGGGGCAGGGCGGCGCCGTGCGCGAAGCGCTGACGCACCGACGTGCGGGTCAGGGTGACCAGAGTGAACACGCCGAGGATGGTGCCCAGCGGCATGAACATGCAGCACACCCCGGCGGCGACCATGCACAGCGTGTGGCGCTGCTCACGCGCCAGGCAGCGCCCGGCGTAGCCCACCAGGCCCGCCGTGGCGAGCATGGCCAGGAAGAACACCGTGCCCAGGCCGGTGAACACCCAGCCCATCAGCTGGACCTCGCCCGGCGATGACGCCGTGCTGCTGTCCACCGGCATGGCCCCGCTGAGCACCGCGATGCCGAGCACCAGGTAGATCACCGGGAACAGCGAAAACAGCGCGGTGAACCCGGCCATCACGTAGTGCAGCACCGACAACAGCTGCAGCTGCGCGGCGTCGTCCTGGCCGCCGCGCGGCGATCCCGCTGGCGCGCGGGTCGGCAGCGGCGGCGGAGCAGTGGCATCCATGCGGGGCTCCATGGGCGTGATCAACCGATCTTGACGCGCTCGGCACCGTCGGCGACGGTGACCGCACCGATGGTCCAGTGCTCCAGGCCCTGTGCGCTGACCGCTGCGGACACTGCCTCGGCCTGGTCGGCGGCCACGATCAGCACGAACCCGATGCCGCAGTTGAAGGTGCGCCACATTTCGCTGTCGGCCACCGCGCCTTCCTTCTGCAGCCACTGGAACACCGGCGGCAGGGTCCAGGCGTTGGCCTGGATGTCCAGGCCCAGGCGCTCGGGCACCACGCGGATGATGTTCTCGGTGAGGCCACCGCCGGTGATGTGGGCCATGCCGTGGATGGCCGCGCCGTGGTCCTTCAGCAGCGCCAGGATCGGTTTCACGTACAGGCGTGTCGGGGCCATCAGGGCATCGACCAGCTTGACCCCGCCGTCCAGCTCCAGGTCGGCCGGCTGGCCGGCGCGGTCGTAGATGCGGCGCACCAGCGAGTACCCGTTGGAGTGCGGGCCGGAGGAGGCGATGCCGATCAGCACGTCGCCGGCGGCCACGCTGGCGCCATCCTTCAGCTCGCTCTTCTCGACCCCGGCCACGGTGAAGCCGGCCAGGTCGTACTCGCCCGGGGCGTACATGTCGGGCA
>Ga0233366_1000019_pt1 | contig 72165 bp, 62 predicted proteins | sample ElkDunMinimDraft_23_FD_191536 | JGI IMG/M metagenome (GOLD analysis project Ga0233366, IMG submission 191536) | Fecal eukaryotic communites from dung pellets of Tule Elk in California, USA - Elk Dung C4 | ecosystem: Host-associated > Mammals > Digestive system > Large intestine > Fecal | place...
GGCGCCAAGCTACACGGCGATCGTCGAGATCCAGGCTCACACGGCGGCCCACGCCGGCTCTCGACACCTAAACTGCCAGATTCCGATCAGATAAGGCTCCGCCACCGCATCCATGCGGTGGAGGGTCCCGCCAACCCACCCAGCCCCACCCCGACAGTTGATCGGTAGCCATGGGCAAGCGAAGCAAGCAGGCCAGGCACAGGCAATTGATACGAGGTAGGGTCGGTTCCCAAACGACTGCCGATATCGTTGGCCGGCGCGGCGAACGCATGCTGCCCATCGAAGAAGGCCCTGGCCACACAACAATTTCAGCCAAGAACGCACATGGAAACAACGTGCTGTTGCTCCAGATGTTTCTGTGAGAACCGCAATGTGTCTTGGGCTGGTGGGAGTGGGGTGGCGGGACCGTTGGGCGCCATGGGTCCGGCGCATGCGCCGGACGGGTTGGGCAGGACGCCCAACCCCGGTCTTGCCGTTTGTGCAGGACTGCACAAACGAGCAAGGCGCCCACGAGCCTCCAGGGATGGATTTACGGCGTGTCCCACCACCCCACTCCCACCGGTCCAGCCCGAAGAACGCACGGGCCCGCATAGCTTTTGATCTTGCCCTGGCGACAAAAAAAGGCGGCGCCCGAGGGCGCCGCCTTACTTCCATTCAACGGCTTGGAGAGAGTAAGCCGTGGATCAGAAACGCTGCTGGTACTTCATGTACATGTAACGGCCGATGTCGAAGCCACCGTAGTAGGTGAAGCTGCTGTTCGGCTGGCTGTACATGATCGGACCCTGGTGGTCGAACACGTTGTTCATGCCCATCGAGATGGTGCCGTTCCACGGCAGGATGTAACGCATCTGGATGTCATGGAAGGTGTTCGAACCCACCTTGTTGATGCCCTGGTTGCCGGTGTACGGCGAGCTGAAGCCCGGGTTGCTGCACTCGGTGGCGAATGCGCAGTTTTCCTGCATGCCCGAGTAGTAACGTGCCGTCCAACCCAGGCCCAGATTGCCGTACTGCCAATCCAGGTTCAGGTTCGAGCGCACGCGGAAGTTGCCTTCCCAGCCCGTGTACTGGCGTACCGGCGTGGTGTCGACGTTGTCGTTCTTGCGTTCCAGGTAATCCACATACGTGGTGTTCCAGGTGATCGCGAACTTGCCGATCGCCATTTCCGGCAGGCGGTAACGCACCGAGATGTCATAGCCGGCCGTTTCCTGGTAGCCGGCGTTGAGCAGGGTGCGGTCCAGGCTGCTCACCTGACCGATCGTCTTGCCCGACTTGCTGCGGGTGAAGCGGCTGCAGGCCGCGTCCACGCCCTGCACGTAGCACTGGTTGAGCATGTCCGTGGCCGACTCACCGACGATCACGTCGTTGATGCGGATTTTCCACCAGTCCAGGCTCAGGTCCAGGCCCGACACGAACTCCAGGCTGTACACCAGGCCCACGGTCCAGGTCTTGGCGGTTTCCGGCTTCAGTTCGGCGTTGGAGCCGGAGGTGAAGTCGGTCCCACCCTGCTGGCCCGGCACCGTGGCGGCATTGCCGTCGGCGGCGAGCTGGTGGAAGTTGGCCGGAACGCCCTTGGCCAGGCAGCGTGCCAGCACCTGCGGGTTGTTGGCCGCGGCGCCGAAGGTCATGTCGCACGGGTCGGTGTACGAATCACGCGTGGTGACCGTGCCGCCGTACAGATCTTCCACCGTCGGTGCGCGGAAGCCGGTGCCGTAGGTGGCGCGCACCAGCAGGCTGTCGATCGGCTTCCACTTCAGACCGAACTTGGTGTTGGTGGTCGAACCGAAGTTGCTGTAGTCCGAGTAACGGGGCGACGCGGCGCTGCAGCTGTCGCAGGAGGAAGTGCGTCCGCTGGCCGCCACCGCCGAACGCGAGCGCATCGGGCGCGACCTGCACGACCTGCTGGGGCATACGCTGTCGTTGATCACGCTGAAGCTGGAGCTGTCGCGCAAGCTGTTCGATCGTGATCCGGAGGCCTCGCGCCGCGAAGTGACCGAAGCCGAAGCGATCGCGCGCCAGGCCCTGGCCGAAGTGCGCAGCGCGGTTACCGGGATCCGCGCCAGCGACCTGGCCGCCGAGCTGGCCTCGGCGCGCCTGTTGCTGGAATGCCAGCACGTGCACCTGCACTACGCGCCGCCGCCGCCGATGCCGCCGGAGGTGGAGCGCGGGTTGTCGCTGGTGCTGCGCGAGGCCGCCACCAATATCGCCCGGCACGCGCAGGCACACCAGGCCTGGATACGCTTTGAACAGGAAGGGCGCAGCTTGCTGATGGAGATACGCGATGATGGCCGCGGCGGCGTGCAGGCCGACGGCAATGGGTTGGGGGGCATGCGCGAACGCGCCAGTGCATTGCACGGCACGCTGGTCGTGCAGTCGGTGAAGGGCGAGGGCACCTGCGTCACGGTGCGCGTTCCGCTGCCGGCAGCCACCGCGGCGGTGGCCGCGTTGCCGACCGACCTGTCAACGGCACCGTCGCTGCCCGCGGGCGGGTCGGCATGATCCGCATCGTATTGGCCGAAGACCAGGCGATGGTGCGCGGCGCGCTGTCGGCGCTGCTGGGCCTGGAGCCGGACATCGAGGTGCTGGGCAGCGCCGCCGATGGCGAGGCGGCCTGGCGCATGCTGCAGCAGCTGCAGCCGGACATCCTGGTGACCGACATTGAAATGCCCGGCCTGTCCGGGCTGGAGCTGGCCCAGCGCATCGCGCGCCAGCAGTTGCCGATCAAGGTGGTGATCGTGACCACCGTCGCGCGCTCGGGCTTCCTGCGCCGCGCACTGGATGCCGGCGTCTGCGGGTACCTGCTCAAGGACGCGCCGGCCGAACGCCTCGCCGATGCTCTGCGCCAGGTGCAGCGCGGCGGACGCGCGATCGATCCGCAACTTGCGCTGGATGCGTGGTCGCAGGCCGACCCGCTCAACGACCGCGAACGCCAGGTGCTGCGCCTGTCGGGCGACGGGCGTTCGGCCAGCGAGATCGCCAGCCAGCTGGGCCTGTCGCACGGCACCGTGCGCAACTACCTGTCCGAGTGCATCGGCAAGCTGGGCGTGGCCAACCGCATCGAAGCCTATCGGCTGGCGCGGCAGAAGGGCTGGCTGTAGGCGAGCGGGTATCCTGTGCCTTCCATGGACCGGATGCGCACCGATGAAACACCACTTCGCCGATCTCATCGACCGTGCCAGCGGGGTGTGGACGATCACGCCCAACGCGCAGCGCTGGGCGTGCCATTACGAAGACGTGGCCGACGCGCCCGACGACGCCACCCGGCTCACGTTGACCCGCCACGACCGCAACTGGGTGCGCGTGCTGCAACTGGAAGGGCTGCGCGAACTGACCCTGCACGAACCCGACCAGGCCCAGCTGGCTGCCTTGGCGCAGCTGCCGCAGCTGACCGCGTTGCGGATCAGCCATGCGCGGCCGAAGACGCTGGCGATGCTGGAGGGCATGCACGGGCTGCGCGAACTGGTACTGGAGTACGTCTCGGCGTTTTCCGATCTGTCGCCCGTGGGCCGCCTGCCGGCACTGCAAGCGCTGCACATGGAGAACCTGCGGCGGGTGCACGATTTCTCCGGTCTGGTCGGCGCCACCGCGCTGCGCGACCTGACCCTTCTGGGCACGCTGGACTGGAACCAGCCCGTGGACGACTTCGCCTTTCTTGCCGGCCTGCCGGCGCTGGAGCGACTGAATGTGTCGTGGTTCCGCGCGCCGAAGGTGTCGCCGGTGATGGGCGCGCTGCTGGCGCTGCCGCGCCTGGCCAAGCTGGAGATGGGCATGGCCAGCCTGCCGCTGGAAGAGTTCGCGTGGATCGAGGCGAATTTGCCGCACGTGGAAGGCGCGGTACGGCCGGCGACCGTTCCGACCGACGGCCAGGACCACGAAATCGGCGCCCGCGATCCGCGCGCGAGTATGCCCCTGGCCGAGTTCTACCAGCACATCGACGTGTACGTGGGGCACCAGGGGAAGCGCTTCAGAAGCAGTGGCTTCGACGTCATGCTGCTGGGCAAGGGCGAGCGCTACGCCACCGGCACGCCCGAGGCAGTGGTGGCCAAATGCACCCAGCACCGCCAGCGCTACCGCGCCCTGGTCGAAGCCCACCGCGCCGCCCGGTAGGCACCCACCGTAGGTGGGTGCACTGCAATCGCACCGGTAGTGCCGGCCGCTGGCCGGCTCCTCGCAACGCTGATCCGATGGCCATCTACCGACCAACAGTCGGTAACTACCGGTGCTTGTCGGTGTCCAGACCGTCGGCGCGCCCCGGCCCCTTCGCCATCGCCTGGAACACCCCATCGCGGCGCACCCATAGGTGGAACAGCGCGGCCGACAGATGCACCACCACCGTGGCGAACAGCGCATAGGCCAGCAGGCTGTGCGCATTGCGCAGCGCGGCGTAGAGCGATGGATCATGCGGCACGATCGCCGGCAGGTTGAAGCCGGACCACATCACGATCGGATAGCCACCGGCCGACAGCATCGACCAGCCCACCAGCGGCATCGCCAGCATCAGCCCATACAGCACCCAGTGCGAGGCATGCGCGGCAGCCGCCTGCCAGGCCGGAAGGTCGGCCGGCAACGGCGGCGGCCGGTGGCGCAGGCGGTTGTACAGGCGCACCAGCGCCAGCAGCAGGATCGCGATGCCCAGCGGCCGGTGCAGGTCGACCAGCATCGGCCGCCACTGCAGTGCGGCCACCATGCCCACGCCCACGAACAGCATGGTCAGGATCATCGCCGCCATCAGCCAGTGCAGCACCCGCGCGGTAAGGTTGAAGTGGCCGTTCTCGCGGTTCATTTCGCACCTTCCTTGCCGGTGGCGGCAGCACCCTTGCCGCTGGCGATTTCGCGCTCGCGGCGATTGAACGACTGCGAATACACCGCCGAGCGCGCCGCCAGAATCGGGTCATCGGAGCCGGCGATGCCGCTGGGCAGGATCAGCGGGTCGTAGTTGAGGTCGCGGCACGCGCCTTCGGCCTGGGGCTGCATCGACACCAGGCTCAGCGTGCCCACCTTGACCTGGCGGCGCTGCGCCGGCCACACCTGCGACGGGTCATTGATCGGGTCGCCCGCTTCGGCAAGCGTCACCCACATGTCCCAGCGCACCGGGCCCTGGGCCAGCCGTTGCGCGAACTCGTCGGCCAGGTAATCCAGCCCGGCCTGCGCGCGCTGCGCGGCGGTCATCTCCACGAAGGGGGCCTGGGGGCGCATGCTCCAGCGCACGAAGTGCTGGCTGCCGTCGGCGGCGGTGAAACGGAAGCTGTTGACCCCGTTGTAGTCGGTGTTGGCCCAGCTGTTGGACCACGGCGCGGTCTTGGCCCATTCCCCGAAGGCGCGCGCGCTGGGGTATTTGGCCTGCACCGCGGCCATCTTCCCCGGGTCCGGCTTGCCGGTGGCCGGGTCGGGGATACCGGCGCGGGTCTGTTCCAGGAAGGCCTCGGCGGTGGGCACGGCGAAGAACGGGAAGCTGTTCATCGCGGTGCGCCATTCCTGGCCGTCGTCGCTCACCAGCTGCAGCGCCATGCTGCGCACGCGCGCATTGGCATCGGCACCGTGCGGATCGCCGCCGCCGATCGACAGGCGGCCCAGCACCGGCACCTGCGCCTGGCGGAACACGCGGGCCGAACTCAGCGCGGCTCCGTCCGGCGTGCCCTGGAAACTGCCGCTTACGCACACGCCCTTGCTGTGCGCGCGGCGGAACCCGGGGTGGGGCGGACCGGTGGCCTCGATGCTGTCGGTGAAGGCCTGCGCGGTGGCACGATCACGACCGATCCAGCCGGCCAGCCAGGCAAAGGCCAGTATCAGCAGGCCGGCAATCAGCGCGATCAACGCGATCCACCGCAGCGGCGACGGGGGACGCGGGGCGCCTGGCTCCTGGCCGGCGCGGGTGTAACCAAAGAGCGACATGTCCGGAATCCTGCCTTCACGATGCGTGTGGGTGGGCGACAGGCGCATGGTGTCAGAAGGCGGCGTGCGCGGATATTCACATTTTCGACAAGTATTGAAAACGCAGATCCCCGCCGGAGCGGGGATCTGTTGGTTCCAGCCAGGTGCGCAGCGTAGTGCCGGGTTCTACCCGGCAGGTAGAGCAGCGGGGCAGAGCCCCGCTCTACGGGTCAGCAGAGCAGCGGGGCAGAGCCCCGCTCTACGGGTCAGCAGGGCAGCGGGGCAGAGCCCCGCTCTACGGGTCGGCAGGGCAGCGGGGCAGAGCCCCGCTCTACGGGTCAGGCGTAGCGCGCTTTCAGCATCGCCCACGCCGAGCGCAGCGCCAGCGCTTCGCCGCCGGCCGGGCGGCCCGGGCGTTCGCCGTCGTTCCAGGCGTACACGTCCAGGTGCGCCCAGACCTGGCCTTCGGCGATGAAGCGCTCCAGGTACAGCGCGGCGGTGACCGAGCCGGCCATGCGCGAGCCGGCATTGGCCAGGTCGGCGATGCCGCTGTGCAGGTAACGCAGGTACGGGCGCCACAGCGGCATGCGCCAGACCGGGTCGCGGGTCCGCTCGCCGGCCTGCAGCCACTGCTGGGCCAGGGTGTCATCGTTGCTGAACAGCGCCGGCAGGTCCGGGCCCAGGGCGATGCGTGCCGCACCGGTGAGGGTGGCGAAGTCGAGCACGATCTGCGGCTGTTGTTCGCTGGCGTAGGTGAGGGCATCGCACAGCACCAGCCTGCCCTCGGCGTCGGTATTGTCGATCTCGATGCTCAGCCCCTTGCGGGTGGCGATCACTTCGCCCGGCCGGAACGCATCCGGGCCGATCGCGTTTTCCACCGCCGCAATCAGCAGGGTCAGCTGCACCGGCAGCTGCTGGGCCATGATCAGCCCGGCCAGTGCCAGCGCATGCGCCGCACCGCCCATGTCCTTCTTCATGTTGCGCATGCCGTCGGCCGGCTTGATGTCCAGGCCGCCGGTGTCGAAGCACACGCCCTTGCCCACCAGCGCCACATGCGGCTGGCCGGCGGTGCCCCAGCGCAGCGCGATCAGGCGCGGGGCACGGTGCGAGGCGCGGCCAACGGCGTGGATGGCCGGGAAATTCTGTGCCAGCAGTGCATCACCGGTGATCACTTCCACCTGCGCGCCATGTGCATCGGCCAGCGCACGCGCGGCGTCTTCCAGCTGCTGCGGGCCCATGTCTTCGGTGGGGGTGTTGACCCAGTCGCGCACGCGCAGGCTGGCGGTAACCACATCGCGCACTTGGGCCGACGGCGTGGCCAGCAGCTGTGCCGGCGCGCGGTTGGGCTTGCGGTACCGCGCGAAGCGATAGCTGCCCAGGCCCCAGCCAAGGTGCAGCAGGGTTTCAACATCCGCCGGCAGCGCATCGGCCACCTTCCACACGGTGCCTTCGGGCAGCGCGAACGGCGCATGCGCGTACGCATAGGCATCACCGGGATCACCCACGCCCACGATCGCACCGGCCAGGCCATGCTCGCCGGGCAGCAGCACCACGCTGCCACCGCCGCCGTTGAAATGCTGCGCATCGATCCAGGCAACCAGCGCCTCGCTCTGCTGCGCGCGCCAAGCGGCGAACTGGGTGCGCTCCATCACGTGCAGCGGAAGGGCCTTGGCGGCGTCGGTGGTGAAACCGTTGATCTGGGTCATGCGGGAAAAGGCTCCGTTCGTGGTCAGGCGTGCTGCGCCGATGCGTTCGCATCAAGCCAGTCGGCCAGCCCGGTCAGGGTGTCGAACTGCAGGTCAGGCTGCAGCGAAGGGTGGTTCCAGACGTGCGCTTCGCGGTTGATCCAGCAGCCGCGCAGGCCGGCCTGCATCGCGCCCACTACGTCCATCTCGGCGTGGTCGCCCACGTGCAGCACGTGGGTGGGGGCAACCCCAAGGCGATCGCAGGCGGCATGGAAAATGCTGGCCGCCGGCTTGGCCGCACCGTGTTCGCGCGAGCCCAGCTGGAAGCTGAAATGATGGGCCAGGCCAATCCGCTGCAGGTGGGCGTTGCCGTTGCTGAGCGCGGCCACCGGCACCTTCGCGGCGATGCGGGAAAGCGCGTCAAGCGCGTCCGGGTAGAACTCCACCTGGTTGCGCGCGGCGTAGAACGCCTCGTAGGCCGGTTCGAGCAGGGCCAGGTCGGCACCGCTTTTTTCCAGCGCTTCACGCAAGGTCAACCGGCGCAGCGCGCTCAGGTCGTGGTGCAGCTGCGGGTTGTCGTGGAAGGAGCGCTCGCGCAGCTCCCGCATGGCCGCCACGGGGTACATCGCGGCAGTGGCGGGGCTGTGTTGCAGCATCCACTCAAACAACACCTGGTCGATGCGCGCGCCGATGGGGGCGAACGGCCACAGGGTGTCGTCGAGGTCGAGGGTGATGGCTTGGACTGGAAAATTCACCGTCCCATTCTACTCCTGCCGGTCCGGACGGGCATGCCCGGATCGGTTCATTCGAGCAACCTTGCCCAGCCGTGCATACCGTCCAGCCGTGCCAGCACCAGCTTGACGCAGACCAGCAGCGGCACCGCCAGCAGCAGCCCGATCATGCCCCACAGCCAGCCGAACACCAGCAGCGACAGGATCAGGATCAACGGCGAGATCGCCATGCTCCGGCCCAGCACGATCGGGGTAACCACCTGGCCTTCAATGGTGTGCAGGGCCAGGTAGCAGGCCGCCGGCAGCAAGGCCTTGAGCGGATCGCTGAACTCCACAAAGCCCATCAACAGCATCAGCGCCACGCCGATCAGCGGCCCCACGTAGGGCGCAAAGTTCAGCAGGGCCGCCACCGTGCCCCACAGCAGCGCTTCCTGCAGGCTGATCCCGAGCAGCAGCAACACGCCGGAAAACACCAGTCCGACCAAGGTGTTGATGACGGTGATGGTGAGGACGTAGCGCGACACCTCGCGTTCGATCGAGCGCAGGATGTCGGTGGTGAAGCGTTGCTGCTGGCGGCTGGGGAACAGCGCGATGGCATGCTTCTGCAGGTTCTGCCCGTAGATCATGAAGAACAGCGTCAACAGCACCACCGCCAGCACCGAGGCGGCCAGCCGTGGCGCGCGGGTCAACACCTTGTAGGGGTCGTCCAGCTGGGTGCGCACGATCTGCACGCGCCGGCTGCTTTCGCCTCCGGCGACGCGGGCGAAATTCTCCGCGGCCTGGTTGGCCTGCTGCACCGGCTTGGTCAGGTCCTGCACCTGGCGGGCCACCTTGCGCAGCTGCTGCGGGGCTTCCTGCGCCCACTCCATGGCCGGCCCCACCAGCTGCACGCCCAGCGCGGCGGCACCACTCAGGCCCACGACCAGCACCAGCACCGCGCCCAGGAAGCGGGGAATCCAGAGCTTGCCCAGCAGCCGCAGGATGGGGTTGCAGACCAGCGCCAGGAACATCGCCAGCAGCACCGGCAGGATCACCTCCTGGGCGGCCCACAGCGTGAACCCCACGGCCAGCGTGGCGAGCACCACCAGCGACATCGGCGCGCGCGGGCGGGGCGGTGGGGGCGCGGTGACGGTGTCATCGAGGGAAACGGCAGGAACGCTCATGCGGGCGCCGGGCAGGAAAGGTGCGCCATTATTGGGCAACCCGGGTGCGGGCGGCGTGTTGTTGGCGGGGTCATATGCACCTGCCCTTGGACTCGCCATGGGTCTTACCAAGGCGCCCCCAGCAACATCGCGGCGACGTGCTTGGCCTCCTCCGTGGCCACCAGCCAATTGTCGAGGGCCGGGATGGGTGGGATCACAGGACCCTGAGCGCCATGGATGGCGCGACGGAGCTTACACGGACGTACTTGCAGCGTGTCCCGTGGTACCACCCATCCCGGCCCAGCTGCAGGCCAGGCAACATCGCTACGCTTCTGCCTTTCCCGCAGAAGGAAAAAGAACCATAAAAAACCCCGCCGCGGTGGGCGGCAGGGCTTCAGGTGCAGTGCGCCGGTGAACCGGTGTGGCTCAGCGTTCGGAAAGATCCGTCGCCGCTTCAGCCGGCTGCGGTTGGCGCCGGTCATCGGCGTCGACACGCGGTGCCGCAGCGGCCGCGGCGCGTGGCGCCGGTGGCTGGCGCGGCACGCCGTCCACCGCATCGTCCACCTTGTCGGCGGCCTGCTCGGCGGTATCGGCCGCTTCACTGGCCTGCATCGACGCAAACGCGGCCTGGGTACTGGCCAACAGGTTGGACACCGAGCCGATCATCTGCAGCCAGCGTGCGCCTTGGACCTTCGCCCCGAGCCCGGTGGGCTCCAGCTTGCCGGCCAGGAAACCACCGGCCAGGCCCACGGTGATGATGCGCAGCGGTGTCCAACCGGCCCGCCATGCGCCGCTGAGGGTGAACCAGCTGCTGCGGGTTTTCTCCACCCGCACCGCCACCACCAGTTCGGCACGCTGCACGCGTTGCCGCAAGGCTTCAAAATTCATCGCCTGGCTCCCGTCGTATCGACGCCGGCATCGGGATCTTCTTCGCTGGGTTCGTCATACAGCCCCAGCCGCGACAACTGGCGACGGGTGGCATGCATGCCGGTATGGCGGAAGAAGAACGACACCCGCCACATGGCATACCCAGTCACGATCAGGCTGAGGATCGAGGTGATCAGCAGCGAGTGGAACCAGGTCATGCCCCAGCGCACCATCAGCGCGATCAGCGTGCCGGCCAGCAACAGCCAAGCCGACGCACCGAACACGATCGCTACGCCACTCCACGCCAGCGCCCGCCCGAAGGCACTGCGCGCCAGCGCGAAATCGGCCGACGCCAACCGGCGCAGCGACCGCAGCGTGTGCTTGGCCGACTCCACGGTGTCACGACCGGCGGCCCCCACCTGGCGGATGCTCTCATCCAGGTGAGGCGCCTTCTCAGCGCCGTCCGGTGGCGGGGTGTCCGCGCCACCGGTGGCGGTCGACTGGGCTTGATCGCTCACGCCGGATTACTTGTCGCCGCCGCTGCGGGCCAGCTTGGCGATGATCCAGCCGGTGGCGAAGGCAACGCCGAAGGAGGCCAGCGGACGCTCGCGGATGAGCTCGGCGGCGCTGTCCACCAGGTCCTTGCCCTTGTCCATCAGGGCATCGACCTGTTCCTTGGCGGCGGCACCACCGAACTCGGCGGCAGCCAGGCCCGACAGCGCGGTGTCGGACAGCTCGGCCTTGACGTTGGCCTTGCCGATCCGCAGTTCGTCGCCCGCGGCACCGGTGGCGCCCTTGATCGCGCCGCCTGCAGCGGTGGCGGCCGACTTCAGGTGCGAACCGGCTTCGCCCAGGTGTTCCTTCAGGTTTTCGGTATTGGTGGGGCTCATCGTGACTCTCCGTTATGTGCGATGGGGAAGGTGACCGGGCAGGAACCGCGGTAACGAACTCAAGGTAATAGCATCGCCCGGGTGTAGAGGGTGTTAGCTGGCGTGAGATGCGCGCGAAGGCCCGCTGACCGGTTCAGCGCATCACCAGCACGCCCGGGGTGTTGCCGCGCACGATACGTAGCACCAGCTGCGGCGGGCGCTGCTGGAAGTTGGCGCGCCAGCTGGCCAGGTCGGCGAACTCGCCGGCGGTGGTTTCGGTGATTACATCGCCGGCGGCAAGGCCCGAGCTGGCCGCGCGACTGCCGCGCTTGACCTCGCTCACCTGCACGCCGCTGATGCCGGCCTGGCGCAGCGACTCGGGCAGGTCCACGAAGGTGGCCCCGGCCAGGCGCGGGTCGAGCGTGTCGCCGCTGACCGCGCGCGCCTGTTCCTTCAGCGTGGCCTTGAGCTGCTGCGCCTTGCCGTCGCGGCGGATGTCCAGGGTGAGCGTGCTGCCCACCGGCGCCAGGCCTTCAATGTTGTGCAGCGCCTGCGCGCTGTCCACGCGCTGGCCGTTGGCCGACACCACCACATCGCCCGGACGCAGGCCGGCGGCGGCCGCGCCGGAGCCGGCCAGTACCCGCGTGACCAGCGCGCCGCGCGCTTCGTTCAAGCCCAGGCCCTGGGCGATCTGCTGGGTCAGGTTCTGCGCTTCCACGCCGAGCGTGCCGCGTACCACCACGCCATGCTTGACCAGCTGGTCGACCACGTCGCGTGCCAGATTGGACGGAATGGCCAGGCCCAGGCCGATGTTGCCGGCCATGCTGCCCTGCGGATTGAAGCTGGCGGTATTGATGCCCACCAGCTGGCCCTGCAGGTTGACCAGCGCCCCGCCGGAGTTGCCCGGGTTGATCGAGGCGTCGGTCTGGATGAAGTTCTGGTAGCCCAGCCCGCGGATGCCGCTGCGGCCCACCGCCGAGACGATGCCGGAGGTGACGGTCTGGCTGAAACCGAACGGGTTGCCGATGGCCACCACGAAGTCGCCCACGCGCAGCTGGTCGCTGTTGCCCAGCGGCAGGGCGGTGAGCTTGTCGGCGGGAATGCGGATCAAGGCGATGTCCGTGTCGCGGTCCGAGCCGATGAACTCGGCCTTGACCGTGCGCCCGTCGGCCAGCGTCACCTGCACGTCGTCGGCATTGTCGATGACGTGGTGGTTGGTCAGCACCAGCCCGGCGCTGGCATCGATGATGACGCCCGAGCCCAGCGATTCGTTGATGCGTTCCTGCGGCACTTCCGGGAACAGCCGGCGGAAGAACGGGTCATTGAAGTAGGGGTTGCGTACCCGCACCACCTGCTTGGTGTTGACGCTGACCACCGCGGGCATCGCCCGGTCCAGCATCGGCGCCAGTGACGGCACCGGCTGCCCGGCGACCGAGGCCGGCAGTGCGGCGGTGGCCGGAATGACCAGTGACGCCGGCGCTGCTTCGGCACGGTTGTCCAGGTGCGCGTTGATCGCCGAAGCGACAAAGCCACCGAAGGCGGCGGCAAGGGCGAGCGTGAGCAGGGTGGGGAGCGGTCGCATGGTCCGTCGGTTCCGTAACGAAGAGCGTCGTGGGAGGTGGAAGCCTCTATAAGGTAAAGCAAGCTGAATGAGTGTGGCCGCCCGCGCCTAAACCGCGAATGAAATCCGGGACGCCGCGCGGTCGCCATCGTCCCCACCCTGCCGCCTGCATCGGTTCAACCTGCCGCTGCACGACACCCCGCTCGGCACGCCGGCGGCCAGGATGGACGCCCTGCACGGTCCCCCCGTTTTCCACCCCGCCACGTTCCACTGCACGGTGCCAAGGCAGCCGGATCCGGCCATCACCGTCTACCGTTTCGAGCGCGAAGGCAGCGCAGTTGTGCAGTAAAGGGCAACCCGCCGATCCGCGTCCGACACCCAAGTGCACACCGCCGCACAACTGCCCGACGCATGCAGAGGAGACAGGCGCGACAACACGCGTGCGGTGCACGGAGGCTGTTTTAAAGGGGTTTGCTGCCGATGCCAGGTTTGCCGGGCAGCGCTGGCGTCGTCCCGCCAAGCACAGGTGCGGCTCATGGGCTGCGACAAGACCGTTCCACGATGGACCGCGCCGGTATAGCATCGCCAGCGATTTAACTGACCAGGCCCCTTAGGAGGCAATCATGAGCAACGGTAATGGTGTGACCGCGACCCCGTCGCAGGGCGTCGACGAAGTAAAAGAAGTGGCCGGCAACGTGGGCGAGACCATCGCTACCGCCGCTGAAGATGCCGTGGCGTCGGTGAGCAAGACCGTCAAGCGCGCACGCAAGGCTGCCACCACCCAGGTTGCCAAGGTCAAGAAGGCCGTGCAGAAGGCCGAGAAGACCGTCGCCAAGAAGGCCGACAAGGCTGCCAAGTCGGTCGGCAAGACCCTGGCCACCGCCAAGAAGAAGCTGGAAGCGGCCAAGAGCAACGCCAAGGCCGAAGCCGCCTCGCTGAAGAAGCAGGTTGCCAAGAAGAAGGTCGCCGCTGAAAAGGCCGTGACCAAGACCACCAAGGCCGCCAAGAAGGTCGCCGGCAAGAAGGTCGCCACCGCCAAGAAGGCCGTGACCAAGAAGACCGCCGCCGCCAAGAAGGTCGCGGGCAAGAAGGTTGCCGTGGCCAAGAAGGCTGTGGCCAAGAAGACCGCGACCGCCAAGAAGGTTGTCGGCAAGAAGACCGCCGTGGCCAAGAAGACCGTCGGCAAGAAGGCCGCCGTGGCCAAGAAGGCTGTGGCCAAGAAGTCCGCGACCGCCAAGAAGGTTGTTGGCAAGAAGACCGCCGTCGCCAAGAAGACCGTGGGCAAGAAGGTTGCCGTGGCCAAGAAGGCTGTCGGCAAGAAGACCGCAGCGGCCAAGAAGGTTGTCGGCAAGAAGACCGCCGTCGCCCGCAAGACCGTCGGCAAGAAGGTCGCCGTCGCCAAGAAGACCGTCGGCAAGAAGACCGCCGTTGCCAAGAAGGCCGTCGCCAAGAAGAGCGCCGTGGCCAAGAAGGCTGTCGGCAAGAAGACCGCCGTTGCCAAGAAGGCCGTTGCCCGCAAGGCCGCCCCGGCCAAGCGTGCTGCCAAGCCGGTGGCCCGCAAGGCTCCGGCCAAGCGCGCCCGCAAGTAAGGCGTGATCATGGCGCCTGCCTGCGGGCGGGCGCCGTGATGCGGTTGCAGGGGTGTGCCGCCCTGCGCGCGGGGAACCGTTCTGGTTGCCCCCGCCCCCTTCCGCTTGCACAAAGCTGAAGCGGTTTACGCAATATCCGCGTCAGAATGTTGGCGCGCGTCATGCAGAGATGGCAGAGTCGGGATCTCGAAGTCATGGGACGAAGGAACGCCCGATGTATGCCGAAGCCCTCACCGCCGGTCACGCGCTCATGCGCCTGCACCAGGACCACCGCCTGATCCGTGTCGATACCGTGCTGGACCCGCAGACCTTCCTGGTCAAGCGGTTCGACGGCAGCGAAAGCGTGTCCCATCCCTTCGCCTACCAGGTCGAGCTGCTCTCGGTGCAGCCCCGGCTGGAGCTCAAGCAGCTGGTGGGCCAGCCGCTGCGGCTGATCCTGGGCGACGAGTTCGGTGGTCATGGCATCCACGGCTACGTGCGCGAGTTCGCCAGCACTGGCCGGGAGGCGCAGTTCAGCGCCTACCGCGCCGAGATCGCGCCGTGGTTCGCCTTCCTGGACTACACCAGCAACTGCCGCATCTTCCAGGACATGAACGTACTGAAGATCGTGGAAACGGTGTTCGCCGATTACCCCGACCTGGCCCGCTTCGACTACGACCTGGACACCGGCAAGCTGCCCAAGCTGCCCTACTGCGTGCAGTACAACGAGTCCGATTTCGCCTTCGTCTCGCGCCTGCTCGAAGACGCCGGCATCTACTACAGCTTCCGCCACGACGAAGACGGCCACACCCTGCTGCTCAGCGACGACTCCACCCTGAGCGTGGCCCTGGGCGAACCGGCGCCGGTGTACTTCCGCGCCGACCAGGGCGTGCAGCAGCAGACCGGCCTGCACCGCTGGGGTGCCCGCCGCAGGGTGGGGCCGGGTGCGCATGCGCTGAGCAGTTTCGACTTCAAGCAGCCCAGTACCCCCTTGCGCGTGGTGCGCGGCAACGAGGCGCCGCGGGGCGTGTTGCCCGAACTTACCCAGTACCGTTACGACGGGGCGGCCCGCTTCGCCGACAGCCGCATTGGCGAGGCGCTGGCGGCGGTGCGCAATGAAGAAACCGCGTGGCCCACCAAACTGTTTGAATGCGCCGGCAACGCCGCCGGGCTGCAGACGGGCGGCTGCTTCACCCTGGAGCAGCAGCCGGATTTCATCGGCCGCGGTGCTGAAGACCGCCAGTTCTTCGTGGTGCGCCTGCAGCGCGAAGGGCGCAACAACTTCGCCAGCGATTTCGCCAGCGCCGAAGCGCCCAGCCACGCCATCGAGGCCGAGGTGCTGCGCCGCAAGATTCCCTATCGCCCGCTGCGGCAGACCCCGTGGCCGCGCATGCCCGGCCCGCAGACCGCCACCGTCGTCGGCCCGCCCGGCGAAGAACTGCATGCCGACGCCTACGGCCGGGTGAAGGTGCAGTTCCACTGGGACCGCAAGGAAGACCGCCGCGACAACGGCGCCGAAAACAGCTCCTGCTGGATCCGCAGCGCCAGCCCGTGGGCCGGCGCGGACATGGGCGGGGTATCGCCTCCGCGCGTGGGCCAGGAAGTGGTGGTGGACTTCCTTGACGGCGACCCGGACCGCCCGATCATCACCGGCCGGGTGTTCAATGAAGAGAACATGCCGCCGTTCGGGCTGGAGGTGAGCGGCCTGAAGTCCAAGACGGTCAAGGGCGCCGGCTGGAACGAAATGACCATGCACGACACCGCCGGTGGCGAGCTGCTCAACATGCGTGCCCAGCGCGACATGGTCACCACCGTGCTCAACGACCAGAACGCCAGCATCCAGAACAACAAGTCCACCGCGGTGGCGGTGAACCACAGCATGAGCGTGGGCGCCAACCAGGACATCAGCGTGGGTGCCAACCGCGGCATCACCGTGACCGGCACCGACACCCTGGGCGTGACCGGCACGCGCACCACCAACATTACCGGCGCGGTCACCCAGAACTACCAGTCCGGCCAGACCAAGACCATCGCCGCGGCCGGCTACACCGAAACCATCACCGGCGATTTCGGCACCACCCTGACCGGCAACTACACCAGCCAGCGAACCGGTACCTGGAAGGAAACCGTTACCTCCACCTCGCTGCGCCAGGTGATCGGCAAGGTCACCCAGGAGTACTCGGCCGGGCGCGAAACCACCATTACCGGGCTGGACAAGCGCGGCGTGCAGGGCGCGGTGGAAGACACCAACATCGGCGCGCGCACCGTGGGGGTGGACGGCACCTTCGAGCACGAAGTCACCGGCACCCACAGCCAGCTGTCCAATGGCGACATGACCCTCGGCTCGGCCAGCAAGCTCACCGCGGCGGTGGGCGGGGCCTTCATCGAGATCACAGACGGCGAGATCAAGATCTCCGCCGGCGGCTCGGAAGTGGTCATCAACAGCGGTGGCGTTTCGGTCAACGGCAGCGAGATCAAGCTCAACTGCTGACCGGTCCATCGGAGGGACACCCATGCACGACACCCCCATGCTGCGCGGCATCCAACGCCTCAGCGACGCCTGGCTCGCCGCCGCCGCCGACCCCAGCCGGCGGCTGCTGGTCTGGCGCCTGCCCGCCAACGCCAGCCGCCTGCTGGCCGCCTTCTTCGAGATGCAGCGGCACGACCAGGGCCGCGACACGCCGGACTACTTCCTCCGCTTGGACACGCCCTATGAGCTCGGCTTCCGCTACAGCCGGCAGATCAAGCAGACCCTGCTCGAGCGCTACCTGGGCAGCCAGGACGAACTGCGCGGGCAGGGCATCACACTCGGCTGGCGCGGCCCGCATGCCGAGCACCTCGACAGCGCCGCCGGCGTGGTGCAGGTACTGGACAGCTTCGCCGAGCACCACGGCAGCCACCTGCGGTTGCTGGCCGCCGTGCTGGAACCCGAGCGCATGGTGCCGGGCGACGGCTTTGAACACTGGGTGGATGCGGCCCTGGCCGCCAGCCCCGGCGACCGCCTGCGTCTGGTGCTGGTGGACACCGAGGAAGACCCGCGCTGGCAGCCGCTGCTGGAGCGCCATGCCAGCGTGGCCGCGCGCATCGACGCGCCGGTGGACATGTTCGCCATCGCCCGCGACACCGCCTCGCAGTCCGGCGGCACCGGCCCGGAAGTGCTGTACCGCCAGCTGCTCGCCGACCTGATGCTGCTGCTTGAGCGCGGCAGCCCGCAGCAGGTGGTGGGCCGCGCCGAGCGCGCGCTGGGGCTGGCCCAGCGCCACGGCTGGCAGGAGCAGGCGTCGGTGGTGCAGATGATGGTGGCCGGTGCCTGGCTCAAGGCCGGCGACCACGGCCAGGCCATCACCGCCTACCGCCAGGCGCGCAGCGCCGCCGATGCCGCCCGCAACGCCGGCAATGCCGCCGCGCCCGAGCTGGTCATGCAGAGCTGGTTCGGCGAAGCCGGCTGCTGGCTCACCGCCAAAAACCCCGAGCGCGCCGCCCAGACCTACCTGCAGGCGTCCACCTCGGCGGCCAGCATCCCGCACCCGATGTTCCAGCTGGAAGGCCAGCGCATGGCCGGCTACTGCCTGCTCCAGCACGGCAAGCGCGAGGAAGCGCGGACCCAACTGCTGGAAGCCATCCGCATCGCCAAGCCCCTCAGCACGCAGGACCGCAAGGCCACCACCCTGCCGCAGGCGCTGTGGGACTTGCTGCAGCTGCAGGACCTGCGCCGCGCCGAGAAGATCCAGCTCACCGCCACGGCCTATCTCGAACAGACCACCGCGCTGCACGCGCAGGCCGAAGACGCCGCCGCCAAGCTTGGCCCAACGCCCACCCGCATGCAGCTGGATGTCATCGATGCCCAGTTGCACGCGGGCCTGGAACAGACCTTCCACCGCACCCAGCAGGAACGCGAACGGCTGGTGCAGGGCGGCGACGAGTTCTTCCGCAAGATCGTCGCGGTGGGGCGTGAGTTCCTCGACCCGCACTGGAACGGCCTGCCCACCATTGAACACCCGCTTGACCACGAGATTCCGGTCTGGAGCGAACCGCCGGCCATGCAGCCGCTGCCCGATCCCGGCCCGCTGCTGGCCGGTACCGACCTTGCCCACGTCGCACCGTCTGCGGCCACCCCTGGAGTTGTTGCCGCATGAATACCCGCATTCTGGTCATGACCGTCGCCGTGCTGCTGGGCATGGCCATCGTGGTGTGGCTCGGCGTGGAATACCGCGACGAAGTCAAAGCCTTCCTGCGCGCTCTGCTGCGCGCGCTGTAAGCAACACAGGAGTGTTGCCGTGAGCATTGCCGCCAAGCATTTCGATCCGCAGCTGGGCATCGACATCCACATGTACGCGATGCCGCCGTGCCCGCTGCCCACGCCGCACATCGGCCTGGTGCTGGACCCGTTCGACTACATCCCGTTCATCGGCTCCACCATCAAGGTCAACGGCGTGCACCGCGGCACCGCCGGCACCGGCGGGCTGGACATCCACATTCCACTGGGCGTGTGGGGCCCGCCGCTGGCCGCGCCGATGGGCCCGCAGTTCGACGGCGAAGAAATCTTCATGGGCAGCCGCACCGTGTCGGCCGATGGCGAGCCGTTTTCGCGTCTGGCCATGCCCGTGCTGGACTGCAACCTGGCCGGCATGATCAACCCGTTCCGGGTGAAGAAGCCCAAGAAGCCGCTGCGCGCCATGTCGCTGCCCACCGGCTTGAACGTGGCCATTCCCACCAGCGTCAAGGTCGGTGGCCCGCCCACCGTGTCGTGGACGGCGATGGCCTTCCGCGCCGCCTTCGCCGGCTTGGGTAAGCTGCGCAAGACCGACTTCTTCCGCAAGAAGATGGATGCCTTCGCCGCGTGGCGCCGGGGCAAGTGGGGGCATCTGCCCTCGGGCACGCTCAAGTGCAGGATCCTGCGGGCCGAGCCGGTGGACATCCGCGACGGCAGCGTCTCGGTCAGCCACGAAGACTTCAGCATTCCCGGCCGCCTGCCGCTCAGCTGGCGCCGCGTGTACGCCTCGCGCCATGCCCAGCGCACCGGCGCCTGCGGTTACGGCTGGCAGACCCCGGCCGACATCGCGCTGGCGCTGTCGGCCGACGGCAGCGCCTGGCTGTCCGGCCCGGACGAGGTGGCCTTCTTCCCCGAGCTGCCGCGCCGGGACGGCATGGACGCGGCCACCCTGGACTTCGTGGACGGCGCGCGCCTGTGGCGCGAAAACGGCCAGTGGATCGTGCGTTTCAAGGGCGGCCTGCAGTACCACTTCGACGCCACCCCGGCCGCCGGCGTGGCGGTGCTGCCGCACGAGCGCAGCCTGCCCATCGAGCGCATCGAAGACCGCTGCGGCAACCACTGGCGCTTCGAGCGCCGCGACGGCCATCTGGTACGCATCGTCGAAAGCGGCGTGGACGGCCTGCAGGGCCGCTTCATCGAAGTGGACGCGCGCCAGGGCCACATCGACCGCCTGCAGCTGCACGACCCGGCCAGCGGCCTGAACCACCTGCTGGTGAGCTACCGCTACGCCAACGGCGACCTGATCGCCGCGGTGGACCCGCTGGATGCCCCGCGCACCTTCGGCTACCAGCAACACTACATGGTGCGCCACACCGATCGGGTCGGCCTGTCGTTCTATTACGCGTTCGATGCGCAGTGGCGCGTGGTGCATTCCTGGGGCGATGGCGGCCTGTACGACTACCACTTCGACTACGACGCACTGCTGCACGAAACCCGCATCACCGACTCGCTGGGCCATGTGAGCCTGGTCAAGTTCGACGAGAACCGCCTGCCGCTGTGCGAGATCGACCCGCTCGATGGGGTGACCATCTTCGAGTACGACGACTTCGGCCGCACCGTGGCGGTGACCGATCCGGAGGGGCTGCGGACCGGGTTCGAGTATGACGAGCGCGGGAACCTGGTGGTGCTGGTGCGCGCCGATGGCAGCACCCTGCAGCAGCAGTTCGACGACAACGACCAGCTGCTGGCCGTGACCGACCCCGACGGCAACACCTGGCAGCAGCACTACGACGCCCGCGGCCTGCTGATCGAGCAGACCGACCCGCTGCAGGCCAGCACCCGCTACGCCTACGACGCCCACGGCCTGCTGCAGGCCCAGACCAACGCGCGCGGCGCCGTCACCGCCGTGGACTACGATCGGCATGGGCTGGTGGCGGTGGTGCGCGATCCGCTGGGCCATGAGAGCCGCTTCGAGCATGACCCGCTGGGCCGCCTGCAGCGTCAGGTGGATCCGCTCGGCCAGCCCACGGTGTACACCTACGACGTTAAGGGCCGGTTGCTGGCCGTTCTCGCCACCGACGGCACCGGCGTACGCTGCGAATACGACGCTGAAGACCAGCTCATCACCTATCTGGACGAGGCCGGTGCGTGCACCCGCCTGCAGTACGTGGGCATCGGTCAGATCGGCAAGCGCCTGCAGGCCGACGGCCAGGTGGTGGAGTACCGCTACGACACCGAAGAACAGCTGGTGGCGGTGATCAACCAGCGGCGCGAGACCTACACGCTCACCCGCGACCCGCTCGGCCGCATCGTGGAAGAAGTGGACTACTGGGGCCAGCCGCGTCGTTACGAGTACGACGCGGCCGGGCGCCTCACCGCCACCCTGGACCCGTTGGGCCAGCGCATCGGATTTGCCACCGACAAGATGGGCCGCATCACCGCCAAGACCCTGCCGGACATCCGCCAGCCGGGGCGGCAGGTCAAGGAAACGTTCGAGTACGACAAGCGCGGCCAGCTCATCGCGTTGCGCAACCCGCATCGGCACGCCACCCGCCGCTTCGACCCGCTGGGCCAACTGCTGGAGGAACTGCAGGACGGCTTCCGCGTGGGGTACGCCTACGATGAAGTGGGCAACCGCATCCAGCGCCAGACCGGCGCCGGCAACACCGTGGCGTTCGCCTACGACCTGCGCGACCAGTTGATCGAAGTGGGCATCAACGACGAAGCGCCCATCACCCTGGAGCGTGACGCGCTGGGCCGTACCACCCGCGAGCAGCTGAGCGCAGACGTGGAGCGCCGCTTCGAGTACGACGCGCGCAACCTGCTCACCGCGCAGACCGTCCTGCGCGATGCGTCACCGCTGTTCGACACCCGCTACGACTACGACCGCACCGGCAACCTCACCCGCCGCCAGGACAGCGCGCAGGGCGTGGACGAATACCGCTACGACGCGATAGGCCGGCTGCTGGCGCACACCGACCCGAAGGGCGTGCTGCACCCCTACTACAACGACCCGGCCGGCGACCGCCTGCGCACCGAAATCCGCGAAGTGCGCATGCGCAAAGTGGCTGGTGGCGACGAACAGGCAGAGCTGCTGTGGACACGCGAGGGCACTTACCAGGGCGTGCACTACGTGTTCGACCGCGCCGGCGACATGGTGCGCAAGGGCAGCCCGGGCGGCGGCGACGCCAGCGACCTGGAACTGATCTGGGACGCCAACCATCGGCTGGCCGAGAGCCGGCGCGGTGGGAAGAGCACGCACTACGGCTACGACCCGTTGGGACGACGGGTGTTCAAGCGCAATCCGGACGAGACAACGTGGTTCTTCTGGGATGGCGACGCGCTGCTGGGCGAGGTGAAGCAGGCCAACGACGCCGAAGACGCCGCGCCGGTGTGGGTGGACAACGTGGCCAGCCTGATCGAGGTGAAGCGGCGGCAGCGGCGGTTGGGGAAGCTGCATGAGGGGGTTCGGGAGTATGTGTATTACCCGGGGTCGTTTGTGCCGTTGGCGTTGCTGGAGAGGAGAGTCAATTCACCAGCTCGCACTTCTAGTGAACTGAAGTCAGAACCTTCTTGTCGAGTTGGCACTGCCGAGCGTGCCGCGCAGTCCCGGCCTGGTGCGGTTCCCGCAGTTGTAGCGGCGGCGGACGGCTGCGATCAGCGTCCAGACGGTGACAGCGCTCCGCCTGCAAGGCAACGCTCAGCGGGCTACGGCGGAAACGGATTAGGTGCGCTTGGCAACCTCTCGCTTGCGAATCAAGACGTGGCGAGTGGCTTGCCCATCGCAAGAGACGGGCAAGCTAGTTCGCAGCCCGAGCGTGCATGGGGAGCCAAGCTGGGGACTATTAGCCTTGGCCCCGAAAAGAAAGAGGCATCTAACACGAAAGATGCGGTTAAGCCTCTTGAACACAGGACCGGATCCGCGAACCGCATTCCGGTCCGCCCATCATCCGAGAGCGACAAAGCACCCGACGAGTTGGCTCACGCCAGATCATCTGTGCGATTGCCGGAAGATGTATATACGCCTACGGACATACTGAACGGGCCGAGCACTAGCCTGTACCTATACCAGTGTGACCCCAATGGGTGCCCAAATCGAATTGTTACAGCTCAAGGCAGGGTGATTTGGGTTGCTCCGCCTGAAGGCACGCGTGATGATGCCAACGATAACGAAATGAGCTTCATTCGATCGCTTGGTCAGTATCACGACGTGGAAACCGGGCTGGTCTATAACCGTTCTCGCTACTTCGATCGGGAGTCAAGTCAGTTCTGCTCGGCCGACCCGATTGGGCTCAACGGAGGAACAAACCTCTACGCTTACGGACTCAACTACATAAATTGGACAGATCCTCTGGGTCTGACCAGCGGTCGAACGACCGGTGAAAATGCCGACATCCTTCGTCGAAACATGAATCGAGAAGGGAGAACGGTTGCTCCTGGGCAAGCAGCGGGCCACATAGTTGCGTCAACAGGATCCAAGGGGCACTGGGCCGCAGCCGCAGACTCGAGAGATATCCTCTCGGCATATGACATTGAGATCAATGATGCCGCTAATGGTGTTCCGGTGGATCATCCGCGGCCGCACAATCGGATGCACACCAGGAAGTTCCACATGGATGTGAAGGCACGCTTGACTGCGGTCGTCGATAGGATGTCTGCAGCTGGATATGGTCATCGTGCGACTAGAAGTGCGCTCCGAAGAGAGTTGAGGCAGATTGGTAGAGAGTTCACGGCTTCGTGCCGAGGATAGCAAAACGATTCACGGAGATTTGAAAATGGAAGATGTCAAGATTTTGGTGGACTTGGTCTGCAAGGCATTTCGGCCCGCGCTGCTGGACTTGTTTAGAAGTGGCGAGAGCTTCTATTACTGCACCTTCGTCATGACCGGGGAAGGCCACGCGCCATTCCTTTCAGCTTGGTCTGAAGAGGCGCTTGCAAGGGCAGTGGACGAGAGTGGCGAAGGCCCAGAGGTAGCTGCGGATCTGAGGTGGTCGTATGCAGATTCTCCATACGTTGACTTTGGAAGCGAATACACTGAAAAGCTTCGCGCGCCCTTCCTCGCCAGGCCGAGCCTACAAGAGCTCGGTGTCGATGAGTGGGAAAAAGAGATCGAGCTCCGTATGGATGCTGTAGAGCAGGCCGCACGCCAATTGGATGCAGAGGGCGCATTCGGCGCAGGCCAGCGTCGCAGTAGGCTCCTTCTCGCGGTGGAGATCATGCCTCCAGTACCGTCCAACGTTGACCGAGTGGCTCGACTGAACGACACCAATTCGGATATCTTCAAGCAGTGGTTGGAGGAGGCTGCAGAAGTGGATGGTTGAATGGCCGAAATGACCATAAAGGTCAAGGTTGCCGTTGGTGAAGTGTTTGCGATTCCGCTTCCGTCGGGCAGGTATGGGGTGGGGCGCTTGATACACATTTCAGACAGGTGGCGCCTTGCTCAGTTCTTCGCGCTTAGGCTGGATGCTCCAGAGCTCCCCGCGTTGCTTCTCGATTTCGGTGACGCCATGCCAGTTCACAACATAGTTACGTTGCGTATTGAAGAAGGCGCGTGGCCCGTTCTGAAGCGCGGTGTGCTCGATGCTTTGCCAGACCTTGACTCACTGATCTTCTATCGAGGACTGCCTGGCCATCGAACGTATTTGAAATTGAATGGCGAGTTTGTTCCTGCGTGTCCCTCGCAGGGCTGCTCGTCTTCCATGCCTCAGTTCGCGGAATACGTGGCGGAGCGGTTGGACGAGAGCTTGGCCAATGGAGTGCACTTGGATGCGTCTGGTGGCTAACTCTAAATTGATCCAACAGTGCTTGTTCATGACTTCACTGGATGAGAACGAATTCGCTGATGCTCTCTTGCTGGCGCGTCCCTCGATCAGGTTCATTGACATGCTGGAGCAGTCGGATACCGATCGGCCGAAATACAGAAGGCGGTTGGATGAGTGCCGGGGAGCTCATGTAACTTTCGTGGATTCATCTATAGCTTCCGAAGATTATTTCCGTGAGAAGTACGTTAAGGTCCATCCATCTGGAGATGGATGGATTTACGCATTGGTCGGGTCAGGGCTTGTCAGTCTCTTAAGATCGAGAGCTGCGGATTTCTTGCAAGGTTCTCTTCTCAATGGCGAGCTTCGAGCTTCGATTCCAGCTGGTGACGAAGCTACTGAGGCATTTGTGACAATTGTCCTTCGCGAAGCAAAGGCGCGCGGAAGGAGTGTCGTATCAATCGATACAGCTACTGGTGAGCGCGGTAGGAAAGGCGATCGGAAATTTCTTGTTTGGCCAGACGCGGCACTGAGGTTCGACGGAAGGAAGGGCACATATCTGGCCAACGGAGCACATGCATTGTTTGTCCCCAATGCTGGTCATAGATAAGGTTTTCTTAGTACATGACATTGAGCGCTACGGCGACACGTCAACGGAGTTGGTTGCCTTGAGTCCTGAGCTGACTCGGTAGGTCGCGGTCCCAGTGCCAAAGGCCCCAGCATTCACAAAGGATGACCGGCAATGTTTGAACGTCTCAATGCCCTGCTAGCGCAGTCGTCGGGAGCCAAGGTGTTCCCCGTGCGCCGGATAGCGCCTGAGTGGATCGAAGACGCCGAGCGGGAGCTCGGCCTCCCGTTGGCCTCAACGTACAGATGCTTGCTGCAGACCTACGGCTGGCAGCTACCCGGTCTTCAGGCCTTGCGCCCCGGAGCACCGCGATCTCGCGGACGACGACCTCATCTACTACCCCAGGTTGGATGCGGTAGACGGCGTAGCGCCAAACGGATTGATCGCATTGCACTTACCGGACACGGATAAGGCGATTTACTTCGACACCCCAACCGGCTTGAACGAGGGCGAGTACCCGATCCTTAGGTTCGACTACAACGACGGTGGCTACACATATTTCGTGGACTCCTTCGCGTTGTTCCTTGAGACCCTCGTGCGTCGAACCTGAGCCCCCCATCCAGCGAAGCCCTGTGCACGGGCATCCCCCACGCAGCAAGGGGTAGCTCGGCTGCATCACCGCTTCACCCCACGCCAGCTATCGTTGCCAAACCCCCGCCGCCTCCCGGATATCCATGCGCGGTCTAGACTTCAGCTCCTGGCAAGCCATGCTCTCCACCCTGCTCGGGCTGGCCGTCATTACCCTGATAGGCGTCGGCATCCGCCTATTGGTGATGCAGACCATGCAGCAGCGCCGCGAGCGTGAGAACCGCCAGATCAACGAGCGCCTGCGCACGCTGATCGCCGCCTACAAGACCCTGGGTGGTTCGTTCACCGGCGCATTGCACGTCGATCCGCGCCATCTGCGCGACCTGCGCCAGCCGGCTGCGGCCGATGCGCTGCTGTTGCCCGTCGATGGGGTGGCCGGCAGCGACCGTGCACGGCGCATTCGCGATGCCGTGGAAGCGGCACTGTCCGACATCATCCTGCTCGGCACCGACGACCAGGTGCGCCTGGCCGCCACTGCCGCCACCGAGTTGGCGCAGGGCAGGCCGGTGCAGACCGCCGAGCTGGTGGTGTCGCTGCGCAACTTCATCCGCGAAGCACTCGACCTGGCGCCGATCCCGGCCAGCGTCGTCATTCCGCAGCAAGGGCCAGCGCGGCCGGCTGCCGGCGCCAAGGGCAAGCCGGAGGGCGACAAGACCGGGAGCAAAGGTGGAGGCGGCGGCATGGGGGGCATGGGCGGAGGTGGCATGGGCATGGGCCGCGGTGCGGATGACGACAGCAACCACGCACGCTGAGCGCGGCAGGCCAGCCGCGTTGCGCGTATTACCGCGAAAGACTGACCGACCAGGCCACGAACGCGGCCCAGATCGGCGCACTGCACAGGGCCCATAGGCGCCAGCGGCGCCACGCCCAGCCACGCGCCATGGCGACCAGCGCCGCGTAGACCGGTAACAGCACGCCCAGCTCGATCAACAGGTTGCGCCACAGATAGAGGTTGCCAAACCTCAGTGTGCCCGCGCTCGGCAGGACGCCGTGCACGGAGACCCCTGGCTGCACCGGCCAGAACAGCGGCACCGGATGCGCGCCGACCAGCAGGTCCAGGAGCGGGTGCGACAGGCTCGCCAGCAGCAGCCACCGAAGCCGCAGGCCACTTCCCACGGTCTTTGCCACGCGGTGCACGACCACCGCCGCGACCACAGCGAACAGCAGGCTGTGGGTCACGCGTGGCTGCGCACCGTAGCCGAGCAGCCAGACCGCCAGGTAGTCCAGATCAGGGCAGGCCGCAAGGAACACGAACGGCGCGGCCGCCCATCGCGGTCGCGCCCCCGTGTTGCCGGTGCTGCACAGGTAGGCAGTGAAGCCGGTGAGTGCGTGGCCGGCAAGGGATGACATGGCGGCAGGACCGATGACCGTGGAGAGGTCATGGTCCTGCCTGCGCGTGGGCGGACGATGGGCTCACCGTGTGGCGGAGATGAAGCGCCTACTTACCGCCCAGTTCCACCACCGGCACAAAGCCGCCGTAGATCATGCGCTTGCCGTCAAACGGCATCGGGTTATTTTCCGGGTTCATGCGCGGGTCTTCCATCATCTTCTGCATGCCGGCATCGCGGGTGGCCTTGTCGGGCCATTCGATCCAGGAAAACACCACCGTTTCATCGTCCTTGGCCTCTACGGCGCGGAAGAAGTCGGTCTGCTTGCCGTGGCTCACATCGTCGCCCCAGCATTCGACCACGCGCAGCGCGCCGTGCTCGATACAGATCGCATCGCCTTCGCGGGCGTGGGCAAGGAACTTCTCTTTGTTGGCGGTGGGTACTGCAAGCACGAAACCGTCGATATAGGACATGGCTGCCTCCAGAGTGGGCGATGGCGCGCCGGAACGGGCGCCTTCATGACATACGACGTGCGGGGAAGGGGCAGATCGACAATGCGCCCACTAGCGCGCGGCCGGCGTGATGGCAGTGCGCCTCAATTCACGCCAATGCCAACGCGTTCAATGACTTACGGAATACGCGGCGGCGCGCTTCCGTACGGGGGGTCAGAAAAATCCTAACGAAGGAGCGGAACATCCTGATATTCCAGCTGACGCGTTCAGCACACTATGGGGACGCCGGGCAGGACCTTTCCCCAAGGCCCTGCACCTTGTCGCACACCCTGCGCCGAGCGGTGCAACACGGAGATGGACGCGTTAGCCGGTTACTCCCCAAGAGCGGCTTCCCCAGCGCGTGACGCCCCGCAAGGGCATCGTCGTGACCAGAATCCTCCTCGCGCGTCCTGCCGCAGTCATACGCCGCCGGATCCCTGCCGTCTCCAGGCGCATCTTTCTTCACCCCACATGCACGCCCGACAGCTGTTTTTCCGCTGGAATCTTCGCGCGCGTATGTCACAGCGCAACTGAACCCCTGCCAAAAATTCACGCAGGTGAAGGGGCCTCACTTCAGGGCGGGTTGTGTCGAATAACGGAGAATTTACATTTCCCAAGCAACCGACGTCCGCGTCAGCTGCACGTAGTTCAAGACAGAGGTATACCCCCATGAAGACTTCGTTGATTGCCCTGGCGCTTGCCGCCGCCCTGCCGTTCGCCGCCTCCGCTGCTGAAGGCCTGTCCTACAACTACGCCGAAGGCGACTACGTCAAGACCGACGCAGACGGCGGCAAGGCCGATGGTTGGGGCGTGAAGGGTTCCTACGCGTTCCTGCCGAACTTCCATGCCTTCGGTGAGTACAACCAGCAGAAGACCGACATCGGCAACTTCAAGGTTGACCAGTGGCGCGTCGGCGTGGGCTACAACCAGGAAATCGGCAACAGCACCGACTTCGTGGGCCGCGTTGCCTACAACAAGTTCGACCCGAAGGAAGGCCTGGACTTCAACGGCTACAGCGCCGAAGCCGGTATCCGTACCGCATTCGGCCAGCACGCCGAAGTCTATGCCATGGCCGGCTACGAGGATTACAGCAAGAAGCACGGCATCAATCCGGATGGCCAGTTCTACGGCCGCCTGGGTGGCCAGGTGAAGTTGAACCAGAACTGGGGCATCAACGGCGACGTCAAGATGGATCGCCACGGTGACAAGGAATGGTCGGTCGGCCCGCGCTTCAGCTGGTAATTCCAGCGTGACCGCATTGCCACGCGCCTGATCGGCGTGGCAGGAAAGGCCCGGCATTGCCGGGCCTTTTTCGTTGCCACAGCGTCGGCTGGCTCAGATCGCAGCCGCCAACAGCGCCGCGCTGCGCGCCAACAGCACCCGCGATGCCGGCGCGGTGCCAAGCAGGTGCAGGCACGCGTGCACCATGCCGGGCAGGCGCTCGCAGTGCACCGCCCCCCCGGCCTGCGCCAACCGCGCGGCGTAGTGCTCGCCTTCGTCGCGCAGCGGGTCGTACGCGCACACCAGCACGGTGGCCGGTGGCAGCCCACGCAGGCCGTGTGCCCGCGCGGGCACCGCCCGCCCATCGGCGGTCGCTACGCCTTCGCCGAGGTAGGCGTCCCAGCACCGCTGCATCAACGCGGTGCTCAGGTAGTAGCCCTCGCCAAACTGCCGGTGGCTGTCGGTGTCGATGGCGGTGTCCAGCGCCGGGTACAACAGCAATTGGTGGTGGATGGGCGGTCCACCGCGTTCGCGCGCCAGCAGCGTCACCGCCGCAGCCAGGTTGCCGCCAGCACTGTCGCCGCCCACCATCAAGCGTGCCGGGTCGATGTCCAGCTGCGCCGCCTCGGCATGGCTCCAGCACAGCGCGGCGTACACGTCCTCCAGCGGAATCGGGAAGCGGTGCTCCGGGGCCAGCCGGTAGTCCACCGCCAGCACCACGCAGCCGGTGGCATTGGCCAGCGCCCGGCATGGGCTGTCGTACACCGCCAGCGAGCACTGGAACCACCCGCCGCCATGGGCGAACAGCAGCCCCGGGCGCGCCTGGCCCTGGCAATGCCCGGCCGGCCAGTACGCGCGCACGGTGAGCGCATGGCCATCGTCGGTGGTCACGCTGAAATCGCGTACGTCGGCCACCTGCTCCACCGGGCCCTGCAGGGCGGGCAGGGCATCTTCGCTGGCCGCGCGGATCTGCTGCAGCGTCAACCCTGCCACCACCTCCGACGGTGGCAGGGTCTGCAGGAAGCGGGCGATATCCGGGTCCAGGCTCATGCTGCGGCGTCCGGCAGCAGGAAGGGCAACAGCTGGTCCAGGAAGGCCTGCGGGGCTTCTTCCATCACGAAGTGGCCGCAGTCGGCGATCATCGTGCCGCGCAGGTCGGCGGCGTGCGCGCGCATGGTGTCCATGGGCATGTTGGCGGTGGCATGTTCGGCACCGATGGCCAGCACCGGCATGGCCAGCGGGGTGCGTGCGCGCTGCTGGTTCTGGCGGATGGTCTCGGGAATGGCGCGGTAGTAGCCGAAACCACCGCTCAGGCCACCCGGCGCGGCGTACGCGCGGATGTACATCTCGCACGCCACCGCTTCGCGGCGGTGCGCCCAGCGGTCGAACATGAAGGTCAGGTAGGCACGCTCGCGCCCGGCGATCAGCGCTTCGGGCAGGTCGCGCACCTGGTTGAACATGAAGTGCCACAGGAAGATGTTGTCCTCCGGGGCCACGAACACCGGCGGAGCTTCGGCCAACCCGGGAATCACCGCCTCGGTGATCGCCAGCCGCTGCACGGCCTCGGGCTGGTCGCTGGCCAGCGCGTAGGCGACCCACATGCCCACGTCATGGCCCACCACCTGGTAGCGTGCATGGCCCAGCTGCTGCATCACCGCGTGGAGGGTGGCGGCGATGGCGATGGCGCCGGTGTCGTAGCCGTGCGCCGGCGTGTCCGAATCGCCGGTGCCGGGCGGGTCCACCGCAATGGCCTGGAAGCCCTGTGCGGCCAGCGCCTGCAGGATGTGTCGCCAGGCGTACCAGGTCTGCGGCCAGCCGGGAATCAGCAGTACCGGCCGGCCTTCGCCCAGGATCGCGCAATGCACGCTGCGGCCATCGATGCGCACGTGGCGGTGGGTAATGCTCTCAAGTGCGGCGGTCATCAGTGGATCCCCAGCATGGCGTGGATCTGCGCACGGCTGACCGGCGCGCCGGCGAAGTCGTCGAAGATGCGGTCGGTCACGGTGATGATGTGCGCGTTGATGAAGGCCACGCCCTCGCGCGCACCGTCTTCCTGGTTCTTCAGGCAGCACTCCCATTCCAGCGTGGCCCAGCCGTCGTAGTCGTACTGGGCCAGCTTGGAGAAGATGCCCTTGAAGTCCACCTGCCCATCGCCCAGCGAACGGAAACGTCCGGCGCGCTCGGTCCAGCCGCTGTAGCCGCCGTAGATGCCCTGGCGGCCGCTCGGATTGAACTCGGCATCCTTGATGTGAACCATGCCGATGAAGTCGCGGTAGATGTCCAGGAAGCTCAGGTAATCCAGCTGCTGCAGCACGAAGTGGCTGGGGTCGAACAGGATCCGGCAGCGCGGGGGGCCACCCACCGCGGCGTGGAAGCGCTCGAAACTGGTGCCGTCATGCAGGTCTTCGCTGGGGTGGATCTCGTAGCAGAGGTCGATGCCGTGCGCATCGCACACGTCCAGGATCGGCAGCCAGCGCCGGGCCAGCTCTTCGAACGCGGCCTCGATCAGGCCGTCCGGGCGCTGCGGGAACGGGAACAGGTACGGCCAGGCGAACGAACCGGAGAAGGTGCCCATGCGGTCCAGGCCCAGCCGCTGCGACGCCTTGGCCGCCAGTTTGATGCGTTCGATCGCCCAGGCGCTGCGTGCGTCCGGGTCGCCGTGCAGGTCGGCGGGGGCGAAGCTGTCGCACAGCGCGTCGTAGGCCGGGTGCACCGCCACCAGCTGGCCGAAGATGTGCGTGGTGAGCTCGCTGATCACTAGCCCGTGGCCGGCCAGCATGGCGATCATGTCATCGCAGTACTGCTGGCTGTGCGCGGCCTGTTCCACGTCGAACAGGCGCTCGTCCCACGCCGGAATCTGCAGCGCCTTGAAGCCCTGGCTGGCGGCCCAGGCGGCAATGGAGGGCAGGTCGTTGAAGGGAGGTTGGTCTGCACTGAACTGGGCCAGGTGCAGGCTGGGGCCTTGGATGGTGCGCATGGGGGTGTCGCCTCATTGTTTGTCGAGCGACAAAGAATAGGCGTCAAATCCGCCCCGGTCAACGTCCGGTGTCGCTAGAATTGCCGCACCGCTTCTTTCCGTAGTGATGCCCCATGGCCGGCCGCCCCCGCGAATTCGACAAAGACCACGCCCTCAAGCAGGCGATGCTGTTGTTCTGGGCGCGTGGATACGAAGGCACGTCGATGTCGGCGTTGGTGGAGGCACTGGGCATCGCCTCGGCGCGCATCTACGCCGCCTTCGGCAGCAAGGAGCAGCTGTTCCGCGAGGCCGTGGCGCTGTACGAAGCCGGCGATGGAGGCTTTGCCGACCGCGCGCTGCGCGAGCAGGCGGTGCGCCCGGCCATCGAACGCATGCTGCACGATGCCGTGCTCACCTACACCAAGCGCGGCCGCGCGCAGGGTTGCCTGGTGGTGTCGGCGGCCACCAGTACCGCACCGGAGAATGAGGCGGTGATGGACTGGCTGGCCGAACACCGCCGCCAGCGTACCCAGCAGATCATCGCGCGGCTGCAGCAGGCGGCCGCCGCCGGCGAACTGGCCGATGGCGCGGACGTGCAGGCGTTGGGCGACTACTTCGCCACCGTGCTGCACGGCATTTCCACCCAGGCCCGCGACGGCGCCAGCCGTGCCCGGCTGCTGGCCGCGGTGACGGTGGCGATGCAGGTGCTGGGGGAGCAGGCGCATGGCTAATGCATCTGTCCGCCATCAGCCGCGCGTGGGCTGTGGTGCGGTCATCCAGCGCGCCGATGGCGCGGTGTTGCTGGTCCAGCGCGGGCGCCCGCCCGAGCAGGGCCACTGGGGCCTGCCGGGGGGCAAGGTGGACTGGATGGAAACCGTCGAAGCTGCCGTGATCCGCGAAGTGCACGAAGAAACCGCGCTGCGCGTGGCCATCCAACGGCTGCTATGCGTGGTGGACCATTTTGAACCGGCGCTGCAGCAGCACTGGATCGCACCGGTGTACCTGGCCCGCACCCTGGACGACAGCGTTGCCGTGCTGCAGGAACCGGAGGTTCTGCTGGCACTGGGCTGGTTCAGCCCCGACGCCTTGCCGGCGCCGCTGACCCTGTCCGCGCGCCAGGGGCTTGCACAGCTGTCAGCGACGGGCTGAGCCCACCCAACGGGTCAGCGCTTGGCCGCCGCGGCATCACCGCGCGCCACCGCTTCCACTTCCTCCAGGCTGGTGCACGCGGTGTCGCCCGGGGTGGACATCGCCAGCGCCCCATGCGCCGCGCCCAGCTCCACCGCCACCTGCTCGCCCTTGCCGGCCAGCAGCGCATGCACCACGCCGGCCACGAACGCATCGCCGCCGCCCACCCGGTCCAGCAGGTCCACCTCGCGTCGGCGCGACACGAACAACATGTCGCGCGTGCGCAGTGCGCCGGCCCAACCGTTGCGTGCCGCGTTGCTGGCATCGCGCAGGGTGAAGGCCACGGCCTGCAGGTTCGGGAAGCGCTGCAGCGCCCGCTGTGCGGCCGCATCGGCCGGGCCCACGTCCATCGGTGTTTCGCGCTTGCCCAGGTCGGCCAGGTCCATGCCCAGGCAGGCCGCGAAGGAATACTCATCGCCCACCAGCAGGTCGCACTCGGCGGCGATGGCGCAGTTGGCGTGGCGCGCCGCGTCCGGGTCGGGATGGCTGTCCCACAGGCTGGCGCGGTAGTTCAGGTCGTAGGACACCGCCACGCCGTGGCGGCGCGCGGCCTGCGCGGCGGTGATGGCGGTCTGCGCGCTGTGCTCGGACAGCGCGGCGAAGATGCCGCCGGTATGCAGCCAGCGGGCACCGTCGCGGCCGAACACCGCGTCCCAGTCGTATTCGTCCGGCTGCAATTGCGAAGCGGCCGAATAGGCGCGGTCGGAAATGCCCAGCGGCGCGCGCACGCCGAAGCCGCGCTCGGTGAAGTTCAGGCCCATGCGCGTGTTGCGGCCGATGCCGTCGTAGTCACGCCAGACGATCTGGCTGGTATCCACGCCACCGGCCTGGATCAGCTGCTGGGCAAGCGCGCCCAGCTCGTTGCGCGGCAACGCGGTGAGCACGCCGCTGCGGTGGCCAAAGGTGCTGCACAGCCCGCGCGCCACGTTGTACTCGCCGCCGCCTTCCCACACGTTGAACTGGCGCGCGTTGCGCACGCGGCCTTCGCCCGGGTCGAAGCGCAGCATCACCTCGCCCAGTGCCAGCGCATCCCAGCGCTGGCCGCTGGAGGTAGCTACTGAAAACTGCTGGCCGCTCATCGCGCCCGGCACCCCAGCAGGCCCAGGTCGATGCCGGCGGCCATGCGCCGGTAGCCTTCATCGTTGGGATGCAGGTGGTCGCGGGTGATGTCCTCGGGGAGGTTTTCGGTGTTGGCCGGGTCGCGCAGGATCGCGTCGAAGTCGATCAGCGCGTCATAACCGCTGCGGCCGCCGCGCATCCAGGTGTTAAGGGTGGTGCGGGTAGCTGCCGAGGTCGGCTCGTAGCGGTCCGAGCCGCCGAACGGGGTGATGGTGGCGGCGATCGCGCCGATGCCGTTGCCGTGCAGGCGCTCGGCGATCTGCCGGTAGCCCAGCACCATGTCCTCGGCATTGCGGCCGGCCTTCGGCGGGGTGCCGCCGTCGTGGCGGATGTCGTTGATGCCTTCGAACACGATGACCTTGCTGACGTTCGGCAGCGCGATCACGTCGCGGTCCAGCCGCGCCAGCGCGCTGTGGCTGCGGCCGTGGTCCATTACCTTGTTGCCGCTGATACCGGCATTCACCACCACCACCTGGTCCGGGCAGGCCTGCTGCAGGCGGGTGGCCAGCAGCGCCGGCCAGTCGCCGTTGCTGCCGCGCGTGGCGGTGGCGCCTTCGGTGATGGAATCGCCCAGGGCGACCACCACCACCGGTTTGTTGGCGCGCTCGGCGAGCACCGCCGACACCACGTTCTGCCGGTAGGCCAGTTTGACCTTGTCGCCCACCTCGGCCAGGCGACCGTCGGCAATGCGCAGCGCCGTGCGGCGCACCGCCGGTTTGGTGGGCTGCGGGAAATACACGGTGAGCGATACATCGGCCAGTGCCGGCACCGTCATCGCCACCGGGTCGCTGAGCAGGGCGGCGCCGACCGGCACCACCACTTCGCTGCGACCGTTGAAGGTAACCAGCTTGGCCGGGGTGGCCGTGCCGGTGCGCTGGGCCGATGCGCCGCCGATGGTCAGCGGCGCATCCCCCAGTTCATTGCTGATGCGGAAGCGCAGCGCGGTGGCCGAACTGGCCAGCCGCATGTCCTGGCGCACCGTCTGGTGCGCAAACTGTACCGGCGCTTCCGGGGTGCCGTCCTGGCGGTCCGGTGCGGGTGAGGCGGTCCATGCCGGCACCCACACCTGGGCATGGACGGGCAGCGCAGCGGCGCTGGTGGCAAGTGCAAGTGACAGTGCAGTGGTCCAGCGCAGCATGGCGGCCCTCCCAGGCGGTCAGTGAAGCAAAACAATCAGGAGAAGTAGGTGCCGCCGTTGACGTCCACGTTGGCACCGGAAATGAAACCGGCCGCGTCCGAGGCCAGGTACACGGCGGTGTCGGCCGCTTCCTGCGGGCGGCCCTGGCGGCGCAGCGGGGTGTTGCCGGCGACGGCGGTGCGCACTTCCGGCTTGGTGAATTCATCGTGGAAGCGGGTGGCGATCATGCCGCAGCACAGCGCATTGACGCGGATGCCGCGCGGCCCCAGTTCCTTGGCCATGGCACGGGTGAAGGTCATCACCGCAGCCTTGGCGGTGGCATAGATCGCCGCGCCCGGGCCACCGCCATCGCGACCGGCCTGCGAGGCGAAGTTGACGATCGCACCGCCCTCGGGCATGTGCGGTACCACTGCGTGCGTGGTCAGGTAGACCGAGCTCATGTTGAGGTCCATCACCTTGTGGAAGAACGCTTCGTCGATCTCGGCCAGCGGGCGGCGCTGCACCATGCCGCCGGCCACGTTGACCAGCACGTCGATGCGCTCACCGAAGGCCGCCTGGGTGGCGGCGACCATGCCGGCCACGGCCTTGGCATCGGTCACGTCGGCGCGGTGCACGATGGCGGTGCCACCGGCCGCTTCGATCTGCTTCAGGGTGTCCTGCGCGCTGGCTTCGTCGTTGGCGTAGTTGATGCACACCTTGGCCCCGGCGGCCGCCAGCTTGATCGAGATCTCGCGACCGATGTCACGCCCGCCACCGGTGACGATGGCCACCTTGTTGTTGAATTGGGTCATGGAAAACTCCAGTAGTGCGTTGGGGGGAAAGGGAAAAGGGGGTCAGCGCGGCTGGGCCGGGCCGTCGAGTTTTTCGACGCGGCCGGTCACCAGCCACAGCGCCAGCAGCGAGGCCGGCACCAGCGCGGCCACCAGGATGAAAATGGGTGCGTAGGAGTCGTGGGTCATCGCCGGCACCAGCCAGGTGGTGATCAGCGTGCCGGCCACCGCGGCCATGCCGCCCAGGCCGGCTACCGAGCCCACGGACTTGCCGCTGAAGATGTCGCCGGGCAGGGTCTGGATGTTGCCGATCGCGATCTGGAAGCCGAACAGCACGAAGGCAATGGTCACTACCGCCCACACCGGGTCGGTGGCCAGCACCGCGCCCAGCAGGGCCGGGGCCATGATCGCGCCGCCCAGGGTGATGACCACCTTGCGGGCCTTGTCCACGCTCCAGCCGGCGCCGATCAGCCGGCCGGACAACCAACCGCCGCCCAGGCTGCCGATCATCGCGCCCACGTAGGGCACCCAGGCGAAGATGCCGATCTGCTTGATGTCAAAGCCGAAGGTGTCGGCCAGGTAGAGCGGCAGCCAGGACACGAACAGCCACCAGATCGGGTCCAGGAAGAACCGCGAAATCAAAATGCCCCAGGTCTGCCGATGACCCAGCAGCTGGCGCATGCTCGGCACGTACTCGGCCTTGGGCGTGGCCGGTTGTTCGGCGGGCGCATCCAGAATCAACGCGCGTTCGGCCGCGCTCACCCACGGGTGCTTGTCCGGGCCGGCGCGGTAGATGATCAACCACGGCAGCAGCCAGATGAAACCGATCGCGCCGATCAGGATGAAGGTGCCGCGCCAGCCCAGCCACAGGAACAGCACCGCGATCAGCGGCGCCGACACGATCGCGCCGATCGACGCGCCGGCGTTGAACACGCCCTGCGCCAAGGCCCGCTCGCGCGCGGGGAACCACTCGGCGTTGGCCTTCACCGCGCCCGGCCAGGCACCGGCCTCGCTGATGCCGAGCATCGCGCGGACCAGGCTGAAGGACAGGATGGAGTGGGTGACCGAGTGCAACGCGATCGAGATCGACCACACCGCAATGGACAGCGCAAAGCCGAGCCGCGTGCCGATGATGTCGAACAGGCGCCCGAACACGAACTGGCCGGCGGCGTAGAACAGCATGAACACCGTCACCAGCAGTGCGTAGTCTTCCTTCGTTGCGCCCACGTCCTTGGAAATCTGCGGCCACATCACCGCCAGGGCATTGCGGTCGATGTAGTTGATCACCGTGGCAATGGCGATGAGCGCCACGATCAGCCAACGGACGTAGGTACGGGCCTGCGTGGTCACTTTCATTTGCTGTCCTTGCCGGTGCTGCTGTCAAAGCGCTTCCAGCCGCCATCCCAGCGCCAGCTCTGGCCACCGCCACTTACCTCATGGCTGCCGGGCTTGTTCGGTTCATCGGCAATGCCCACCGCCACCCGCTTGCCACCGGCCAGATCCAGCACCAGCACGTCGGCATCCTTGCCGCGGTAATGCGCAATGGCATCGATGCGGCTGTTGGCACCGCGCACGGTCTCGGCCGTGCCGTCGTACTGGCCGTGCGGTTCCAGCACGCCATAGAAAGTGGTGGCCGCCTGGCCATCCACGCGCTGCAGCAGCATCGGCTCGCGGCGCAGGTTGAACGAGGGATCATTCGCGCCGCTCTCGCCGATCAACGCGCGCGAGGGCGCGGTACTGGCGAAGCGGTAGGTATAGAAGCGCCCGTCCAGCAGCCAGGTCAGGCTGCGCGCCTCGCTGCTGGGCTCGCTGGAGGCATCCACCCACACGTGCTGGTAGCCGTTGGCTTTGCCCAGTACCGGGCGGCTGGTCACCGCCGACTGGCTCTTGAAGCCCACATCCATGATGTGGCCGTTGAAGTGCAGCGGCAGGTCGTAGCGCGCCGCCTTGCTGCCAGTGACGCGCAGCAGGTCCAGCACCACCGGCTCGCCCAGCGAGGGGTGAGCCAGCAGCAGCTGGGTGCGGGTGAAGCTCACCCCGTCGTAGGCACTGTCCATGCGTGCCGAGGCAATCTGGGTGTCGTCGCGGATCGCGAACAGCAGCGGCGTCGGGGCCAGCGGCTGGCCCTTCTTCCAGTCGCCGCCGAAGTGGCTCTGCTCGTTCACCACCAGTGTGTTGTGCGCGATGGTCTGGCGTGCCCAGCTGTTGTTCTCGGGCAGGTAGATGCCGCCGGCCTTGGCCTCGATGTTGAGGAAGCGCGCCGCGCCGTAGTCGGTCACCACGCGCTGGCCGTTGTCGTAGAACAGCCAGTTGAGCTTGTCGAAGTGGCCGTGGCCCATGCCCTGCTTGGTGTTCTTCATCACCAGTGCCTGGCCGTCCTCACCGCCCATGCGCAGGATCGCCAGCGCCCCTTCGGTGCCGTCCGGGCCGTCGCGCAGCAGCGTGGGCACGAACGCGAACGGCGTGGCCTTGTCCTGCGCCAGCGCCTGGGCCACCTGCAGGCCCTCGGGCGACAGCAGCACGCGCTTCTGCGCCTTGGCCACCGACAACAGGCGCGCATCGGTGGTGCGCGCGTAGGCGATGTCGATGCCGGCCACCAGCTCTTCGGTGTCCAGGCCCTTGTCCAGGATCGCGTCGTTGATCGGGAAGAAGTAGCCGCCGTAGCTGCTCTGCACCAGTGCATCCACTGCCTTGAGCAGCACGCCGTCACGGCGCTTGAAGATACCCTGCTGCGGGTCGTTGCGCTCGATCGCATTGGCGAACAGGATGAACGGCGCCAGTGCATAGCGCTGGTAGTAGGGGCCTTCCTCGTAATAGCCATCGGGCGAGAACAGCTGGTCCACCTGCTTGAGGAAGCCGGCGCTGCCATCGCGCTTGCTGCCCTTCAGTGCCTTGTCCACATAGGTGGGGTCGCGCAGCACGTACCCGGTCATGCCCACCGCCGCCACCGCCCAGGTGGCATGGTTGTGGATCTTGTCGAAGTTCTCCGGCGTGCCGCTCAGGAAGTCGGCCATCGGCCGGAACACGTTGTCGTCGATGGTCTTCCGGTCGGCGGCACTCAGGCTGTCGCGGATCGCGTCGTAGCCCTGCACCGCGCTCACCAGCCATACCGAGTCGTTGAGCGTCTGCCAGAACAGCCGGCCGGGAATCTGGCCGCGTCCCTGTGGGTGTGCGCCGAGGCCCGGGTAGAGCTTGGCGTAGCCCAGCAGCAGGTCGCGTGCGTAGTCGGCATAGACCTTGTCGCCGGTCAGCCGGTACAGCGCACCGGCGGCCTGGATGGCCTGGTAATTGCGCTTGTGCTGCTCGTGGGTGTAACCGCCGCCCTTGTCCTTGGGCACCGGCACATCGATGCCGGCCTTGATCATGCCGCGCACCAGGCGCTCGGCGCGCTGCTGTTCCTTGGTGAACACCGGGTAGCGGGTGCCGTCGCTGCGCATCTGCTGCCACTGTGCGGCGGTCACCAGCACCGGCGCGCTGTCTGCGCTGGCCGGTTGTTGGGTGGCGGCCGGTGCGGCGGCAACGGCGGGTAGTGCTGCGGCGCTGAAGGACGCGGCCAGCAGCAGCATCAAGGGCGTGGAACGCGTCATGGCAGGGTCTCGGCTGGAGTATCAGACTGCATTGCCGCCGTGGCGGTAAGCACGTTGTTGCGTACGCGCAGGTGGGGCTCGCCCACGCGATGGCTGAAGCGCACGCGGCCGCTGTGCGCGAACTGGTTGTCCACCAGCGTGGCCTGCTGCACGCCCTGCAGGCGCAGGCTGGTGTCATCGGCCACGCCCACCTGCTGCAGCTGGTTGCCCTGCAACAGCAGCGACGGCCCGAAGGTGCTCTCGTCGGTGCCGCCGCGGTACAGGCTCAGCAGCGGCCCGCCGATGCGGGTGAAGCGCGAGTCCACAATCTCCACCTGCTCGGCGTTGTAGGTGCCCAGGTCGTCGGTCTCGGCGGCGGCGGCAATCACGCTGCCGCTGATGTCGTCCACCGTGGTGTTGCGCAGTGTGATGCGCGCGGCCAGGCTGCCCTTGCCGGCGTTGACCACGTCGAAGGCCTTGTTGGCGGTCAGCCCGTGGATGCGGCTGTCTTCAATGTGCAGGGTGTAGTTGAACGCCTGGCTGCCCGGGGCGATGCGCACCACCGCGTTGCCGGCCGCATCGGGCGCCAGGGCGCCGTCAATCTCCAGCCGCGACAGCTTCAACGCACCGCCCGCGCGGATCTCGAACAGGCTGGGGCGGGTGAACTGCAGGCGGGCCTGGCCACGCGCCGGCCCGATCACGCTCAGCGGGTGGTCCACGCCCAGCACCTGGTCCACCCGGTACTGGCCGCGTTGCAGCTGCAGGCGGTCGCCCGGGGCGCTGGCCGCAATGGCACGGGTGAGAGTGTCATCGCCCGGGGCCACCTTGCGCACGCTGCCACTATCCAGCGCCACCGTGCTCAGTTCCTTCGGGTACCACGCCACGCCCATCTGGTCGCGGGCGATCGGTGCCAGGTCGCGCGGGGCGCCTGCGGCCAGCGTCTCCACCGGGTACTGCAGGCCGTTGGCCGCGCGCTGCAGGGTGACTTGGCGCGCGCTTACGCCGGCCGGGAAGCCGGACGACACGGTGGGGCTCTGCACGTTGCCGCTGAAGGCAATGCCGCCCAGGTCGCCTTGGCTGCGCAGCAGTGCGTTCTTGCCATCCCCGATAAACAGGTTGCCGGCCATGCGGCTGTTCACCGGCATGGCGTTGCGCTCGTCATCCAGCCCCGCGCCCAGGAACAGCTGGCGCACGTTGATGAAGCTGTTGCGCTCGATCACCGCATCGTCCACCTGCTCGTAGCGGTTCAGCGGCGCGTCGCGGGTGCCGGCCATCACCGCCAGCGCGGCGGCGAAGTTGTCGCCGGCGATGTTTTCGAAATAGTTGTCGCGCACGATCTGGTGGCGGTTGATCACCCGCACGCCGCCGGTATGGGCCTTGTTGTTGCCCAGGAACACGTTACGCTCCACCACGTTGCCGTGGCCATGGCGCAGCACCATCGAGCCGCGCGATTCAAAGAACACGTTGCCGCGGTACAGGTTGCCGCCGGACTTGTTGGACACGATCTCCACTTCGCCGTCGCAGTGCTCGAACCAGTTGTTCTCCACCACCGTGTTCGAATTGGACTGCGAGTCGGTGCTGGTACCCACGCGGATGGTCTCGCCGCCGTTGCTGCCCAGGTTGGGGCGCGGGCCGAACCAGTTGTGGTCGATGCGGTGGCGGTTGTCCAACCCGCTGGTGGTGTTGCGCACCACCACCAGGGTAGTGCCAGCGTTGGTCTTGCCCACCAGCTGGTTGTGGTCGAAGCGGTTGTGCTGGCCGTACATGCCCACCCAGTTGTCCGACTGCTGGCGGTCCGGCTTGTTGTAGCTGTCAATCACCACCCCGGTCACCCGGCTGTGGGTGGCCCATTCCTTGGACGAGGCGCGGAAGGACACCACTTCGCTGCCCGGAGCCCAGCCATCGCGGAACACCAGGTTGGACACCTCCAAGTAGCTGCCGGCCAGCCGCAGCTGCGACTGGCCGCTGAGGATCACCTTGCCGGGGGTCTGCGCCGTCAACTTAATTGGTTGACCAATTTTGCCGGTGCCGCGCAGAAGCAGGTCGGTATCGCGCCACACGCCATCGGCCAGGATCACCGTGTCGCCAGGTTGCAGGTTCTTGGCCACCTGCGCATAGGCGGCAGCGTCGTGGACCAGGTGATCGGCGGCGAAGGCGGGCAGGGCGCCCAACAACAGGCCCGTGGCCAATGCCGCAGCAAGCGGGCGCAGCGCCCATGGCGCATGCGAATGGTGCAAAGTCACAGGCTTACCCTCCCAGATCAACCGTGGCGTCCAACGCGAGTCCGGATCGTAACAGGTCGGGCGCGGCGCGCGTCAACCACAATTGCATACCACTTTAGGTGCATGTGGTTGGCCGGTTGCGCATATTTCTGCTGCATCCGCACATTAAATCCGTGCAAAGTGGTCTAGGTGGATCACAGGGGTAGACTTTAGTACCAATTCATTGACATTGGTCCAGCAACCGTGAATTGTCCGGATCGAATCCGTGTAATCGGACGATCCATCCTGGGAGGGAGATCACGATGTTGCATGACCGCCGTACGGCCTCGCCACGAGGCCTCCGCCGCACCGCGCTGCATGGCGCGCTGTTGTATGCCCTGTCTGTCACCGCGGCCGTGCCGCTGGTGTATGCACAGGACGCCGAAGCACCGGCCGCACAGCCCACCACCCTGGACCAGGTCCAGGTCACCGGCGTGCGTGGCACCATCCAGACCTCGATCGACAAGAAGCGCGAAGAGACCGTGGTGTCCGACGTGCTTGCTGCCGAGGACATCGGCGACCTGCCGGCCCTGTCCATCGGCGAGGCCATCGAAACCATCACCGGTGCCTCCACCCATCGCGAGAAGGGCGGTGCGTCGGAAATCTCGATCCGTGGCCTGGGCCCGTTCCTGGGCTCGTCGACCTTCAACGGCCGCGAAGCGACCAATGGCAGCGGCGACCGCTCGGTGAACTTCAACCAGTTCCCGTCCGAGCTGATCAACAGCGTGGCCATCTACAAGACCCAGCGCGCCGACTTCGTCGAAGGCGGCGTGGCCGGCACCGTGAACATGGAAACGGTCAAGCCGCTCGAATACGGCAAGCGCACCATCCAGGTGGATGGCCGCGGCACCTGGCAGGACTACGACGACCGCCTCAAGGACAAGGACGGCGTGGGCTGGCGTGGTACCGCCAGCTATATCGACCAGTTCGACATGGGCGGGGCCGGCAAGCTCGGCGTGTCGGTGGGCGTGCAGGCCCTGCAGGGCAGCAACCCGGAAGAAATGTTCTCCAGCAGCTCCACGTGGGTGGCCTGCGACGGCCGTGAAACCGTGGGCGCCACCCGCAACTGCACCCAGGTCAACGGCAACCAGGTCGCCAACGGCGTGCCCTATTACCTGGTGCCCAGCAGCCGCATCTACCGCCAGTTCATCGAACACGACAAGCGCGACTCGCAGTTCGCCGCGCTGCAGTGGCGCCCCAACGACACGGTGGAAGTGAACGTCGACTACCAGCATTCCAAGCGCGATTACACCGAAGACCGCTCGGACCTGTCGCTGTCGTCGATGATGCGCAACCTCAACAACCGCGTGGTCACCGACGACGGCGCGCTGCTGCACCACACCGGCAGTACCACCATCGACTCCACCGGCAACTTCCTGGAGCGCAAGGAGGAGTACACCGGTGGTGGCTTCAACGTCATCTTCCGGCCCACCCCGGCGTGGACGCTGTCCACCGACCTGTCCTACTCCAACACCCAGCGCGACCAGATCGAGCGTTCCACCCGCCTGCGCGCCGGCCGTACCGACGTCAACGGCACGCCGGTGGGCGGCATCAAGAACACCCGCTATGTCGATTACACCTACGACTACAGCGGCGACGTGCCCAGCATCTATATGGATCCGGCGTTCGACGTGAACAACCCGGACAACTACACCGATTCGGCGCTGATCCGGCGCCGCCAGCAGAGCCGAGAGCACACCATCCGCGCGCAGCGCTTCGATGCGACGTTCACCCCGGAAAGCGGTTTCTTCACCGCCATCAAGGGCGGTGTGCGCCATTCCGAAGCTACCTACACCGACTTCACCGACACCCGCGACATCACCACCACCAATGTCGCCGCCATCCGCGCGGCCAACCGCGCCTGCCGCCAGGAATTCCCGCAGAAGGACTTCCTGGCCAACGCCAGCGGCAACACCATCGACCAGTGGGCCAGCTTCGACAGCCGCTGCCTGTTCAACGCCTTCACCGGCGTGGACGACACCGGCCTGAGCGCCGACCTGCGCGACCCGGCCAACAACGATGTCACCGAGAAAACCAACGCCCTCTACCTGATGGGCGACTACAGCAGCGAGTGGTTCGGCCTGCCGGTCACCGGCAACATCGGCGTGCGCGGCGTGCGTACCGACGTGCGCTCGGTGGGCCTGCGCAGCGGCCTGGATGTCATCAACAACCCCGATGGCAGCGTGACCCTGCGCCCCACCGGCGACTTCACCCGGCAGATCCTCAAGTCCAGCAACACCGAATGGCTGCCCAGCTTCAACGCCGCCTTCGAACTGCGTCCGGACCTGCTGCTGCGCGTGGGTGCCTACCGCGCCATGTCGCGCCCCGACCTGGCCGCCGAAGGCTTTGGCCGCAGCTTCACCCTGGACGAGGCCGACACCGATTTCCGCACGGTGGCCGAAGCGCTGGGCAACATCACCGCCACCGGCAACCCGCGCGCCAAGCCGCTGATGTCCTGGAACGCCGACGTCTCGCTGGAGTGGTATGCCAACGAAGACTCCATGCTGTCCACTGCCATTTACTACAAGCAGTTCAACGGCGGCTCGGTACCGGTGGTGGTGGGCGAGACCTTCGACATCGACGGCCAGAGCGTCACCGTGCCGGTGGAGCAGCTGGCCACCAGCGACCAGAAAAGCGACCTGATCGGCTTCGAGCTCACCGGCTCGCACAGCTTCACCTACCTGCCGGGCATCTTCTCCGGGCTGGGCGTGAAGGCCAGCTACAACTACGCCCATTCCAACTTCAAGACCGAAGACCTGCGCCTGGGCGAGTCCACCGACCCCATCACCGGCGTCTTCACGCCCGGGATCGTCGAGCCGGCCAACATCTTCGGCCTGTCCAAGCACGTGGCCTCGGCCCAGGTGTATTGGGGCCTGGGCAAGCTGGACCTGCAGGCCATCTACAAATACCGCTCGGATTATTACCAGCAGTTCGTCGGCGACCCGTCGCAGAACCGCTACGTGCGCGACAATGGCTCGCTCGACTTCCGCGCCACCTACAAAGTGAACAAGCACCTGTCGCTGTCGTTGTCGGCCAGCAACCTCACCGACGAGCCGCGGGTGTCGGATATGCCCATGCTGGGCAGCTTCCGCGAGTACACCACCTACGGGCGGCGCTATTATCTCGGGGTGCGCTACCGCTTCTGAGGTCAGTGGCGCGGTTTTCCCAACCGCGCCGCTCTCTGAGGGCGCGGGTCGCATGATGGTCCCCAGCCACCGTACAGCCAGGTCTTGATGATGTCCGAACCCCGTCTCTACCAGTCCATTGCCGCCGAAATCGTCGCGCTGATCGAGAAGGGCGAATTCCCGCCGGGCTCGCGGCTGCCCGGCGAACGCGACCTGGCCGAGCGCCTCGGCGTCAGCCGGGTGACCGTGCGCGAGGCGGAAATCGCGCTGGAAGCGCAGGGGCTGATCACCATCAAGACCGGCTCGGGCGTGTATGTGAAGGCGCGCCCGTCGCAGGCCCCCGGCGCGCTGCCGGACGTGTCTGCCTTCGACCTCACCGCCGCCCGCGCGGTGATCGAAGCCGAAGCGGCGGCCATGGCCGCCAGCCGCATCACCGAGGAAGAACTGCAGGACCTGGCCGGCCTGATCGCGGCCATGGTCGACCCGGCCTCGGGCGAGGCCGCCGCCAGCGAAGCCGACCGCCAGTTCCACCTGTCCATTGCCCGCATTGCCGGCAACCCGGTGGTGGAGCACTGCGTGCAGCTGATCTGGCGCATGCGCAATGAACTGCCGCGGGTGCGGCAGGTGTATGCCAACGTCTGCCACAACGACGACGACACCCGCGACGAAGAACACACCGCCATCCTTGACGCCCTGCGCGCGCGCGACCCGGCGGCCGCACGGCTGGCCATGCGCAACCACTTCCAGCGCCTGTTCGAATCCATGCTGGAAGCCACCGAAAACGAAGCGCTGGCCGAAATCCGCCGGCGTACCCAGCAGGACCGCGAACGCTTCATGGCCGCCACCGGGCACTGAGCCCGGCGCGGGCGGGGCGGGTTACTCGCCCTGGTACTGCTTTTCTTCCACCAGCTGCGAACCGGCCACGCGGTTGATCGCGTTCTTCACCTTCACCCGCTCGCCGTTGGTGCCGTACACCCCACGCGCCAGCTGGATGAATGCATCGTCGAACACCTGCGCCGCTTCCTTGTCGCGCAGCTGGTCCTGGATGTCCCACATGCGCACATTGATCGCCTTCAGCTGATCCTTCAGGGCATCCAGCCCCGGCTGGCTGGCCAGCTGCTGCTGCCACAGCGGCCACAGGCCATCGAGTTCCTTGCGGACGTTGGCGTTCTTGCCGGCATCGCTGATGCGCTCGGCCTTGATTTCCAGAATGGTGATCTTGTCGATCAGCTCGCCAATCGATACCGGGGTCAGGATCGCGTCCACGCCATTACTCGCAACAGGTCAGAGCAGCCATGATAGCGCGGCCCCTGTGCGGCATCGTGGACGCAGGATTTACGCTGATTTTGCGCCGGCACCGCCGCCGCGGCATGGCGGCTTTACGGCCCCAACAGGAACACTGCCCACCTCGACGGCGCCGCCGTCCGATGGAGTGCTTACCGTGGTGGTTGAACAGATGAAAGGGCGCATCGTGCGCCGCTGCAGCGTGCTGCTGCTGGGCCTGGCGATGAGTGGTGCGGCGGCGGCCGCGGTGGAGGGCAACGCAACGCTCACCACCGATTACGTCTGGCGCGGCAGCTCGCAGAGCGACGGCGACCCGGCCGCGCAGGCCGGCGTCAAACTTGGCAGCGAGCGCGGCTGGTATGCCTCGGTGTGGGGCTCGGGCGTGTCGTTCCAGCCCGACAACGGCGCACGCAGCGAATTCGACGTGGTGGCCGGGTGGAGCGGGGCGCTGGGCCAGGACTGGGCGCTGGACGTCAACCTCACCCGCTACCTCTACCCGTCCAGCAACGTCGACCTGAACTGGACCGAGCTCAACAGCACCCTCACCTGGCAGCAGCGCTACTGGCTGCAGGTAGGCGTGTCCGACGACGCGCTGGCCGGGGGCCACACCGGCACCTACGCCCAACTGGGCGCCCGCCTGCCGCTGGGCGAGCAATGGCGGCTGGAAGCGGCCGTGGGCCATTACTGGCTGGCCAGCGCGCAGGCCGACGACTACCTGCACGGCCAGCTCAGCGCCGTCTGGAAGGTCCACGGCCCGTGGGAACTGCGCCTCACGGCGCACGACACCGACAGCGCGGCCAAACGTCTGTTTCCTGGCAACGCAGGCTCGCGCGTGGAGTTCGCGGTGCAAACCGCCTTCTGACGGGCGCCCACCCACCCCGCGCGGTATTCCGACCGCCGGGCACACACCCCATCCGGTAGAGCCGACCGTTGGTCGGCTGCCCCCGGCGGCACGCAATGCAGCCGACCAACGGTCGGCTCTACCGGGCGGCGCGAAAATGCAGCCGACCAACGGTCGGCTCTACCGGCGCAGCGCCGCCATCGCCCACACCGCCATCGCCACCGCGGCCACGCCCGCGCCGGTCACGCACACCCCGGTCCACCCGAACGCGCCATACACCTGCGCCGACACCAGCGACCCCAACGACCCACCAATGAAGTAGCCGGTCATGTACCCCGCATTGAGCCGGTTGCGCGCCTCCGGTCGCAGCGCGAACACCACGTTCTGGTTGCTCACGTGCAGCAACTGCGCCGCCAGGTCCAGCACCAGCACGCCCACCACCAGCGCCGCCAGCGACTGCGTCGAAAAGCCCAGCGGCAACCACGACGCCGCCAGCAGCACCAGCGCCAGCGTCGTCGCCAACGCCGCCTTGCCGCGGTCGGCCATCCGCCCGGCCACCCCGGCGGCCAGCGTGCCCGCCGCGCCCACCAGCCCGAACAGCCCGATCGTCGCATCGCTGTAGTGGTACGGCGCGCCCGCCAGCAGGAACGCCAGCGGCGTCCAGAACATCGCGAACATCGCAAAGCTCAACGCCCCCAGCAGCGTGCGCAGCCGGAACACCGGCTCCTGCGCGAACAGCGTGCCGATCGAACGCAGCAACGCGCCGTAACTCAAGCCCGCGTGCTGATGGAAACGCGGCAACGTGCGATACAGCACCCACGTGGTCAGCACCAGCGTGCCCGCCGCCATCCAGTACACCCAGCGCCAGTCGCCCAGCGACGACAACGCCCCGGCCACTGTGCGCGCCAGCAGAATGCCCAGCAGCAGCCCGCTCATCACCGTGCCCACCACCCGGCCACGCTCTTCCGGCCGCGCCAATGTCGCCGCGAACGGCACCAGTACCTGCGCCACCACCGAGAACAACCCGGTGATCGCCGTACCCACCAGCAGCCAGGCGAACTCATGGCTCAACGCGCTCACCACCAACCCCGACGCCGACAACAACGACATCACCACGATCAACCGCCGCCGCTCGAACATGTCGCCCAGCGGCACCAGCAGCACCACGCCCACGCCATAGCTCAGCTGCGCCGCCGTCACCAGCGTGCCCGCGCGCCCGAACGACACCCCGAACTCGCCGGCAATGGTGTGCAGCAGCGGCTGGGCGTAGTAATTGCTGGCCACCGCCACGCCGGTGGCAAAGGCCATCAACAGCACCTGCCAGCGGCTCAACGGGCTGTGTACATCGGCGGTCATGAGGCGTCCAGACTCCAGGGGGACGCCAGTGTCCGCCTCCCTTCGCGATGATGGAAATGAATAGTTATCATCCAACGCATCTGAAAAATAGATGCGTAATGGAGATGCCGGCGTGAACCTCAAACAGCTCGAGTTCTGCGTGGCCCTGGCCGAAGAGCGCAACTTCACCCGCGCCGCCGCGCGCTGCCACGTGGTGCAGTCCGCGCTCAGCCACCAGATCGCCCATCTTGAAGAAGAACTGCAGGCCACCCTGTTCGAACGCCTGCCGCGCCAGGTGCGGGTCACCCCGGCCGGCGAAGCGCTGCTCAGCCACGCCCGCCAGGTGCTCGATTCACTGCGGCACCTCCGCGAAGACGTGGCCGCCGTGGCCGGCCAGGTGCGCGGCACCCTCACCATCGGCCAGATCACCTCGCTTACCGCCGTGGACCTGGTGGCCTGCCTGGCCGCCTTCCACACGCGCTACCCGCAGGTGGAGTTCCGCCTGCGCATGGACAAGAGCGAAGTGCTGATGGAAGACGTGCGCGAGCGCCGCGTCGATGTCGCGCTGGTGGGCCTGTCGCCCGGTACCGCCATCGACGGTGCGTGCCACCGCCTGCTCGCCGAAGAATCCATGGTGGCCGTGCTGCCACCGGGCCATCCGCTGGCCAGCCGCAAGCGCCTGTCGCTGGCCGCCCTGGCCGAGCTGCCGCTGGTGGATTTCCACTACGGCAGTGGCGCACGCCGCCAGACCGACGAAGCCTTCGCCGCGGCCGGGTTGCCGCATCGGGTGCCGTTCGAGATCAACCACATGTCGCTCATCGAGCGCTTCGTCCAGCAGGGGCTGGCGGTGGGCATCGTGCCGATGGCCATCGCCGCCGGCTTCACCGGCGTGGCCTGCGTAGCCATCCAGGATGCACCCGTGCGGCGCGTGCATGCGGTGTGGTCGCGGCTGCCCACGCCGGCGGCGCGGGCCTTCATGCAGGAACTGCTGCAGCACGTGGCCCCGCAGGCGGAGCCACGTGCTGGCGTGGGGCTCAGGCGCCGCGCACGCGCAGGGTGAGGCCCTTCAGGAAGTTGCGCAGCAGCTGGTCGCCACAGGCGCGGTAGTTCTTGTGGTCCGGCTGGCGGAACAGCGCCGACAGTTCCGGCTTGGACACCGGGAATCCGGCCTGCTGGAAGATCTCGTGCATGTCCACGTCCTTCAGCTGGAAGGCCACGCGCAGCTTCTTCAGCACCAGGTTGTTGGTGATGCGCTTTTCCACCGGGCGCAGCGGCTGACTCTCGTCGCGGCCACGGAAGTGCACGATCAACCCGTCCAGGAAGTGCGCCAGGGTGCGATCGTCGCAGGCCACGAAGCCTTCCTCGTCTTCCTTGCGCAGCCAACCGGCCACGTCGGCCTTGTCGATCACGAAGGCCGGGTCGGCCAGGGCACAGGTGTCGGCGATCATGCCGTCGCTGAGGTCGAGCATGTAGCGGATGCTGCGCAGTACATCGTTGTTGATCATGTGACGTCCAATACCGCCGGCGCGGCTGCGCGGCTGGCCGCCATTTTACCCCCTGCCGGCCTCAGCACCCGGCGCGACCGGCCACGCTGTCATCTGGCTGCCATGAAAGTGCAGCACAGTGCCGCCATCGAGCATCGACAGGCAGTGGAGCAGGCAATGCGCAGGTGGCAGGTTCTGGCGGGTGTGGGCATGGTCTGGCTGGCCGCAACGGCCGCCGCCCAGGCTCCGTATGTGGCAATCGAACAGCGCGTGGACCCGCAGGAACTGGCCCGGGTAGGGCTCAGCCCGGCCCAGCTGCAGACCTTGAACCGCCTGCTGCGTGAGGCCGACGCCCGCACCCCGGCCCCGCCGGCCGCCGCGGCCCCGGTGGCCGCGCCTGGCGCGCCTACCCCCGCGCCCATGTTCCCCGGCCTGGACGACGGCCCCATCACCGCCAAGGTCACCGGCCAGGTGGACGGCTGGGCCCCGGGCACCGTGTTCACCCTCGACAACGGCCAGCAGTGGCAGGTGCTCAAGGGCGAAATGAAGCTCAAGACCAGCCGCAGCAACCCGGCCATCGTCGTCGTACCGGGCATCGCCGGCCGCTGGTTCCTGCAGGTAGACGAAGACCTGCCCAAGGCCCGCGTCTTCCGCATCCACTGATCGCGTAGAGCCGGGCTCTGCCCGGCTCTACGCGATCCCGCCCGCGCCCCACGTCGCCGTCCCCCGGCACACACCCCCCGCATCGGTGCGAAAATACCCGTGATTCCCACGGAGTACCCCGATGACCCGTACCGCTCTGATTACTGGCGCCACCTCCGGCTTTGGCGCTGCCGCCGTCCATCGTTTCGCCCAGGCCGGCTGGCGCGTCATCGCCACCGGCCGCCGTGCTGAACGGTTGCAGCCGCTGGTCGACGCCTACGGTCCCGAGCGCGTACATGCGGCCGTCTTCGACGTGCGCGACAGCGCCGCCATGGAGGCCGCGCTGGCCGCCCTGCCGGCCGACTTCGCCGCCATCGACCTGCTGGTCAACAACGCCGGCCTCGCCCAGGGCACCGCCCCGGCGCAGAGCGCCTCGCTGGACGACTGGCGCACCATGATCGACACCAACGTCACCGCGCTGGTCACCCTCACCCACCGCCTGCTGCCGCAGCTGGTGGAGCGCAAGGGCGCCATCATCAACATCAGCTCGGTGGCCGGTGTGTACCCGTACCCGGGCGGCAACGCCTACGGTGGCACCAAAGCCTTCGTCAGCCAGTTCTCGCTCGGCCTGCGCGCCGACCTGCACGGCACCGGCGTGCGCGTCACCACCATCGAGCCGGGCATGGCCGAAACCGAGTTCACCCTGGTGCGCACCCACGGCAACCAGGCCGCCTCGGACACCCTCTACACCGGTGCCAACCCGATGACTGCCGACGACATCGCCGAGCAGATCTTCTGGGTGGCCAACCTCCCGGCGCACCTCAACATCAACCGCCTGGAACTGATGCCGGTAAGCCAGTCGTTCGCCGGTTTCCAGGTCGCGCGCGACTGATCCAAGGGCACCGCTGGCCACCCCCTCGGCCACGCACCCGAACGGGTCAACACCTCGGCCGCGCACCCGAATGGGCCAACACCTCGGCCGCACGCCCGAACCGGTAGAGCCGACCGTTGGTCGGCTGCTCTCGGCGCATACCCACCGCTGACGGCAGCCGACCAACGGTCGGCTCTACCTCAGGCGGCTGTCCACACCGCCAACTCATACCCATCCGGATCGCGGAAATGAAACCGCCGCCCACCCGGAAACTCGAAGGTTGCCCGGCAGATGTGCGCCCCGGCGGCTTTCACCCGCCGCTGCGCGTCGGCCAGATCGTCGGCATACACAATCACCAACGGGCCCACCCGCACGCACCGGCTCGCCCGTGGTGAACCCACCGCGCAACCGGCCATCGTCGAACTCGGTGTACCCCGGGCCGTAATCGGTGAACGACCACCCAAATACGCTGCCGTAGAACGCCTTGCTGCGCGCAATGTCGGCCACGTTGAATTCAATGTTGTTGATCCGGCGATCGTTGCCGTGTGCCGTGCTCATGGGGGCATCTCGTTGAAAGGAGCCCCAGCATCGCCATCCCGGCCGCGCCGGTCTTGAACAAAACGGCCAGTCAGCTACGCCACTGCGCGCACAGCTGCGCCGCCCCGATCCCCGCCAACGCCCGTACCTCGCGGCTCAGGTGTGACTGGTCGGCATAGCCCACATCCGCCGCCAACCCCGCCAGCCCATCCCCCGGGCGCGCACGTGCCAGCGCCAGGAACCGCTGCAGCCGCAGAATCCGCTCCAGCATCTTCGGCCCATAGCCAAACTGCTCGTGGCACAACCGGCGCAGGCTGCGCGTGCTCACCTGCAGCGCTGAACTGATCGCGGCGAGATCGTGGCCACCGGCCCGCACCTGCCCGAACACCCGCGCCGCCACCGCGTGGCGCCCCCCGGTAGAACGGGGAAGCCCAGCCAGCGCCTGCGCAAACAACCGCTGCCGCGCATCGCCATCGCCCACGTCATTCAAGCGCGCCGCCATCTGCCGCGCCTGCGGCCCCAGCACCGCATCCAGCTCCACGGCCGTGCCCACCATCTCGCCCAGCGGCACCCCCAACCACGCCCGCGCCGCGCCCGGCTGGAACCGCGCGCCCAACACCTGCGCACCTGGCGTCAGCTGCGGGTGCGCGGCCACCACATCCGGCCCCACCACATACAGCCGCCCGTCGCGCCACAGGATGTCCACGCAACCGTCGGGCAGCACCGCCACCTCACCGCTGTGCACCAGCGGCAGATCGCTGCGCCACAGCTGCCCGAAGCAGCCTTGCAGCGCAGCCGGCGGCGCCCATTCGCGGTAGCGGCCGGTGGCACCGGCAACGCCGGGAGGCTCAGCAGGGTCGGGGCAGGAAGACATGCATGGACGATAGCGCACTGCCAGGTGGTCGCCAGCGAGGGGGGCTGCCTGAAACAAGAACGCCGACCCAAGGGTCGGCGTCCAAGTTGCATCTGGAGCAACAGCCCCCTTGGAGTGCAAGGGGGCGCGCCGGCAGGCGCGGGGATGTGGAGGTACCAGCAGGGGCCCGAGGTTTCGCGTAGCGCAACCTTGGGGTAGTCGCGCGGCGCGCGGCTACTGCGCCTTGATCGCCATAGCCTGAAGCCCCGTCCCATCCAGCTTCTGCTTGGCCTCCGCCAGCTCCCCGGCGCTGCCATACGGCCCCATGCGCACGCGGTATACCGTCTTGCCGTTGATCTGCGCCGATTCGACCCGCGCCGCCAGACCAATCATCGCCAGCTTGGCCTTGGTCGCCTCGGCATCGCCAGAGGCGCCAAACGCACCGGCCTGCAGGATGTAACGCACGTTGCTGGCCGCCGGCGCAGCCGCCGCTGCAGCAGTAGCCGCCGGCTTCGGTGCAGCCGGTGTAGCGGCCGCCGTCTGCGCAGGCGTTGCCGCCGGTGCCGTGGTGGCCGCCGGGCGCTCGGCCACGGGGGCTGGCAACGGCGACGCGGTAACCGGGGCCGGCGTTGCCGTGGCGACAGTGGCCGCTGGCGTTGCCGCAGCCGCCGGCACCGGACGGCCTTCCAACGCCGCCTGCGCGCGCTGTGCCTCGGCCTTGGCACGGCGCTGGTCTTCCGCACGCGCGCTGGCCGCCAGCTCCGCATCGGACATCTCCACTTCCTTGCCGGGCAGCAAGGTGTAGAAGTCGTACTGCGTAGCCGCCGGCTTGGCCGGTTCAGCGGGCTTGGCCGCCGCGCCCGGCTTGGGCAGTTCAGCGCCCACGTCGGTATCGGCGTCGCTCACCGGGGCCGGCTGGGCGTTCGGGTTCGGCTGCGGGCCCACCCGCAGGAAGCCGTCACCGTCGCTCTTGAACAGGTTCGGTGCCGCCAAAAACACTACGGCCGCAATCGCCACACCGGCCACCAGCCACACCCATCCCGGCGTGCCCTGGTTGCTGTTGCGTCGCGCCTGGCTCTTGCCGCGTCGTGCTGCCATTTACTGCTTCTCCACTGCTTACATTTTTTCCGGGGCGGAAACGCCCAGGACGTTCAGACCATTGGCCAGCACCTGGCGCGCCGCGCAGGCCAGCGTGAGCTTGGCATTGCGTTCGGCGTCGTCAGCCACCAGTACCTGCGTGCCGTGATACCACGTGTGGAAGGCGTGCGCCAATTCACGCAGGTACTGCGCGATCAGGTGCGGTTCCAGCGCGATACCGGCCGCTTCCACCACTTCCGGGAAGCGCGACATTTCAATCATCAGCCACAGCGAGGCATCGTCGTTCAGCGACGCCATGCCGGGCAGGCCTTCGCCCTGCGTGTAGCTCAGGCCCTTCTCCTGGGCCTGGCGCAGCAGGCTGCACACCCGGGCGTGCGCATATTGCACGTAGAACACCGGGTTGTCGTTGCTCTGCGCACGGGCCAGGTCGATATCGAAGGTCAGCTGCGAATCCGGCTTGCGCGCAATCAGGAACCAGCGGGTCGCATCGCGGCCGGCTTCCTCGATCAGGTCGCGTAGGGTCAGGTAGCTGCCGGCCCGCTTGGACAGCTTCACTTCCTCGCCGCCGCGCATCACCGTCACCATCTGGTGCAGCACGTATTCCGGCCAGCCCTTGGGAATGCCCACGTCCAGCGCCTGCAGGCCGGCGCGCACGCGCGCCAGCGAGCCGTGGTGGTCTGCGCCCAGCTCGGTGATGGCGCGCTCATAGCCGCGCTGCCACTTGCTGAGGTGGTAGGCCACGTCCGGCAGGAAGTAGGTGTAGGTGCCGTCGGACTTGCGCATCACGCGGTCCTTGTCGTCACCGAAGTCGGTCGAGCGCAGCCACAGCGCGCCGCCCTCCTCATAGGTGTGGCCGGCCGCCTTCAGCTGGGCGACGGTCTCTTCCACCTTGCCGTCCTTGTACAGCGAGCTTTCCAGGAAGTAGATGTCGAAATCCACCCCGAACGCCGCCAGGTCCTGGTTCTGCTCGTTGCGCAGGTAGGCCACCGCGAAGCGGCGGATGCCATCGAGGTTGTCCGGGTCGCGCTCACCCACCACCGCGTGGCCTTCCAGCTCCACCGTGGCGCCGGCCAGGTAGGCGTTGGCCACGTCCTGGATGTAATCGCCGCGGTAGCCGCCTTCCGGCCAGCCGGCGTCATCGGGCTTGAGCCCCTTGGCGCGGGCCTGGGTGGACAGGGCCAGGTTCTCGATCTGCACGCCGGCGTCGTTGTAGTAGAACTCGCGCTTGGCGTTCCAGCCGTTCACATCCAGCAGGCGCGCCAGGCAGTCGCCGATGGCGGCGGCGCGGCCATGGCCCACGTGCAGCGGGCCGGTGGGGTTGGCCGACACATACTCCACGCCCACGGTACGGCCGTTGCCGCTCAGGTTGCGGCCGTAATCGGCGCCTTCCTTGAGCACGCTGGCCGCTTCGCGCTGGTAGGCGCTGGGGGCGAGGTGGAAATTGATGAAGCCCGGGCCGGCGATTTCAACGCGCAGCACGTCATTGCTCTTGGGCAGCGCATCCAGCAGCGCCTGGGCCAGGGCGCGCGGGTTGCTGCGCGCCGGCTTGGCCAGCAGCATCGCGGCATTGGTGGCGAAATCGCCGTGCTCACGGGTCTTCGGGCGTTCGACCACAAATTCCGGGGTCAGGGTATCGGCCGGCAGAGTGCCGTTGGCGCGCAAGGCTTCGATGCCTTGGCTGATCAGGGCGCGGAGGAGATTTTTCACAAGGCCTGCTTTGGGACTGGAGCGGCGGAATCGGCAATTTTAGCCTAGATGGCGGGCCGATCCATTGAACGGGGTTGGGGTAGGGGGCTTCAGGGGCCTTGGGACGGGTTTCGGGGCTGTGGACAGGGGCGTTCGGGCTGACTGGGGCGTTCAGCCCCGGAAGGACAGGGTGGGTTCGAGCCAGCCGCGTTCAGCCATGGAGACGGGGGTGCCTTCGCCTACTACTACGTGGTCCAGGAGGCGGACGCCGACCAGCGGCAGGGCCTTTTCCAGATGGCGGGTGATGTCCCGGTCGGCGGCGGACGGTTCGGCGCTGCCAGAGGGGTGGTTGTGGCCGATGATCACCGCTGCCGCGTTGTGGAACAGGGCGCGGCGTGCCACTTCGCGCGGGTAGACCGCCGCCGCATCGATCGTACCGTTGAAGAGTTCCTCGAACGCCAGCATGTGGTTGCGGGTGTTCAAGAACATGACGGCGAAGACCTCATGGGGGCGCCCGCGAAGCCGCTGTTTGAAGTAACGCATGGCTGCCTTGGGATCGCACATGCCTTCGCCCAGGTCCAACTTCGCACGCAAATGGCGGTCGGCCAGTTCCAGTGCGGCGACCAGCTTGCACGCCCGTGCCGGGCCGAGCCCTGGCAGTTTCCTCAGCTTCTGCGCGCTCATATCAAGCAGTAGGCGCAAGGGGCCGTGCTCCTTGAGGAGAAGGCGTGCGTTCTCCATGACGTCCAAGCCTTTACAGCCGGTGCCCATGAACAGGGCAAGCAACTCAGCATCGGAAAGCGCTGCGGGGCCACGCGCCAGCAGCTTCTCGCGCGGTTGCTCGTCCTTGGGCCAGTCTTTGATTGCCATGGCTCAAGTGTCGAGAAACACGTATGCCCAGCCAATCAGAATATGCCGCGTCCTCTGATAAGGGTTGCGCGTGGGCACACTGGATGGCTGTTCGGCAGGCTGTTTGATCCAGTCAAAAAGATTATTTCTACAGATATGCGGAGAGAATGCTCTTGAGGTTGGCTAGCTGCTCTGCCATTTCATAGATCCGTCCCCTCAGTCCATTAAAAGCCGCACATACCGCGCATACAAGAAGCTCTGGTTCCGCGCCCGGCCCGTCGTCTCCTCCAACACCCCAGCCACCTGCAATCCATTGATGGCCTTCGCCGCAGTAGGGGCACTCACCTCCAGCACCTGCGCCGCGCGATCAATGTTGATTCTCGGCATGGTGGGAAGCAGCTCGAACAACCGAAGCGTCGCCAACGTACTGGTACCCAGTGCAAGCACGCGCTTCCGATCCTCGGCGATGCATGCGGCAAGGGCAACGATGCTGCTTTGCGCCTCATCAGCAGCGGCCTCCACGGCCTCCAGAAAGAAGCTCACCCAGCCTTCCCAGTCACCGTCATCTCGAATGGCGGAAAGCCGGTCGTAGTACACCCGCTGGTGTCGTTTCAGGTAACCAGACACATACAACAACGGCTCGGGCATCAACTTCCACTCTTCCAGCAACATAGCGATGAGCAGGCGCCCAATGCGGCCGTTGCCGTCCAGGAAGGGATGGATGGTCTCGAATTGCGCATGCACCAACGCCACGCGCACCAGGGGCGGCAACGTGTGCTCCGGCTGGTGGATATAGCGCTCCAGCGCGCTGAGTGCGGGCCCCACTTCCTGAGCGGGCGGTGGAACGAAGCTCGCATTGCCTGGCCGGCTTCCACCAATCCAGTTCTGTGTAGTGCGCACGGCCCCCGGCTGCTTGGTGGCGCCACGCACGCCCGTCATCAGCACCCGGTGGGACTCGGTCAGCAGCCGCAGTGATACGGGCAGACCGGTAGGGTTACGCAGCTGCTCGCGCGCGTAGTTGAATGCCAGCAGGTAATTCGTAACTTCTTCCACATCCTGGGCATTGGTCACCGTCATACCGGCTTCCTCATCCAGCACGTCGGTCAGTGTGGCCTGGGTGCCTTCCAGCTGCGAGGTAAGCAAGGCCTCCTTGCGGATGGCGGCATAGATCAGCCAGTTGCTGGAGGCCACCAGCCCGGCCATGCCGGACAAGCGCGTCAACGCTACTTCGGCGCGGGCGTTCTGCTCCATGTACGCGGTGGGGAAAAGAACCGGATCTCCGGGCGGGAGGGCGTGAGGCACGAACGCGCGAACGTTCTCGCCGCCAACGGCGGTTGTGGCATAGGTCCCAGTGATGCGCGGCATGACAAGGTTCCTTTGGATACGGTTTCAGCTGCGAAAGAAACCTTTCCCAGCCGCGAGCGTTATTAAAGCATCCTTTTTTAACGACTAAAACCACGGGGTCACCTTCCGGAGTTGGCATCCTGGCTCAGGCAGTTCCATCTGCTGCGCAGGCCAACAATCAAGGGAGGCAGCCCTGCACCCTCATGACCAAAAACACCCCCCTCATGCCCCTGAGGCATGAGCCGCCCGCACCCCATCAGGTAAGCTAATCGCCTCAGTTCGACAGGAAATTCGCAGGTGGCTGACTCCCCCCAGGCTTCTCCGGCGTCCGCGCGCCCGCTGCAAGGCCAGAAGCTGTTGTTGTGCGTCGGCGGCGGCATCGCCGCCTACAAGTCGCTGGAACTGGTGCGTCGCCTGCGCGATGCCGGGGCCCAGGTGCAGGTCGCCATGACCGCCGGGGCCCAGCAGTTCGTCACCCCGCTGAGCTTCCAGGCCCTGTCCGGCCAGCCCACTCGCACCACCCTGTGGGACAGCGCCGCCGAGCAGGCCATGGGCCACATCGAGCTGGCGCGCTGGGCCGATCGCATCGTGGTGGCCCCGGCCACCGCCGATCTGCTGGCCCGGCTGGCCCACGGCAACGCCGATGACCTGGTCACCACGCTATGCCTGGCCACCACCGCGCCGCTCACCGTGTGCCCGGCCATGAACCACCGCATGTGGCAGCACCCGGCCACGCAGGCCAACATCACCCTGCTGCGCCAGCGCGGCGCGCAGGTGATCGGGCCGGAAGACGGCCCGCTGGCCGAAGGCGAATCCGGCCCGGGCCGGCTCACCGAACCCAACGCGATCGTTGCCGCACTGGCTGCGCTGCAAGCGCCGTCCGGTGCCGAAGCCGCGCCCGAGCAGCAGCTCAAGGGTCTGCGCGTGGTCATCAGCGCCGGCCCCACCTATGAAGACCTGGACCCGGTGCGCTACGTGGGCAACCGCAGCAGCGGCAAGATGGGCTACGCGCTGGCTGCGGCCGCCGTGCGCCAGGGCGCGCAGGTGGTGCTGGTGAGTGGTCCGGTGCAGCTGCCCACCCCGGCCGGGGTACAGCGGGTGGATGTGCGCTCGGCCGCGCAGATGCGCGAGGCGGTGCTGGGCGCGCTGCCAGCCGACATCTATATAGGGGCGGCGGCGGTGTCCGATTACACCCCGCGCCAGGTGGCCCCGCAGAAATTGAAGAAGACCGCCGGCACCCAGACCCTCACGCTGGAGCTGGTGCGCACGCCGGACATCCTGGCCGAGGTGGCCGCGCAGACCAACGCGTTGAAACTGGTGGTCGGCTTTGCCGCCGAAACCCACGATGTGGAGAAGTACGCGCGCGGCAAGCTGGTGGACAAGCGCCTGGACCTGGTGATTGCCAACCAGGTGGGCATTGCCACCGGCGGTTTCGAAAGTGATGAAAACGCGGCCACGGCCTACTGGCAGGGCGGCGAACAGGTGTTCCCCGGTACCTCCAAGGCACTGCTGGCCGAACAACTGTTGTCCCTGATTGCCCAGAGGTTGCACGCATGAGCGTTGATTCCACCCTTCAGCCGTTGCAGGTAAAGCTGCTCGATCCGCGCTTCGGCGATACCTGGCCGCTGCCGGCCTACGCCACCGAGCACAGCGCCGGGCTGGACCTGCGCGCTGCGCTGGAGACCGAACTCACCCTGCAGCCGGGCGACACCGCCCTGATTCCCAGCGGTATCGCCATCCACATCGCCGACCCGAACCTGGCCGCCGTGGTGCTGCCGCGCTCGGGCCTGGGCCATCGCCACGGCATCGTGCTGGGCAATGGCACCGGGCTGATCGACGCCGATTACCAGGGCCCGCTGCTGATCAGCGCCTGGAACCGCGGCCGCGAGCCCTTCACGCTGCAGCCGGGCGACCGCATCGCGCAGCTGGTTGTGCTGCCCATCGCACGCGTAAGCCTGCAGGTAGTGGATACTTTCACCGACAGCGCCAGGGGAACGGGTGGATTCGGCCATACCGGGGTGCGCTGACCAGGGGGAAGTTCCATGAGCAAGGCGAAGGCGGAAGGGCAACCGAAGCTGGCAAGCAAGCGCACCGGGCCACTGGTGGTGGTCGCGCTGGTGCTGCTGGCCGCATGGTTTGGCTGGAGCGCGGTGCGGCAGTGGCAGCAGGCCTCGGTAGGCACGGAGCTGGAACAGTCGCGTGACCAGATCGTGGGCGGGGTGCAGACGGCGCTGAGCGGCCAGCTGGACCAGCTGCGCAAGCTGGTAAAGAGCGAGCGTGTGGCAACGGCGCTGCGCAACGGCGATGGCCAAGCCACGGCAGTGGCCATCCGCGAGGGCTGGCCGGGCACCGAAGAGGTGCAGGTTGTCCCCGCCAGCCTGGACGCGGCCTATGCCGACCCGAAGGCCTTCGGCTACTCGCGTCTGGCGCTGCTGGAAGCGGCCAACGCCCAGAACGCGGTGGTGGCGCGCGTGGTGCGCGATGCCGGCGGCCAGCGCCTTGGCCTGGCGGTGCCGGTGGTACTCGGCGCGCAGGGGCCGGCGCTGGTGTACGTGCGCCAGCCGCTGCTACGGCTGACCGCCACCTTTGATCAGGTGCGCGTGCCGGGCGCGGGCTACGTGGCCCTGCGCCAGGGCGGCCACAACGTGATTGAACAGGGCAACGCGGGCCTGGCCGACGGTGCCGAGGCGCTGGCGCGCCCGATCGGCAAGAGCGGGTTGCGTCTGGCCGCGGCCGTGCCGGATATTGAACCGGGCCCGCTGGGGCTGGGTGCCATTCCCAGCGCGGTGGTGGCGGTGCTGCTGCTGGCCATCGCCGGCATGCTGCAGTTCGGCAAGGGCAAGGTGCCGATGCCGCGCCGTCGCGCGTCGAAAGACGCCACCGAAGAAGACGGCCCCACGCTGCGCGAAAGCCTGGAACAGGTGCCGCTGGCGGTGGTGTCGGCCGTGGCCGAAGGCGGTCCGCCGCCGGTGCCCGGCGTAGCGGGGCAGGACGTGCCGGCCGGTATCTTCCGCGCCTACGACATCCGCGGCGTGGTCGGGCGCGAGCTCACCCCGCAGGTGGCCGCACTGATCGGTCAGGCCATCGGTTCGATGCTGCAGGTGCAGGGCCTGCGCGAGATCGTGGTGGGCCGCGATGGCCGCCTGTCCGGCCCGGAACTCAGTGCCGGGCTCATCGAGGGCCTGCGCCGCGCCGGCTGCGATGTCATCGATATCGGGCTGGCGCCCACCCCGGTGGTGTACTTCGCCAGTTACCACCTGCGCGCGGGCAGCTGCGTGGCGGTCACCGGCAGCCACAACCCGCCGGACTACAACGGTTTCAAGATCGTGGTGGGCGGCGAAACGCTGTCGGGCGACGCCATCACCGAACTGTTCCAGCGCATCCGCGACGGCCACCTGCACGTGGCCGCCGAGCCGGGCAGCCTGAAGCAGCGCGAGGTCAACGCCGATTACATCCAGCGCATCGCCGACGACGTGCAGCTGGACCGCCCGCTCAAGGTGGTGGCCGATGCCGGCAACGGCGTGGCCGGTGAACTGGCCCAGCCGCTGCTGGAAGCCATCGGCGCGGAGGTCATTCCGCTGTACTGCGATGTGGATGGCACCTTCCCCAACCACCACCCGGACCCGAGCGACCCGCACAACCTGGAAGACCTGATCCAGACGGTGAAGCGCTTCGACGCGGACATCGGCCTGGCCTTCGACGGCGACGGCGACCGCCTGGGCGTGGTCACCCGCGAAGGCAGGATCATCTATGCCGACCGCCTGCTGATGCTGTTCGCGGCCGACGTGCTGATGCGCAACCCGGGCGCGCTGGTCATCTACGACGTGAAGTGCAGCGGCAAGCTGTCCGACTACGTGCTGCGCAATGGCGGCAGCCCGCTGATGTGGAAGACCGGGCACTCGCTGATGAAGGCGAAGATGCGCGAAACCGATGCCGAGCTGGCCGGCGAGATGAGCGGGCACTTCTTCTTCAAGGAGCGCTGGTTCGGGTTCGACGATGGCCTGTATGCGGCCGCGCGGTTGCTGGAGATCCTGGCCCAGCGCGAGGAGACGCCGTCGGAGGTGCTGGACGAGTTGCCCGACAGCGTGTCCACGCCGGAGCTGAAGGTGCCGGTGGAATCGGGCACCCCGCATGCACTGGTGTCGTTGTTCGTATCGGCCGCACAGGTGGACGAGTCGCCGTTCGCGAGCGCTCGCCTGTCCACCATCGACGGCCTGCGCGCCGATTTCCCCGATGGCTGGGGGCTGCTGCGCGCGTCCAACACCACGCCGGTGCTGGTGCTGCGCTTCGAGGCCGACGATGAAGCGGCGCTGGAGCGCGTCAAGACGTTGTTCCGCGACCAGCTGCAGCCGTTGCTGCCGGGTGTGGACCTCGGGTTCTGAGGGATGTGGGTACCGGCCAACGGTCGGTACCTACTGTCGCGCTACCGGGTAGGCCACGACCGTGGGTCGTGGCGCGCCCGATCGAGTGCCCGATACCGCACGGCATCCCGGTTTGCACACCGACAACGGGATACCGCCGGTAGGGTCGCATCCCAATCGACTGCCATGAAACGGGCAACGTTCGATGGTGGCATGACGGTGAATTGAACGCGTTTCTCCGCCGGGGTTCATGCCACAACCGGCCGCGGGAAACGCGTCGGCGGTCGATCTGGAGGCGACCCTGCCAGGTGTTCCGGCACGACGGTGACGGGCATGGAAACGACCGCCTCACCCCTTGAACCGCAATCCCACGCCCGGTTCGGTGAACACGTACCGCGAATCCAACGCGGAATCGCCCAGCTTGTGCCGCAGCTTCCCCACCAGGATCCGCAGGTAATGCGTGTCTTCCTGATGCGTTGGCCCCCATATCTCCTGCAGGATCTGCGGCTGGGTCACCACCCGCCCGGCGTTGCGCAGCAACAACGACAACAACGCGTATTCCTTGCGCGTCAACGCCACCGGCGCGCCATCCAGGTGCACCTCGCGGCGCACCAGGTCGATATGCAGGTGCCCGTCATCGAACTGCGGCAACACGCCATCGGCCGACACCGTGCGCGAGCGCAGCAACGCCCGCACCCGCGCCATCAGCTCCTGGGTGCCGAACGGCTTGGTCACGTAGTCGTTGGCGCCGTTGTCCAGCGCCCGCACTTTTTCGGTTTCACCGGCGCGCACGGTGAGCATGATCACCGGCACCTGGCTCCACTGCCGCAGTTCGGCCAGCACCTCGTGGCCTTCCATGTCCGGCAGGCCGATATCCAGGATCACCAGGTCCGCGCCTTCGCTCACCAGCGCTTCCAGCCCGGCCTGGCCGGTGGCGGCCTGCACCACGCGGTAGCCCTGCGCGCGCAGGCTGATATCGAGGAAGCGCCGGATCTGCGCTTCATCGTCAATCACCAGCACGCGCGCCGGGGGCGCACCTTGGGGCAGGTCAGGGGTCGTCGTGGTCATCGGCAGGGTGGGGTTGCAGCAGGGGCAGCGTAATGCGGATCAGGGTACCGCGTCCGTCGCGGCCCGGCAGCGCCTGCACGCTACCGCCATGGGCGCCGATCATGCCCTGACAGATGGTCAGCCCCAGCCCGGTGCCATGCCGGCCCCGGTCGCCACGCTCCACGCTGTAGAACATGTCGAAGATGCGCGCGCGCTCGTCGTCGGGAATGCCGGGGCCGGCGTCCAGTACGTCGATGCGCAGTTCGCCCTCCACCAGCCGCGCCTGCACCTCCACCGCCGCGCCCGGCGGGGAGAACTTGGCGGCGTTCTCCATCACGTTGAACACCGCCTGTTCCACCAGCGCCGGGTGCACCCAGATCGGCGCCAGCGTGGCCGGAATGTCCAGCTTCAGCTGCACCTCCGGCTGGTAGCGCTGCAGGCGGCGCGCGGCCGAGCCCACCAGCTCGTCCACGCCGATCCAGTCGCGGTTGATCTGCAACCCTTCGTGACCCAGCCGGGTCATGTCCAGCAGGTTCTGGATGTAGCGGTCCAGCCGCTCGCCTTCCACCAGGATGGTGTCCAGCAGGGCGCGGCGGTCCTGCGCGTCCATCGCGTCGGCATAACTGGAGAGGCTGTCGGCCGAGCCGATCATCGCCGCCAGCGGCGAGCGCAGGTCGTGCGACACCGACGACAGCAGCGCCGAGCGCAGGCGCTCGGTCTCGTTGCTCACATGCGCCTTTTCCAGGTCGGCCACCAGTTGGGTGCGCAGCGCGGCCTGGGCAATGTCATCCACCATCGCCTCGGCCAGCTGGCGCTGCTCGGGGGTAAGGCGCGGCGCGTTGCGGGCGAAGCGCATGCCGGCCACGCCGATGGCGCGGTCGTCGCCATCCAGCAGCGGCAGGAACCACCACTCCGCACCGGCCAGGGTGTCGGTGAAGCGGCCGCTGGGCTGGCCATGGCGGCGTGCCCAGTCGGCGGCGGCCAGGTCGGTGTCGCCCGGCGCGGCACTGCCGCTGGTGCTGGTGTCCTGGCCGATGCGCAGCCACGCCGGTGCGTCCATCGCCTGTTCCAGCGCCTCGCGCCCGGCCTGGGCCACCTCTTCATTGCTCGCCGCGCGGGTCAGCTGCCGGCCCAGTGCCTGGCGCGCGTTGGCATGCCGGTTGGCCGCGCGCAACGCCAGCACCTGCATGCGCAACCGCGACGCCAGCCGCCCGGCCACCAGCGCGGCCGCCAGGAACAGGAACACGGTGATCACGCCCTGCCGTGCGCTGATGGCAAAGGTGAAGCGTGGGGCGATGAAGAAGAAGTTGTAGGCCAGGAAGCACAACGCAGCAGCAATCACCGCCGCACTGGTGCGGCTGCGCGCGGCCACCATCACCACCGCCACGATGAACACCATCGACAGGTCGTACAGCCCTACCCAGCGCTCGGCCACCAACGCCACCAGGCAGGCAATCGCCGTGGCGCCCAGCGCCAACAGGGTGTCCTGGCCGGTGCTGCGGCTGGGCACGCTCAACCCGGTGCGCCGTGCGCGTGCACGTGCCTGCGGGGTACCGATGATGGTGATCTCGTAGTGCGCGCCGCGCTGGATCAACTGCTGGGTGAGGGTGCGGTTGAGCATGCGCGCGAACGGGCGCTCGCGGGTGCGGCCCAATATCAGGGTCGACACGCTGTTGTGCGCGGCATGGTCCAGCAGCGCATCGGCAATGCTGGACCCGTGCAGCAGCTCGGCCTCACCGCCCAGGCGGCGGGCGAGGGCGAACGCCGCGTCGATCTCGCGCCGGGTGGCCTGGTCGCTGCGGCGGCCCTGCACGGTCACCACCGTCCACGGCGCATCGCGACGCTCGGCAATGCGCCGGCCCACGCGCACCAGGTACTCGCTCTGGCCCCCGCCATCGATGGCCACCAGCACGCGGCGGCGCAGCGGCAGGTTGCCTTCGCCGCGCGCGGCGCGGGTCTCGCGCAGACTGCTGTCCACGCGGTCGGCCGCTTCCTGCATGGCCAGTTCGCGCAGCGCGGTGAGGTTGGCCGGCGAGAAAAATGCCTGCAGTGCCTGCGCGGCCTGCTCGGGCACGTACACCTTGCCCTGCTGCAGGCGCTCGATCAGCTCGCGCGGCGGAATGTCCACCAGCACGATGTCGTGCAGGCGGTCCAGCACCGCATCGGGCACGGTCTCGGTCACGCGCACACCGGTGATGCGCATCACCACATCGTTGAGGCTTTCCAGGTGCTGGATGTTGACCGTGGTCCACACATCGATGCCGGCCTCCAGCAGTTCCATCACGTCCTGCCAGCGCCGCTCGTGGCGGCTGCCGGGCACGTTGCGGTGCGCCAGTTCGTCCACCAGTACCAGCGCCGGGTGGCGGGCCAGCACCGCGTCCAGGTCCATCTCACCCAGCACATGCTGCTGGTAGTCGCGGTGCACCAGTGGCACCTGCGGCAGGCCCTCCAGCAGCGCCGAGGTCTCGGCGCGGCCGTGGGTTTCCACCAGCCCCACCACCACGTCCACGCCACGGCGCAGTTGCTCGTGCGCGCGGCTGAGCATGCTGAAGGTCTTGCCCACGCCGGGGGCGGCACCGAGGAACACGGTGAGTTTGCCGCCGGCTTCGCGTTGCAGGCGTTCAACCAGGGCATCGGCCTGGCGGGTGCGGGGGTCGCTCATGGGTGGCGATTGTGCGCCCGGCGGCGCGATCCTGGCATCACGGCGTGGCCTTCCGGTCATCCAACGCCAGGTTCAACGTCATCACGTTCACCCGGGGCTGCCCGAACACGCCCCACTGCGAACCCAGCGTATGCGCCTTCACCAGCGCCGCCACCTGCTCAACCGGCAGCCCACGGCTGCGTGCCACGCGCGCCATCTGCACCTGCGCGGCCGCCAGCGACAGTTCCGGGTCCATACCGGCGCCGGACTGGGTCACCAGGTCGCCGGGCACCTGCGCCGGCGCTATCCCTTCGCGCGCGGCCACCGCGGCGATGCTGGCCTGCACGCGTTCCTGCAGTGCCGGGTTGCTGCGCGCCAGGTTGCTGCCGGCCGCGGCCATCGGGTCGTAGTTGGCCGCCGACGGGCGCGCCTGGAAGTAGCCATCGCCGGTGAACGGCTGGGCGATCAGCTGCGAGCCGCGCACCTGGCCGTCGCGGATGAGCAGGCTGCCGTCGGCCTGCGCCGGGAACAGCAGCCGGCTGGCGCCGGTGGCGGCCAGCGCGTACGCCAGGCCGAGCAGCAGCAGGCTGACCAGGCCCAGCATCAGCGCCGGGCGCCACGCGCCGTGCTGCTGCAGGGTGGCCGCATCCACGGCGCGGGCGCGCGCGGTGCGGGGCAGGGAGGTTGCAAGTGAGCGGTTCATGCGCCGAATACCGAGACAAGGAAGAGGTCGATCAACTTGATGGCCGCGAACGGCAGCAGCACGCCGCCCAGGCCGTACACCAGCATGTTCCGGCGCAGCAGCGCGGTGGCCGTGGCCGGGCGGAAGCGCACCCCGCGCAGTGCCAGCGGAATCAACGCCGGAATCACCAGCGCGTTGAAGATCAGCGCCGCCAGCACCGCGTTGCGCGGGCTGGACAGGTGCATCACGTTCAAGGCCGCCATCGCCGGCAGGGTGGAGGCAAACAGCGCCGGCAGAATCGCGAAGTACTTGGACACATCGTTGGCCAGCGAGAAGGTGGTCAGCGCACCGCGCGTGATCAGCTGCTGCTTGCCCACTTCCACCACCGCCAGCAGCTTGGCCGGGTCCGAATCCAGGTCGACCATGTTGCCGGCTTCCTTGGCGGCCTGCGTGCCGGAGTTCATCGCCAGACCGATGTCGGCCTGGGCCAGCGCGGGGGCGTCGTTGGTGCCGTCGCCCACCATCGCCACCAGCCGCCCACCGGCCTGTTCGGCGCGGATGCGGGCCAGTTTGTCTTCCGGGCGCGCCTCGGCGATGTAGTCGTCCACGCCGGCTTCGGCGGCAATGGCCGCCGCGGTGAGCGGGTTGTCGCCGGTGATCATCACCGTGCGGATGCCCATCGCCCGCAGCTGCGCGAACTTCTCGCGCATGCCGTGCTTGACCACGTCCGACAGCTCGATCACGCCCAGCACGTGCCGGCCTTCGCAGACCACCAGCGGGGTGGCACCGTTGCGCGCCACCTGCTCCACGCGGCCCGGCAGCTCGGCCGGCACCGTGCCACCCAGCTCGCGCACGTAGGCGGTGATCGCATCGGAGGCCCCCTTGCGGATGCGCCGGCCGCCGTCCAGGTCCACGCCGGACATGCGGGTCTGCGCGGTGAATGCCAGGTAGTCCGCGCGGTCCGGTTCGGCGGTGGTGCAGCCCTGCTCGCGCGCCAGGCGCACGACGGACTTGCCTTCCGGGGTGGGGTCGGCCAGCGACGACAACAGCGCCGCTTCGCGCAACTGCGTGGCGTCGATTCCGGCCAGCGCATGGAAGTGGGTGGCCTGGCGGTCGCCGTAGGTGATGGTGCCGGTCTTGTCCAGCAGCAGCACGTCCACGTCGCCAGCCACTTCCACCGCCTTGCCGGATTTGGCCAGCACGTTGGCGGCCAGCGCCCGGTTCATGCCGGCAATGCCGATGGCCGGCAGCAACCCGCCGATGGTGGTGGGAATCAGGCAGACCAGCAGCGCGATCAGCAGCAGCGGATCGACCTGCACGCCGACGAACGCACCGATCGCCGGCAGCGTGGCCACCACGATCAGGAAGGTCAGCGTCATCGCCGCCAGCAGCAGGGTCAGCGCAACCTCGTTGGGCGTCTTCTGGCGGTTGGCACCTTCCACCAGCGCAATCATGCGGTCCAGGAAGCTGTGGCCCGGCTCGGCGGTGATGCGCACGATGATCTGGTCCGACAGCACCTTGGTGCCGCCGATCACGCCGCTGCGGTCGGTCCCGGCTTCGCGCAGCACCGGCGCCGATTCACCGGTCACCGCTGCTTCGTTGATGGTGGCCAGGCCCTGCACGATCTCGCCGTCGGCCGGAATCAGTTCGCCGGCACTGACAATCACATGGTCGCCCGGGCGCAGTTCGGCGGCCGGTACCTGGGTTTGGCTGGCCCCGGCGTGCGCGGCGGCCAGCCGGCGCGCGCTGAGGTCCTGGCGGGCCCGCCGCAACGAGGCCGCCTGGCCCCGGCCGCGGGCTTCGGCCACGGCCTCGGCGAAGTTGCCGAACAGCACGGTCAGCAGCAGGATCGCGGTGACCGCCAGGCCGAAGCCCAGCGGTGCGTTGCCGCTCAGGGTGACCACCAGGCTGACCACGGTGCCGGCCATCACCACCGCCATCACCGGGCTGTGCAGCAGGTGACGGGGCGACAGCTTGATCACCGCATCGCGCAGGGCGCGGCGCCAGCCGGCCGCGTCGAGCAGACGCTGGCGGCGGTGGGAAGGAACGTTCAAGGGATAGGTACTCATGGGGTCACATCTCAATGCAGGGTCAGCGACAGGTGGTCGGCCACCGGGCCCAACACCAGCGCCGGCATGAACTGCAATACGGTCAGGACAACGATCAGCGCGATCAGGGTCAGCGCGAAGGTCGGGGTTTCAATCTGCAGCGTGCCGGCCGATTCCGGGGCGCGCCGCTTGGCGGCCAGCTGCGCGGCCACGATCAGCGGAATCACCAGTACCGGGTAGCGGCCCAGCAGCAGCACCAGCGTGCAGATCAGGTTCCACCACGGGGTGGCATCGCCCAGGCCTTCAAAGCCCGAGCCGTTGTTGGCGAACGCCGACACATACTCATAGAACACCTGGCTGACGCCGTGGAAGCCCGGGTTGGAGGTGCCGGTGATGGACGGGATGGCCAGGGTGATCGCGGTGAAGCCCAGAATCGTGATCGGCTGCAGCAGCACCAGCAGGGCCAGCAGGCGCACCTGCGGAGTTTCCAGCTTGCGGCCGAGCAGTTCCGGGGTACGCCCGGTCATCAGCCCGGCCAGGAACACACCCAGCAGCAGGTACACGAAGAACTGCTCCAGGCCGCAGCCGATGCCGCCCCAGATCGCGCTGACCAGCATGTTCACCATCGGCACCGCGCCGGCCAGCGGGCTCAGCGAGTCATGCATGCCGTTGACCGAGCCGTTGGACACCTGGGTGGTAATGGCCGCCCACAAGGCGGTGCCATCCGCGCCGAAGCGCACTTCCTTGCCTTCCATCAGCAGCGGGCTGGCGGCAGTGGCCGAGTGACCTTCCAGCCACACCGTGGCCGCCACCGACACGCTGGACATGGCCAGCATGCAGCCGAACACCAGCCCGGCCAGGCGCTTGCGCCCGGTGAACGCGCCCAGCATGAAGATCACGCTGATCGGGATCAGCAGAATGCCGATCAGTTCCAGCGCGTTCGACAGCGGGGTGGGGTTTTCCAGCGGCATCGAGCTGTTGGGGCCATACCAGCCACCGCCATTGGCGCCCAGCTGTTTGGCCGCCACCATCGCCGCCACCGGACCCAGCGGCAGTTTCTGCGTGTCCATGCCGGCGGCGGCATCGATCGGCGTGGCCTGCGGGCCAGCGGCCAGCGTGGAGGGCACGCCCTGGCTGGTCAGCAGCACCGCCCACAACAGGCACAGCGGCAGCATGAAGCGCACGCACGCGCGTACCACGTCAGCGTAGTAGTTGCCCACGTCCACGCGGCGGTCCGCACTGAGCTGCGCGGCCTGCTGCGCGTCCACGTCGTCCGGGCGCGCACCGAACAGCGCACGCAGCGTGGCCACGGCCAGCGCCAGACCCATCATCGGCGTCACCACCTGCAGGCCGGTGATGGCGGTCATCTGCGCGAAGTACGACAGCTGCGCCTGGCCCGAATAGTGCTGCTGGTTGGTGTTGGTCAGGAACGACACCATGGTGTGCAGCGCGGTGTCCCAGCGCATGTTGGGGATCTGGTCGGGGTTGAACGGCAGCCAGGCCTGGGTCATGAAGACGGCCTGGACCAGCACCGCGATCACCACGTTGCTCAACAGGAACGCGCCCACATAGCCGCGCCACGACATGCCGCGCGCCTGGTTCACGCCCAGCAGCCAGTACAGCGGTTTTTCAACCAGCCCGAACAGCGCATCGCCGCGCATCGGCGCACTGCGCATCACCCGGGCCAGGTACAGCCCAAGCGGAAAGGCCAGCACGATGCTGGCCAGCAGGATCAACAGGATCTCGGTCATGGTCGGCTCCGGTCAGAACGCTTCGGGCCGAAGCACGACATACAGCAGGTAGGCGGCGGCAACGAGCACGAGCACGCCGCACAGCAGGGAAAGCCAGGCAGACATGGCAATGGCCTCAGGCGCAGGAAAGAAGAGCGGCGGTGCAGGGCGCACCGGCGGCAAGGGAAACAGACAGAAACAGGCTCATGGGACGTCCAGGTGGAACCACTCCACGTCAGGCGCCCATCGTGTTCCCCACCGGCGTAAACGCTCCACGCCGCAACCGGCCCCACCGCGTAAAAAGTGCATAAAACCTGCGCAGCCGCCCCATCGGCCACCCGCACACCGCCCCGTAGAGCCGGGCTCTGCCCGGCTGCCCGCAACGCATTACGGCAGCGGGGCAGAGCCCCGCTCTACGCCGGTGGGGCGCCCCCCCGTCGGTCGCCAACGCCCCCACAAAAAAGGCGGCCCCAAGGCCGCCTTTCCTTCCCGTTGCACCCGCGCGCTTACCCGCGCGGATCGGTACCCGCACCCTTCAACAACCGGTACCGCTGCAGCGTCTCCTCGATCTCCACATCCAGCGCACGGCGCTGCTGCTCGAACGAGGTCTGCATGCGCAGCTGCGCCACCAGTTCGGTGTGCCGCTGGCGAATGCTCGCCGCCTGCTTCTCGGCCACTGGCTGCCCGGCCAGCTCGCGGTCACCGGCGCTGCCCAGCAGGCTCACCAGCGCGTCGCGCAGGCTGGCCACGTTGTAACGCGCGGTCTGCACGTTGTTGTCGATGATGCCCGTGCGCTCCACGAATACCCGGCGCAGGTCATTCTCGTTTTCATACGTGGACAGCATCGCCTGCTCGGTGCGCTCGCGGGTCTGCTCGGCGGCCAGGTCGAGCTGGCGCTGGGCCGCGGCCACCGCCGCCTCGGCGCGCTCTTCCTCGGTCAACGTGCGCTCCACCTCACCACGGCGCAGGCCGCTGGTGGCGCTGAACTCCTCGCGCGCGTTGTTGATCGCCTCCTGCGGCAGCGTATCGCTGCAGATGCGCTCGGACCCCTTGTTCCAGCAATACAGCTTCTTCGCCTTCGCCTCGCCCTTGCCGCTCTGCGCGTGCACGGGCACCGTGGCGACGGCCAGCAACAGGCCGATGGCGGTGATCGAAACAATCCTGGACATGGTGGTCAGAGCCCCCTGCTCTCAACGCGTAGGACGGGTGCCGTAGCGGGACCGATAGTCCTCCAGCGGCTGCCGGTACCCCACAAGTTCCGGATTTCCGGAGGCAAAATCAAGCAGGTCGGCCAGCGTGGCCACGGCCACCACCGGAATGCCGGCTTCCTCGGCCACGGACTGGGCCGCCGAACGGCGGTCGGTTTCCGAGGCGATCTCCTGGCGGTCCAGCGCCACCACGATCCCGGCAGGGGTGCCACCGGCGTCCTTGATGATGCCCAGAGCCTCGCGGGTGGCGGTGCCGGCAGTGATCACGTCGTCCACGATCAGCACGCGCTTGCCATTCATGTCCGCGCCGATCAGGTTGCCACCTTCACCGTGGGCCTTGGCTTCCTTGCGGTTGAACGACAGCGGCAGGTCGCGGCCGCGCTGGGCGAACTCGCAGGCGGTCGCGGTGGCCAGCGGGATGCCCTTGTAGGCCGGGCCGAATACCACGTCGAACTTCAGCCCGGTGGCTTCCACCGCATCGGCGTAGCAGGCGGCCAGCTGGACCATGCGTGCGCCCGAATCGAAGCGGCCGGCATTGAAGAAATAGGGGCTCAGACGGCCCGACTTGAGGGTGAACTGGCCGAAACGCAGGGCATCGGCGGTCAGGGCCAGTTGCAGGAAACGGTGGCGATGGTCGCTCATCAGGACTCTATTCAATTCATTTGGACCGCAAATCCTAATGCATGGGCGCATTTTTCGCCCTCCGGACCCCCGCGGCGCGGGGTCGCAGCCCGGGGCAGGGGGCCCCGCCGGCACACTGTCCCGCCGCATTCCGGCACGCCGCGGCAGGGTCTTCCCGGTATGCTTTCCCGGTTACCGTTTCAGACCTGGACCCGCATGCGCATCATCAGCTTCAACGCCAACGGCATCCGTTCGGCCGCCACCAAGGGCTTCCTCGACTGGTTCCGCGCCCAGGACGCCGACGTGCTCTGCATCCAGGAGACCAAGGCCCAGGAAGACCAGCTGACCGACCCGATGTTCC
>Ga0233366_1000020_pt1 | contig 71973 bp, 66 predicted proteins | sample ElkDunMinimDraft_23_FD_191536 | JGI IMG/M metagenome (GOLD analysis project Ga0233366, IMG submission 191536) | Fecal eukaryotic communites from dung pellets of Tule Elk in California, USA - Elk Dung C4 | ecosystem: Host-associated > Mammals > Digestive system > Large intestine > Fecal | place...
GATCCCAGCCCGAACTCGGAAGTGAAACGCAGCTGCGCCGATGGTAGTGTGGCTCAAGCCATGCGAGAGTAGGTCATCGCCAGGGTTTATACCCAAAAACCCCGCTGCTCACGCAGCGGGGTTTTTCTTTTTTTGCAGGCACCCGGTTTTCGAAGGTGTCTGTTTCTCGGAAGAGACCCATGCCGAGCTGGCGCAACGCGCTGCTCCAACCGTCTCCCTGGTGAAATTAGCGCTGTGGAACCACCCGATCCCATCCCGAACTCGGAAGTGAAACGCAGCTGCGCCGATGGTAGTGTGGCTCAAGCCATGCGAGAGTAGGTCATCGCCAGGGTTTACACCCAAAACCCCGCTGCTCACGCAGCGGGGTTTTTCTTTGTGCGTTTGGCACCTCCGTAGAGCGACCGTTGGTCGGCTGCACGTCGCACCCGCATTGCGGCGCACCACGTGGAGCCGACCAACGGTCGGCTCTACCCGAGGGTGATGCGCACGAATGCGTCTGCCGGAAGATGCGCGGCGTTGCCGACGCTTCGCGGATCTCGCTGGAAGACACACGGGGAGCTGACGCCGGCATTGCCTGTGTTGCATTGGCGGATGGACGCCTGATGCCGCGCGCCGGACATCGCTGGCCTTTCGCCGATCCCCTCATGCCACTACCGGGCGCGGAGGCAGCAACCGCGGTCGATAGGGATGCGACCCCATCAGGTCACATGTTCGACGCTCCACTGGCGTCATCCATCCATAAAAAAACGGCGCCCCGCAGGGCGCCGTTTCTGGTTCAAGCACTGACTGAGGCTTACTTGCTGGCCGGTGCCGGTGCCGGTGCCGGTGCACCTGCACCTGCACCTGCACCGGCCGCCGCAGCCCTCGGCTTCATCATCGCATCGCGGGCCGCCTTGAACGGGTTGCCCTCATACCAGTTCGGCCAGCGGTCGCCGCCGGCGAGCTCCTTGCCTACGCCGTACAGCAGTTGCAGGTCTTCCACCGTGCCGTCCAGCTTCCAGGTGGCCACATCAAACTCATCCTTCGGCCCGTGGTAGCGGTCGCGGCCGTAGGCTTCGGCGGCCTTGCGGCCGGCCTCGATGCCACCGTCGCGCAGGTCTTCGCCGCCGTCCGCATACAGGGCCGGCACACCGGCCTTGGCGAAGTTGAAGTGGTCCGAACGGAAGTAGAAGCCGCTCTGCACCGAGGTCTCGCCATGCAGGGTACGGCCCTGGTTGGCAGCCAGCGGCTTGAGGATGTCTTCCAGCTCCGAGCTGCCGAAGCCGGTCACAGTGAGGTCCTTGGCACGGCCAGCCACCGACATCGCGTCGATGTTGATCACCCCGGCAATCTTGTCCAGCGGGAAGGTAGGGTGGCTCACGTAGTACTTGGACCCCAGCAGGCCCGACTCTTCCAGCGTCACCGCCAGGAACACCACCGAACGCTCCGGCGGCGGCTGCTGGTGTGCCATCGCATCGGCGACTTCCAGGATGCCGGCCACGCCGGTGGCGTTGTCCACCGCACCGTTGTAGATGTTGTCGCCCTGCTCACCCTCGTGCTTGCCCAGGTGGTCCCAATGGGCCATGTACAGCACCGCTTCGTCGGCCCGCTTGCTGCCCGGCAGCACGCCGACCACGTTGCGCGACTTCTTCTCGGCGATGGTGCTCTTCAGATCGAAAGACACCTTGGCCTTCAGCGACTCCGGCTTGAAACCGCGCTTGCTGGCGTCCTTGTAGGCCTTGTCCAGGTCCAGCCCGGCATCGGCGAACAGCTGGCGGGCAGCCTCGGCGCTCAACCAGCCCTGCGCGGGAATGCGCGCTTCCGGGTCGTCCTTGGCCGGCAGGTCGTACTGCGGGCCCGCCCAGGAATTCTTCACCACGTCCCAGCCGTAGGAGGCACCGGCGGTGTCGTGCACGATCAGCGCCGCGGCGGCGCCCTTGCGGGCGGCTTCTTCGAACTTGTAGGTCCAGCGCCCGTAATAGGTCATGCGCTTGCCGTCGAACAGCTTGGCATCGTTGACGTGGAAGCCCGGGTCGTTGACGAACATCACCACCGTCTTGCCCTTCCAGTCCTGCCCGGCGTAGTCGTTCCACTTCTGCTCCGGCGCATCCACGCCGTAGCCGACGAACACCAGTTCGCTGTTCTCGACCTTCACTTCCGGCTGGCCGCTGCGGGTGCCGATCACCATGTCGGTGCCGAACTTCAGGTCGCGCTGCTTGCCCGCCTGGTCCAGCTTCAGCACCGTGGATTCGTCGGCGCTGGTTTCGGTCATGGCCACGTCCTGGAACCAGCTGTCGCCGTTGCCCGGCTGCAGGCCGATGCGCTGCATCTGGTCGCGGATGTAGTTGACGGTCAGTTCCTCGCCCTTGCTGCCGGGGGCACGACCCTCGAACTCATCGGAGGCAAGGGTTTTGACCAGCTCGCCGAAGTCGGCGGCGTTGATGTCGGGCGAGAACGCGTGGCCGGTGGCGGCCACCGGCGCCGGCGCGGTGGCCGTGTCGACAGGTGCGGTGGCTTCGCCCTTGCACGCGGTCAACGCGGCGGTGGCAGCAAGGCACAACAGAAGTTTACGGGGCATCATCGATTCCTGGGTACAAGGGGCCGGTGCCGACAGGCACCGGAAGAGGGTATCAATCCTGGGGCGCGGCGTCGGTATCGAACGTCTGCGGCTGGGCGCCGCTGACCGGGCCGATGTGCGCGCTGCGGTGGACGTACAGGGTGACGTCACGGTCGAACTGCAGGCTGCCGCTGACGCTGGCATTGGGGCCTATGATCACGCGCGGCTTGCGGCTGCCGGTCAGGGACAGGCTGAAGTTGGGCTTCTTGACCCGGATACCGCCCTGGACCTCCGAGCCGACGCCGACGGTGATGTCGCCGTTGACCGTTTCGATGTTGCCGTTCAAGCGCGTCTCCACCAGCCCGATGCCGCCATTGACCGTTTCCATGTTGCCTTCCACCACGCTGCCACGGTCGACGAAGATGCTGCCGTTCACCGTTTCCACGTTGCCGGCGGCCACTACTTCGCGGCCGATCCGCACGTTGCCGTTGACGGTGGACACGCCGGTGGTACGGGCGCGGTCGTCGACCCGGATGCTGCCGTTGACAGTTTCAATCTCGCGGGTGACCACGCCCTCTTCGACCGTCACACCGCCATTGACCGTCTCCAGGTCGCCGTAGGTCTGCCCGGCGGACGCGCGGATGCTGCCGTTGACCTTGCTGATGTCTTCGCTGGCGAAGGCGGGTGCGCACGGCAGCGCCAGGGCCAACAGCAGCGCGAGTGGAATATGTTTCATGGTGACCTCATGTCCGGTGTGCGGCTGGCAGGCCGCCTGTTGGGATGTCACCATGCATCGCTACAATCCGCATCTGCCTGAAGTCACTGGAAAGCCCTTGCGCCACAACGCTTTGTCCTCACGCCGGAATAACAAACCGACGCCCGGTCGCCGCGGAGCGGTGGTCCTGCGCGCCTGCGCGCACGGGCTGATGCTGGCGCTGGCGGTCCTGGCGATGGGGCCGGTGTCGGCACAGAGTTCGAAAGAGGCCGAGCGCAAGCTGCAGAAGCTGCGCTCGGAGTTGAAGGGCGTGGCCCAGGAGCGCCGCACGCTGGAAGGCCAGCGCGGCCAGGCGTCGCGCCAGTTACGCGAGGCCGACGAAAAGGTGGCCCGCACCGGGCGCGTGCTGGCCCAGACCGAAACCGCCCTGCAGCGCGAAACCCGGGCCATGGAGGAACTGCAGCGCAAGCGCAGCGAGTTGCAGGCCGGCATGACCAGGCAGCGCGAAGAGCTGGCCTCGCTGCTGCGTTCGGCCTACCGCATTGGCAACAACGCGCCGTTGAAACTGCTGCTGTCGCAGGACCGCGTGGCCGACGCCAACCGCAGCCTGGCCTATCACCGCTACCTGCAGCGCGAACGTGCCCGCCGCATCCAGCTGCTCACCCACGACCTGGCCGAACTGCAGGCGGTGGAAGCACAGATCGTCGAACGCCGGCAGGCACTGGAAGGCACCCGCCAGCAGCAGAAGCAGCAGGTGGCCACTCTGGCCGACGACCGCCGCACCCGCGCGGCGACGGTGGCCAGCCTGGAAGAGCGCTACAAGGACCGCAGCGAGCGCGAAAAGGCGCTTGGCCAGGATGCCAAGGCGCTGGAGACGCTGCTGGCCAACCTGCGTGCCGCCGCCGCGCGTGCCGAGGCCGAGCGCCGGGCCGCGGCACGCCGCGCAGCCGCCGAGAAGGCCGCTGCCGAGAAAGCGGAGAAGGCCGCTGCCGCCAACGGCACACGTCCACCGCCGCGACCGGGCAAGACCCCGCCGGCGGTGGCCTCGGCGCCGCCGCCCAAGGTGGGCGGGCTGGGCTGGCCGTTGTCGGGCAACCTGCTGGCGCGCTATGGCGGCAAGCTGCCCGACGGTCGCACCAGCAGCGGCGTCCTGATCGGCGCCGCAGCCGGCAGCACCATCACCGCCGTGGCCGATGGCACCGTGGTGTTCTCCGACTGGATGACCGGCTACGGCATGATCCTGATCGTCGACCACGGCAATGGCTACATGAGCCTGTACGCGCACAACGACACCCTGCTGCGCGACGCGGGTGCGACGGTGAAAAAGGGCGATCCGGTGGCCAAGGTGGGCAACTCTGGTGGGCAGGGCGTCACCGCGCTGTACTTCGAGCTGCGCCGCAACGGCCAGCCGGTGGATCCGGGTAGCTGGCTGCAGCGTCGCTGACAGCCAGCCCAACGGCGGGCGCTTGTTGCACGCCGGGTTCAACGGGAATTTACCGTCGCTTCGCGCATAATTGGGCGACGCACCTGGTGCGTGTTTTCCGTCCCCCGCCGACCTGGAGTGCTTCATGCGCGTAGCCCGTACCGCCACCTTGCTGCTGGCCCTGTTGCCCGCCGTGTCATGGGCGCAGCAGACGCGCGAGGCCGCCAGCAGTACCAGCGACGCCGCCAGCAACGAAGAAGCGGTGACATCGCGGGTACCGCTGGAAGAGATCCGGCGTTACGTGGCGGTCTACAACGCGGTGCGCGCCGCCTATGTGGACCCGGTGGACGACAAGAAGCTGATGCAGTCGGCCATCCGTGGCCTGCTGCTGGACCTGGACCCGCACAGCGCCTATTTCGACAAGGAAGATGCCGAAGCCTTCGACGAGCAGGCGACCGGTGCCTACGACGGCATCGGCGTGGAGCTGCAGCAGCAGCCCGACAACAGCAGCCTGAAGGTGATCTCGCCGATCGACGACACCCCGGCCGCCAAGGCCGGCATCCTGGCCGGCGACCTGATCATCGCCATCGACGGCAAGCCGATCAGCGCCGTCGAAGCGACCGAACCGCTGCGCGGCAAGGCCGGCAGCAAGGTGGTGCTGACCCTGGTGCGCGAAGGCAAGCCCAAGCCGTTCGATGTCACCGTCACCCGCCAGACCATCCGCGTGACCAGCGTGCGCAGCCGCATGCTGGAACCGGGCTACGGGTACATCCGCCTGAGCACGTTCCAGGCCGATACCGGCGCCGATTTCCAGAAACACGTGGGCCAGTTGCAGCAGCAGGCCGGTGGCAAGCTCAAGGGCCTGGTGCTGGATCTGCGCAGCAACCCCGGCGGCCTGCTCACCGCAGCGGTGCAGGTGGCCGACGACCTGCTGGAGAAGGGCAACATCGTGAGCACCCGCGGCCGCATCTCGATCAGCGATGCCCGCTTCGACGCCACCCCCGGCGACCTGCTCAAGGGCGCCCCGGTGGTGGTGCTGGCCGACGCAGGCTCTGCCAGCGCCTCCGAAGTGCTGGCCGGCGCGCTGCGCGACAACGGTCGGGCCCGCGTGGTGGGCAGCCGCACCTTCGGCAAGGGCTCGGTGCAGACCGTGCTGCCGCTGGACAACGGCGATTCGGTCAAGCTCACCACCGCCCGCTACTTCACCCCCAGTGGCAAGTCGATCCAGGCCACCGGCATCGTGCCCGACGTGGTGCTGCAGCCGGAAAAGCGCGAGGGCGACGACGACCTGCCGGCCAGCCTGGCCGACTACAGCGAAGCGACCCTGCCCGGCCACCTGCGTGGTGATGAGGAGGGCAGCGAAGGCTACAAGGCCGGTGACGTGCTGTCCGGCGATGGCCCGATCAACGACGCGCTGGCCGAGCTGAAGAACCCGGGTTCGGTAGTGGCCAGGCAGAAGGCGGAAGCGGCGAAGAAGCCGGCGGCCAAGCCGGCGGCGGCAGCGGTGAAGCCGACTGACGCGAAGCCGACCGAAGCAAAGCCGGAAGCAAAGCCGGCAGATGTGCCAACCAAACCCTGACCGGTAGTGCCGGCCGCTGGCCGGCTCTGCAGTCATCCAACCGTACGAGGAGCCGGCCAGCGGCCGGCACTACCGGGCGAACCGGGCGTAGCGGCAGCCGGTCAGCGGCCGGCGTTACCTAGAAGCCGTGCCGCTTGCGCAGGCGTCGGGCGATCGCCGCGCGCACGTAGACCCCGTAGCCGAGCCCGAAGGCGAAGCCGGCGATGTGTGCCCACCAGGCCACCATGCCGAAGCTGGGGCCGATGTAGGCAAACACCACCTGCAGGGCTGCCCAGACCCCGATCAGCAGGTAGGCCGGGGCGCGTACGAATTCCAGGAACAGGCCCAGCGGGATCACCACGCCCAGTCGCGCGCCAGGGAACAGGGCCAGGTAGGCCCCGATCAATGCCGACACCGCGCCGCTGGCACCGATGATGATCTGGTCCGGGCTGCCCATGGTGTAGATCGCGGTCAGGTTCGAGATCGCCCCGCCCACCAGGAACAGCAGCATCAGCCGCCACGGCCCCAGTACGCGCTCGGCCGGCAGCCCGAAGATCAGCAGGAACACCAGGTTGCCCAGCAGGTGTGACCAGTCGGCATGCAGGAACAGGGCGGTGAACAGGCGCAGCACGCTGCCGTCCTGCAGGGTGGCCCACCAGTCCAGCGGGTGGGTCAGCCCGGTCGACAGCGCGCCCCAGTCCAGCCACAGGCTGCGCCGGGCGTCGCCGGGCCGCGAGATCGACCACAGGAATGCCACCCACAGCGCAGCGAACAGCAGCGGGGTAGCCCAGCGGACGGCAGACTTCTTGCGGGAGGGGATCGACACGAACATGCGTGCGGTAGCCTAGCGCGGTGGCGCTCCCGAGGGGGGATTGACGGGTTCAGCCTGAATAGCCATAAGGACGACGCCCGTTATTGTTTCATTAACCGGTCTGGGTATACTCCAATACGGCGTCGTATGTCGGGAGGGGAATCCGGCGCGTTGTTCCCGCCCCAGGGCAGGGAAGAACGCAGGCGCGCGTTGCCCAACATCACCGCAATTCCGGAGAGAACCAAACATGCATACCGCTTCCTCGCTTGCCCGCGTCACCGCCCTGGCCGTCGGCATCGCCGGTGCCCTGGCCGCTGGCCACGTCCACGCCGCCGCCTTCCAGCTGAAGGAAAACAGCGCCAAGGGTCTTGGCCGCGCCTTTGCCGGTTCGGGCAGCGCCCAGGGCGACGCTTCGATCATCGCCGTCAACCCGGCCGGCATGCGCCAGCTGGAAGGCATGCAGATCCAGGGTGACCTGAGCGCCATCAGCTTCTCGGCCGATTTCAAGGGCAGCGGCCGCAACGCCGGCCCGACCGGTGCCGGCACCGGCACCCCGATCTCGGGCGGTGACGGCGGCGACGCCGGCATGATCGCCCCGGTCCCGGCCGCCTACTTCCACATGCCGATCGGCGAAAAGGCTCACTTCGGCGTCTCGCTGACCGCTCCGTTCGGCTTCAAGACCGAATACGACAGCGACTGGGTCGGCCGTTACAGCGGCATCAAGACCGACCTGAAGGCCATCGACCTGGGCTTCGCGGCGTCCTATGACGTCAACCCGTACGTGTCCTTCGGCGCGTCCGTGTTCGTCGAACACCTGACCATCGAGCTGACCAACGCCATCGACTACGGCGCCATCCTGGCCCAGTCGCGTGTGCCGAGCTTCGCGCCGGGCAGCGATGACGGCACCCTGAAGGTCGAAGGCGACAACAACGCTGTCGGCTGGACCGTCGGCGGCCTGTTCAGCCCGGATGAGAACACCCACATCGGTATCAGCTACCGCTCGAAGGTGGAACACAAGATCACCAACGGCGAAGCCACCTTCAACGGCGGTGATCGCGCCCGCGCCGTGCTGGCCCGCCCGACCGTGCGTCCGGGCTGGTTCGTGGACACCAGCGGTCGCGCCACGGTCACCATGCCTGCTTCGGCGACCTTCAGCGTCACCCACAACGTCAATGACCGCTGGACCGTCATGGGCGATGTGACCCGCACCGCGTGGTCGACCTCGTTCGACAAGGTGACCATCGACTACGCCTCCAACCAGGCCGACTCGAACCTCAACTTCGCCTACCGCGACACCACCTTCGTGTCGCTGGGCACGGACTTCAAGCTGAGCGACACCGTCACCCTGCGCGGCGGCGTGGCATACGACCAGACCCCGACCACCGACGCGCACCGTGACGTCCGCGTGCCGGACACCACCCGCAAGTGGCTGTCGCTGGGCGTGGGCTGGACCCCGTCGGCCAACATGGAATACAACTTCGGTTACACCCACCTGTTCACCAAGGACCCGAACGTCAACGTGACCTCGGAAACCGGCAACAAGCTGGTGGGCAAGTACGATGTGGGCGGCGACGTGATTGCTGCGTCGTTCAACTACAAGTTCTGATCGCCGTAGCAGTACGGCGTGTCTGACTGCAGAAAGCCCCGCGAAAGCGGGGCTTTTTGTTTGCCTGTCGCGCGGCGATCCGGTGCGGGACCGCATGGGCGATCAGCGACTCAACAGATCGTCGAGCGGCCGGCCGCGTAACGCAGTCCCTGCCGCAGCTGCGCCAGGAAATGCGGGTTGCGGTACACCGCTTCGTCATGGCCCAGGCCGGTGTACCAGCTGCGCCCGCCGCCGAAACGATGGCACCAGGTGATGGGATGGTCCGCGCCCATGCTGCCGCCGTCGTAGCGTCGCTCGTCCACGGTAGCCACCACCTGCACGCGCCCGCGCGGGTTGTCGCGGTAGTTGTAGAGCTCGTCGCGGATCGGCCATGGCGTGCCACGTGGGCGGCCATCGCGCTCGGGCTGCACCTGCGTTTCCTGCGGGCCGGGTGGGTGCGCCTTGAACCACGCGCCCACCAATTGGCCGTACCACGGCCAGCCGTATTCGGTATCGGCGGCCGCATGCACGCCGACGAAGCCGCCACCGTTGCCGATGAAGCCCTCCAGCGCGGCCTGCTGGTTGGCGTCGAGCACGTCGCCGGTGGTGCTGGCGAATACCACCACGCGGTAGCGGGCGAGGTTGGCAGAGGTGAACGCCGCAGGGTCTTCGTTGTGGTCGGCGACCATGCGCTCGCCGGTGGCCAGCGTCTGCAGCGTGGCCACGGCCGTGGGGATGGAGTCGTGCCGGAACCCGGCGGTATGGGTGAACACCAGCAGCCGCTCGGGCGGCGCGTCGGTGGCGTGCGCGGTGCCGAGCAGGAGCACGGGAAGCAGCAGTAATGTCCGGAGGAGGGTGCGCATGGGCGGATGATGGCACAGCCGCACGGCACCGGCGGAATGGTGTGCAGCCGCCCATGGGGGGCTCTACCCGCGGGGGGCACGCAAAAAAAAGCCCCGCGTTTGCGGGGCTTTTTCGTGCTGCCTTGCGCCGTGGATCAGTCGCCCAGGGTCAGCAGCGAGGCGTTGCCACCGGCGGCCGTGGTGTTCACGGTGACGGTCTTTTCAGTGGCAAAGCGCAGCAGGTAGTGCGGGCCGCCGGCCTTGGGGCCGGTGCCGGACAGGCCCTGGCCGCCGAACGGCTGCACGCCGACCACCGCGCCGATCTGGTTGCGGTTGACGTACACGTTGCCCACGTTGATGCGCGAGGAAATGCGGTCCACGGTCTCATCGATGCGCGAATGCACGCCCAGGGTCAGGCCGTAGCCGGTGGCGTTGATCTGGTCGATCACCGCATCGAGCTGGTCGCCCTTCCAGCGGATCACGTGCAGCACCGGCCCGAAGATTTCCTTGTGCAGCTGGTCCAGGTTCTTCAGCTCGTAAGCACGCGGCGCGAAGAAGGTGCCGTGTGCCGCTTCTTCGCTCAGCGAGGCGGCGGCGATCAGGCGCGCTTCCTTCTCCATGCGCACGGCATGGTCCTTGAGGATCTGCAGGGCATCGGCATCGATCACCGGGCCGACGTCCGTGGAGAGCAGGCCCGGGTCACCGACCTTCAGTTCGGCCATCGCACCGGACAGCATGGTCATCACCTTGTCGGCGATGTCGTCCTGCACGAACAGCACGCGCGCGGCCGAGCAACGCTGGCCGGCCGAGGTGAAGGCCGACCCGATGGCATCCTTGACCAGCTGTTCCGGCAGCGCCGAGGAGTCGGCGATGAAGGCGTTCTGGCCGCCGGTTTCGGCGATCAGCACGCCGATGGCGGCATCGCGTGCGGCCATCGCACGGTTGATCGCACGGGCGGTGTCGGTGGAGCCGGTGAAGGCCACGCCGGCCACGCGCGGGTCGGCGGTGAGCGCGGCACCGACGGTGGCGCCGTCGCCCGGCAGGAACTGCACCACGCCCTCGGGCACGCCGGCGTCGAGCAGCAGCTTCACCGCGTAATAGCCGATCAGGTTGGTCTGTTCGGCCGGCTTGGCGATCACGCTGTTGCCGGCGGCAAGCGCGGCGGCCACCTGGCCCAGGAAGATCGCCAGCGGGAAGTTCCACGGGCTGATGCAGACGAACACACCGCGGCCATGCAGCTGCAGTTCGTTGGATTCACCGGTGGGGCTGGGCAGCTTTTCGGCGTGGCCGAACTGCTCGCGCGCCTGCTTGGCGTAATAGCGCAGGAAGTCGACCGCTTCGCGCACCTCGGCGATGCCATCGGGCAGGCTCTTGCCGGCTTCCTTGACGCACAGCGCCATGAACTCCGGCATGCGCGCTTCCAACTGGTCGGCGGCGTGTTCCAGGATCGCCGCGCGGCTGGCGGCGGGGGTACGGTTCCAGGCCGGCTGCGCGGCCACGGCATTGGCCAGCGCCTTTTCGACGGTGGCGCTGTCGGCCGGCTGCCACTGGCCCACCACCTGGCGCGTATCGGCCGGGTTGGTCACGTTCAACAGCGCGCCGGCCGGGGTGGCACCGGGCACCAGCGGCGCGGCCTTCCACGGCTTCACGGCCGCATTGAGCTGCTCGGCCAGGGCGCGCAGGTCGTTGTCGTTGGCAAGATTGACGCCCATGGAATTGGTCCTGTCATGGTTCTGGCTGCGCAGCAGGTCGACCGGCAGCGGGATTTTCGGGTGGGGAATGGACGCGAACGAGGACACCGCCTCGACCGGATCGCGGATCAGGTCGTCGATGGCCACCGCGTCGTCGGTGATGCGGTTGACGAAGCTGGAGTTGGCGCCGTTTTCCAGCAGGCGGCGCACCAGGTACGGCAGCAGGTCTTCGTGCGAACCGACCGGTGCGTACACGCGGCACGGCACGTTCAACCGATTGGCCGGGACCACTTCGGCATACAGGTCATCGCCCATGCCGTGCAGCTTCTGGTGCTCGTACTGGCCGCCCTTGGCGATCGCCTTCACCGCCGCAATGGTGTGCGCGTTGTGGGTGGCGAACATGGGGTACAGCGCATCGGCATGCGAGAACAGCCGCTTGGTGCACGCCAGGTAGGACACGTCGGTGTTCTGCTTGCGGGTGAACACCGGGTAGGCCGGCAGGCCGTCGATCTGCGCGCGCTTGATCTCCGCGTCCCAGTACGCGCCCTTGACCAGGCGCACCTGCAACCGGCGACCGATGCGACGGGCCAGGTCGGCCAGGTAGTCGATCGTGTACGGGGTGCGCTTCTGGTAGGCCTGCACGACCACGCCGAAGCCTTCCCAGCCGCTCAGCGAGGCATCGCTGACCACCGCCTCGATGATGTCCAGCGACAGCTCCAGGCGGTCGGTTTCCTCGGCGTCCACGGTGCAGCCGATGCCGTAGGACTTGGCCAGCTGCGCCAGTTCCAGCACGCCCGGGACCAGGTCGGCCATTACGCGGGCGCGCTTGGCATGCTCGTAGCGCGGGTACAGCGCCGACAGCTTGATCGAGATGCCCGGCGCCGCGTTGACGTCACCGTCCGGGCGACCGCCGCGGGCCTTGTGGTCGCCACCGATGGAGTGGATCGCGCGGCGATAGTCTTCCAGGTAACGCTTGGCATCCTTCATGGTCAGCGCGCCTTCGCCGAGCATGTCGAACGAATAACGGTAGTTGGCGTTGTCGCCCTTGTGCGAGCGCGACAGCGCCTCGTCGATGGTGCGGCCCATGACGAACTGGTGGCCCATGATTTTCATCGCCTGGCGCACGGCCAGGCGGATCACCGGCTCACCCACGCGGCCGATCAGGCGCGCGAACGCGCCCGGCACGTCGGCGCGGGTGGCGTCGTTGATCTGCACCAGGCGGCCGGTCAGCATCAGGCCCCAGGTGGAGGCGTTGACCAGCACCGAGTCGCTGCCGCCCATGTGCTTCTTCCAGTCGGCGTCGCCGAGCTTGTCGCGGATCAGCTTGTCGGCGGTCTCCTGGTCGGGAATGCGCAGCAGTGCTTCGGCCACGCACATCAGCAGCACGCCTTCCTCGCTGCCCAGGTCGTACTGGCGCATGAAGGCTTCGATTGCGCCCTGGCCCTGTGCGCGCACGCGCACGCGCTTGACCAGGTCGGCGGCGGTGGCCTGCACCTGCGCCTGTTCGTCGGCCGGCAGGCGCGCCTGCGCCAGCAGCTCGCGCACATGGCTCGCCTCGTCCTTCATCCAGGCATCGGTGATTGCCTGGCGGAACGCAGCGGGAGGCGTCGGCAGCTCGGGCGAGAGCAGCGGCGGGCGGGGCGCGCCGGCCGGGGCCGGGGCAGGAATCGGTGCAGAAGGTGCGGTCATGCCGGTTGGCTCGTGGAGAACTTGACCATTTTAATCGTTTTTTTGAGCTGGGAAGCACTTTCACGGCGCCGCCTGATTGCAGCCATAGCCTTTCATACAAAGGGATTCGGCGGGATCGGGCTGTGTTGTGGAAAGTATGCTGACTTCGTCAAAACTCCCGCCGGACGTCATGCTGTGTTGCACCATTCCCGAAAATGTGAATGGACCCTTGCTACTGTCGCGAGTGCAGGGCTACCATCGAGACGTTTCCCGCAGCAGGAATTGCGTCCCCCACAGGCGCTCCATGCCCCCGCTGTTCGTCCTGCTGTTTGCTGTGTTGAAGGTCCCGGAGCGCGAGGTCATCCCCGCCGCCGGGGAGTTGCCGGACTGCGTCGCCAGCCTGAATGGGCATGGTGCCGCGCCGGTGGCGAGAAGGACCGCTCGGGGCCAGACCAACGGCCCGGAAAACCAGAAGGCTTGCTCGCGGCCCGCAATGGCTGCAACCGACGACGCTAAGGGTCTAGGCAATGAAGCAACGCAGAAAGTGGGGCAGGACGTTCGCAACAGCAACAATGAGCGGGGCAGCACTGCTGGCGCCCGCAATGGCGTGGGCCCAGGCGGCCGACCCGAAACCGTGGCAGTTGAACATGGGCAAGGGGGTTACCCAGAGCGCGCGGTTGGCGTGGGAATCCAACCTGTTCTCGCTGTGGGTGTGCACCGTGATCGGCGTGATCGTGTTCGGCGCGATGTTCTACGCCATGTTCAAGTTCCGCAAATCCAAGGGCGCGGTTGCCGCCACCTTCAGCCACAACACCAAGGCCGAGGTCATCTGGACGGTGATTCCGGTGATCATCCTGGTGGTGATGGCATGGCCGGCCACGGCCAACCTGATCAAGTTCTACGACACCCGTGATTCGGAAATGACCGTGAAGGTCACCGGTTACCAGTGGATGTGGAAGTACGAGTACCTGGGTGAGGACGTCACCTTCACCAGCCGCCTGGACCGCGAGTCCGACCGCGTGCGGCAGAGCGGCACGGTGCCCACGCTGGCATCGCACCCGCACTACCTGCTGGAAGTGGACAACCGGCTGGTGCTGCCGGTGGATACCAAGGTGCGCTTTGTGATCACCTCCGACGATGTCATCCACGCCTGGTGGGTGCCGGCGCTGGGCTGGAAGCAGGACGCCATTCCCGGCTTCATCAACGAGGCCTGGACCAACATCGAAAAGCCCGGCGTGTACCGCGGCCAGTGCGCCGAGCTGTGCGGCAAGGACCATGGCTTCATGCCCATTGTGGTGGAAGCGGTGTCCAAGGAGGACTTCCAGAAGTGGCTGGCCTCGCGCAAGCCCGCCCCGGCACCTGCACCGGCAGCAACACCCGCAGCACCGGCGCCTGCCGATGCCGCGCCTGCCGCCGCTCCGGACGCCACGCCGCCGCCGGCACCGGCTGCAGCAGGCAGCAACGCCTGAAATCGAGCCGCGCCTGCCACCCGGCAGGCGTGGGTACCACCGGATCCAGTGAGGTGTAGTTGCGATGGCGCATTCCGCAGTTGACCACGATGGGCACCACGGGCATCAGCAGAGCTTCGTGGAGCGTTGGTTGTTCTCGACCAACCACAAGGACATCGGCACGCTCTACCTGCTTTTCAGCTTCATCATGTTCATCATCGGCGCGGCCATGAGCGTGGTCATCCGCGCCGAGCTGATGCAACCGGGCCTGCAGTTCGTCAAGCCCGAGTTCTTCAACCAGATGACCACCGTGCATGCGCTGGTAATGATCTTCGGCGGCGTGATGCCGGCTTTCGTCGGCCTGGCCAACTGGATGATCCCGCTGCAGATCGGCGCGCCGGACATGGCGCTGCCGCGCATGAACAACTGGTCGTTCTGGCTGCTGCCGGTAGCCTTCAGCCTGCTGCTGGTCACCCTGTTCCTGCCCGGTGGCGCGCCGGCCGGTGGCTGGACGCTGTACCCGCCGCTGTCGCTGCAGGGTGGCTACAACGTGGCCTTCAGTGTGTTCGCCATCCACGTGGCCGGCATCAGTTCGATCATGGGCGCGATCAACATCATCGCCACCGTGCTCAACATGCGCGCGCCCGGCATCGACCTGCTGAAAATGCCGATCTTCTGCTGGGCCTGGCTGATCACCGCCTTCCTGCTGATCGCGGTGATGCCGGTGCTGGCCGGTGCGGTGACCATGCTGCTCACCGACAAGTTCTTCGGCACCAGCTTCTTCAACGCGGCCGGCGGCGGCGATCCGGTGATGTTCCAGCACATCTTCTGGTTCTTCGGGCACCCGGAGGTGTACATCATGATCCTGCCGGCGTTCGGCGTGGTCAGCGAGATCATCCCCACCTTCAGCCGCAAGCCGCTGTTCGGCTACCAGGCCATGGTCTACGCGGTGGCGGCGATTGCCTTCCTGTCGTTCATCGTCTGGGCCCACCACATGTTCACCGTGGGCATGCCGCTGGGCGGCGAAATCTACTTCATGTTCGCCACCATGCTGATCTCCATCCCGACCGGGGTGAAGGTGTTCAACTGGGTGAGCACGATGTGGCGCGGTTCGCTCACCTTTGAAGCCCCGATGCTGTGGGCGGTGGCGTTCGTGATCCTGTTCACCATCGGCGGTTTCTCCGGGCTGATGCTGGCCATCGTGGTCGCCGACTTCCAGTACCACGACACCTACTTCGTGGTGGCCCACTTCCACTACGTGCTGGTCACCGGCGCGGTGTTCGCGCTGATTGCCGCGGTGTACTACTGGTGGCCGAAGTGGACCGGGCGGATGTACAGCGAGAAGTGGGCCAAGTTCCACTTCTGGTGGTCCATCGTGTTCGTGAACCTGTTGTTCTTCCCGCAGCACTTCCTGGGCCTGGCCGGCATGCCGCGCCGCATCCCCGATTACAGCGTGGCGTTCGCCGACTGGAACCTGATCAGCTCGATCGGTGCGTTCGGCATGTTCGCCACGCCTTTCATGATGGCCGCGATCCTGCTGCACTCGCTGCGTCACGGCGAAAAGGCCACCGACCGGGTCTGGGAAGGCGCGCGCGGGCTGGAATGGACGCTGCCCTCGCCGGCACCGGCGCACACCTTCACCACGCCGCCGGTGATCCGCCCGGGCGACCTGGCCCATGACGACATCACACACTGAGGCGACCATGGCCAATGCTCCCAACAACGTGGACATGCAGGCCCTGCAGCGCCGCCGCGCGCACCGCACTGCCTGGAAGATCGGGCTGGTGGCGGTGGCGGTGTACGTCGGTTTCATCCTGACCGGAGTGATCGGGCGATGAGCGACACCGGCCCGGCCGTTCCCGCGCGCACGGCGGGCCTGCCCCGCCTGATCGGGGTGGCGTTGGCCGTGTTCGTGCTGACCTTCTCGCTGGTGCCGCTGTACCGCATTGCCTGCGAGAAGGTGTTCGGCGTGCGCCTGGAACGTGGCCCCGGCGCGGCGGCGGCGGGCACCACCACGCCGGGCAAGCGCACCGTGCGGGTGGAGTTCGATGGCGGGGTCAATTCCAAGCTGCCGTGGGCGTTCCATCCCGAACAGCTGACCATGGACGTGGTGCCCGGCGAGCTCAACGAAGCGCTGTATTACGCCCGCAACGACAGCGACCGCGCGCTGGTGGGCAGCGCGGTGCCGTCGGTGGCACCGGCCAAGGCGTCGGGTTACTTCAGCAAGACCGAATGCTTCTGCTTCACCGCGCAGACCCTGCAGGCCGGCGAAAAGCGCGACATGCCGGTGCGCTTCATCGTCGACCCGGACCTGCCGGCCAACATCAAGACCATCACCCTGTCCTACACCTTCTACAAGAACGACGCGTTGTCGGCGCAGCTGCCTGCCGCCGTGGCGGCAACAGCCAACGCACACGCTGCTCCCTAGATACGCACCGGACCCCAAGACCATGGCCCAGCAAAGCCCCGATGCCAACGTGTACTTCGTGCCCACGCACAGCAAATGGCCGTTCATCGGTTCCATCGCGATGATGGTGACCATGGTGGGCGTGGCCAGCTGGCTCAATGATTCGGGCTGGGGCAAGTGGACCTTCTACGCCGGCATCGCGATGCTGGTGCTCACCCTGTTCTGGTGGTTCAGCGACGTGGTGCGCGAGTCGCAGGCCGGCAACTACAACCGCCAGGTGGACGGTTCATTCCGCATGGGCATGGTGTGGTTCATCTTTTCCGAAGTGATGTTCTTCGGCGCATTCTTCGGCGCGCTGTTCTACACCCGCAACCTGGGCCTGCCGTGGCTGGGCGGCGAGGGCGACGGGGTGATGACCAACGAACTGCTGTGGGACGGCTATTCCGCTGCGTGGCCCACCAATGGCCCGGGCAGTATCGGGGGGCACTTCCAGACCATTCCGGCCTGGGGCCTGCCGCTGATCAACACGCTGATCCTGCTCACTTCCGGCGTCACCCTCACCATCGCCCACCACGCGCTCAAGGCCGGCAACCGCCGCCAACTGCTGGTCTGGCTGGGCCTTACCGTGGTGCTGGGCGTGTTCTTCCTGACCCTGCAGGCCGAGGAATACATCCACGCCTACAAGGAACTCAACCTCACCCTGGGCTCGGGCATCTACGGCTCCACGTTCTTCATGCTCACCGGCTTCCACGGTGCGCACGTGCTGCTGGGCACCATCATGCTGGGCGTGATGTGGCTGCGCTCGGCCAAGGGCCACTTCACCCGCGACAACCACTTCGGCTTCGAAGCGGCGGCCTGGTACTGGCACTTCGTCGACGTGGTGTGGCTGATGCTGTTCCTGTTCGTCTACGTGCTGTAGCGTCGGGGCGACACCTGCCGCACCTGTCCGGGTGCGGCGTCAGTGGAACGCGGTCAACCGCCGATGCCGTGGGGTTTGATCCAGCCGCTGTAGATGCCGATGGCCACCAGCGCGATCAGCGCCACCGACACCGCGATGCGGCGGGTGAGCGCATTGACGGTGCGCTTGGTCTGGCCGCGATCGACCAGCAGGTAATACAGCCCGGCGCCCAGATTCCAGACGATGACGATCAGAAACGCGATTACCAGCAGGGTCTTCAACGAATCATTCATGCGCGGCTCGATGGCAGGGCGGGTACGCCTATATCACCGCGTTTGGTCGCCGTTGTCATGATGCGAAAGCACACACGCCTGATCGGTTGGGTGGCCGCGGTGCTGGTGATCACCGGTTTCTGCCTGCTGGGCCAGTGGCAGCTGCAGCGCATGCATGAAAAGCAGGCGCTGCTCGACCAGCAGGTGCCGGCGCATGCGCAGGCGCTGCGCCTGGCCGCCGCGCTGTCGGCGCCGCCAACGTTGCGCTGGGTGGAAGACCACGGGCAGTACCTGCCCGGCACCGTGCTGCTGGACAACCAGACCCGCGAGGGCCGCGCCGGATTCAAGCTGTACCAGCCCTTCCTGAGCGATGGCGGTGCGCGCGTGCTGGTCGACCTGGGCTGGCAGCCGATGCCGCCCGACCGGGTGCTGCCGCCCCTCCAGCCTCCGCACGGCCACGCCCGCATCGCCGGGCTGCTGGCGCCGCCACCGGCCAGCGGCATTGCCCTGGGCCCGGCCTTGGCCACCACCGTGCAGCCGGGAATCTGGCTGGCCAACCGCATGCCCCCGGATGAGGTGGCCCGCGCGCTGGGGCTGCCTGCCGGCAGCCTGCCGACGCGGGTGCTGCGGCTGGACCCTTCGCTGCCCGGCGGCTACGCCCGCGACCTGGACCTGCTGCCCAACACGCTGCCGCCCAGCCGTCACCTGGGCTATGCGGTGCAGTGGTTCGGGCTGGCGTTGACCGTGCTGGTGGTCGCGCTGGTGCTGGAGCTGCGTTCACGCCGCCGCGTTTCCCCCGACTCCCGGCGCTGACCGCCCCAACGTGAGAAAATGCCCCCCATGAATGCCACTTCCCCGGAACGGCTGTCCCCGCGCTCACGCGGCCGCTGGACGCTGATTGCCCTGTTCGGCCTGTTCTTGGGTGCGATGGCGTTGGCCGGCGTGCTGCGCTTCTCCGGGTGGCAGCCCACCGCGCACCGCAACAGCGGCCAGTTGCTGCAGCCCCCCGCCGATCTGCGCGCGCTGCCGCCCACGCTGGCCAATGGCCAGCCGTATGCATGGAATCCGGAAGCGCGCACCTGGCGCATCCTGGTGGCCCCGTCTGCCGGCTGTACAAGCGCGTGCGTCACTTTGTCGCAGGGATTGGGCAAGGTGTGGCAGCTGTTCGGCCATAACGCCGATAATGTCGAGATCCTGTGGCTGGGCACGCCGCCGGCCGAGCTCCAGGGCGTGCCCGCATTGCGCGTGCTGCGCGACCAGCCCGACCTGCGTGCCGCATTGCCCGCCGTGGATGACCCTGCCGGCACGCCGGTGTATGTGATCGATCCCAACGGTTTCGTGATCATGCGCTATGCGCCGGGATTCGATATGGCCGGTCTGCGCAAAGACCTGGCCACGCTGCTGAAACTGAAGTGAGTTCCGTTTAGATGAGCCTCTCCGCACGCCCGGTGCTGCACCGCAATTTCCACCGTCTGGCGTGGTTTGCGCTGATCATGACCGCCAGCACGATCATGTTCGGTTCGTTCGTGCGCCTGTCTGATGCCGGCCTGAGCTGCCCGGACTGGCCCACCTGCTATGGCCGCGTCACCTGGCCGCAGCATGCCGCCGAAGTGGTCGGGCACGAAGCGGCCAAGATCCGCCCGCTGGAAAGCCACAAGGCGTGGCGCGAGCAGGTGCACCGCTTCCTGGCCGGCGCGCTCGGCATCGAGATCCTCACCCTGGCACTGCTGGCCACGCGCCGCCGTCGCTGGGGCACTACTGCCGTGGTCACCGCCTGCGTACTGGTGGCCACTGGCATACCGCTGTACATGATGGGCATGCACGTGCCGGCCAGCATCCTGGCGATTATCGGCGAGGCCATCCTGCTGGTGGCCGCGCTGCGCTGGAACAACATCGACCTGGCCCGCGCCGCGTTGCTGACCCTGGCGGTGGTGATCTTCCAGGCCTTGCTCGGCATGTGGACGGTGACCTGGCTGCTCAAGCCGATCGTGGTGATGGGCCACCTGCTGGGCGGCATGCTGATGTTCGGCCTGCTGGTGTGGATGGCATGGCGTGCCACGCACATGCCCATCACGCTGGTGGAGGCGCCGAGGCTGAAGTGGTTGATCCGCGCCGGCGTGGCCGTGCTGGTGCTGCAGATCGCGCTGGGCGGCTGGGTCAGCGCCAACTACGCCGCACTCGCCTGCGGCGGCGGCAGTGTATCGCTGGACAACTTCCCGCGCTGCGTCAGCCAGTGGTGGCCGCAGCACGACTTCAAGGAAGGCTTCACCCTGTGGCGCGGCATCGGCGTGGACTACGAAGGCGGCGTGCTCGATGGCGCCTCGCGCATTGCCATCCAGATGGCGCACCGCATGATGGCGATCGTGGTGGCCGTGTACCTGCTGTGGCTGTCGGTGCGCCTGTTCAAGCTGCCGAGCATGCGCGGCTGGGCGAGCGCGCTGGGCCTGCTGGTGGTGGCGCAGATCACCCTGGGCATTCTCAACGTGAAGCTGGCGGTGCCGCTGGAAGTGGCCGTGGCCCACAGTGGCGGCGCGGTGGCGCTGTTGTTCGTGCTGGTCACGCTGCTGGCGCGCCTGCGCGCGCCGGACGCAGACGGCAAGCCCGGCACGACCGCGTCTGCCGTGCAGGCAGGCTGACGGCATGGCCAGTTATCGTCAGTACTGGGACCTGACCAAGCCCAAGGTCGTCGCCCTCATCGTCTTCACCGCGCTGGTCGGCATGTTCCTGGCCATCCCGGGGCTGCCCACCGCGCAGCAGGCCCTGGACGGCGCGCTCGGTTTCCTCGGCATCTGGCTGGCCGCTTCCGCTGCCGCGGCCATCAACCAGTTGCTGGATGCACGCATCGACGCGCAGATGGCGCGCACCTCGTGGCGCCCGCTGGTGGTGGGCAAGGTCAAGCCGTGGCAGGTGCTGGTGTTTGCCGGGCTGCTGATCGCGCTGTCGATGACCATCCTGGTGGTCTGGGTCAACGTCATCACCGCGGTGCTGACCTTCGCCTCGCTGATTGGTTACGCGGTGATCTACACCGTGTACCTCAAGCGCGCGACCTCGCAGAACATCGTCATCGGCGGCCTCGCCGGTGCCACCCCGCCGATGCTCGGCTGGGCGGCGATCACCGGCATGCAGGGCCCGTGGGACTGGGCCTACGCGTCGCTGCTGGTGCTGATCATCTTCATCTGGACCCCGCCGCATTTCTGGGCGCTGGCGATCTTCCGCCGCGAGGATTACGCCAAGGCCGAGATCCCGATGCTGCCGGTCACCCACGGCGTGGCGTATACCCGCAAGTCGATCATGGTGTACTCCATCGCGCTGGCCGTGGTCAGCATCCTGCCGGTGGTGTTCGGCATGAGCGGCATGTTCTACCTCGGCGGTGCGATCGTGCTCAACGCGGTCTTCCTCTGGTACGCGTGGCGCATGCTGAACCCGCCGGATGAGATCTTCTCGATGAAGATGTTCGGCTACTCCATCGTCTACCTGATGGCGTTGTTCGCCTTCCTGATGGTGGACCACTGGATGCTGCCCTGGTTGTAGGGTGCTGTACCGACCAACGGTCGTACCTGCCGGGGCGGTGATGGCGCCCGCGCGCCCACCCGCGGTAGGTCACGACCGTTGGTCGTGACGCGCCAACCCGTGCGCTGCGACATATTGAATTTCCCGCAAACGTCGCCATTGCTTTCATGACCGGACAGGACGTGACGGCATGAAACGATGGATGCGAAGCGCAGTACTGGCCATGACACTGCTGTGCAGCGCGGCGATTGCCACACCTGCACCCGATGAGACGGCCATGCAGATCATGCGGCACGCCGGCGACCACCGCCTGGTCGTGCTCGGCGAATACCACGGCACCGCCGAAACGCCGCGGCTGGTGGCCGACCTGATGGAGCGCTACAGCCGCAACACGGCCGCCGTGCGGCTGGGGCTGGAACTGCCGATGAGCGAGAACGTCGCACTGGCGCGCTACCTGCGCTCGGACGGCGGTGCCGACGCGCGCGAGACGCTGCGCACGTCGCCGTTCTGGGTGGTGAAGGACGATCAGCATGACGGCCGGCGCAGCCGTGACATGCTCGCGCTGATCGAGGCCGTCCGTGTGTTGCGGGCCCAGGGCCGCGATGTCGGCGTGGCCGGCTATGACAACGAAACCGGCGCCTCCACCAGCAGTGACCAGCGCGATGCGGCCATGGCCGCGCACCTGCGCCAGCAGTTCAACGCGCTGCCCGCCGATGCACGGATGCTGGTGCTGACCGGCAACGTGCATGCCATGCGCACCCGGTCGGCCGATGCGCCCCCAGAGATGCAGAAGACGATGGCCGCGTACCTGCGGGACCTGCCGCTGTACAGCGTGCGTCTGGAAGCGCTGCGCGGCAATTTCTGGGCGTGTTTTCAGCCGTGCCGCGCAGTGCCGCTGATCGAGCGTCCGCCGCGCGCGGCGAAAGAAGATACAGACGCGGATCGGCAGTACGACCTGTGGATATGGATGCCCGCCTTGAGCGTTGCCACCCTGACTGATCCATAGTGCCGGATGTCGCGTCAGACCTGTCGCAACCCTGTTGCGATGCCTCTGCGCCGTCCTTGGTGATGGTCTTCATCGGAGCATTGTCGAGATATGCCGTGTTGAAGTGTCCGCTACGCCTCAATGCGTGGTGAGTTGGAATGCAGTGCACCGTTTACCCTCACCGTGCAGCGTACATATGTGGTGCGAGGTGACTCGCCAACATGTGAGGGAGCGGCAATGAAACTAATCAGACGCCTTGGCGCCGGGCTGCTGTTGATGGTCGCATTCGGGAGCGGGATGCGGCAGCAGAAGTAAAAGCTATCAGCCGAGCGAACTGTCTTGGCTTCGTCAATGAATCGATAACCTACGACAGGCCCCAATTCAGAAGCATTCAAGGCTCTGCGGCCAGCAGACACATCCCATTGGGCGCCATCCAGCCAAAGCATGTGCTTGGCGCGCCAAACAATGGTGGCTTCTCTTGGCGGTTCAGGGCAGGTGATCAATCCGATCCGGAACGAATGCTCGTGCGTGGGTACCACACCTGGATACTCAACCGGATAGTACACACGCGAAATACCGCGACCGCCGACTGCAGCCTGACCGAGTGGTGATGCATATGAAGAAGATCTCAATCGCGATCGCGCTGCTTGCGTCGTTATCGTCGGTCCATGCCAACGCCGAATCCGGCGATGCGATCGGTCAATGGCTCCATGAGCGGGCCATGCGGGCTGCTCTCAACGACGATCTGCCTGGTGCCAGGCAGAACAATGAAGAGGGAACCTACCGGATAGTGCCGCTTGCGGAGCTGGATGCACCCGATACGGTCAAGCAAACCTTCCGCGTCCAGATCGCGCGCAGCCGGGCCGGCGCCGTACGTGTCCCTGTTGGGGTCATTCCATCGCAGGCCGAACTGCTCGCCACCTTGCCCAAGGTGCAGCGCCCCGATTCGGTTCTCCGCCAGCGGCTGCCCAGTCCGCCGAGTAACCTGCAGGGCACCGTGCTCGGCGTTGCAGAGGTGATCGGCATGGAGCCAAGCGGTGCGCTGGATGGTGTCAAATCGTCCGGGCTGACCCGCTTCTATCGCTTGACCGACGTCGGCATCGTCGGCTTCAACGAGGAGAACTTCCGCGTTCCCGGCACCACCATCGAGGTCATTGCCGAAGCCCAGAACACTGCCGTCAACGGTTTGCCCGCACAGATCGACATGAATGTTGACGGACAGGGACGTGGTCGCGTGGTGTTGTCGTGGGCCGCTGGAGACAAGGCGTACACACTCACCGCAACCGGCGACAGTGACGTGGAGGTCAAGGCGCGCGTGTTGCAGGTGATCGCCGCGGCAATCACTGATTGATCTTGAGCAGACGGGGACTGACGTTCAAAAAACGGAGGGAGCCGAGCGAGCTCAACTGCCTCTGTCACCCTTCAGCGGTTCCACCGGATCGCGCGCATACCGCTGCGCGATCATCGCGCAGACGATCAGCTGGATCTGGTGGTAGATCATGATCGGCAGCACGATCGCGCCCAGGCTGCCGCCGGCGAACAGTACCTTGGCGATCGGGACGCCTGTGGCCAGGCTCTTCTTGGAGCCGCAGAACAGGATGGTGATTTCGTCTTCGCGGTTGAAGCCCAGTCGGCGGGCAATGAAGCGGATCAGCGGCATTGCGATGCCGAGCAGAACCGCGGCAACAAGGGCCACGGTGAACAGCGACACCAGCGGGGTCTTGCTCCACAGCCCTTCGCTGACCGCTTCGCCAAACGCCGAATACACCACCAGCAGAATGGTGGCCTGGTCGGTGTAGCGCAGCAGCGCGCGCTGGCGTTCCACCCAGCCGGCGATCCACGGGCGCAGCAGGTGGCCGGCCACGAACGGCACCAACAGCTGCAGCATGATGCTGGCGATGGCCTGCACCGGGTTGTGCATGCCGCCCTCGGTGCCGGCCAGCAGGGCCAGCAGCAGCGGGGTGAGGAAGACACCGAGGATGCTCGACAGCGAGGCGCTGCACACCGCCGCCGGCACGTTGCCGCGCGCCATCGAGGTGAAGGCGATGGACGACTGCACCGTGGACGGCAGCGCACACAGGAACAGCACGCCGATGTACAGCTCCGGGGTAAGCAGCCAGCCATCCAAGGGCTTGAACAGCAGCCCAAGCAACGGGAACAGCACGAAGGTGCACGCCAGGATGGTCAAGTGCAGGCGCCAGTGCAGCAGCCCGGCCACGATCGATTCACGCGGCAGGCGCGCGCCATGCAGGAAGAACAGCAGGGCAATGGCTACGTCGGTGACATCGTCGAGCACCATCGCCGCCGCGCCGTGCATGGGCAGCAGCGAGGCCAGCAGCACGGTGCAGAGCAGGGCGAGGGTGAAGTTGTCCGGTCGCAGGCGCGACCACCAGGGCTTCATGCGCGGCATGCTCCTGTGAGGGGGAAAAGAGAGGGGAGAAACGCGTGCTGACTCAACGCGCGGCAGCCTGTTCGAGCAGGGCGCGGGTAGGGGCTTCCAGCGAGGTCATGCCGGCATCGCGACCCAGCTGCAGGGCTTGCTCCACCGAAGCGCCATCGCGTGCGTTCAACAGCGCCAGCAGCGCACCGGCGCGGTTGCCGGAGGCGCAATGCACCAGCACCGGACCGCTGCTCTGCGCCAGCGCCGTGCGCAGGGCGCGCGCATTGGCGTCGGTCAGGCCGGCCGCGCCGGCCACCGGAATGCGCACGTAGCGCAGGCCGAGGCGTTCGGTGGCGGCGGTTTCATCGAAGCCGCGGTCTTCATCAGGCTGGCGCAGGTCGATCACGGTAGTGACGCCCGCGTCGGCAGCCTGCTGCAGCTGGGCGGCACTGGGCTGGCCGGCGCTGTACAGCTGGGGGCGCGGCTGCGCGAAGGGCAGCGTGTCGGCCACCGCAGGCAGTGCCATTGCCAGCAGGGCGGCGAGGGCGCCAAGGCGGACGTGGCGGGCGAAGGATGCGGCGGGGTTCACTCGGGGAGAGGCCACGGCTGCTCCGTTGGTCAGAAGCGGAGGGTGCTGCGCGCCTTGAGCAGTTCGCGCAGTTCGTACTTGTCAGTATCGTCCAGACCCTGCTGGCCCTGCTTTGCCTGAAGCTCGTCCAGACGTTGCATCAACAGCTGTTTCTCCAGCTGCGCTACCGCATCGTGCAGTTCCTGGGTCCACATCGCCTCATCGCCAGGCAGGGTCTGCGCGGCCAGCTTGTGCAGCGACTCCTGTTCTTCGCGGCCCTCGAAGTGCTCCAGCAGCGCGCCGGTGCTGATGTCCGGGCGCTGTTCCACCAGGCCCAGCAGCTCCAGCAGCAGGTCGATGCCAGGCAGCCGCAGGCCGTTGAAGTGGTGGCCTTCCAGGGTCATGGCCAGGGACGGTTGCTGCAGCAGGATCGCAATGGCCGCGCGCACCAGGCTGCGCCGCTGGGTGGGCGCCACTGCGCGCGCGGGCGGGCGCGTGGGCTGCGCGGACGCGGTGGGTTTGGCGCCCAGGCCGGTAAGCGTGGTCAGCTGCTGCTTCATCAGGTCGCCGAAGGCGCCGTCGGGAATCTGTGCCAGCATCGGCTTGGCCCGCTCGGCCAGCCGCGCCTTGCCGTCCAGCGTGGCCATGTTGACCTCGCGGGTGAGCTCGTCGAAGAAGAACTGCGACAGCGGCGTGGCCTGCTTGAGGCGTTCGTCGAATGCGGCGCTGCCTTCCTTGCGCACGATGGTGTCGGGGTCTTCGCCGTCGGGCAGGAACAGGAAGAAGGCCTGGCGGCCGTCCTTCATGCGCGGCAGCACCGATTCCAGCGCGCGCCAGCCGGCGCGGCGGCCAGCGGCGTCGCCGTCGAAGCAGAAGAACACATCCGGCGCATTGCGGAACAGCAGCTCGGCATGGTCCGGCGTGGTGGCCGTGCCCAGCGTGGCCACCGCCTGGGTAACCCCGTACTGGAACAGCGAGACCACGTCCATGTAGCCTTCGACCACGATCAGCCGCTCGATCTTCTGGTTGGCCTGGCGCACCTGCCACAGGCCGTACAGTTCGCGGCCCTTGTGGAACAGCGCGGTCTCGGGCGAGTTGAGGTACTTGGGGCCGTCGTCCTTCTCCATGACCCGACCGCCGTAGGCGATCACGCGGCCGCGCCGGTCGAAGATCGGGAACATGATCCGGTCGCGGAACTTGTCGTAGACGTGGCCGCGGTCGTTCTTGGAGAACAATCCGGCGCGGTCGAGCAGCTTCATGCGCCGCTCGTCCTTGCCCAGGGCATCTTTCAGCGCACTGTAGCCATCGGGCGCGTAGCCGATCGCGAACCGGGTGCGGTTCTCCTCGTCCACGCCGCGCTGGTCCAGGTAGGCGCGCGCCTTGTCGCTGCCCTCCAGCGCTTTCTGGAAGAAGCGCGTGGCCGCGTCCAGCGCTGAGTACAGTTCGCGGCTGTCGTCCTGCTGCTGGGCAGTGCGCGGCTGGGTGTCGCGCGGCACTTCCATGCCCACGCGCTTGGCCAGCTCGTCGACCGCGTCGAGAAACTCGAGGCGGTCGTAGTTCATCAGGAAGCTGATCGCGGTGCCATGCGCGCCACAGCCGAAGCAGTGATAGAACTGCTTGGTGGGCGAGACCGTGAACGAGGCCGAGCGCTCGTCGTGGAACGGGCAGCGCGCGGCGTATTCCTTGCCCTGGCGCTTCAGCGGCACGCGGCTGCCCACCACCTCGACAATGTCGGAGCGGGCCAGCAGGTCGTCGATGAATGCGTCGGGGATACGGGCCATGGGCGGCAGGCAGTGGCACGGCCGGTAACGGCCCTGCGCGGAAGCGGGGGACGGCCTAGTTTACTAGCTGCCGGTCGCTTCGCCCGGTTTCGGCGCGGGGATGCCCGCCGCGGCCAGGTGCTGGCGCGCGCGCAGGCGCTCGTCGATCACCGCCGTCATCAGCGCACCCACGAAAAACACCACGGTGGCGTAGTAGATCCACACCAGCGAGATCACCAGCGCGCCCATCGACCCGTAGGCGCTGCCAGGCGCGACCGTGGCGATGTACAGGCCGATCGCGTAGCGGCCCAGCGCGAACAGCGCCGAGGTGATCGCCCCGCCGATGAAGGCCTGCCGCCAGGCTACGCGGCGGTCGGGCAGGTAGTGGTAGAGGAAGGCGAAGCCCACCGTGTACAACGCCAGGCTGGTCAGGTAGCCCACCGCCGGCAGCACCGACGGCAGCTGCGCGAAGGCCACCTGCAGCATGGTGGTGGCGGTCATCGACAGGATCAGCAGGAAGCCCAGTGCCAGCACCACGCCGAAGGAGAACACGCGCTTGCGCAGCCAGGCCACGATGCCGTCCAGGCGCTCGCCGCTGGTATTGAAGATCAGGTTGAGCGCGTTCTGCAGCTGGGCAAATACCGCCGTGGCGCCGATGAACAGCAGCAGCGTGCTCCACACCCCGGCCAGCGAGCCCACGTCGGGCTGGTTGTCGGCGTTCTTGAGTACGGTGTCGGCCACGGTGGCGGCGCTGCTGCCGGCCACGTCGTTGATCTGCGCGATCAGCGCCTGCTGCGCCGGCGGGTACAGCGAGGCGGTGAGCCACAGCAGCAGGACCAGCAGCGGTGCCATCGACAGCAGTGCGTAGAAGGAGACCGAGGCGGCCTGAGTAAGCACGTCGATATCGACGAAGCGTTTGCCCACCGCCATGGGGAAGCTGCGTTGCAGCCGGTCGACGTACTTGTGCAGCCGGGGCGGCACGCCGTGGTGGCTGGGCGTGGGAACGGCGTCGGGCGCGGGGGCAGGTGGCAGTGAAGACATGCGCCCGATTTTTGCAGGCCCGGGTCGAAGGCGGGGTGAAGCGAAGCGATGTGCGCGGCAGTGCGCATGCATGCGTGCACCGACCAACGGTCGGTGCCTACCGGGATCCGGATGTGGGCATCCGGTTCGGCAGGTAGCGACCGGGGGTCGCTACCTGGTCCGATCAGCCGGCCAGCTGCTGCTTGACCAGCTTGGACACCAGGCCCATGTCGGCCTGGCCGGCGAGCTTGGGCTTCAGGGCGCCCATCAGCTTGCCGATGTCGGCCGGGCTGGCCGCGCCGGTTTCGGCGATGGCGGCCTGGATGGCGGCCACGATCTCGGCTTCGCCCAGCTTGGCCGGCAGGTACTGGTCGATGACCAGGATTTCCTCGCGCTCGATCACGGCGAGGTCTTCCCGGTTGGCTGCTTCGAACTGGCTGACCGAATCCTTGCGCTGCTTGACCATCTTTTCCAGCACGGCCAGCGTGGCGGCGTCGTCCAGCTCGATGCGCTCGTCCACTTCCTTGCGCTTGATGTCGGCCAGCATCAGGCGGATCACGCCCAGGCGGTGCTTCTCGCCGGCCTTCATGGCGGCCTTCATGTCATCGGTGAGCTGCTGTTTCAGGCTCATGGAACACCTCGTATTCGGTCAAAAGGGCGGAAAGGGACGCCAAACGACTGGAACGCAAAAAGCCGGCAACGCTCGCGCGTTCCGGCTTCGGCTCCGCCACGACAGACCAGCGGCCTGTCGCATCGAAGTTGCGTCCGACTCAGTACAGGCGCTGACGCTTGGTAACGTCGCGCGACGACCGGCGCAGCTGACGCTTCACAGCAGCAGCAGCCTTACGCTTGCGCTCCTGGGTCGGCTTTTCATAGAACTCGCGCTTGCGGGTTTCGGCCAGCACGCCGGCCTTTTCGCAGGTGCGCTTGAAGCGACGGAGCGCAAACTCGAAGGGCTCGTTCTCGCGGACTTTAACGCTGGGCATGGAATCTCCGGGACACAGTAGAACCGGGTCACGCCCGGTGAGAGCCGCACATTATAGCGGCGACAAAAGAAGTTGCAACCCACCCCGGCAAACTTCTTGGCCACAGGTGGTGTCAGGTGGGCTGGCGGTAACGCTGCCGGGGCCTCAGCGGTCCATAATACCCGGTATGCGAGTCCTTGGTATTGAATCTTCCTGTGATGAGACCGGCGTGGCGGTGTACGACACCGCCCTGGCCGGCCCGGACGCCCTGCGCGCCCATGCGGTCTACAGCCAGATCGCCCTGCACGCCGAGTACGGCGGGGTGGTGCCTGAACTGGCCAGCCGCGACCACGTGCGCAAGCTGCTGCCGCTGATCCGCCAGACCCTGGCCGAGGCCGGGATGGGCGTGGCCGACATCGACGGGGTGGCCTATACGGCTGGCCCCGGGCTGGTCGGTGCGCTGCTGGTGGGGGCGGGCGTGGCCCGCTCGCTGGCCTGGGCGCTGGAGGTGCCGGCGGTCGGTGTACACCATATGGAAGGGCACCTGCTGGCCCCGTTGATGGAAGACGACCCGCCGCAGGCCCCGTTCGTGGCGCTGCTGGTGTCCGGCGGTCATACCCAGCTGGTGGCGGTGGACCGGATCGGCCAGTACCGCCTGCTGGGCGAGACCCTGGACGATGCGGCCGGCGAGGCCTTCGACAAGACCGCCAAGCTGATGGGCCTGCCGTATCCGGGTGGCCCGCAGCTGGCGGCGCTGGCCGAGCGCGGTACCCCGGGCAAATACACGTTCACCCGCCCCATGACCGACCGGCCCGGGCTGGATTTCAGCTTCTCCGGGCTGAAGACCCAGGTGCTGCTGGCCTGGCGCGACAGCGACCAGAGCGAGCAGACCCGCGCCGACATCGCCCGGGGCTTTGAAGATGCCGTGGTGGACACCCTGGCCATCAAGTGCGAGCGCGCGCTGGATGCGGCCGGTACCGATGTGATCGTGGTGGCCGGCGGGGTGGGCGTCAACAAGCGGCTGCGCGCCAAGCTGCAGCAGATGGCGGCCCGCCGTGGGGGCCGGGCCTGCTTCCCGCGCCCGTCGCTGTGTACCGACAACGGCGCGATGATCGCCTTCGCCGGCGCGCTGCGGCTGGAAGCCGGCCAGCACACGCCGCCGCAGGTGCAGGTCACCCCGCGCTGGGACATGGCGACGCTGCCGGCGGTGTAGATCGCGCTGATCGAACCGCCTGCACTGAAGGGCCCCGAATGGGGCCCTTCGTGTTTATCCGGGTGCGCCTGCGAGAAGCGCGTGCGGCGTGAATCCAGTGCGCATTGCATCGCAGTTCTGCCCGCTCGGGCTTGCCGCTGTCGTTGGCGTCACGTAGCGTCATCATGACGTGCCACCGGGACATGCCGATGGGTGATCCCCATCTCCCCCCGGGGACAAGGTGGTAAGCAAAGGGCCCCGCGGGGCCCTTTGTCTTTGGGCGTCTCCGGTCGCATCTGCCCCCGGTTCCCGGCACGTTCCGGCCCGCGCCGTTACCATGTTCGGCATCTTCCACGTGGCATGGCTATGGACAAGGTATTCATCGAAGGGCTCGAGATCGATGCCCTGATCGGCATCTACGACTGGGAACGGCGGATCCGCCAGACCCTGCGGTTCGACCTGGAAATGGGCTTCGACAACCGTCGCCCGGCGGCCAGTGACGACATTGCCGATACCCTCAACTACAAGGCCGTGAGCAAGCGTATCGAGCAGTTCGTGCGCGAGTCCGATTTCGGCCTGGTCGAAACCCTGGCCGAACGCATCGCCGAGATCGTGCTGCGTGAGTTCAAGGTGGAGTGGCTGCGCCTCAAGCTGAGCAAGCCCGGCGCCGTGCGCGGCGCGCGCGCGGTGGGCGTGATCATCGAACGCAGCGCGTCCTGACCGGGCGCTGCCCACCGTAGTGCCGGGCTCTGCCCGGCAACCAGGAACCACCGTAGTGCCGGGCTCTGCCCGGCAACCAGGAACCACCGTAGTGCCGGGCTCTGCCCGGCAACCCCAAATCTGGAGACCTCAACAAGATGCTGGATGCGGTAGTAGCAACCCGTTGGCTGGACGACCTGCAGCGAACCCTCGAACCCTGGCCGTGGGCCTACACCGCCGCGGTGCTGTGCCTACTGGCGCTGGCCGCCTGGCTGGCCAATTTCGTCACCAAGAAGATCCTGCTGCGCGGCCTGCGCGGGTTGATCAACCGGCTGCCCGGCAGCACTGCCCACGGTGGGCGCGGCAGCAACGTGATGCGGGTGGTGTCGCGGTTGTCCAACGTGGTGCCCAGCCAGGTCATCGCCGCCGGCATCACCGTGGTGCCCGACCTGCCCGCGCCGCTGGTGGCCTTCGTCATTGGCGCCTGCCAGGCCTGGACGATCCTCACGGTGGCGCTGGCGATCTCGCACGCGCTGGACGCGGCCAACGACATCTACGAGCGCCGCCCCGACGCGCGCAACAAGCCGATCAAGGGCTACCTGCAGGTTGGCAAGATCGTCATCTTCGTCATTGCCGGGCTGTCGATCGTGGCCGCCCTGGCCGGGGTGGACCTGCGCTACCTGGTCACCGGTCTGGGCGCGGCCACCGCCGTGCTGATGCTGATCTTCCAGGACACCATCCTGTCGCTGGTGGCCAGCGTACAGATCAGCGGCGACGGCCGGGTGCGGCTGGGCGACTGGATCGAGATGCCCAGCCAGAGCGCCGACGGCGACGTCATCGACATCGCCCTGCACACCATCACCGTGCAGAACTTCGACAAGACCATCACCACCATCCCGACCAAGAAGCTGGTCACCGAGTCGTTCAAGAACTGGCGCGGCATGCAGGAGGCTGGCGGACGCCGGATCAAGCGCGCGCTCTACCTGGACCAGCACAGCGTGGGCTTCGTCGATGCGCCGATGCTGGCCGAGCTGGAACAGTTCGCGGTGCTGGGTGAGTACCTGCGCGAGAAGCAGAGCGAACTGCAGCAGTGGAACGCGCAGCTGCAGGCCAAGGGCGTGGCGGCGGTGAATGCGCGGCGGGTGACCAACCTGGGCACGTTCCGCGCGTATGTGGAGCGCTACCTGCGCCAGCATCCCGGCATCCATACGGACATGACGCTGCTGGTACGGCAGTTGCAGCCGACCACCGAAGGCCTGCCGCTGGAGATCTACTGCTTCACCCGCACCACCGCGTGGGGCGAGTACGAGGGCATCCAGTCGGACGTGTTCGACCACCTGCTGGCCACGCTGCCGGCCTTCGGGCTGCGCGTGTTCCAGGCCTCCAGTGACGCGATGTTGATGGCCGGCCAGCAGCGCGTGGCCGCCGCAGAGTAAGCTCCTGTGCCCCCGCCACCGCGCTCACGGTGGCGGGGTTCTTCCCCCGGGGAAGAAAAATGAACGCCAAAATCATTCACAACGGGCCCGGGAACGCTAGAATCCTGGCCTTGTAAACGTTTTCATAAGGACAGCCGGTGGCCGCCGATCGTATCGAAACCCTCATTGCCAAGATGACCGTCGAAGAAAAAGTCGGCCAGCTCGGTGTGTTCGCCGACATGGTTCGGCCGTTCGCCCCGGACGTGAACCCGGAAGCCAACGTGCTCAACGCCGACCAGGTGCTGCAGCAGGTGCGCGAGGGCAAGGTGGGGTCGCTGTTCAACGGCGTGGGCGTGGAAGCCGGCCGCCGCATCCAGCAGGTGGCGCTGGAAGAAAGCCGCCTGGGCATTCCGGTGATCCTGGCGGCCGATGTCATCCACGGCATGCGCACCGTGTTCCCGATCCCGCTGGGCGAAGCGGCCAGCTTCGAGCCCGACCTGGCCGAGCGCACCGCACGCGCCACCGCTGTGGAAGCCACGGCGGCCGGCCTGCACTGGACCTACGCACCGGCGGTGGACATCGCCCGCGACCAGCGCTGGGGCCGCGGTGCCGAAGGTGCCGGTGAAGACGTGGTGCTGGGCTGTGCGTTCGCCGCCGCCCGCGTGCGCGGCTTCCAGGGTCCGGACCTGCGCGCCGCCGATGCGCTGCTGGCCACGCCGAAGCATTTCGCCGCCTATGGCGCGGTGATGGCCGGCATGGAATACAACATGGTCGACATCTCGCCGCAGACCCTGCGCGACGTGCACCTGCCGCCGTTCCAGGCCGCCTTCGAGGCGGGCGCGCTCACCGTGATGTCCTCCTTCAACGACATCAACGGCGTGCCGGCCAGCGCCAACGCCGAACTGCTCACCGACATCCTGCGCGGCGAGTGGAAGTTCCCGGGCGTGGTGATCTCCGATTACACCGCCGACATGGAGCTGGTGGCGCACGGCTATGCCGCCGATGACCGCGACGCCACCGCCAAGGCGTTCACCGCCGGCCTGGACCTCAGCATGCAGAGCGGCTTCTATGCCGAACACCTGCCGGGCCTGATCGAGAGTGGCGAGGTGCCGATGGCCACGCTGGACGAGTCGGTGCGCCGCATTCTGCGCCTGAAGGATGCGATCGGCCTGTTCGACGATCCCTACCGTTCGCTGGATCTGGACCGCGAAGCCTCCACCGCGCACATCGCCGAACACGACGAACTGTCGCGCGACGCTGCGCGCCGTTCGATCGTGCTGCTCAAGAACACCGACGCGGTGCTGCCGCTGAAGAAGACCGGGCAGAAGATCGCGCTGATCGGCCCGTTCGTGCAGGACCGCGAGAACATTGAAGGGTGCTGGACCCTGTTCGGCGACAAGACCCGCTATGTGAGCCTGGAAGCCGGTGTGCGCGCGGCGATCAGCGATGAAGCCCTGCTTGAAATCGTGCCGGGTTGCGACCTGGAAGCGGCCGTGCAGGACGGCATCGAGCAGGCCGTGGCTGCGGCACTGCGCGCCGACGTGGTGGTGCTGGCGCTGGGCGAACCGCAGCGTTACAGCGGTGAAGCGCAGTCGCGCGTGGAAATCACGCTGCCGCCGGCGCAGCAGGCGCTGGCCGAAGCGGTGGCCATGACCGGCAAGCCGCTGGTGGTGCTGCTGCGCAATGGTCGCGCGCTGGCGCTGCAGGGCGCGGTGCGCAATGCGCAGGCCGTGGCGATCACCTGGTACCTGGGCACCCAGACCGGTCATGCCGTGGCCGATGTGCTGTTCGGCGACTACAACCCGTCCGGCCGCCTGCCGGTGAGCTTCCCGCAGGTATCGGGCCAGCAGCCGTTCTTCTACAACCACCCGCGTACCGGTCGCCCGGAACTGCCGACCATGTCCGAGTTCAAGGCGCGCTGGCGCGAGATTCCGAACGAGGCGCTGTATCCGTTCGGGCATGGCGTGGGCTACACGACCTTCGGTTACGGTGTGCCGCAGCTGAGCGCTGAGACGCTGGGCTGGGACGACACCCTGACCATCACCACCACGCTCACCAACACCGGTGCGGTGGCGGGCGAGGAAGTGGTGCAGCTGTATATCCACGACCGCGTGGCCAGCCGCGTGCGGCCGGTGCGTGAGTTGAAGGCGTTCCGCAAGGTGGCGCTGCAGCCGGGCCAGAGCACCGAGGTGCAGTTCACCTTGGACCGCCACGCGCTGGGCTTTACCGGCCGCGATGGCGTGTTCGGCGCCGAGCCGGGCGAGTTTGAGCTGTGGGTGTGTGCGTCGTCGGCGAGTGGCGAGCCGGTGATCTTCGAGCTGCTGGCCGGTTGATCCTGTGGGGGCATCGCCGCCGCCCCGAGGGTAGAGCCGACCGTTGGTCGGCTGCCCCAAACGCACTGGTCTCTGCTTGATGGCAGCCGACCAACGGTCGGCTCTACGTTGTGGGTTGGTCGTCTGGGACGGCAGCCGACCAACGGTCGGCTCTACGTTGTGGGTTGGTCGTCTGGGACGGCAGCCGACCAACGGTCGGCTCTACGTTGTAGGTCGTCGCCTGTGGCGGTAGCCGACCAACGGTCGGCTCTACCTTGGTGGTGTCGGGTGTGGCGGTCATCCCCTGTGGTGCGGCGGTGGCCGTCATCGGCGGCTGACGTGTGGGCGGTTACGCTGGCTGCCTTGCATAATCGTCTGGAGCCCAGCATGCGCGCGATCCGAATCCTGCTTCCCACCCTGTTGCTGGCCGCGTGTTCGCAGCCGGCACCACCGGCGACCGATGCGGCGGCTCCTGCGCCGACCTCACCGCCTACCACCACCGCCACGCCGAGTGAGGACGCGCCGGCGGCCGGCATGTCGCCCGATGCGGTGGCAACGCCGGCCGAAGCGGCTGCGCAGACCGCGCCGGCGGCTTCCGCACCGGATGCCAGCGCCGATAGCAGCGAGGGCGACGTTCGTCAGCGCATTGAACGCCTGCTCGGCGATGCGCCCCGCTATGAGGCGGTGTTCACTGCCTTGCAGAAAGGCGTGGCTGCGCATGATGCCAAGGCGGTGGCGGCCCTGCCGCTGTACCCGGTGAGCGTCAACGTGGGCGGCAAGAAGCGCAAGGTGGCCGACGCGGCCACCTTCGAGCGCGAGTACGACCGCATCATCACCGCCGACATCGCCAAGACCATCACCGAACAGAAATTCGACGATGTGTTCGTCAACTGGCAGGGCGTGATGCTGGGCAACGGCCAGGTCTGGATCAACGGCATCTGCCCGGCCAACGACTGCACCAAGGCCAAGGTCGGCATCGTGACCGTGCAGGACTGACCGGCGCGCATCACCGGGAACCGACCGCGGGTCGGTTCCTCATGCCTGCCTGATGCGGACTGCCCGTTGACCGATGCGCGGTGCCGCGCGGGTAGCGATCCTAGATCGCTACCCGCGCCGGTGACGACTGACGGTTGATCACACCCGGTAGGTACCAACCGTTGGTCGATACGCGTTTATCCGCTACGCCCGTGGCTCACCCCTTCGGGGTGAGCTTCAACAACCGGCCGTTCTTCCCGTCTTCCAGCAGCCAGATGGCGCCATCCGGGCCCTGTTCCACTTCGCGTATGCGCTCGCCCATGTCGAAGCGCTCGGCCTCGCGCGCGTTGTCGCCATCGAAGGCCACCCGCACCAGCGCCTTGGACGACAGCCCGCCGATGAAGCCGCTGCCCTTCCACTGCGGGAACTGCGCGCCGTTGTAGATGATGAAACCGGCCGGCGAAATCACCGGCGTCCAGGTCACCTTGGGCGCGGCGAATTCCGGGCGCGTGCTGTGGTCGGGAATGTCGCGACCGTCGTAATGGTTGCCGTTGGATACGATCGGGTAGCCATAGTTGGCGCCTCGCTGGATCAGGTTGAGCTCGTCGCCACCGGCCGGGCCCATTTCGTGCACCCACAGCTTGCCGCGTGCATCGAAGGCGATGCCCAGCGCATTGCGGTGGCCCAGCGACCAGACCTGCGCGGCCACGCCGCCCTGCGAGGCGAACGGGTTGTCGGCCGGCACGCTGCCGTCGTCGTTCAGGCGCACGATCTTGCCGAGGTTGCCGCCCATATCCTGGGCCGGATCGAACTTCTGGCGTTCGCTGGAGGTGATCCACAACTTGCCGTCCGGACCGAACGCCAGCCGGTGGCCGTAATGGCCGCCGCCTTCCACCTTCGGGGTCTGGCGCCAGATCACCTTGAAGTCCTGCAGCGTGCCGCTGCCATCGGCGGCCAGAACCAGGCGGGCGCGGCCCACGGCGGCGCCGCGGGTGTCGCCTTCGCCAGCTTCGGCATAGCTCACATACACCAGCTGGTTCTTGGCAAAGCCGGGGTGCGGCAGCACGTCGCCGAAACCGCCCTGGCCGGCGTAGGCCACCTTGGGCACGCCGCTGATGGCTGCACGTTTGCCGGTTTTCAGGTCCACATGCTGCAGGGTGCCGGCCTTTTCGCTGACCAGCAGGCTGCCATCGGGCAGGAAGCTCATTGCCCACGGTTCGTTGAAGGTGCCTGCTTCGGTGGCGGCAAAGGGCCACTCGGCCTTCTTCAGGACCGGGGGGGCCGCCTTGTCAGCGGCCACGCAGGCGGTGGCGAAGAGGGGCAGGGTGAGGGTGACGGCGAGCGACAGCAGCAGCTTGCGGGTCATGGGAATCTCCGGGTGGGGATGCGATGGCCAGCCATGGTTGTACAGCATGCCCATCAACGCGGCGTGGACCATACGTCATCCCCGTAGGCGCGCGGGCCGTGATCGGCTACCGTTGGCGCGGGCTGCCCGTAGGGCGGCGTATGCGGCTTGCCGCCATCAAATGGAGTTGGATCACATGAAACAACAGGTGCACAAGCCGTCCCCGGCCTTCATCGCCGCCTCGTGGGCAGCGCTGCTGCTGGGCGCGGCCGCCTATCTGGTTGGACTGTTCAACGCCGAGATGGCGCTCAACGAGAAGGGCTACTACCTCACCCTGCTCCTGTTCGGCCTGTTTGCGGCGGTGTCGCTGCAGAAGAGCGTGCGTGATCGCGTCGAAGACATCCCGGTCAGCGGCCTGTACTACGCGCTGTGCTGGTTCGCCCTGCTGGCCTCGCTGCTGTTGCTGCTGGTGGGCCTGTGGAACGCCACGCTGCTGCTGAGCGAAAAGGGCTTTTACGGCATGGCCTTCGCCCTGAGCCTGTTTGGTGCGGTGGCGGTGCAGAAGAACACCCGCGACCTGATGGCCGCGGGTGGCAATGTGCGCGAGATCCCGCCGCTGCCCAGCGGCGACTAAGCGCGAGCAGGTGCCGCGCGCTGCCTCAGGTGCCGCGCGGCACACCCTTGTCCAGGTGCGACTGGTGCAGGGCGGTGGATTCATCCCAGCCGCGGCGCACGGCGTTGCGCGCCTGTTCCCAGGTCAGCTTGCTCTTGCCGCGCTCCTGCGCCCAGCGCGTTTCCAGCTCGGCTTCCACCTGCTCGTAGGCGCGGATCATCTCGTCGGCCCGGGAGTAGTGGCCCAGCTGGTAGGCCGGCTCGTAATCGTCGTAGAACTGGCTGTTGTCGTAGTACGGCTCGCTCGGGAAGCGTTCGCGCCAATAGTCCGACACCGCCTGGCGCGGCACACCGTCTTCCGGCACCCGGCCGGGAATCTGGTAATCAGTAGGCATGTGGTTGCTCCGGTTGGGTGAGGCTCCACCCTACCCAGTGGCCGGTTAACGCCGTGGACCCACGAGGTGAATGACACATCAAGCGTCATCCACCGCGCGGTGTCTGTTCAGGCCGGTCGGTCCTTGCGCGGCAGCATGTAGATCACCGCGCCCACCGCGAAGGCAATGCCGGCGGCGGCGATGTTCTGCCAGCTGGCACTCACGAACAGCGCCACGCACAGCACGAGCGCCAGCACCGGAATCACCGGGCCACCCGGCAGCTTCAACGCACCGGGGCGGTCGCGGAAACGGCGCGCCAGTACCAGCACCGCCGCGGCGGTGCCGATATAGGCAAACAGGCGCGTGGTCATCGACAACAGCGCCAGCTGCACGAACGAACCGGACAGCGCCAGCGCCAATGCGATCACGCCCTGGGTCACGATGGCCGCCGCCGGCGTGCGGAAGCGCGGGTGCACGTTGGCCAGTACCTTCGGCCCGTAGCCATCGCGGGCCAGGGCGAACAGGAAGCGCGGGCCCATCATCATGGTGTTGCTGTTGGTGCCCAGGATGGAGATGGTGGCACCTACGGTGAGGATCAGCGCCAGCGCCTCGCCGCCAAAGCGGGAGGCCGCATCGGCCAGCGGCGTGGGCGAGGCGGCCAGGTTGGCCAGCGTGCCCTGTGCCACCAGCTGTACCGCACCGTAAATGACGGTGACGCTGATGATCATAGTGATCAGCGCGAACGGAATGTCGCGGCGTGGGTTCTTGTACTCGCCCGCGGCGGCCGGGATGTTCTCGAAGCCCGCATAGGCGTACAGCAGCAGCAGCGCCGCCTCGCCCATGCGCTGCAGGTCGTGCGGGTCCGGGCGGACCCCGGAGAAGGCCAGATCCATGTCGACGTAGAACGCGCCGATCGCCACGAACAGCAGCAACGGCAGCAGCTTGCCGATCACCAGGATCATCCCGGTGCGCGCAGCCGAGCGCACCCCGGCCACGTTGACGGCGGTGAGGAAGCCCAGCGACACCACGATGATCAGCACGCGGCCGAGGTCGTGGCCGGCCCATGGCCAGAACCGTGCGACTGCGTCCGCCAGCGCGTTGCTGAGCGCGGCGGCCGAGCTGATCCGGGTGAGCCAGATCATCCAGCCGATCTCGAACCCGGCAAACCGCCCGAACGCCTCGCGGGCGTACAGGTAGCTGCCACCGGGTTGGTCGAAGTAGCTGGCCGCCTGCGCGTAGCACAGCACCAGCAGCGCCACCACGATGCCGGCGGCAACCACGCCCCACAGGCTGAAGGGCCCGAGCAGGGCGACGGTGGCGGCGGGCAGCAGGTAGATGCCGCTGCCGATCACATCGTTGATCGACAGCCCGACGATCTGCCAACGGCTGACCGCGCGTTCCAGTTGGGGATCGGCCGGGGCGCTCATCGGGTGGTTTCCGGTGCGGGCGGCAGGTTCCAGTCGTGCTGCATCTGCTGGTATTGAACGCGCGGCAGCAGCACGAACAGGGGGCGCCTGGTCGGATCCAGCCAGGCCAGCAGGCGCTGCATGTGTTCGGGCTGCATGGCGGTGCAGCCGGCGGTGGCCTCCCCGGGCGTGCGCCACAGGTGGGCGAAGATGCAGCTGCCTCGGCGCGCTTCGCCCTTCGGGTTGTGCTCGATCACAAAGCCCTCGCGATAGCGCACATCCCCCTTGTTGTGCAGGTCCAGACGCATCGGCTCGGTGGAGCCTTCCACCGCGTCGCTACCCACGACCTCGGCGTCGACGATGCGGTTGTAGTACGGCGAATCGGGCACGTCCATGCAGTAGCTGCTGGCCAGCATCGGCTGGTACGGCAGGGCGGTGGTGATCGTCGGGGCGTAGCCGAAGGCCGGGCCGATGGTGAAGACGCCGGCCGGGCTGCGACCATCGCCTTCCTTCTTTACCGGGTCCCCGGGCTTCACCGGGTCACCAGGTTGGTGCGGGCCAACGCCTTGCGCCGGTACCACGCCCACGCCCCAGGCGCTGCCGTTGCGGCCTACGGCCACGTCGAATGCGCTGCCCTGTGGCGCCCAACCGTGCGGGGTGCGTTCATAGGCCTGCAGCCGGCCATGGGGGGCATCCCAGCTGTCAGTGACGACCACGATCATCTGGTGGTGGTCCTGCAACGGCCCCACAGCCGGAGTGAGCGCGGCGGCGGGCAGGGCGCTGGTGGCTAGCACGACGGCGAAGACGGATCGGTACAACGGCAGCATCGTGGCGGACTCCAGAAGAGCAGGTGTTGATCAGGTATCGATCAGGTGTTCGATCCGTTCCAGGTTCACCCCGAGCTGGCGGTGGCGGTCCGGGTTGGCATGGCACAGCAGCACGAAGACGAAATCCAGCAGGGACTGCAATGAGGCACGGTACAGCAGCTGGGCCAGGTGTGGCGCCGGGTCGTGCGCGCACAGCACCAGGGACGCATTGGCGTGCGCGCGCAGCGGGTTGGCGCTGTGCCGGGTGATCGACACCACCTTGCCGCCCACGTCCTGGAACTGGCGCGACAGCTGGAACAGCTGCGGCAGCTTGCCGAACTCGGAAAACACCAGCATCACGTCGTTGGCGCGCGCCGCCGACAGGTTGGCCATCATCAGGATCGGGTCGGCGTGGTGCACGGTGAGCATGCCCAGCAAAGACAGCCGCATGGCGAACTCGCGCGCATACAGGCCGTCGTCGCCCAGGCCGTAGACGAACACCTTGGGCGCGGCGTCGATCAACTGCACGATGGCCTCGACATCGGCCTGCGGGTTGGCCACCCGGGTCTCTTCCTCGGCGGCGGCCTTGCTCAGCCGCAGGCGCTCGGCGATACCGGTGTAGGCGTTGCTGTCGGCCGCGGCCGGCGCCTGGGCCTGGGTGCCGTTGCCGGCGCGGGCCACCGCTTGGCCGATGGAGTACTTCAGGTCGGGGTAGCCCTTGAAGCCCAGCTTCTGGCTGAACTTGACCACGCTGGACTGGCTGATCCCCAGCGCGCTGGCCAGCTGCTGGGACGAGTAGTCGCGCAGCAGGTGGGCGTTGTCGAGGATGAAGTCGGCGATGCGGCGTTCGATCGCCGACATGTGGTCACGCTCGGAGCGGATTTTCACCAGAGGGGGCATGGGTGGGTCATCGGGTCCGGAAAGGAGAGAATACGCAAAGCGCCGGGCAGAGCCGACCGTTGGTCGGCTGCGCACCCCGGAATTGCGCGAACAGCAGCCACCCATGGGGTGGCACTACCCGCAGGCGGTGCAGGCAGCGTCACCACCGCGGCGGCGTGATCATCTCCAGCCCCCGCACCTCGGTGATGCCCAGCCCGGGCGCGTCGCTGATGGTGATCTCCGATTCGTTGAAATTCACCCCGCCGCTGACCGGGTTGAACTGCCCCAGCGACGGTCCGTCCAGGTCCACCTTGGTGATCACATCGCTCTTGGCCACCGCCAGGTGCACGGCCGCCGCCACGCTGATGCTCGACTCGATCATGCAGCCGATCATGCACGGTACCCCGTAGATGGCGGCGATGTCGGCGATGCGGATCGCGTTGGACAGCCCGCCGGTCTTCATCAGCTTGATGTTGATGATGTCTGCGGCGCGTTGCTGGATCAGGTCGACCACCTGGCCGGGGTTGAACACGCTCTCATCGGCCATCACCGGCGTGTTGACCCGGTCGGTGACGTACTTCAGCCCGCTGATGTCGGCGGCCTTCACCGGCTGTTCCAGCAGTTCCAGCACCACCCCGGCCTCTTCCAGCGTGCGCATCGCGTGCACCGCCTGCTTGGCGGTCCAGCCCTGGTTGGCGTCCAGGCGCAGCAGCGCACGCCCCTGCACGGCGGCGTGGATCGCCTTGACCCGTTCGATGTCCAGGCCGATGTCCTTGCCCACCTTGATCTTCAGCGACTCGAAACCGCGTTCGATCGCCGACAGCGAATCGGCCACCATCTTGTCGATGTAGTCCACGCTGATGGTGATGTCGGTGGTGATCACCGGGTCGCCACCGCCCAGCATCTGGTACAGCGGCGCCTTGTGCAGCTGCGCCCACAGGTCGTACACCGCGATCTCCACCGCAGCCTTGGCGCTGGTGTTGCGCTCCATCGCACCCTGGATCAGCGCGCACACATGGTTGAGGTTGGCCACGTCCTGGCCGATCAGGCGCGGCTTGATGAAACTGTTGATGGCCTCGATGATCGAGCCGTGGGTATCACCGGTGATCACCGCGGTGGCCGGCGCTTCGCCGTAGCCGGTATGGCCGGTATCGGTGCGCACCAGCACCACCACGTCTTCCACCGTATCCACGGTGCGCAGCGCGGTCTTGAACGGGGTCTTCAACGGCACGCGCAGCATGCCAAGTTCGATGTCGGTGATCTTCATTCAGGAGTCTTGGCTCGAAGGCGCTGGATGTTGGTGATGCGGTCGATGTAGCTCACGGTGTCGCTGGCCATCATCGGCTCCAGCGGGGTCACCGACACGCCGTTGAGGTGCGCCTGCACGCGGGTGCCGTCGGGGCCGGACCAGCTGCCGCCGGCGGTGTCATGGATTACCCAGGTGCGGCCATCCACATGGCCGATGGTCATCATGACGTGGCCGGGGATGTAGACCAGGTCGCCCACCTGCAGCTGGTTCACCGCCGTGGTGCGCCGGGCCTTGCTGTCCTTGCCGGCGAACGCGATACGGTCCAGCGCCGGGCTCACCGCCTGCGCGCTGGTGTTGCGCGGCATCAGCACGCCCACGCTACGGTAGATCTCGGACACGAAGCCGCTGCAGTCGCGGGTGTCGTAGTCGTGGCCCCAACCGTAGCGTTCGCCGAGGAACTTGAAGGCCTGGGTGAGCAGGGTGCGCGGGGTCAGCGGCAGGTAGTCGGCCGCACTGTCCTGCGAGCGCGGCAGCAGCGCCGGTACCAGCGCCAGGCGATCATCGTCATTGCGCACCGGCAGCTGCAGCACGTAACCGGCGTGCGCCTGCTGGCCGTTCACCGGGGTGCCCGGCGGCCAGTCGGCCAGCACCGGCAGGCGCACGCCCATGTCCAGCTGCAGGCGCGACACGCGCGGTTCTTCCGGCGTGTAGGCGGTGAAGGCGGTCGCGCCGGTGATCACCCGGTACGGCCCGCGCTGGCCGTAGCCGAGCACCGTGGCCGCATCGCCGACGGCAACGAAGCGTTTCTCGATCCACGCCGCATAGCGCTCGCTGGTGACGAACAGCCATTGGCCATCCGCGCTTTCGTGCATCACCGCTACTGCGTCGCCGGGGAACAGCGCCGATTCCTGGAAGCGGTCGATATCGGTGTCGCCCTGGGTGGTGAATACCCGCAGCGAGGTGGGGAAGGTGCGCAGTGCGGCGCGATGGGTGACCAGGCCGTACTGCAGCGGGCGTTGTGCGGGAATGGCGGCCAGCGCCAGGTTGTCCAGGCTGGCGGTGCGCTGCGCCGCACCGAGCTGCTTGCCATCCACGCCGTACAGGGTTTTCTCCGGCCACTTCGACAGTGCCTGCACCGCGGCCAGTACCTGTGCACGCGGCAGCTGTGCGGGCAGTGCGCGCAGGTCGTGGATGGAGGCATCTTCGGCGCGCATGCGCGCGTTCTGCGCGTTGATCTGGGCGCGGTCCAGGATCAGCGCATCGGCAGTGGGCAGGCGGGCAGCCCAGTACTGCGGGGTGAGGTAGGCTTCATGCAGCCCCACCACATACGGCAGCGGCGCGCCGGGATGGGGCTCGCCGGGCACGCTGCCATCGGCGGACCATGCGGGCGCGCTGGCCACGGCCAGCAACAGCGCCAGCACGCGTTTGGCGGTGGCGGGCCAGAGCGCAGGGCGGAAACGGTTCATGGCGGCACTGTCCTCGGTGGGCGGGCAGGTAGGTGCGGCGCGGGTCATGCCGCCCACTCCGTGGCCACATAGTCTTCATGGCGCGCCGGCAGCGAAGGCGCGGCGTGGTAGTGGCTGCCCGCGCGAACGTAGGCGTGCGCGCGCCAGGGGAAGCGCGCCCCGGCTGGCACGAAGCCGGCCTGGCAATGGTCGCAGCGCAGCTCTGGATGATTCATGGGGCACGTCCTCCAGCGGCGGCGGGTGTCATGGAATACTTATTCCTTTCGCTGTGGAATGCAAGAATAAATTATTGACCGGTGTCACGGCTCGTGTTACACAGCCCTTACCACCCGCGCTGGGGAAGTGTCGCTGTGGATCGTGCCGTTCGCAAACCGCTTGTGCCTGCTGCCGCCAGCCTGCTGGTGGCGGCGCTGCTGTCGGTGCCGTCGGCCCAGGCCGGGCGCGCCGACACCGGCACGGCAGACGACGCGGCCGAACGCGCGCGCGTCGCCGATCTCATCGATGCCGGGTACTTCGCCCGCGCCGAGCAGCGCATCGCCACGCACGGCAGCACGCCGCCAGCGGCCTACAACGAACACACGCTGGCCTTTCAGCGCGAGCGCATGCGGCGGATCCGGCTGGACTTCAGCCTGGACACCGCCACGGCCAAAGACGCCGTGCGGCGCTGGATTCCGGACCTGCGTGACGAAGAGTTCGAGCGCTGGGACCGGCAGGGGCTGCTGGAGCACCTGGACATCGACGGCACCCGGTTCTACTTCAAGCGTGCGCCGTCCAATCTGTTCCGGCTGAGCGATGAAGCACGTGCGCGCCGCCGTGCCGACGCGCCACTGCCCAGCGACGGGCCGTTCGAACACCTCACCCCATACCACGCCAAGGTGGTGGAGGCGGCCACGGCATCGGGGCAATCGTCGGTGCTGCCGCAGCGGGTGGAAGTCACCCAGTCGCTCACGGTGAAGGCCGACGCGGTGCCCGCCGGCACCACGCTGCGCGCCTGGATTCCATACCCAAGCGCGATCGCCGGCCAGCAGGAACAGATCCAGTGGCGCGGCAGCATGCCCGGTCAGGCGCGCATTGCGCCTACGAGCGCGCTGCAACGCACTGCGTACCTGGAAGGCACCGCCGTGGCCGGGCAGCCCACCCGTTTCGAAATCCGCTACGCGCTCACCGTGCACGCCCGGCACACCCGCATCGACCCGGCCGTGGTACGGCCCACGCCCACCGACCCGGCGCTGGCCCCGTACCTGGCCGAACAGCCGCCGCATGTGCGCTTCACACCGGCCCTGCGGCTGTTCTCCGACCAGGTGCTGCAGGGCGAAACCCGCCCCTACGAGGTGGCTCGCCGGCTGTTCGATGCGGTTGACCGCATCCCGTGGGCCGGTGCCCGCGAATACTCCACGCTGACCAACATCAGCGACTACGCGCTGCACGCCGGCCACGCCGACTGCGGCCAACAGACCCTGCTGCTGATCACCCTGCTGCGCATGAACGGCATTCCCGCGCGCTGGCAGTCGGGCATGGTCTACGCCGACGACGCGGTGGGCTACACCAATCTGCACGACTGGGGCGCGCTTTATCTGGCCCCGTATGGCTGGGTGCCGATGGATGTCACCACCGGCCGCCTGGACAGCCCGCAGCCGGCGCTGCGCGATTTCTACTTCGGCGGGCTCGATGCCTACCGCATCGCCTTCAACGACGCCGTCAGCCAGCCGCTGGTCCCGGCCAAGCGCTTCCCGCGCTCGGACACGGTGGATTCGCAGCGCGGCGAGGTGGAGTGGGACGGTGGCAACCTGTACTTCGATCAATGGAACTACGACTTCCAGTCGCACCTCGTGCCACTGGCGGTGAAGCGGTAAACGGCACCACCCACGATTCCATATCTGCAGGAGAGAGCAGGGAATGAACACGAACAGGTTGAAGCGGGCGGCGCTGTGCGTCGCGTTGGGGGCGTGCCTGGGCACGTTGGCGCCGGTGGCGATGGCGCAGGACGGCGCGGTGGTGGGCAAGCTGCTCACCGACCCGGGCCAACGCCTGGACAACGCCACGGTGACGGTGCGCAACCCGTCCACCGGCTTTGTGCGCTCGGTACGCGCCGAGGCCAATGGCAGTTACCGCATTCCGCTGCTGCCGGTGGGCACGTACGAGCTGGAGGTAGCCGTCGCCGGCGGCGCGCCCACCCGCGTGGGCCAGATCAACGTGGGTCTGGGCAGCGCCACCACGGTCAACGTACCGGTGAGTGGTGTGAGCACGCTGGGGGCGGTGGAAGTGCGCGCGCCGCAGGTGGTGTCGATGGTGGATGTGAAGTCCACCGAGTCGGCCACCAACATCACCCGCGAAGAACTGTCGCGGCTGCCGGTGGACCGTGACATCACCGCCGTCGCGCTGCTTGCGCCCGGCGCGGTCAAGGGCAAGGGGTCGCTGGGCGGGCAGGGCATTTCCTTTGGCGGCTCGTCGGTCGCCGAAAACACCGTCTACATCAACGGCCTGAACGTCACCGACTTCTACAACCGGGTGGGCTTCTCCTCGGTGCCGTTCGGCTTCTACCAGGAATTCCAGGTCAAGACCGGCGGCTACTCGGTGGAGTTCGGGCGCAGCACCGGCGGCGTGATCAACGCGGTGACCCGCTCGGGCAGCAACGACTTCCAGGCCGGCGCGCAGCTGGTGTTCGAACCGCGCGCCTGGCAGTCGCAGGCACGCGACCGCTACACCGCCGATGGCAGCCGCTATATCACCGCCAGCCGCGACGACTACAGCCGCAGCGCGCTCAACGTGTTCGCCTCCGGCGCGCTGGTGCAGGACAAGCTGTTCTTCTTCGGCATGTACGAAGCGCGCGACTACACGCCCCACTCCACCAACGACGCCGGCACCGTGTTCAACGCGGGCAAGGCAGACGATCCGTTCTGGGGCGGCAAGCTGGATTGGCAGATCACCGACAACCAGATGCTGTCGCTGTTCGGCTTCTCCGACAAGAGCGATACCATCACCGACGTGTACCGCTACGACTACGCCAGTGGTCGCGCCGTGGGTGACAGCACCAACCAGATCTACACCACCGTGGGCGGCAAGAACTGGTCGGGCACCTACAGCTGGCAGGTCAACAACGACCTGACCATGAAGCTGATGTACGGCGAGAACAAGCGCAACCGCTCGCAAAGCAGCCTGATGGACCAGAACTGCAACCGCGTGTTCGACAACCGCACCGCCAGCCAGGGTGTACCCACCGCGCTGCAGGGCGACCGCAGCTGCACCAGCAGCTCGCAGCTGGAATCGGCGCTGGACACGCGAAAGGCCGCGCGCGCGGATTTTGAATGGTCCCTCGGCGACCACCTGCTGCGCTTCGGCCTGGACCGCGAAGAGAACACCTCCGACTACGAACGCGCCTACCCCGGCCCGGGTGGGTTGCGCTACGACGTGTACTACCGCACCCCGGGCAGCTCGCTCAACGGCGGCGTCGTGCCGGCCAGTGGGCTGGTGGCGCGCACCCGCCGCTATGAAGTGGCCGGTTCGTTCGAGACCATCAACTCGGCCTACTACCTGGAAGACAACTGGCAGGTCACCCCGAACGTCCTGCTGAACATCGGCGCGCGCGTGGAAGGGTTCGACAACAAGGGCGGCGACGGCAACAGCTACATCAAGATCGACAACATGATGGCCCCGCGCCTGGGCTTCTCCTGGGACATGCGCGGCGACGGCACCACCAAGCTGTTCGGCAACCTGGGGCGCTACTTCCTGCCCGTGGCCAACGTGATCAACATCAAGCAGGCCGGCGGCTTCCTGGACGAGCGTACCTGGTATGAATTCCTGGGCTATTCCGGCGCGGCCAACAACGTGCCCGGCCTCGGCGGTCAGATCGGCCCGGTGGACAATTCGCAGGGCGACGGCAGCGTGCCGGACCTGCGCGCCGAGGTGAACCGCGAGATGGACCCGGTGTACCAGGACGAGACCATCCTGGGCTTCCAGCACATGCTCAGCGAATCGTGGTCGGTGGCCGCCAGCGTCACCTACCGCCGCCTGCACAACGCCATCGACGACATGAACATCACCGCCACCGGCCAGTGCGGCGCCATCGACGGTGTGTGGATCATGGGCAACCCCGGCCGCACCAACACCGTGTGGGGCGACAGCAACTGCGACGGCAGCAACGATGCCTGGATCGACATCGACACCTCGCGCGAGGGCTGGGCGCTGTACGACGATGACGGCAACTACGTGGGCCAGCGCGGCTGGGTCAAGCCCAAGCGCGACTACAAGGCGCTGGAACTGCAGGTGGACCGCGCCTGGGACGGCACCTGGGGCTTCAATGCGTCCTATACGCTGGCTTATGGGCGCGGCAACGCCGAAGGCCCGGTCAACTCGGACACCGACTTCGCCGATTCCGGGCGTACCGAGAACTTCGACAACCCGTGGGTGAACTACCGCGGCTACGGCTACCTGGCCAACGACCGCCGCCACCAGTTCAAGTTTCGCGGCAGCTACGCGCTGACCGAGAACCTCACCGTGGCCGCCACCCTGGGCATCCAGTCGGGCAGCCCGATCACCCGCTTCGGCGCCGGCAACCCGTTCGACGACACCGACTTCCACAGCTATTACGTGTGCGTGTCCAACTGCCAGGCCACCGTGCCGTCCGAACGGGTGTTCGTGCATTCCCCGCGCGGCGGCGATGGGCGCACGCCGTGGACCTACGACCTGGACATGAGCATTGCCTACAAGGTGCCGGTGCCGCAGGACATCAACCTGAAGCTGGCCGTGTACAACGTGCTCAACCAGCAGCGCATCGTGTCGGTGGACCAGGACTACGAACCACAGGACAGCATCGGTACGCTGAACCCGATGTACGGCTACGGCACCGGGTTCCAGTCGCCGCGCTATGCGCAGCTCACGGTGACGTGGAACTACTGATGGGATGACCGCGATGACGCTGCACCGGTGGCGTGCGCTGGTGGTGGCGCTGGCTGTTTCAGCCAGCGCCACTGCAGCGCCCGCACCGCCCTTCCAGCCGATGTTCGACCAGGCCCGGCAGCACTACGCGCTGCCGGGCCTGGCCATGGCCGTGGTGGAAGACGGCCAGGTGGTCTATCAGCACACTGCCGGCGAGCGCCGCGTGGGCACAGGTGAGGCCATCGATGAGAACACGCTGTTCAAGATCGCCTCCAACAGCAAGGCGATGACCGCCGCGCTGCTGGCACGGCTGGTCGACCGCGGTGCGTTGCGCTGGGACGACCCGGTGATTCGATACCTGCCTCAGTTCCGCATGCACGACCCGTGGGTGACCGAGCACATGCAGGTCCGCGACCTGCTCATCCACAACAGCGGGCTGGGCCTGGGCGCCGGTGACCTGATGCTGTGGCCCGAACCCAATACCTTCACCCGGCAGGACATCATCGCCGGGCTGGCGCATCTGAAACCGGTCACCAGCTTCCGCAGTGGCTACGCCTACGACAACCTGATGTACGTGGTGGCCGGTGAGGTTGCCGCCCGTGCGGGCGGCAAGCCCTATGACCGGTTGCTGCGCGAGGAAGTGTTCGTCCCGCTGGGCATGCAGCGCTGCCAGGTGGGGGCGTGGTCGGTGGCGGCGGTGGGCAACGTGGCCCAGCCGCACGCACGCCGCGATGGCCGCAACGTGGTCACCCAGCCCGATGCCGACACCAGCCCGGACCTGGCGTCCATGGCCGCCGGCGGCATCCGCTGCAGTCTCAAGGACATGACCCGCTGGATGCAGGTGCTGCTGGACCCGGCGCAGGTGCCGGGTTGGCTCAGCGACACGCAGCGCCGCGCGCTGTGGACCGCGCACATGCCGATGCCGATCGGTGCGCGCCAGCGGCAGTGGGACAACGCGCATTTTTCCGCGTATGGCTACGGCTGGCGCCTGTCGGATCTGGATGGCCAGTGGAAGGTGGCCCATACCGGCACGCTGTCGGGCATGTACTCCTCGCTGGCGTTGCTGCCAGACCGGCACGTGGGCGTGGTGGTCTTGATCAATGCCGATGCCGAAGACGCCCGCACCGCACTGATGCAGGCCACGCTGCGGCACTACACCGCGCCCGATGACACCCGGGGCGTGCTGGATTACGCACGCCTGCTGCGCGACGAACAACAGCACCGCAGGCACAGCGGCCACGTGCGCCCGGACACGCGTGCGCGCACGCCGGCCAGCCTGCAGAACACCGCCGCCTGGCAGGGCCGCTACCGCGACCCGTGGCTGGGGCCGGCGAGTGTGTGCCCGCGCGATGGCCAGCTGCGTTTCCAGGTGGAGAAGTCGCCCCTGTTGCAGGGCACGGTGATGCAGGTGGGCGGGCGTTGGCTGGTGCAGTGGGATACGCTCGGGGCCGATGCCGAGCCCTGGCTGCAGCCGCAGCCGGGCACGCCGCCCACGCTTGCCTTGCGCGCCATCGACCCGGATATCGACTTCAGCTATGACTACCAGGACCTGCAGTTCACCCGCTTCGGCGATTGCCCGTAGCGCTTTGCTCATGGTGGCCGCTCTCGGCAGCGCACAGGCGCAGCCGGTACAGGTGTCGCCCGCCCGCACGGTCGAGCAGGCCGGGCTGGTCGACCTTGCCCGCCAGGTGCCCGACATCGCACTGGACATCCGCTACGCAGGCAGCAACAACTTCACCGCCCGCCCCGTGCCCGGCTACGACGCGCCCAAGTGCCTGCTGCTGGCCCCGGCGGCCACCGCATTGGCCGCGGTGGAAGCGGACCTGCGGGCCGAAGGCTACCGGCTGCGCGTGTTCGACTGCTACCGGCCCGCGCAGTCGGTCACGGCATTCGTGGCCTGGGCCCACGACCCGGCCGAACAGTCGCGCAAGGCGCTGCAGTACCCCGACCTGGACAAGCCGGCGCTGCTGGGCGGCTACATCGCCGAGACCTCCGGCCACAGCCGCGCCGCCACCGTCGACCTGACCCTGCTCGATTGCCGCGCAGGTTCCTGCACCGCGCTGGACATGGGCAACGACTTTGATTTCTTCGGCCCGCGTGCGCATACCGACGCGGCAGACATCAGCGCCCTCCAGCGCGGTAACCGCCAGCGGCTGGTGCAGGCGATGGCCCGGCACGGCTTTGCCAACTACCCGCTGGAGTGGTGGCACTACACCCTCAGCCCCGAGCCGGACCCGCACACCGCCTACGACGTGCCGGTGCGCTGAACGCCGGTGGCGCGGGCCGCGCCGCTACACTGTGGCCTGACCTGCCGCCCGGACCACGATGAACCTGCCGCTGCACTTTGGATTGCTCGGAACCCTGGAAGCCGGCCTGATCGCGTTGCTGGTCGGCCTGCTGGTATATGCGCTGTGGCATCGGCTGTGCCGCGCGCTGGGCTGGACCGCCGGGCACGCCATCGGCTGGGCCTGCGTGATCGCGGTGGTGGTATCGGCCGGCATCGATGCGTGGAATCTGTTCTACATGGGCATGATGCGTTTGGAGTCGCCGCTGTACGCGCGGTTGTTCCTGGCCGGCATCCACGATCCCAACGAACTGGGCTCACGGGTGGTGCTGGAAGTGGCCGGTGCACTCAGCGGTGTTGCGTTGGGCTGGATGATATTCAGTTCGCGCTCAGGCGAAAAAAACGCCAGCGACGGCTGATATTCCGTTCGCATCCGGTTAAATCCGCGCCGGTTGAATGCTCTTCTTACTGCCTGCTCACCTGCACATAACCTGTGCGGTAAACGACGCGCGTGGGCAGGTGGTTAAGACCGCGTGCGCAGGCCGGTTGCGACGCAAAGTTGATTCACAAACGCGGTGGCAGTGTGGGGCCGTGCGGAAAAACAACGAACCGTGCAACACCCCAATCGCAGGAGACCACCCAATGACTATTCGCAACCGCAAGCCCCTGATCGCCCTGATCGTCGCCGCAAGCAGTGTGCTGGCCATTCCGGCGATGGCCCAGTCCGCGCAGCAGAGCGCCGCGCAGGCACAGAACCAGGCCGCGCAGGCCCAGCAGGCAGCGGCGCAGGCCGGCCAGGCGGCAGATTCGGCCGCCGGTGCCGCCGCGCAGGCGTCGCAGCAGGCCAGTGGTGGTGGCCAGACCTGGGCCAGTGTGGATACCGACGGCAACGGCACCATCAGCAAGACCGAAGCCCAGGTCAATGCGGGTCTGGCCCAGGTGTTCGATCAGGCCGACAGCAACAAGGACGGCGAGCTTTCGCCGGACGAGTACAAGGCGTACGTGGCGGCCCAGCAGGGCAAGGCCGCCAGTGGCAGCGGCGCACAGCCGGGCAACTGATCCACGTGCAGCATGCAGTTCATTGAGCGCAAGGGCTGAACACCGCTGGACACCGGTGAACAGCAGTGAGGGGTTGGGCGGCTTCGGCCGCCCTTCTTTTATGATGGATACCATGGATCATCCCGGCCGCCGGCCTCCCTTCGACGTCTACCTGCCCGTACCGGGCGAACCTCCGCCGCAACGGGTGTCGCACCTGGCGCCCGGCGAAGTGGTGGTGGTGAGCGGTGCCTCGCGCGGAGGCTGCGCCGAATCGATCCCTTTTGAGGATCACGGTCCGCGCTGGGCCAACGCGGCCCTGCAGCAGGTGCTGGGCGAACTCAACACCCGCGGCCTGCCGTTCCAGTACCAGCCCCATGACCCCGAAGGCCCGGCCGCGCTCATGGCGTGGTGACAGGAGACCGGGCAGCTGGCCAGCAGCTATCGCCAATTCAGCTGGCAGGGCCCGGGCCAGTGGCTGCTCACCCGCATCGAGCTGCCGCAGCTTGGCGTGCTGGGCTGGGGCGGCCCGCGGCCGTTCGGCCAGTGAGCCGATGATGTCATTGGGCTGGCGAGGCGCTGTTGCTATCCTTGCCTGATGATGACCTCCTCGCCCGCGCCCACCGGCGCCATCGGCCTGGTCGGTTTTGACGGTGACGACACGCTGTGGAAGAGCGAAGACTATTACCGCAAGGCCGAGCAGGATTACCTCGACATCCTGTCGCGCTACATCGACGTGCACGACACCCAGACCGCACGCCACCTGCTCGAAGTCCAGCAGCGCAATCTCGGCGTGTTCGGCTACGGGGTGAAGGGCATGACCCTGTCGATGGTCGAGGCGGCCATCGAGATCACCCAGCAGATGATCACCGCGCGCGACCTGCAGCAGATCCTGGACATCGGCCATGACACCCTGCGCCACCCGGTCGAGCTGATCGACGGCGTGCGCGAGTCGGTGACCGAGATCGCGCGCGACTACCCGGTAGTGCTGATCACCAAGGGCGACCTGTTCCACCAGGAGGCCAAGATCAAGCTGGCCAACCTGCGTGATCTGTTCCCGCGCATCGAGATCGTGTCCGAGAAAGACCCGGAAACCTACGCGCGCGTGCTGGAAGAATTCGATCTGCCGATCGAGCGCTTCTGCATGGTCGGCAACTCGCTGCGCTCGGACATCGAACCGGTGATCACCCTGGGCGGCTGGGGCATCCACACCCCGTACGCGGTGACCTGGGCGCATGAAACCCAGCACGGTGTGGCCGACGACGAACCGCGCATGGTCGACGCCCCGACCGCCTTCGACTGGCCGCAGGCCCTGCGCGCCATCGAAGCCAAGGCCGCGCGGGCCTGACCGGCATGCAGCGCTGCGGCGGTGGTGTCCCATGACCCTGCGCACGGTGCTGCTGCTGGTGCTGATGCTGCCGTGGGCGGCATCGGCGCAGCAGACCGCGGAGAAGTCAGAAGCCTATGTGGTCGACACCGGCGATGCCTGGGTGGACGCCCAGCTGCAGGACATCAACCACTACGCCGAACGCTACCCGGACAGTTTCCTGGATGAGGTGGCGCGTTATGCGGGCGTATCGCGCGGCTACATCGCCGCGCTGATGTACACCCACGGCTGGCAGGCCGGTGACATCTACTTCGCCTGTTTCTGGGCACACGCCATCGAGCGCGGGTGCCGCGACAGCGTGCAGGCCTGGAGCCGTGCGGTGCCGGAAGAGGGCCAGCCCAAGCGCTGGGAGGACGTGGTGGCCGCGCTGCCGGTCACACCGACCAACCTGCACTGGCGCGCGCTGCGCCACGCCATCGTGGCCAGCCACGACCATTGGGACCGCCCGATCAAGCTGGACGCCACCCTGCAGCGCCAGCTCGGCGACCGTGCCCAGCGCCAGCGTGCGGCGAGCAACCCCACGCCGCCAGCGCGCTAGTTTTCTGCGCACGCCCCCATGGAGTGCTCTCCCCGCAACGCCCCTTTGTTGCTGTGCAGATCGCGGTAACCCCCCGCCCTCGGCGACAATGCGCGCTTGCTGCACCTTCCCCCGTGATCCGTTGCCGAGTACGTAATGAGCGCCGACCGTTTCGTTTCACCCGACGATATCCGCAGCCTGTTCGCCCAGGCCATGTCCACCATGTACCGCACCGAGGTGCCGCTGTACGGCACGCTGGTGGACCTGGTGGCCGAGATCAACGATGCCGTGCTCACCGCCAACCCGGCACTGGCCGAGCAGTTGGACCGCACCGACGAACGCAGCCGCCTGGACCAGGAGCGCCACGGCGCCATCCGCGTGGGCACCGCCGAGGAACTGGCCACGCTGGGTCGCCTGTTCGCGGTGATGGGCATGCACCCGGTGGGCTATTACGACCTGTCGGTGGCCGGTGTGCCGGTGCATTCCACCGCGTTCCGCCCGCGCACCGCCAAGGCACTGGCGCACAACCCGTTCCGGGTGTTCACCTCGCTGCTGCGGCTGGAGCTGATCGAAGACACCGCGCTGCGCGAGGAATCGGCGCGCATCCTGGCCCGGCGCCGCATCTTCACCGATGCCGCGCTGGCCCTGATCGACCAGGCCGAGCGCGACGGTGGCCTCAGCCAGGATGATGCCCGCCGCTTCGTCATCGAATCGCTGGAAACGTTCCGCTGGCACGGCGATGCCACCGTGTCGCTGGCCACCTACCACGCGCTGCACGATGCGCACCGCCTGATTGCCGACGTGGTCAGCTTCCGTGGCCCGCACATCAACCACCTCACCCCGCGCACGCTGGACATCGACGCCGCCCAGGCCGCCATGCTCGCGCGCGGCATCGACGCCAAGGCCGTGGTCGAAGGCCCGCCGCCGCGCCGCTGCCCGATCCTGCTGCGCCAGACCAGCTTCAAGGCGCTGCAGGAAACCGTGCACTTCCCGTCGGGCGAGGCGGCCGATGCCGGCACCCATACCGCGCGGTTCGGCGAGATCGAACAGCGTGGCCTGGCACTGACGCCCAAGGGCCGCGCGCTGTATGACCAGCTGCTGGCCCAGGCACGTGACAGTGGCGGCGCCGGCAGCACCGGGCAGGATTACGCGACCCGCCTGGCCGCCGCGTTCACCGTGTTCCCGGACGATCACGCCACCCTGCGCCGCGAGGGCCTGGGCTACTACCGCTACGCCCTCACCGACGCCGGCCGCGCCGATCCGGCCGCCATCGGCGACCTGCCGGCCGAGGCCCTGATCGCCGCCGGTCTGGCCAGCGCCGACCCGATCGTCTACGAGGATTTCCTGCCGGTCAGTGCCGCAGGGATCTTCCAGTCCAACCTGGGCGGCGAAGAACAGCGCGCGTATGCCGCCCATGCCAACCGTGAGGCATTCGAGCAGGCGCTGGGCATGCAGGTGGAAGACGAATTTGCGATCTACGAACGCCTGCAGGCCGAATCGCTGGCGACGTTGCGCAACGCGTAATACCCGGGTCCCGTGCGCCACGACCAACGGTCGTGGCCTACCGCCGGTGGATCACGCCTTCATCGTGCCGGTGTCCAGCCACCGCTGGTGCCACGACAACGCTTCGGGCAGCAGATGCGGGGTGTGCTTGCCGTAACTGTCGCGGCTGGCGCGCTCGAAATAATCGTTGAGCTGGTCGCGGAAATCCGGATGCGCGCAGTTGTCGATCACCACCCGCGCGCGCTTGCGCGGGGTCAGCCCGCGCAGGTCGGCCAAGCCCTGCTCGGTCACGATCACCGACACGTCGTGCTCGGTGTGGTCCACGTGGCTCACCATCGGCACGATCGCCGAGATGCTGCCGTTCTTGGCCGTGGACGGGCTCAGGAACGCCGACAGGAACCCGTTGCGCGCGAAGTCGCCCGAGCCGCCAATGCCGTTCATGATCCGCGTGCCCATCACATGGGTGGAATTGACGTTGCCGTACAGGTCCACCTCGATCATCCCGTTCATGCCGATGCAGCCCAGGCGGCGCACCAGTTCGGGATGGTTCGAGATTTCCTGCGTGCGCATGATGATGCGTTCGCGGTAGAAATCGATGTTCGCCTTGAACGTTTCATTGGCCTGCGGGCTCAGTGCAAACCCGGTGCACGAGGCATAGCTCAGCACCCCGTCGCGCAGCAGGTCGAGCATGCCGTCCTGGATGACCTCGGTGAACGCGGCCAGGTCGCGGAAGCCGCTCTTGGCCAGCCCGGCCAGCACCGCGTTGGGAATGTTGCCCACGCCGCTCTGCAGCGGCAGCAGGTTGGCCGGCAGCCGGCCCTTGGCCACTTCGTGCTTCAGGAAATCGATCAGGTGTTCGGCGATCTGCTCGCTGGTGGTGTCGATCGGGCTGAACGGGCTGTTGCGGTCCGGGCCGTTGGTGCGCACCACCGCCACGATTTTGTCCGGGTCGCAGCGCAGCGAGGTTTCGCCGATGCGGTCGTTGGCGTGCACCAGCGGAATCGGCTTGCGGTGCGGCGGTAGCGCCGTGCCGTAGTAGATGTCGTGCATGCCGTCCACGCCGGCCGGCTGCCACTCGTTGACCTCGATGATCACCTTCTTGGCCAGGTCCAGCCAGGTCTTGTTGTTGCCCACCGAGGTGGACGGCACCAGCGAGCCGTCCTCGCGAATGGCAGACACTTCCACCACGGCGGTGTCGATATCGCCATAGAACCCGAACCACACATGCTGGGCCACGTGGCTGAGGTGGATGTCGATGTAATCCAGCTTGCCCGCGTTGATGCGGTTGCGTGCATCCGGGTCGCTCTGGAACGGCATGCGCATGGCGATGCCGTCGGCCTTGGCCAGGGCACCGTCCAGCTCCGGGGCGGTGGACGCGCCGGTCATCAGGCTGATCTGGAAAGGCAGCCCCTGGGCATGCACCGCCTCGATGCGCTGGGCCAGCGCCACCGGCACCGCCTTGGGATAACCTGAACCGGTAAAGCCGCTCATGGCGACGGTTTCACCCGGCTGGATCAGGGCGGCGGCAGCTTCAGCGGATACAACGCGGTCACGCAGACGCGCGTTGGCAATGCGATCGACAGACATGACGACAACGTTTCTGGGGGGATCTGCATTATCGGCGATCCACGCCGAACGGGGTGTGCGACCAAGGTGGGATGGCGCTTAGGGCTATCGGCACCCCCTGTTCAGTTTTGCAATGACTTCTGTACCCGCAAGTATTGTTTTGCAGTGCAGCGTGCAACTTTTCCGAGGACCCTAGAAGATCGACCTGCATCCCGACGTGGGGGAGGGAGCAGAGCCCGCTGGCAGTTCGCTGCAAGCGGGCTTTTTATTGCCTGAAATTCGGCAATGGCGCCCCGTAGAGCCGGGCTCTGCCCGGCTGCTCTGCGCTCTAACGTCATGAACGCCCGACCCAAGCCGGGCAGAGCCCGGCTCTACGCAGCATCTCGCGCTGGCCGGGCAGGGGCTCCATGGCCGCGGACACGTCCACCGCCGACACACCCACCCGGTAGGGTCGGATCCCTATCGACCGCCGACCCAGCCCATCACCGCGGCGAACGCATGACCTCGGCCGAAGAAAGACGGACGCCGACATCGCCACCGTCCCGCTTCGCGCACCCGGCAATACGTAGGCGCCCCCAGCGCCCTGCATAATCCCTGCATGCCGATTCCCGCCGACGCCGTCCCCGCCGCCCTCGTTCCCCTCGTCGACCGCGCCCTGGCGCGCCTGGCCCTGTCGCTGGCCGACACCGGCAACTGGCCGCCGCCGCCCGAGGTCCTGGACCAGGTACGCCTGCTGGCCATCACCAGCGATTTCGCCATCGACACCCTGTGCCGCCAACCGGCGCTGCTGGCCCACCTCGTCCAGCCCGGCTGCCCCCCGCTGGTGCGGCCCGAGCTGGACCCCCAGCACCCCAGCGACTGGCCGCAGCGCCTGCGCCGCTACCGCACTGCCGCCTCCACCCGGCTGATCTGGCGCGACCTGGCCGGGCTCGACGACGTGCCCGCCACCCTGGCCGGCGCCACCGCCCTGGCCGAAGACTGCCTGGGCATCGGCCTGGCCGCGCTCGAGCAGGAATTTGCCACCCGCCACGGCGTGGTCCGCGCCGCCGACGGCAGCGCCCAGCAGCTGGTGGTGTTCGGGCTGGGCAAGCTGGGCGGCGGCGAACTCAATTTCAGCTCCGACGTCGACCTGGTCTACGCCTACCCGCAAGGCGGTGAATCCGACGGCGCGCGCCCGCTGGCCGCCGAGGAATACTTCGCCCGGCTTGGCCAGCGCCTGGCGCGGCTGCTGGACGAAACCACCGTGGACGGCTTCAGCCACCGCGTCGACCTGCGCCTGCGCCCGTTCGGCAGCGCCGGCCGGGTAGCGCTGTCGTTTGCCGGCATGGACCAGTACTTCCAGCGCGAAGGCCGCGACTGGGAACGCTACGCCTGGCTCAAGGCGCGCGCGGTGGCCGGCGACATCGCCGCCGGTGAAGCGTGGCTGCAGACCCTGCGCCCGTTCGTGTACCGCCGCTACCTCGATTTCACCGCGCTCGATGGCCTGCGCGAGATGAAGGCGGCGATCACCGCCGAAGTGTCGCGCCGGGAAATGTTCGACGACATCAAACGCGGCCCCGGCGGCATCCGCGAAATCGAATTCCTGTGCCAGGCCCTGCAGCTGATCCGCGGCGGCCGCGAAGCCAGCCTGCGCGAACGCCGCCTGCTGCATGCGCTGCCCGCGCTGGTGGCGTGTGGGCAGATGGCCGCGCAGGACGGTGAGGACCTGCTGCACGCGTACGGCTTCCTGCGTCGGTTGGAAAACCGCCTGCAGATGCTGCGCGATGCCCAGACCCACGCGCTGCCTACCGACCCCACCGACCGCCTGCGCATCGCCACCGGCCTGGGCTACCCCGACTGGGACGCGCTGATCGCCGCGCTCGACGCGCAACGCACCCGGGTCAGCACCGAATTCGGCGCGCTGCTGGCCCCGCGCAAGGGCCAGGCCGCACCCGATGCGCTGTCCAACTACTGGCGCGGCCTGCCCGACAACGGCAGCGCCGAGATCCTCGCCGACGCCGGCTTCCACGACCCGCACAGCGCCGACCAGTCGCTGCGCGATTTCGCCCAGTCGCTGGGCGTGAAGTCGCTGTCCGACAGCGCCCGCGCGCGCCTGGACCGCGTGCTGCCGGCGCTGCTGCACGCCGCCACCCGTTCGCCTCAGCCCGATGCCGCGCTCAAGCGCGTGCTTGGCCTGCTGCAGGCCATCCTGCGCCGCACCAGCTACCTTGCGCTGCTGGACGAACAACCCAGCGCGCTGGCGCGGCTGGTGGACGTACTGGCGCGCAGCGCGTTGCTGGCCGAACGGCTGGCCGCCTACCCGCTGCTGCTGGACGAGCTGTTGGACGTACGCGTGTCCGGGCCGATGCCCGACGCCGACGCGATGCAGGCCGAGTGCGATGCCGCGCTGGCCGTGGACGACCCCGAAGCGGCGCTGCGCCTGCTCAACGAAACCCGCCTTGCCCTGAGTTTCCGCATGGCGCTGGCCACCCTCGACGGTCGCCAGCGCGCCGTGGACAGCACCCGCCAGCTGGCCGAGCTGGCCCAGGCGGTGGTGGTGACCGTGCATGCCATGGCCGCTGCCGACATGCACGCCGCCCACGGCGGCATTCCCGGCGGGCGGTTTGCGATCATCGGCTACGGCAGCCTGGGCGGGCTGGAACTGGGCTTTGGCTCGGACCTGGACCTGGTGTTCCTGCACGACCACCCGGCCGACCAGGACAGCAGCGACGGCAAGCGCCCGCTCGACCCGGGCCGCTGGTATGCACGCTTGGCCCAGAAGGTGATGGCCCTGCTGGGCGCGGTCACCGCCGCTGGCCGGCTCTACGACATCGACGTACGCCTGCGCCCGGACGGCGGCAAGGGCGCGCTGGTGTCCTCGCTGGCCAGCTACACCGAGTACCAGCGCGAACGCGCGTGGACCTGGGAACACCAGGCCTTGGTACGCGCACGCGGCATCGCTGGCGACGCCACCCTGCTGGCCGATTTCGAACGCGTGCGCGCGCAGACGCTCGCACGCCCTCGCGATGCCGACGTGCTCTATGCCGACGTCATAAAAATGCGCGCACGCATGCGCACCGAACTGGACCGCAGCGACGCCGCGCGGCTGGACCTGAAACAGGGCGCCGGTGGCATTGTCGACCTCGAATTCCTGTTGCAGACCGGCGTCCTCGACAGCGCCGGCGCGCACCCGCAGGTACTGGAACCGCGTGACACCCCGCGCCTGATCGACGCCCTGGCCAGCATCGCCTGGCTACCCGGCGGCACCCGCCAGGGCCTGCATGACGCGCACGCCGCGTTGCTGAACGTCGGCCTGGCCTGCACCCTCGACCGCCGCCCGCGCCTGGCCGCGCCCACACCCGCACTCGACGAAGCCCGCGCGGTCATCAGCGCCGCCTGCGCCGCCGCCGGCCTCCCGTTCCAGACCCCGCCCCCCGCGTAGCGCCGGGCGCTGCCCGGCTTGCATCAGGCCCGCGCGTAGAGCCGGGCTCTGCCCGGCTGCTCTTCGCCCGGCACCGCGCAGCCACCCATGGGGTGGCTCTACCCGGGCAACACGCGCTGCACCAGGGCCCGGTCGCGTTCGCCACGGCGCAGGATCGCGCGGCGTTGCAGCGCGTCGCGCAGTCGGGGGTCGTCGGCCGCCAGGCCATTGCGCTGGGCGATGTAGAGCACCGTCTGCAGCGGCCACGCGTAGAACGCGTGTGCGCCACCACGTCGTCGATCAGCGCCACCGGCACCGTGCGCCAAGCCAGCGCGCGCGTCAGCGCGGCATCGGCCAGGCGGTCGACCAGCTGCTGCGCCAGCGCATCGGCACCGTGGGTGCCTTCCCGCACGATCACGCCACTGTGGCCGGCAAAGCCAAGCATGCCGCCGGCCGTGGACATCACCGCCATCAGCATGTCCGGGTTGGGCAACGCCGAAGCGGTGCCATCGGCCCACGTCCTGCAGAACGCCAGGGCGGTGGGGCAGTGCACGGTCAACGTTGCCGCCCAGCCCCCTGCCGCACGCAGCGGGTACAGCCCGGCGCTGGCCAGTTCGGTCCTCCCCTCACGCACCACCCAGTCCAGCCCGCGCGTACGCACGCCGGTATAGGTGGCAGCACGCGCGGCCATGCGTGCGCGCACCTGGCGCTCCACGGCACTCTTGTAGGTGGCATCGGATTCCATCGCCACAGCCTGCTGCACCCACCTGCACACTGTCCAGCCGCTGCACGGCCGCCGCGGGGTTACGCCGCGCGCGGCGCCATCTTCCACAGCAACGCGCGGAACGGCGCCAGCAGAAACACGCCGATGGTGAGCTTCACCGCCAGGTCGCCCGCGGCCCAGCTCACCCACGGCAAGCTGGAGCCGGCAAACGCGATGCTCCAGAAGATCGTCGTGTCCAGCGTGGCGCTGCAGGTGGTGGCCACCATCGGCGCGCGCCACCAGTGCCCGCGGCGCAGCCGGTCGAACACGGTGATGTCCAGCAACTGCGCGGCAATGAAGGCCAGGCACGAGGCCACGGCGATGCGCGGCGTGGCAATCCAGATCGACAGCACCACCGCCAGCGCGAACCCGGCCCACGCCACCTTGCGCGCGGCCTGCGGCCCGAAGCGCCGGTTGATCAGGTTGCTCACCAGGAACGCCACCGGGTAGCTGAAGGCGCCCCAGGTCAGCCAGTCGTTGATCGGGTACTGCACCAGCACATTGCTGCCCAGCACCACCGCGCCCATGGCCAGCACCGCCAGCAACAGCGCGCGCGGGGTCAACGGGGCAAAGGCAATGGCAATGGCAGGACGCGCGGACATGGCAAGCCGGAGGAGTAGGGGAGCAGCGGATTATCCGGGCTTGACCGGCCCAGGGCCAGCCCGGGCCGGTTCAGTCAGAAGCGTTCGCTCATGCTGGTGGCTGCCGCATCGTTGGTCGGCAGGAACGCCAGCGCGGTGCCTTGGGCATCGGCCACCATCCAGCCCGCGCCGGCCGGGGTAGGCGTGAAATCAAGCACATCGCCTGCCTTCACACCTGCCGCCGGGTTGTCGGCGCGCGCCGGCCAGGCCATCACGGCCGAGGCATCCGGTGCCTGCGGATTCTGCAGGGCCATTTCGATGCCGCCTTCGGGCGTGTGTTCCACCTTCTACACGGTGAGCGGCGGCAGCGGCCCGGCTTTGCCACGTGCGTCCTTGGCCGCGCGGCTGCGCCGGGCCGAGGCGTCGCTGGCCTTGCTCAGGCCCGCCGAGACCAGCCACACCGGTGCGGTCACCACCACCCCGCTCGCCACCGAGGTCATGATGACGCTGCTGGCCACCGGGTGATTGATGCCCACCACCTGCGCGGGTGCCGGCAGGCTGGTCGCGCACACGGCAATGGCCAACAACGGCGTGATGCTGCGCAAGACGCGTGTCATCGAAGATCCTTCTGATGGCTCAGCATAGGCCCGCAGTATGCGCGCTGGCATGCTGCCCGCCGTCAATTGCAACTATTTTCAGATCAATCGCGCGGCCTTTCCATTATGGTTCGAGGCCTCCTCTACTCGGCGTATACGCTCATGCCCGCACATGGCTGCACTGAAGACCAACGCGATTGCAATGTCTCGCGCCGCAATCTCCTGCGCGGGGCAGGGCTTACGGGCGCCGCTGCATGCGTGGCAATGACAGGACTTGGTCTTGCCCTTCCGGATGATGCCTTTGCCGTGGCGCTGGGCAAGGACGAACGCGATGGGCTCAGCCCGCAGCAGGTGTTGGACCGGTTGATGGAAGGTAATGAGCGCTTCCGCAACAGCCGGCCGCTTCGGCACGACTACCTCGCACAGAAGGCGGCCACCAGCGAAAGTCAGTATCCCGCCGCCATCATCCTCAGCTGCATCGACTCCCGTGCGCCGGCCGAGATCCTGATGGACACCGGCATCGGCGAAGTGTTCAACACCCGCCTCGCCGGCAACGTGGTCAACCCCGATGTACTGGGCAGCATGGAGTTTGCCTGCGCCGTTGCCGGCTCAAAGCTTGTCCTGGTGATGGGCCATAGCAGCTGCGGGGCCATCAAGGGCGCGATCGCCGGTGCGCAGCTGGGCAACCTGACCGGGCTGGTCGACCGCATGAAGCCCGCCGTGGAGGCCACCGTTCATGAGGGGCGCCGGGACGAAAAGAATCCTGCCTTCGTCGACGACGTGGCGCGTACGCATGTGCGCATGACCGTGCAAAGCATCCGCCAGCAGAGCAGCGTCCTGGCTGGCCTCGAACGCTGTGGGGCAATCGCTTTGCAGGGCGCGATGTACCACTTGAAAGGTGGGCGCATCGAACTGCTTGATGCCTGACCCGCCGTTTACCCGCGCTCACCGAGCGTACTAGCGGTGGCGCTGCGGATTGGCCCGATGGCAGGCGCTGCAACGACTCACGGTCTGGGCGCGGTAGTGCCCTTGACTGGCACATGCGGCACGGCCAGCTCCTGTTGCAGGCTGCTGCGCAGTTGCAGGAAATCAAAGATCGATTCCACCGTCAGCACCGAATAATTGCCGGAAATGCGCTCGCTGGCCAGGTGGTCGGTGACGGCTGCATTGGGCACGAAGAAGCGCGCGCCCAGCCGCTTGGCCACGCCGATGTGCAGCGTGCTGGGGGTGTACATGTGCCGCTGCAGCCATTGCTGCGCCTGGCTACGGTTGACGATCAGGGTGCGCTCTTGCACCTGCGCCGTCGCCGCGCCCAGCACTTCCAGCATCCACTGGTTGGAATTCTGGTACTCGGTGCGGAACGGCTAGGCCACCACGCTGTAGCGCGCCTCGTGCAGCGCGCGCGCCTGGATGGCCGGCTGGGTCAGCATCGTCTTCAACGTCGCACGCAGCGCCGGCGTGGGCACGCCGATGCGCAGGTCGGTATGCGCCGAGGTTTCACCGATGAAGGTAGCCACGCCTTCGCGGAACAGGTGCGAGTCGGCGGTCTTGCACGGGTTGAGCAGGTGCACCGCGCGCCACTGGCCGTCGTCTTCGCGCAGCAGGAACGCCACGTGGCTGTGGCGCAACCCGTACTTGCTCAGGTCCTGGCCGCCGCGTGCCACCAGCACCACGTCCACACCGTCCAGCGCATCCAGTGCGTCGGTGGTTGCCAGCGCCACATCGAACATCGACGCCAGCGCGGCCGGCGTGGGGTAGCGCTCCACGCACTGCGGTTCGGCGTGGGCGAGCGCGGCAGTGCCCAGCAGCAGCCCACACAGCAGCGCCTGGCACAGGCGCGTGATCATCGCAGGGCGGCGGTCTTCCATGAGGCGTGTTCTCCCACGGCACGGTGCCGCCGGCGCATCATACCGGCAGCAGGCGCGCCTGTACTTCGGCGGCAATGCGCGTGGTTTCGCGCAGCGGCGTGATGCGACCGTCTGTGTGCCAGTCGAGCCAGCGCGGTTGCAACCGCCCGCGTGCGCGCAGCGCCTGTTGGAACAGCGCCAGCCGCCCCTGCGCCTGGTCGGCCAGCGCCACCGCCACCGGCATGCGCGTGGCGCACGCCTCGGACAGCAGGTTCACCGAATCGGGCGACACCACCACGCGGTTGGCCCAACCCAGCAGGCCCGCATACGGATTGACCCCGTCGCCACCGTCGCCCCAGATCACATGCGGAACATCGGCGAAGGCACTGCGCAGCGCCCCCACCAGTGCCGGCGGCGTGCGCCGCGAGGTGGTGGCCAGCAGACTGCCGCCTTCGGCACGCAGCTGTGCGGCCAACTGCTGGAACACCTGCACCATGTGTGGCTCGTGCCACGGCGCGTGCGGGGTAGGGCCACCCACCAGTAACGCAGTACGCGGGCCGGGCAGTGCACCGAAGGCGGCAAACGCCGCGCGCCCACACGCCAGCCAGTCATCGTTGACCGGGTTCAGGCTGCCCAGCAGGGTCAGGACGTTGCTGCCGCGCAGGCGGTCGTGTTCGGGCACCACCACCAGGTCCCAGTGCCGCGCGCTGATCCGCGGGTCCAGAATCTGCACCACCTTGGTGCCGCCCCGGCGCAGTTCGCGCAGCGCCCCGGCGGCCTGCCGGCCACAGCCGATGGCCAGCTGCGGGTGTTCGGCGGCCAGCTGTTGGAAGGCCTCGCCAAATCCGCGGGCGGCGCCCGGCAGCCAGCGCGGCGCCAGCCAGCGCCACGGCGCGCGCGGGGTCAGCACCAGCGGTTGATGCGCGCCCCGTTTCAGTGCCGACGCCAGCGCCACCGCCTGCCGCACATTGCCGGCACGGCCGTCAGTGATCGTCCAGGGCGGACTCCATCGTTTCAGGTATGGCATTAATTCGTTTCAGTCAGGCTGGGTGTTGCAACTGTCACGACACTCTACACTGCCAGCCTTCGCCCCTCCCACGGTCACCCCGACCAGCCGGCAGGCGACACCCGGTTTCTCCCCCTTTTCTGGAGGCTTCATGTCCCACGTGCTCAACGATGCTGCGCTTGACCAGCTGTTCCGTACCGCCCGCACCCAGAACGCCTTCCTCGACACGCCCGTCGACGACAGCCAGCTGCAGGCGCTGTACGAGCTGCTGAAGTGGGGCCCGACCGCGGCCAACGGCAGCCCGGCGCGCTTTGTGTTCGTGAAGAGCCCGGAAGCCAAGGCCAAGCTCGCCCCGGCGCTGTCCGAAGGCAACCACGACAAGACCCTGGCCGCGCCGGTCACGGTGATCGTCGCCTTCGACGAAGACTTCCACGAAAAGCTGCCCTACCTGTTCCCGCACACCGACGCCAAGGCGTGGTTCGACGGCCCGCGTGAAGCCCGTACCGAAGGCGCATTCCGCAACGGCAGCCTGCAGGGCGCCTACCTGATCCTGGCCGCCCGCGCGCTGGGTCTGGATGCCGGCCCGATGTCCGGCTTCGACAATGCCAAGGTCGACGAAGCCTTCTTCAAGGGCACCGCGATCAAGTCGAATTTCCTGGTCAACTTGGGGTACGGTGATTCTTCGGGCCTGTTCCCGCGGCTGCCCCGCCTGAGCTTCGACGAAGCAGCACGCATCGCATAAGCGTTTCCGCCAGACCCCGGCCCGTCTGAGCGGACGGGCTGTTTGTCTCACCTTTGTACTTTTCCCTTCGCATTCGAGAGAGACCTGACATGACCATGACCCGCAAACTGCTGTTGCCGCTGGCCCTCACCGTGGCCATCGCCGCCTGCTCCAAGCCGGCCGACGAAGCTGCTGCCCCGGCCGCCGACGCTGCGCCGGCCGCTGCCGCCACCACCCCGGCTGCCGACGCCGCTGCTGCTCCGGCCGCCCCGGCTGCCGAGGCCATCCAGATCGCTTCGGGCACCTACAAGCTCGACCCGACCCACACCGACGTGCTGGCGCAGTGGAGCCACTTCGGCTTCTCGCACCCGACCGCGCACTTCGGCGCGGCCGAAGGCACCCTGGTGTATGACGCGGCCGACGTGACCAAGTCCACCGTGGAAGTGAAGCTGCCGCTGACCGGCCTCAACAGCTTCACCGCCAAGTTCGACGAGCACCTGAAGAGCGCCGACTTCTTCGACGCCGCCAAGTTCCCGGCGGCTTCGTTCAAGAGCACCAAGGTGGAAGCCAATGGCACCAACAAGCTCACCGTCACCGGCGACCTGACCATCAAGGACATCACCAAGCCGGTGACCCTGGATGTGACGATCAACGGCGGTGGCGAGCACCCGATGGCCAAGGTGCCGGCTGCCGGCTTCGACGCCACCACCACCATCAAGCGCAGCGATTTCGGCGTGGGCGCGTATGCCCCGAACGTGAGCGATGAAGTGAACATCCGCATCACCACCGAAGCCACCGGCGAAAAGCCGGCTGCCTGATCGGTTGCTGATGTAGAAACAGCAGAAAGCCCGCCGAAAGGCGGGCTTTTTGTTTGGGTGGGGGGCGTGGTCCCGCAGTTGTTTGAGCGGCCCAACCCGGGTAGAGCCGACCGTTGGTCGGCTGCCGTTGAATTACATCGATGGGCCAATTGCTGCGACAGCCGACCAACGGTCGGCTCTACCCCGGGTGTGTCGCAATGCCCCCGACGGGGCTGATCCGCATCGCCTACACTCCCCCGCTTCACGCACAACAGGAGCACACCCGTGCAAGACGCACAGTATTGGATGATGGAATTCTGGACCGGCCTGAGCCTGCTCGACCTGGTCGGCGGCAGCCTCATCGGCACACTGGTCGGCCTGGGCCTGGGTATCGCCACCTGGCTGGCCATGCATCGCCGCCGCTGGCTCGCCCGGCGCAACCGCTGGCACCATTACACCCTGGCCACCTACGTGGTGCTGCTGCCGCTGCTGTTCGCCTTCACCGGCCTGCAGCTGGGCTTTGCCGCCGGCGCACAGCGTGCGCTGTACAAGCAGATCGACCATTTCCAGCCGCACCTGCAGACCCTGGTGGCCAGCTGGATGGTGGATTTCGAACAGTCCCTCGACGATCCCGCCCTCGCCACGTTGATGCGCAGCGACGCCACCGTGCACGAAGCCACCCGCCAGGTGGTGGACGCCTACCTGGCCGAGCACCCGTTGCCCGGGGCGAGTTACCTGCAGGGCGAAGGCACACTCACGCGCTGGACCCGCAGTGGCATCGAACACGTGCGCAGCGCGCTGATGTCGCAATGGGTGGAAGACAGCGTGTCCAAGGAAGTGGCCGGCTACAGCGGCGTGGACAAGAAGGTCTTCCGCGAAGCGCTGGGCATGCGCATGAACGAACTGCTGCACACCAAGGGCGTCATCCGCCTGCTCAAGGCGCAGCTCACCAGCATGATGCCCGGCCTCTATTTCGGCCTGCTGCTGCCGCTGCTGATCATCATGGCGCTGGTGCTGATCGAGGCCGGCCTGGCCAAGCGCTACGGCTGGCGCCGCGTGGCCGCGTCACCACCCTCGGCAACTACGTAGGCAGACCGGCGCCAACCACGGAATCGGACTGTCACCCACCACGTAACCGGACTGTCGCCCACCACGTAACCGGTAGTGCCGGCCGCTGGCCGGCTCCCCAGCCAACCGGCATCACCAGGAGCCGGCCAGCGGCCGGCACTACCGCGGCGTCCTTCAGCCTGCCTCTACCGCCGTGGCCACCTTGCCCAGCCAGGCCGTGGCAAAGTCGGTGGGCAACCGGCGGGCCGGCGCGGTCAAACCGCCGTCGCGGAGGAAGGCGTGCGTGGCCTGGGCGAAATTCTGGCGGGCAATCAGCGCGGCCTGCTTCACCGTGGCCTGCTGCTTGCGCAGCTGCACGATCTGCAGGCTCGGCTTACCGGGCGCGGCAAACTTCTGATAGCGGCGCAGCTCGTCGGCCACCAGGCCGATATCCGCGTTGGCCTGTACCAGCGCCGCCTGCGCCTGGGCCAACGGCACCAGTGCCGCCCGCAGCGGGGCCACGTTGCCGCCCACCGACGGCGCCAGCGCGGTCAGCGCGGCATCCAGGGCGGGGTCGGCGCGCTCGGCGCGGGCGATCAGGTCGGCCAGCGCCGAAGAAGAAACTGCTTGCATGGAAAAGCACCGGCCCAAAACGCGATTGTCGCATTCGCAGCCGGTGCCCGTCGCGGCCTGGATGCCCCGCCGCGTTTGGCGGGGTTCCCGCCGCCCCATTGGCACACCGTGGGCGGCGGTCCTGTGTCTCCACCACTGGTAGCCGAGTGGGCTCTGCCAGCGCCACCGATAGCCGGTACCCGCCGCCGCAAAAGGCACCGGGCTCCAGCGCGGCTCAATCCCCGTCGTGCTCGTCGGCGTGGGCCTTCCAGTAGCCGGTCGAGCGGATCCAGTCCTTGGGCACGCCCAGATGGCCTTCGATGTACTTGCGCATCATCCGCGCCCGGCGCGACTCGGTGGCGATCCAGTAGAACGTATCGCCGTCGGGCTCCTCGAAATCGGTCAGCACGTCTTCCAGCAGCGTGCTGCTGGCCGCATCGAAGCCGTTGCGCTCCAGCCACGACACCCGGATGCGGTCATCGTCCGGCAGTTCCTGGCGGTCGCCCGACTCGGGAATTTCGATATACACATCGGCCTGCGCGCCTTCCGGCAGCGTCTCCAGCCAGCGGCCAATCGCCGGCAGCGCGGTTTCATCGCCAATCAGCACGTAGGTGTCGTAGTCCGGCGCGGTCATGTGCGACCCGCGCGGGCCGCCCACCGCAATCGCGTCGCCCGGCTGCGCGTTGGCGGCCCAGCTCGACGCCACGCCATGCCCATGCATGACGAAATCCAGCGCCAGCTCACCGGCCTCCAGGTCCCACCAGCGCGGGGTGTAGTCGCGGGCGGGCGAGGGCTGCTGGCCTTCCGGGTAGCGCGGGCCTTCCGGGGTCATCAACGGCACCACGAATTGCCCCTCGGCATTGGGGAAGAACAGCTTCACGTGGTCGTCGGGCGAGGGCGAATCGAAGCCCTCCAGCGCCGGCCCGCCCACGATCACCCGGCGCATGCACGGGCTGATCTCTTCGGTGCGCAGCACCTGCAGCGGGCGGAACTTCACGGTATGACGCAGCAGTTTGTTTTCATGCACAGCCATGGGGAACACCTGTAATCAAATGCGCCGCAGCGCGGCGTAGGGGGAAGACCTGGCTGGCCGGGGCTGGCTGGGTCGAATACGTGGAAGGGGGCAACGGCATGCTCAGCGTCCTTGCCCGCGGATATGGGCGGCGGCATCACGCAGGGCCTGCGCCACGCTGCTGGCGTTGGTCTCGTTCCAGCGGCCGTGGCACAGGCCCAACGCGGTTTTGAGCTCGCGCAGGGCATCGCGCACGCTGGGCGGCAGGTTGGCCTTGGTGATCGTGCGCGCGCTGTCGCGCACCCGGCGCAGCGCCGCGTCCACCTCTTCGCGCTGCGCGGCCAGCTCGGCCGCCCCCAGCGCGCTCAGCTGGTAGCGCTTGCGCCCGCCGTCCTCGATGGCGCCCACCCAGCCGGCCGCCTCGAACTGCGCCAGCACCGGGTAGATCGAGCCCGCGCTGGGCGTGTACACCCGCACGAACATGTCGCTGATCAGCTGGATCAACTCGTAGCCATGGCGCGGCTGCTCGCCCAACAGCGCCAGCATCAGCAGGCGCAGGTCGCCGCGGCTGAGCGGGCGTGCGGTCAGCGGGCGGGCGGGGCGGTCGAGGTCACGCGGAGCAGTCATTTCGATATATCGAATGCGATGGTGGAACGATATATCGAAATCTCGCCCGCCGCCAGCAACGGCGCGCGCACGGCAGGCATGCGTTCAGGTGCATCCCGGCTGCGACGGTGCGTGCCCGTGGTGGAACAATTCGCCTCCTCGCCAACACCGGACAGCCCTGCCCGAAGCGCGCACCGCCGCCGCACCTGGCAGCGTCAACCGCCCGCAGCGCCCGCGCCAGCTGCATCGGCTTGTCCAGCGCTGTCCTTCTGACCTGCCGGCGTCATCGCGCCCGCCCATGCTTAACGCGCGCGTGGAACCGTGGCGGCGGGCCAAAACCGTGGCCCAAGCTGTCCCCAGGGACACCGCCCCATCGTCCATACGCACCCGTAGCGAAGTAAGCAAACCCTAGGGTGCGCTACACTTTGCGGCTAGAAATCTAAAACAGTCGCGCGCGTGCGTGCGGTCATGGGAGCGCAAATGAACTGGTTGAACGAGGTGCTGAACAACGACCCGAATCCTGTGGAAACCCAGGAATGGATCGAGTCGCTGAAGGCCGTAATTGATGTCGAGGGCCCCGAGCGCGCGCATCAACTGTTGGAAGGCATGGTTGAACTCACCCGTCGTTCGGGCGCGTACCTGCCGTTCTCTCCCACCACCGAGTACGTGAACACCATCGCGCCGACCCTGGAGGCCAAGAGCCCGGGCAACGCCGAACTGGAATGGCGCATTCGTTCCATCATCCGCTGGAACGCGATGGCGACCGTCGTGCGCGCCAACCGCAAGCCCGGCGACCTGGGCGGCCACATCGCCTCCTTCGCCTCTGGCGCCACGCTGTATGACGTGGGCTTCAACCACTTCTGGCGCGCCCCCAGCGACAACCACCCCGGCGACCTGCTCTTCATCCAGGGCCACAGCGCCCCGGGCATCTATGCGCGTTCCTTCCTGGAAGGCCGCATCGACGAAGCCCAGCTGGACAAGTTCCGCATGGAAGTGGACGGCGGTGGCCTCTCCAGCTACCCGCACCCGTGGCTGATGCCCGATTACTGGCAGACCCCCACCGTGTCGATGGGCCTGGGCCCGCTGGCCGCCATCTACCAGGCGCAGTTCCTGCGTTACCTGGAAAACCGTGGCCTGATCGAGAAGTCCGACCGCAAGGTGTGGTGCTTCATCGGCGACGGCGAGAGCGATGAGCCGGAAACCCTGGGCGCGATCGCCCTGGCCGGCCGCGAAGGCCTGGACAACCTGATCTTCGTGGTCAACTGCAACCTGCAGCGCCTTGACGGCCCGGTGCGTGGCAACGGCAAGATCATCCAGGAACTGGAAGGCGTCTTCCGTGGCGGCGGCTGGAACGTGATCAAGCTGCTGTGGGGCGGTTACTGGGATGCCCTGCTGGCCAAGGACACCAACGGCGTCCTGCGCAAGCTGATGATGGAAACCGTCGACGGCGAGTACCAGAACTGCAAGGCCTTCGGTGGCGCGTATACCCGCGAGCATTTCTTCGGCAAGTACCCGGAGACCGCCGCGATGGTCGCCGGCCTGAGCGACGATGACATCTGGCGCCTCAACCGTGGCGGCCACGACCCGCACAAGGTGTATGCCGCGTACCACGAAGCGGTGAACACCAAGGGCATGCCCACCGTGATCCTGGCCAAGACGGTCAAGGGCTACGGCATGGGCAGCGCGGGTGAAGCACTCAACCCGACCCACCAGACCAAGAAGCTGGACGCCGACGCCGTTCGCCACTTCCGCGACCGCTTCAACATCCCGGTGACCGACGCCCAGCTGGCCGACGGCCAGGTGCCGTTCTACCACCCGGGCCCGGATTCGCCGGAAGTGAAGTACCTGCAGGAACGCCGCGCCGCCCTGGGTGGTTACCTGCCGCAGCGCCGTCGCAAGGCCGAAAAGAGCTTCGTGGCGCCCAAGCTGGAAAGCTACGAGCGCCTGCTCAAGAGCAGCGGCGAGCGCAGCTACTCCACCACGATGGCCTTCGTGCAGAGCCTGAACATCACCCTGCGCGACAAGGAACTGGGCCCGCACATCGTG